>Ga0207111_10075_pt1 | contig 29042 bp, 19 predicted proteins | sample Alteio_BWMinHeat_71_FD_153577 | JGI IMG/M metagenome (GOLD analysis project Ga0207111, IMG submission 153577) | Enriched cells from forest soil in Barre Woods Harvard Forest LTER site, Petersham, Massachusetts, United States -... | ecosystem: Environmental > Terrestrial > Soil > Temperate forest >... | reverse complement strand
GCCCAGTGTCAGCAGCAAGAAATGGATTGGCGAATTGGCGGTGCTCATAGAGGTTGTAGGCGAGACGAAAAGACTCCGGGTGCCTGGGGACGAAGGCCGCGGGGTCATAGCTCATCCAGTAGCGCAGGAGTGCGACGAAAAAGAGGAATATACAAATGGCGAGACGACACCGCTTGGGATGGGCTGCAATAAACTCCTTGAAGTTCATAGAGTTGATCTTTCCGATCTGTGAATAAGTAACATGGAGTGCCAGGGGTGAACGGGCAGCCCAGGCAGGACAGGACGTACAAGCCCCTCACGAGAATTCACAGGGTAGGAACGGGAGTGTAGAAGAGAATCTGCCAGATCCGCAAAGTGGACATGAGGATTGATGAAATCGGGCGCTCTTTGGCAGAGAACGAATGGCTGGGCCGCCAAAGCTAAAATTGCAATCATACGGCCGATCCTCTAAGGAGAATTTGGGTGGACTGTGGCGGCGTAGAGAGCGACATGGATCGTGACGCTTTCACCAGGGTACATAGTCTCGCCTGGAAACTCCTTTTCCTCCACGAGATGAAAATGCTCCTGCATCGTTCGAACCAGGAGTGCGGTATTGGCGTCACTTTGAGGGTTCGGTATGTCCTGTTGCAGCACCAGCCAGACGCGCTGGTAAGGGACAGTGCGGCTCACGATACTCGCACGGTCGAACGACAAGGGGAAAATTACGGGTGGTGTGGGCCCGCTGTCACCAGCCTTGCGTGCGCGCCCGACATAGTAGTCCCAAGTCCAGTCTCCCCCAAAATTGTAGAAAATAACTGCGTCACCAACTGCGCGACGCGAAAGGATGTAGTTTGTGGTCGCCCGCCAGTCAAGACCAGAGTTTGGGAGGCTAGTATCAAGCTTGCGAGTGCTGGCAAGACCCAGGAGGAGCGTGAGGAGGAGAACCACCGAAGAGGCGAGCCTGCCGAGTGGGACGTATTTGTAGATGGTCACGAGTCCTTGACCGGCGAGTAGGACAGCGGCGGGGACGCACATCAAAAGGAAGCGCGGATAGAGGATAGGCTTAATGAGCGAGATCGCCGTCATCGCCAGAACCGGAAAGGCCAGCGTCCAAGCCAGCACAGGGACGGCTGCACTCGAGTCTGGTTCATCTGTCTTGCTGGGCGTGGTTCGGAAGGACTCCCAGACCGCAAAAACCCAGGCCATTCCATAGAGAACCATCAGGAACGCGCTTGCCAGCGAACTCTGCAACGCCAGAGTGTCCGCTCCGACGATTCCCCGCACTACATTCAAGATGCTTGTAGCTGTCAGGCGGGGAACCCAATCGAGTTGGCCCTTATTCTCCAGGACCGTCATGGCCAACAAAGGCGCGGTTAGAACTCCTATGGCAACCGCCGCCCCCAGAAGTTTTACTACACCTAGGCGTTTGAACCTCCCGGGTAACAATGCCACCCACTGGCCGGCAAGAAGAAAGATGGCAAACGTTTGCGCGTAGAGCGCGAGTGCGCTGAAGATCACGTAGAGCGCCCACAAATCCTTCCGGCGGGGTGTATCGAGGAGGGAGAGAAAAGCGTAAGTCGATAGAATCACGAGGAGTGTCAGCAGACTGTAGGATCGCAGGACCTCGGAACGGTCGATATGGAAGCTGTGAATTGCCAGAAGTGCGGCAGCAATCAGGCCCACGTTGCGGCCAAGGAATCGGCTTCCCAATGCGTAGATGGCAGGGATGGCCATCACACCGACCAAAGCGGAAAGGCTTTGCAACCAAATCTCCGAATCCCCGAATAGCAGCCACCCGCGGAGAAGAACGTAATAAAACGCCATGTTGCCTTCGCCCCACCACATAGTGCGGAGAAACTGAGGCCAAGGCTGCCGCGCGACCATAATGCTGAAGCATTCGGCCGGCCAAAGGCTCCTCACGCCAAGCATATGGAATCGAAGGAAGGCTCCAACCAGGACGAGCAAGGAGAGCAGCAACCAACTCTGTGCTTTGTGGGTTACCCCACCGAGTTCAACTGACTTAGTGTCGGTCATCGACGCAGCCACTCCGGCATCCCTATGCAATGGCGAAAGTGTATCAGCAGAGTCAAGCCGCCAGGAGTTTCGTAATCTCCAGGGAAGGATGCCAGAAGTTCGTGTGGAGGCAAGCGACGTGGTCGTTCATGAGCTGGCATCGCTATCGCTTGGGAATCTCCATTGCGTCGAGCGCAGCATGGATGGCTGGACCAATTTCAAACTGGTCTTCGACGGTTTTTCTGGCTCGCCGGACGAGCCGAAGTCGCTCGTCTGGAAGGAGGCCGAGGGCTCGTCGTAACCCCAACAAAACACCATCGTTGGTGGCTTCAACCAAGAATCCGTTTTGACCATTTTGGATGATGTCCCGGGGGCCTGGGCCATCCGTGGCTACGCAGACAAGCCCAGTGGAGAGAGCTTCGACCACCGCGATGCCAAATCCTTCATCGTTGCTGGACAAGACGTAGATGTCGCTGGCTTTAAGAACCGCCGTGGAGTCTTCCTGAAATCCGACAAGTTTGATTCGGCCGCTCGCACTGCTGGCAACCGCCATTCTTTCAACCTCTTCCTTCAAGGGTCCATAACACGTTAGCAGAAGCCAGAGGTTCGTGTGCTCGACGGACAAGACTTCAAATGCCTTGAGGATTCTGTCCACGCGCTTCCTCGGCACCAGTCTTCCGTGGCATACCATGACCGTAGCATCCTCGGGGATGCCGCTGGCTCGCCGAAACTCTAAGCGCACAGTTGTCGAGGCTTGGAAGCGCCTGGTGTCTACTCCATGATGTAGAACGGAAGTTCGGTCCGCCGGGTATCCGTATTGGCTTACGAGATTATCTTTGATTCCTTGGCTCATTACGAACGTGTGGTGCACCAATGCGCCGCGAACTCTTTGCTTTACAAGCTCCCGATAGCGATAAAGCCCAACGCCCGGCAAGAAGCCATAGTGAAGTTTCCTTCTCGTAGTCGCCGGGTCTGGAAATAGTGATCGGCCCCAATTGGTTTCATAAAGGAGTGTCCGGCCTTGGCGGCTCCGCCATCGGGCGGCCATCAAGGGCGTCAAGCCGATTTCGCCGATGAATCCCTCCAGAATGACGATCTTGCCGGCCTGGATCGAAGAAAAAAGGCTCCGCCATTTTGAAAAGACTTTCCAGAAAGGTTCCTCATCAGAGATGGTCAGAGGGACAGTTTCTATGGGAAGCCCGAGAGATGCGATCCTCTCCCAAAGTGTCTGTGTTCCGTAGCTGCAGACGGCCACCGAGATCATCGAATAGTCTATACGCGAGAGCCAATCAAGCAGAATCACTTCCATTCCACCAAACTCGCGTGCTTTCAGCAGGAATACAACTTTTTCCATTCTCACGTTTGGTTATCATGCCGGAAGGACTCGCCCTCTGTCCAGCCGCCGGCCGTGTGGCTTTGACTGCATGCCTGCAAATACAAATTTCCCGCACAATGATTTCGGCGGCTTGAAACTCCTCGAGTCGCCATGCTTTCACAGTGCCTATTCGCCGTCGTACAATCGTTTAGAAACTATAGGGACATCCACGGATTTCAAGTTAAGCGTTTCGGAGCAAGTGCGGAATGTACTCCGTCATGAACGAGGGCGAACGAGGTGTGAGCCGTGGCCTTTAGTCCTATGATGCGTCGCTTCCTTGCGGGAACGGCGATGGCTTTGCTCATCCTCGTTGCAGCGGTTGCTTTCGTGGGGCCGCTGCGATTCCGTGCCGAGATCCTTTTCGATAAAGCTGCTGGTCGATTGCCCGATGTCGAGTGGTCTGATCTAGGCTGGCTGCTCCGGCGCGGAAGTCCAGTCGACCTGAAGGTAATGGCGGAGACGAGGAATCCGTTTTTGGCTATCTGGAGCCCGCTCCACTCACGGCACGACATCAAGGCTGGCGAGCAACTGTTTCGGCAGAACTGCGCACCATGCCACGGTGACCAAGGGACTGGCGGCGCGGGCGGACCTTCGCTGCACAACCGCGTATTCCGACGAGGACGCAGTGATTGGGCGCTCTTCCGAACTGTGACTTTAGGTCTGCCGGGCACGGCCATGCCGGGTCGAAATCTGCCGCGCGACGAAGTATGGCAGCTCGTCAGCTACCTACGAATGGTGGCGTTAGCTCCCGTCCTCGCATCTGGGGCCGGGTCCGTGCCTGCGGTCACGAGCTTTGCTCCCGTTTCACCCGTTGAACTCGATCAAGCGGCGAATCATCCGAAGGACTGGCTAACCTATTCCGGGTCGTACGACTCCCAGCGCCACAGCCGACTGAGCCAGATCAATCGCAAAACTGTTCCGGAGCTTCGCGTGGAGTGGGAGCGACAGCTCTCAACCTCGGTTGAAAAGGTGGAGACAACACCGATTGTTCGGGGGACAACGATGTTCGTTACCGAACCGCCGAACCGCGTCCTTGCGCTGGATGCCGTCACAGGCCGCGTGCTCTGGGAATACTCCCACGATTTGCCGGCACGCCTGCCTCTATGCTGCGGTCCCGTAAATCGGGGTGTAGCACTGCTTGGGAATCGTATCTATGTCGGCACTCTGGATGCTCATCTGGTTGCTCTCGATGCCACAACGGGAGGCGTCGTATGGGATATCGAAGTTGCCGACTCCGCAAAGGGCTTCAGTATCACTGGTGCTCCGCTTGTGGTCGGGGACATGGTCCTGACCGGGGTGGGGGGAGGCGAATTCGGAATTCGCGGATTCGTGGACGCATACGATGCAGCTGTCGGCCAGCGGCGCTGGAGGTTTTATACCATCCCGGAACAAGGGGAGCCTGGCGGCGAGACTTGGAAAGGCGATTCGTTTCGGAATGGAGGGGCGCCCACTTGGCTCACGGGGTCGTACGATCCCGATCTGCGGCTCATTTACTGGACAGTTGGCAACCCGTCTCCGAATTTTGACGGAGATCCTCGAACTGGAGACAACCTCTACTCCAATTCGGTTGTTGCGCTCGATGCAAGTTCCGGCAAGCTGCGGTGGTACTTCCAGTTCTCTCCGCACGATACGCACGACTGGGATTCCAATGAGATCCCCGTGCTGGCGGAAAGCGTCGTGGCCGGAGTAAGACGCAAACTGCTCCTTGTTGCCAACCGGAACGCTTTTTACTACGAATTGGATCGCGTAACGGGGGAGTTCCTTCTCGGTGAGCCTTTTGTGAAGCAATCCTGGGCCGATGGCCTCGATGCGAAAGGTCGACCCCTCGTCCGCGCGGGATCTGCGCCAAGCCGCGAAGGGTCGGTCGTTTATCCCAGCCTAATGGGCGCCACAAACTGGTGGTCTCCCGCCTACGACTCGGATCTTGGGCTGCTCTATGTACCGACCGTGACTCAGGGAGGCATATTCTACCTATCGCCCGGCAAAGCGCGCGCCGATGAGGGGTTCATCTTGGGCGGGTCAGACACAAAAATTCCGAACGAGGATCTAGTTGTGGCAGTGAAAGCCATCGAGGCGACAACCGGCCGCATCCGATGGGAGTATTCAAGGCCTCCGCGCAAGACAAACGGAGACATGATCGGCGGCCTTTTGAGTACCTCGGGGGGCCTGATCTTCGGTGGCGATATGGATGATTTTTTTGCGTTGGATGCAAGCACTGGCGTCGAATTGTGGCAGTTCTCGACCGGCGGCCAAATTGCGGGTGCGCCGATGAGTTACGAAGTTAACGGCCGACAGTATGTGGCGATTGCGGCAGGACGGACTATCTTGAGTTTTGCATTACCTCGACCGCGACGTTGACCGAGTCTCCGGGTGGACTTTGGTCGACACGCTTTAACCAGATTTCCCGCCAGTACGGGTAAATGCTGCGGGGGCAGAACAGGCGCCTCTCGCTGTAATTGGCGCGGCAAATGACGTCCTCTAGAATGAGACAATCGTTGTTGAAGGTGATCATTCTGCCCGTGCGCTCATCGATGATGCGTTCGACTCGAATGCGCACACGGTGCACAGTTCCGCAATAAGGAACCATTTCCGCATCGAACCGCAATCCTAAATTCTTGTTTTTTGTGCTGAGGGTAGCCAGAATCTCTTCGTGAGACTTGATCTGCACCAGATCACCGGGCTGGAGCCCCAGAGTCTCGTGAGGAGTTTTGTCCAAGGTGCCCCAAAGAAAGGGATACGGCGTGCCGCCTCGCCAGGACTGGAAGAAGTTGTACGCCCCAATCTGGGCGCGATAAGCTGTGATGCGCAGTGTTTTTTGGAAGAGACGGAACAGTGCAACTTTGACTAGATCCCTCAGCCGGACATTCCCTGACGAAAGATCGCGTAGATACTGCCGGATATCCCACCAGAGTAAAGGCTCAGAAGCCTTCAGCAGATCGGTGGCTTGGCATCGATAGGCGATTCCCGAATCGTTCGAAGATTGGGAGTTGCGCGTGCATTCGGTAAGGCGCACCCGGTCACACCGAAGCGAAGAATGAGCAGGCCTATGTTGGGCTGGGGAACGACTGAAATCTGCTTGACTTTCCTTGACGCGTTTCAGCCATGCTTCCTTCCAGAACAAGAAACACTGCGCCTGGCAATTCCCATGGGCGCTGCCATCGCACCGTAGTCCTTCCAGATGAACGGCGTCATAGATTCGCCTCGATTCCATCACGGTGATGGTGTTGCAGGTCTTGTCCGCCCGCTTTTCCACCCGGAAGCGCTTGCCACAGTATCCCAGCATCTCGGGCATGAAGGGCAAGCCATCGACCGTGCCTTGCTCATCGAGAGTTTCCAGGATTTCTTGCTCGCTGCGGACTTCAACTAAATCGCCCACGGTCAGACGGAGCGGAGCAATGCCCGCGTTATTCATTGTTTGATTGCTTCCTTTGTCGGTTCGATTTCCGCAACGGGGCCGAACGCGGTGATAGACGGGTGAGGATTGACAACTCCGCGGACCTCCGGAAGGGAGTTGACAAAAATCGTGGCGGCGGGAAAGAAGCGATCCACAATTTTTTCGATGTTGAACCTGTAGAGAAGAATTCCAAAATAAAAAGTGCCACCTGCAAGATTGAGATCCATCTCAAAGGTACAGGCGAATCGTTCGCCCGGCTTCAGCGAGATAGGGGGGTAACCCAGATACTCGGTCGAGGTGTGGAAGACCTCGTACTGCCGGTCGTCATTGACGAAGAGAACGACGGAACATGGCTCGCTGCCGCCCGTGCACTCAATTTCGACATCGACCCAGACTTTCTCACCTGAGTTAAATGTCACCCCTTCGGAGTGCGAACCCCTAACTTTCACGCCCGATATGATTAGGTCTTTAGACCTGGCGTGACGCCCCTCCTGGCCGCTACTTTCGAGATAGGCTCGCAGCACTTCCTGACTCGGGCCCGTCGCAGTGACTTTGCCATGTTCGAGCAAAATGCTCCGCGGGCATAGCTCGGCGATGGCACGCAAATTGTGCGACACAAAAATCACCGTAGCGCCGCTGCGAATAATACGGTTCATCTTCTCGAGGCAGCGATTTTGAAAGACGATATCGCCGACGCTTAGCACTTCGTCCACTATGAGAATGTCCGGGTCGACGTGCGCGGCGACGGAAAACCCCAGCCGCGCGTACATTCCGGTTGAGTATCTCTTTACAGGCGTATCGATGAAGTCGGCCAAGCCCGAGAATTCCACGATAGCGTCGAATTTGCGATCGATTTCCGCCCGTCTCATGCCCAGTATGGTGCCGTTCAAATAGATGTTCTCCCTCCCCGTGAGGTCGGGATGGAAGCCGGCACCGACTTCAATCAGAGCGGAGAGTCGCCCATTCAGCTCGACGCGGCCGGTGGTCGGCTTCATGATACCGGTGATGAGCTTGAGGATGGTGCTCTTTCCTGCGCCGTTGGCACCGATGATTCCGAAGGCCTCTCCGCGATTCAACTCGAAGCTCACATCTTGCAGAGCCCAAAAGTCCTTGCTCGTGACCGAACCTGTGCGGGCACGCCCGCTGAGTCTAGCGAAAAGCGATGGAACGAAGTCTCGGAGAGAATCGTGCATCTCGCCGCGAGAAAACCTTTTGGAAACGTTCTGCACTTTCAAGACGATGTCGGCGGCCACTATATGCTCTCCGCGAACGCCGGTTCCCATTTCTTGAAGAAATAGAATCCGGCCAAAAGACTAGCCAAGGCGATCGCGCCACTATAGAGAACCCAGGGAAGACTGGGTGATGTTTCATAAACAATGCACTTCTCGAGACCTTCAATCAGCGGCGCAAGGGGGTTCAGTAACAGGAAATTCGACCATTTCTTAAACATTTCCACATCATAGAACACTGGAGTTACAAAAATAGCGAAGGTAATGACCACTTCAACCAAATATTTAACATCTCGAAAGAATAGACACGCCGCGGAAATGAGCAGAGCCCAGCCGGTCGCCAAAACAACAGTAATAGCCAGCAAGATTGGAACCCAAAACAGTTGCCAGCTTCCGCCCAGACGGGTAACGGCAAAGACGACGGTTACAAGACAGGAGGCAACGCCGAGATCTAGCAACTGCGAAAGAATGGTTGCCAGAGGAAAGATTTCGCGCGGCATGTAAATCTTGGTGACCAGATTTGGATTTCCAATGAGGCTGGTCGATGAAAAACGCAAGGCCCCCGCAAAGAAGGCCCACACCAGACCTTTGACCGTGATTCCAGCGATCTCCTGTCCGGAGATTGATTTGCCCGACAATGTGGACATGCCATAGCGGACAATGACGCCCGCCGCGACGACTACGGAGGGCAGCAAAATCGCCCACATGAATCCCATTACCGATTGCTTGTAGCGGATCTTGATCTCGCGCCACGCGATCATGTAGAGAAGATCACGGCGTGCAACCAGTTCTTGCAGTGCTCCACGGAGATTGGGCGAGCTACTCAATGGCTTGTCGAGTGCTCCTTGGTTGGAGATGGCAATTGTGGCGCCGATTGTTTCGATTTCGCGTTGTTAATGAAACGAAGAAGCCGTCCGGCCGTCTTTTTGGGATTAAAAATGATGTCCAGCAGTTCCAGAAAGACGTACTTGGGGAGCCCCATACTCCAAAAATCGGCGCCTACGACACGCAAGCCTCGACGATGAAAATCCCAGAATTCCCTCGATTTGAACTGGAATGCGCTCTCGGCCAGGAACTGGCCGTAGAAAGCAGTCTCGCGGTCAAGATATCTTCTGTGCTCATCGCCTGTAAAGAACTGAGGACCGTACTTCACCGCAAACATGAATCTTCGGATCGGACCAGGACCGAAGCGCGCAACTTCTGAAGTGAGCGATTCTGCGTCCTTCCGTGAAAATGTCAGCACCTGGTGGATGAACCCCAAATCGTGCTCGGCCAGAATTCGAAAGCATGCCTCCATGTCGTCATGAAGCCATCCCTCGGGGTAGAATGCCTTTTCTTTTCTGACGATTTCGGCTCGGATGAGGACGGAAGTTGGCGAGCCTGTCAGATAGAATCCGTCTCGAAGCATATGCTGACAAGCCTTAGAGCCTGAGATCACCTCACCTGCATAGGGGAGGCCGTCACCGGTGATCTCGTCGCCGAACAGCCGGTACGAGCTGACGATGCCCACCGACGGGTGAAGCTCCGCAAGACCTACCATGCGTTCGAGACACTCCGGGAACAACCAATCATCCGCGAGAACCACCTTGCAATACTGGCTCTCGGGTGAAATGTATTTTAGAGCCGCGTTGAAGTTCTCGATCTGCCCAAAATGTATCGGAGTATCCAGCAACCGAACCCGGTTATCTCCTCGTGCAAATCGTTCGGCGATACTCCGCGAACCATCCGTGCTCTGATTATTCACGAGGATATACTCCCAGTTCAGGTACGTTTGTGCCAGCACGCTTTCAATACATTCGGCGATGTATTGTTCGGTGTTATAGAAAGGCGTGATGACGCTCACGAGCGGCGGATGAGTCGCAGGATTGATTCCCTCCCTCGACATGTGATTGCCGTGCATATTTGCGCTCTCTCTCGTCAACAACTTGTGGTACCGAGTCGCTATACGAATGCCTTCCGACAGTAGAAACCTTCCGCATATCTTCCTTCAGCGTTGGACTCGATCCCGCGAATCCGAAGCAAGGCCCTAAAAGTATCTTCGCTGAACCACTGCTTGCCGGCCTGTGAGCGGAAAGACGAGAGGATATGGTGAATCTTTGCTTTGCAAAGTGTTTCATCCAGGCCCACGAAGAGATTGGGCGATCCGAGATCGCCGTCATACTTGGGAATTTCGTACTCGAGGATCAGATGATCGCGGAAAGCATTCCACGTAAGTTCAGATATCAGGCGATGGTCCTGATGCAAATCTCTGCGATAGTGAGTGAAGATGAGATCCGGTTGAAACTTTGTCCGAATGGACTCAAAGAATTCCTTGATCGCTTTTCCTTCGTAAGGGAAGTAGCTGTCGCGGAAACTCCGCACCTGGACCCGGGAGCGATTTACGTTTTCAAGAAACATGCGCGCCGCCTCAAGAGCCTCCCGTTTTCGCGGTGGACTCGAACTGAAAACGACCCAATAAAACTCAAGCTCAGGGAATTCTCGGATCAAACGCAGGATCGTCCCGCCGCAGCCGATCTCGATATCATCGCAATGGGCTCCTAGACAAAGAATTCTACGCAGTGGAGTTCCCGAATTATGAAATTGCACCTTAAGCATGACTTATCGTTACTGTTTGATGGCCGTCGGGCGGACCAGGATCATGTTCAGTCAGGGTCTGTCCCGAAGGTACAGTTGATTTTTTCCATAGTTCCCAGGGTGCACCACCGCTTGACAAAAGATCTTCCATCTTTTGCCGGTCCTTGAATGTGTCCATGGCAAGGAAGAAGCCCTGATGTTCGTGCGCCACAAGTTGTTTTTCGGCAATCAATCGCTGGAACGGTTCTTTCACAAGCTCTTCGCCGTTTGAGATGTAGTTGAAAATGTCCTTTCGAAAAGCAAAGTAACCGGAGTTAATGCGCAAATTGGACTTGGTCATTTCACGGATTTCTTTGACGACACCGCTCTCACCCGTTTGCACGATGTGGTAGCTGAGATTCGGGGGAGCACTCAAAAAGGTGGCTATGCAGCCGAGATTCTTGAATTTCTCGATCAGCGTAGGGAGGTGAAGATCGGTCAAGCCGTCCGTGTAGTTGGCAAGAAACATCTCTTCGCCATCCAGATATTTTTCAACGGCTTTGAGCCTTTGGCCGACATTAGAGTCGGCGCCGGTATCCACAAAAGTGATGTTCCAATCGTGGATGTCGCTGTTGAAGAGTTCCAACTTTTTGCCGCCTTGGGATAGGGTAAAGTCATTGGACATGCATTCATTGTAGTTAAGGAAGTATTGTTTGATCGTCTCGCCTTTGTAGCCCAGACAAAGTATGAAGTCCTTGTGGCCATAGTGCGCGTAGTATTTCATCACATGCCAAAGAATAGGACGAGAACCGATGGGTACCAAGGGCTTGGGAACACTTTCTGAATAGTCGCGTATCCGCAGGCCCAAACCACCGCAAAAGAGCACAACTTTCACGACTGTTATCCTATCTCAGTAAAACGCTTAGAACCTCGCGGCCATGTTCCCAGCTCACTCGTAAATTCGCACTCCGGGAATCGGGATAACGAACTTGCCGCCCCATTCACGAATGTAACTCAGTTGCTGCATGATCTCGTCCTTCAAATTCCACGGCAGAATCAAAACGTAATCCGGTTTGGTTTCCCGGATGTGCTCGGGCGGGAAAATCGGGATAAGGCTGCCGGGAAGAAATTTGCCCTGTTTATAAGGATTGCGGTCGACGGTATATTCAAGCAGGTCCGTGCGAACGCCGCAGTAGTTCAGAAGCGTATTGCCTTTCCCCGGGGCCCCGTACGCCGCAACGTGGCTCCCAGCTCTCCGCGCGTTGATCAAAAACTCGAGCAAACCAAGTTTGGTACTTTCGACTTGCCGGGCGAACGTGGAATAGGTATCGAGCTGTGAGAGGCCGCTCGCTTCCTCTTGGGTGCGGAGTGCTAGAACGCGAGGCCCGGCGGGTTTCGAGCGGTCTTGCGAATGACAGGCATAGATACGAAGAGAACCGCCATGAGTGGGCAATTCCTCGACATCAAAAAGGGTGAGCCCTTGCGCGGAGAAAATCTTCTCGACGGCCAGAAACGAAAAATAAGAGAAATGTTCGTGGTAAATGGTGTCGAATTGATTTTCTTGCATCAGCCGGGAAAGGTGGGGAAATTCCATTGTGATCACGCCCGCTGGCTTGAGAAGTATTTTCATCCCCGCGACGAATCCATTGACGTCCGGAACCTGCGCTAGCACGTTGTTCCCGATTAGCAGATCGGCTTGTTTGCCCTCGGCAGCGAGCCCAGAAGCCATCGTCTGGTCGAAGAACCTCACGAGAGTCGGAACGCCCTTCTCCACAGCCGCGGCAGCAACATTTGCAGCCGGCTCGATTCCGAGGGAAGGTATTCCTGCAGTGACGAAATACTGCAGGAGATAGCCATCGTTGCTGGCGAGCTCTACGACAAGGCTTCGCTTGTCCAATGCAAAACGCCCAATCATCTGCTCGGTGTAGGCACGTGAGTGCGCCAGCCAACTGTCCGCGTAGGAGGAGAAGTAGGCGTATTCCGAGAAAATCGACTCTGCGCTGACGTATTCCCCTAACTGCACAAGAAAGCATTTCTCGCAAACAAGAACGTGAAGAGGATAAAAAGGCTCCATCTGATTGAGCTGCGATGCACTCAAGTAGCTCTCACAGAGTGGAGACATACCGAGATCCACAAACGTATGACGTAGCGGTGCGCCACAATGACGGCAAGAACCGGTCACCGGAGGGCAGCCCATAACCGAGCTCGAAGCCTGCGAAGCGGTTTTGATGGCAGAAGCTTGCGTTTGATTGCTCAAGATAGTGCATCCCATTGGGCATCCTTGAATTCCCGGAAAACAGGTCGGACTGGTCGGCCAATTAAATATTTATCGATGCCCACTTCCAGCGCTTGTCTGTAAACAGCGAGAGCATCAGCAACGGCGTCGATGGTACGATCGACGTCGGCATCGGAGTGCGAAAAACTCACAACAAGAGAAGGCATCAGCAGGCCTCGCCGAATCGTTTCTTGCAGAAAGAGGGTGCGGAAAGACTGAGAGGGATTCTTCTTTTCGTCAAAAGTGGCGTAGATGAGATTGGGTTCTTTACCGAGCACAGCGAAGTAGCCATCGAGATGGTGCTCGGCGATAGCGCGCTGAATACCTTGACGGAGCCTGCGGCCTTGTCGATAGAGCCTATCTACCACTTTTTCCTGCTCGTAGATCCGCATAGTCTCGATGGCGGCGGCCAGCGAGTGCGCCTCGGCGCCGTGCGTGGTCGAAAGGAGGAATACTCGTTCTCGACCATGGTATAGACCGCCTCGCTCCATGATGTCGCGGCGGCCGACGAGAGCGGAGAGCGAAAAACCATTGGCAATAGCTTTGCCAAACGTGGAAAGGTCGGGATGAATGCCGTAGAAACTCTGCGCCCCGCCAAGATGCCAGCGAAAACCGGTGATCATCTCATCCAGAATGAAAAGCGCGCCGTGGTCACGGACAATTCTATGCAAACCCTCCAAGAAACCGGGGGCCGGAGTGACCGTAGTCTCCGCTTCCAGGATTAGGCAAGCGATTCGACCGGCATACCGCTCAAAGAGCGCTTCAATACTGGCCAGATCGTTGTACCGGAATTTGACGGTCAGATCCCGGATGGCCTTGGGAATTCCCGCGGAAAGAGGTGTGCTGCCGATAAACCAGTCATCCACGGAAAAGAATGGCTGATCGGCGCAAACGGCCACCATATCTCGACCGGTGAAAGCACGGGCTAGTTTTACGGCGGCGGTGGTGCAATCCGATCCGTTCTTTGCGAACTTAACCATTTCAGCGGAAGGAATCAACCTGGATAGCGCTTCCGCGCATTCGAGCTCGATTGGAGAAGAACGTGTGAAGTTGTTGCCGAGCAGCATTTGGCGATGCGCTGCTTCCACCACCGGGCGATAAGCATGGCCGAGGGCAACTGCGCGGAGCCCCATGCCATACTCGATAAATTCATTTCCGTCAACATCCCAAACGTGGCAGCCTTCCCCCCGTGCGATGAAACCCGGGGCCAGCACGGGGTACTGATCGTCCCCCTTAGCGTAGACGTGCGCGCCGCCGGGAATGCGAGCATGGGCCTTTTCCCTCAGTCCCTTGGACTTGTCGAAGCTCATGATTGGTTGAGATATAGTCGGCAGCGCCATCGCAAAACCTTCCTAGGACGCGGAATCTGATGTGGCGCCTGCGGGGAGCTCGGCTCCCTTGTGCGCCGGAATGTCGTACATCGAAATAATATCGTCGGGCAGATGAGCGAGATCGAGACCTCGGAGGTAATCACCCATGCAGGTGCCAGTGGAATCTGAATCGATGTTCGGAGCACCGCGCCGGGCAAGAGCGTCTCCGGAGTGAATCGTCCTGAAGTCGATGCTGAACCTTGTATATCCAGAAGTGTTCGGAACGGTCGAGTGCATTTGAGCCGCAGAGAACAGAAGGACTCCGCCAACCGGACAGATTATGCGGATTTGCGGGTCGAGATCCATCGGCTCCTCGGCATGCGGCTGTTTCCGAGTATCGACACCGATTTGCTGTGCTGCAACCTTGCGGCTGGTGCGGTTCCACTCCTGATAGTTGTAGTCTCGTGAGCCGTTGCGTACAGGGTCAGACCAGTAGCGCGGGTGAAAAGCCATAACGTTTTCCGGTTGAATTTCGTATACCGGCAACCACCAATTGATCTGACAGAACGGTGCGGAATACCAGGTGTCCCGGTGCGGATGGAAAGCATAAGAGATTCCAGTTGTCAGATAACCGGCGTCGGTAGAAGTGCGCAAACGAGGTACGTCAAAATGAGTTTTCTCAAGATCGCACCCCATTTCAGCGAGCAGCTGCTGGATGAGTTGTTTGCTACGGGGGTGGTGAATGAATTTGGGCTTGAGGTCCGCGAGAATGGCGGCGAAGCGCTCGATTGGCAAATCATGCTGCGCTTGGCGCGGATCAAACGGTGCAAAGGCTTCTTCTGCCATTTGCCGGGCAAAATTACAGAGCGCGATGGAGCTAGGTACAGGGCCATAGACAAACAGCTGGCCTTCGTAGAGACGCTGACGACGAAGATCGTCCGGGATTTTGGCATCGAGAAAAACACTGTTCATGGGCGTTTCTCCTCTGTCTGACGAGAAAGAAGATGGTGCTGCTGCAGATCCATGGCGGCTCGTTGAACCACTTCATATTTCAGGCCCGAGCGCTCCGCGATATCGAGAAGAGAGTGCTGGCCGTCGGAAAGATTGAGAACCCAGAGCATGGCGAGTTCGCGTGTTTCGGTATCGGCGCGGCCACCGATGGAGCGATAGAGGCCGCGTTTCCCGAGTTGAGGCTCACCTTTGGGGTATAAGTTTCGATAGGTGAGGTTGGTCTCAAGCAGCTGGACTACGTCCATAGCGAGGTTAAGAGTATCTGCGAGAGCCTCGGGAGCAACAAACTCAACGTTGTCAGCGGAGGTGTGATACTGGGGGAACTTGCCATGTGGAGTTCGTTGTAGACAGCCGACAGGCAAATTGAATCCAGGCGAACAATACTGCCGTTCGTCATAGCCGTAGGGCGAAAACTCGCAAACATTGTGAGGCTGCTGCGAATGAGCCAGGAGGTGCAGCACGGCGCGATCGATCAAGGCATTTCCGCGGCGGCTCTTCTTGTAGGTTGGCGCACCGCGATCACCGACGCACGCAAAGACTAGTCCATGTTTGATGCGCTGCACCACGTCTTCATTCCTGCTGAGCCATGCAATTGAACCGATAGTCCCAGGGACAAAGAGAAACCGATAAGTGAAACGATTTGGGCGTGAGGCAAGAACGTTTGCAAGAAATGTGGCTACGGCCAGGCCAGAGAGATTGTCATTGGCAAGCGACGGATGACAGGCATGGCAGGAGATCAAAATTTCATCCCTGCTCTCTCCCGGCAGGACGCACTCCCCGTAGGAAAGACTGCCATTCTCCAGGGACGAATCGATGACGACTTCGAACTCATCTTCCGGGAGGGAATCGTATTGGCGCTGACTAAGACAGAAGCCCCACGTCTCCCGGTAGTAGGAAGTACGATAGGGAATCCAATCAATGTGATCCGGCAGCGTGTATAAGTGCTCCTTCAATTGCGTGAGCGAAAGCTTCGCTCTCACCGGGATGCTGTAGTTGACGACGTGAAGATTTGATTCTTGGAAATCGATTAGCCGCTGTCCGCGCGAGTTCTTGACATAGGCATCGCGGATGTTCCATTCGCGCGGAACACTCCAATCCAGTACTTGGGTTCCGGTTGGTACTTCGTGAATCTGGAGAGGTATCCGCTGACCAACACGGCGAAGTGTCTCACGGAGTCCATTTCCGGTAATGCTACGGCATATCGGAAAGAGCTCCGACACCATTGCATGCATTTGGTGTCCGGTGTCTTTGGAGATCGGATCTGCCATCGCCGCCACGAGTGTGTTCCTAGCGATCAAGCAATTCACACAAAATCCGGATAATTCTGGTCGCGCTCGAGGATCGTGCGCTCATCTTCGGGCCAGGGAATCTGAAAGGCGGGGTCGTTCCAGCGCAGGCCGCGTGCATGTTCGGAACTATAGAGCTGTGATACTTGATAGAACACTTCTGTGTTGTCCGCGAGAGTCTGAAATCCATGGGCGAGCCCAGCTGGGATGTACAACATTTTGCAGTTCTGCGCATTGAGTTCCACGGCGAAGTATTTCTTGAATCCCGAAGAGTCTTCCCGTAAATCGATAATTACATCATAGATGGCACCACGGGTGCATCGAACAAGTTTTACCTCTTCGAAAGGTTCAATCTGATAGTGCATCCCGCGCAGCGAACCCTTACGGTGGTTGAAAGAAATGCTGCATTGCGCGATGTGAGTTTCCAGACCCCGCGCCGCAAATTCCTTTTCGCAATAGGTCCGGGCGAAGTGACCCCGAATGTCCTCGTTTCTTTCCGGCTCGATGACAAATGCGCCAGGTAAGCTCGCTGGGTTAAAAATCACAGCCGAGATCCTCCGAACGCATTCACTTCGAAGCGCATCCACGTCACCCGGCAGCAGGCGCCTCGGCAGTCACGGGGTGAGTCCAGTGAAGCTGCGAGTTGAGCTGGCCTGCGGCAAGCAGCTTTCGAATGTGGTTGATTCGCTTAAAGCGGGGGCCGTCGAAATCGTCAAGCTTCAAGTCAGCTTCGCGGCAGGCCCCATACAATTCCTGCACCCCTTGCCTGACGTTCCATTGGGGCTTGAAACCGGGGAGCGCTTTCGCAATCTTGCTGAAGTTCACCCGATAAGAGCGTGGATCGGGACCGCCACCGGTAGAGTATTCGACCTGGCATCCCGAGGCTGTGTTGCGGACGATTTCAGCAAGCTCGTGTACTTGATAATTTTCTTCTGTGATGCCGACATTAAACGCCTGATTGTGGATGGCCTCGCGCGGGGCCTCAAGAACTGCCTTAAATGCCCGGCTGATGTCTTCGATATGAACCAGCGGGCGCCAGGGCGTGCCGTCCGATTGAATCACTATACGACCCGTGGTGAACGCCCAAGCGACAAGATTATTGAGAACGATATCAAATCGCATGAACGGTGAAACGCCGTAGGCAGTCGTATTTCGTAAAAAGACAGGACTGAAATTTGAATCGGCCAAAAGTCTGAGCTCCCGTTCCGCCAAGACTTTTGATTTCGCGTAAGGTGTTACCGGATTGAAATCCGCATCCTCAGAGAGCATGTCCGAGCCTGCGGCGCCATACATGCTGCAGGAGGAAGAGAACAGGAACCGCTGAACACCGACTTCTTTCGCCAGGCGCGCCAGTCGCATAGAAGAGCGGTAGTTAATCTCGTAGGTGAGCTCTTGGTTCAGATCACCGAGCGGATCATTGGAAAGGGCCGCAAGATGGAGAACGGCTTCGAATCCCTCAAGGTCATTTCTATCTATATCCCGAAGATCCTTGTGCACAGAGGGAATCCCAATGACCTCGCCCACAAAACGGTTGTCCGCGAAGAAATCGCTGTCGATGCCTGTGACGTCAAAACCTGCTCGGGTGAGCACTCTCACGAGCACGGCACCGATGTAGCCGTGGTGGCCGGTTACCAATATGCGCATAGTGACTCTCTCAAAATTCAATCCCGCGGGTTGTGCTCGCTAAGCGCCATGTTCCTCAAATCGCCGGCAAAAGCCGATTGTAATGCATCCAACGCCGAGGGCCGACCATCCACTCGCAAGCAGGCAGCAGAAGAGGCTGTGGCTTTTGCTGCACCCATCCGCCTATTGCTAGCAGTTGGGGTTCCATTGACCGGACAGACAAGTCAAGCTAAGTTATTGTGTGTCAATTAGATACAAGGATGTGCAGACCCGCCTCCTTAGCTTGGGACAGTCCGGAGTCAAGCTATCTTCCCTACATGATACTTCTGTGGCCATACTTTGGCTACCCAAAGCGAAAATTGGCAGGGAGGGTTCATGAGCTCGGCGGGAGGTCAATCCGCCACCGTCACGACCCGAGAAGGTTCTTGGGAACTAAGTTATTTTCGGGCGAATAGATGCGGCACTCTGCTCAGCGTATTGCGCGTTTGCCAGGCAAACTCCTTCCAGAAGAATATGACCAGACCGAAAACAAAGAGGGGCAGTATCGCAGCGATTTGCAGAAAGAATTGGCTCAGATCGGCGGCACCCCAATGTCGATCAGTGAGATAACAAGCGACACCAAAAGGTATTGCAGCCAAAACAGGCCGCGCCCAACTTTGCCAAAGGTAAGACCGAACCGGCATCTCCAGAAGCTTACAGACATAGCGTGGCCAGAAGAAAAGCTGGACGATGATATTCGGGATAACCGTCCCCCAAGCCACACCGTTCATCCCAATTCGCCGTACCAGAAAGATGCTCAGGACAAGATTGGCCACCGATTCGGCTAAGACTGCCATGGCAAAAGGCCGATGCTTTGCAGTCCCAAAGGCAATATTGCCGCTGGTGAAGTTCGCAATGCTGAAGACCTGCGCAAGCAAGAGAATCTGAAGAACTCGACCAGAAATCTGCGCGTACTGCTGGCCCATCCACAATTCGATGAATGTGTGACCACGAAAGTACAATGTGAGCGCCACAGGGAGCGCTATCACAAGCGCCAGCCGCGTTCCCTGGATCAGCAGCCGACGTAGTTCGCCGTGCTCGCCGCGCGCATCAAAACCGCTTGCGAGAGGCATGAAGATGGTGGTGACCGACGTGACGATCTGGCGCAAATACTCCAAAAGGCTGGCGCCGATTGCGTAAAAGGTCACCGCCGCTGCGGAAATAAACGCCCCGACAACAATATTATCTACATAGTATATTAAGGTAGTTGCGCAATGAATTAGGAAAACGTAAAAGCTGTAGCCGGCAAATTGGCGCAAGAGCGTCGTGCTAGGACGCCCGCCCGAGATTCGCAGTTCGGGGTAGGCACGAAAACAGGCGATCCACAAAGTCGCGTTGGCCGCAACCGAAACAACAAACTCCCAAAGGGCAAGCGCAAGAATCCCGTGTCCGGCCAACAGAAGCGTAACCACGCCGACGGCACGCAACAAGGTCTGGCTCACGGATATTCCGCTGACGGTCGAAAAGCGATTTAGCGCTACGAGAACTCCGCCAAAGACTCCGAAGGAAAGAGTGAGTGCAAAACTTGCTCCCGTAAAGATGATGGCGCCACGCGCTGCGAACTGCAATTCCTTTGGAATGTGAAAGAGGGATGGCGCCAAACCACAAAGAAACAAGCTGACTACAAGAATTAGAAGAGCGATCCAAATCCGGAGCCAGAAAGCCGCCGAAACCGCCCGGCTCGCTTCCTGATGATTTCCCTGGGCATGATTTCGGGCAACAAATCGCGTGACGGCACCGCGCATACCCAGATCCAGAAGACTCATGAATGAAATCATGGAAATGACAAGGGTCCAGACACCGTAGGCTGTATTTCCGAGATGATGGACAATAAAAGGAGAGAGAAAAAACGCAACCGCAACGGAGGTGGCGAACGCCGCCCAATTGCTGACCATGCTTTTTGCGAGTTGATTCAGTCGCGACATGGGCTCCTAATTACTTCCAGCTGCTAACTCCTCCCCATCCCTGCTTCCGGGAGTCTATTCCGCACCAGACTGCTGCACCAGACCTAACCGCACTCTCAGCCAGAATGCACCCTGCTATTCTCTTCGCGCAACAAAGAGACGGGTGCAAGGTGAGTGACTAGATATCTGAAATTGCGTCTTTACTCTTGCCCAAAATAGCGGATCGCTCCCGACTCACAGGACGGAGGATTTCTTTTGGGAACTTAGGACGATTCCTCAGCAATCGTATCAGCCGGTACAACGCCGGGTTTTCTGGCGCCGGCCACCGGCGTCCGAGCGCCAGGGTGAGAGCCTTGAGAACGCTCGACGACGCAAATCAGGTCGAGATGTCTCTGCACATAAACATCTTCTCTGAAGTCTGTCTCCGCGCGATGTCTCGCGCGACGTCCCATCGCTCGGTATCGTTCAGGGTCTTGAATGATTTCTGCCATCGCCGCGGCGATCTGACCCGGCGCGTGAGCTGGGACGACCAGCCCACACTCCCCGGACGGCAGCATGGCCGCGGGTCCCCAGGGCGTCGAGACCCAGGCAAGACCGCAAGCCATCGCTTCGAGAAGAGCTAAAGGGGCTCCCTCATCGTCCGAAGCGAGAACGAATACATCGGATTTCCACAAAAAAGGACGGACGTCACTCTGCATTCCAACGAATTCGGTGCGGTCGAGTACACCGAGAGTCCGAGCCCTCTCACAAGCAGCGAGACGTTCCGGGCCATCCCCCACCATGATGAGCCGCGTGTTTACCGGAACCCTCGGGTCTGCAAATGCCTCGACGATATCTACGGTCCGCTTTTTCGAAGCAAAATTCGAAACGTGCACGAAGGTTGGCCTGCTATCCGTTCGTGTGAAATATGGAGGGGAAGTGCAGAAATAATTACTATCGACGCAATTCGGGATGAGTGTCAGGTGCAAGGGCCGATCTCCAGCGATCTCTTGCGCCTTGCGCACAATATGGCCGGCGCATCCGATGATTGCGTCTGAATGACAAAGTACCTGCCGAATGAGCCACTGTGACGAGGTTCCGTAGGTTTCAAACTTTGTGACATCGTTTCCGTGCAGGGAGGCGATCAGACGAATGTTTGTGGTACGGCGCAGTAGTAGAAACAACCACGAGTAACTAATGGGATAAAGAAGCATAACGGTACGGAACTTATATCGGCGAACAAACCGTTTTAATCTCCAGAAAGCAAGCGTTCCCTTCAAAAAGGTAGCTATCAGACTTTTGAAACTCAGTCGATCAAATGCCGCCGAAGCGGAAGCAAGCCGCCAAAAGTTAGGTATTTTTTGATCGGCAATCAGACCACCACTTTCCCCATGAGCTATCAGGAGATGAGTTTCAACTCCGGCTTCACGCAAAGTACGGTGCAGACGCTCTGCCACTTCGACTACCCCCCCAACGGCGGGCCGATACCACGGACTGACCAGCAAGACCGGGCCAACCGCGGGAATCACGCCTTTTCCGGAAGCGTCTTGGTTCACAAGAACCGAAGCATTCCGGACAGTTCCCTTAGCGGCAAATGCTGCGTCGCGCGCCGGTGGCGCTCCGATTCGGACTGTGCTCGCCTGGTTCATCTTTTCTTGGGGGAGACCTGGGAGAAACACTTCAGATAATAAGGGGAGGCGCTCGGGAGCTATGTTTCGAATCAGGGTCGAGGCCATCATCCCGACTTGCACGTCCCAGTCATGGCGTTTCGCGACTGCCTGACGCGCCGCACGGAGTTCAAGTGTGTTAGCAGCGGGAGTAAGCACCTCTTCCAAGGTTTTGGACCAGGCCGCCGGTGTTGATGGGAGAACAACTACATCACTGAATTCTTCGAGAGATCGAATCCGTGTACCCACAGTCGGACGACCGCTTGCCAGATACTCGTGCAACTTCAAGGGGTAGATATATTTCGTGTAATCATCCTGCCGGTAAGGCATGACGCATGCATCAAAATGCTGCACATACGCGGGAACAAGAGGTGCAGGCTTCTCACCCAGAAAGTATACGTTCTTACGATTCCGCAGCTGTTCCAGCATAGTCCTTACCGCTGGGCGCGCACTGACTGGGCCCACGAACACAAAGGACCAATCGGGATGCTCGGTTGAGAGCTTTAGGATGAGGGGCCAATCGAGCTGTTCTTTAAGGAATCCGGCATATCCAATGCGCGGATGCGGCACGGGGACTAAGTCAAGTGGTTCAGCCTGGGGGGTTGAAAACGCCTCGTAGGCTACTCCATTCGGAATAAAAGAGGTATTTGGGTTGACCCAGCCTTTTTTCTCAAGCAACGCCCTTGAAGTGACGAAAACCTGATTGGCCTCTTTTAGGAGTTGCATCTCATTTGCACCGATGGGCATTTCGACAGGTGAAAATGAGTACTCGTCGTCGATATGGTAGCATCGAAAGTCGAACGGGACGGAGCTCCAATCCGTTGCGAAATTTGGCCGCCAAAGGGAGAGCATTGTTGTCGTACAACCCTGACGAATCAACTGCCGTCGCGCGCGCCGCAAGTGTTCGCGGAAGATCAACGCCTTCAGCCAATTCGGCCTATAGATGGATGGTAGCCACCACTCAGGATCGTAGATTGAGAACCCAGATTGAGAGATGGTCGCGCTGTGATCCCTAGTTGGAATTCGATGAGTGAAGCCATCCCACCAATTGTGTGGTGGGTTCATCCAAACGACCCTGAAGTAGCGTGAAAGGCGCCAAAGGACCTGATGGCGCGCCTGCCAACAGCTTCCCCAGGCATCTTGAACATGGGCGACTACGCCAATATCAGGGAAGAGAGGCTGTTCCATAGTTCCCGAGTGAAGCTGCCCTTCGGTAGACGGAGTCTTTCGTAAGGCCGATATAACGGTCCGAGTAGGGCCTATCTGAAGGCTATCGCCATCAGGTCGTTTGAGCAAGCTTGCTTCCAATTTGGTTTTCCATGCAGCGGTGCGAGGTTCGGAAACGCAGTGAAACTGCGGTTGACAGAGTGTGTTTCGAAGATTCTTGAAGCAGTCCAACACCTGGCAAGGAGAGAACCTATCCGAAATGAGAAGCAGTTCTCAGACGCAAGAGCGCCTTAAAATAGATTTAAGATGATAGAGCGCAGTAAACTGGAAGCCGCCGGAGTTTTTGAAATGAAATTCCTTTTTCATAAGCCTGGAGAACAGCCTCGTGGCACGGTGACTTGGATGGCATTTGTGGTTGTCGTCGTTTCGTTGTCAATTGTACTTGCCGGGCTTGCGGCACAGGCACCTGAGCCTACCTTCAGCAAGGATGTGGCGTCAATCCTATTCAAGAACTGCGCAAAGTGTCATCGAGAAGGCCAGATAGCTTCCGCTGTGCCACTCCTGACTTACGAGGCGGCAAGATTTCGGGCAGACAAGATAAAGCGAAAAGTTGCAGCCCGCGAGATGCCGCCTTGGCCAGTCGATCCCGCCAGAAGCCTCCGGTTTCGCAATGACGCGCGCCTGAGCCAGAAAGACATCAACACGATTGTGGCTTGGGTGCGAGGCGGCGCGCCCAAAGGTGACGATGCAGATCTGCCAGCGATCCCAAAGTCTGAGGAAGGCTGGATGCATCCTCAGGGCCTGAAGCCAGACCTTGTGATTTCGTTGCCAGGGGATGTGCACGTGCCAGCTCAAGGCGAAATACCTTACGTAAGCTTGTTGGTGAGAGTGCCGTTGTCAGAAGATCGGTGGATAACAGCGAGCCAGACTCGGCCAAGCAATCCGGCCGTGGTCCACCACATGGCGTTAACAGAAGTTGCGCTCCCCGACGGACTGGGTCCTGCCGACCTGGGTCAGGCCGCACGACAAATGGGCATTGCGAACGGACTGTTCGCTGCCAGACCCGCGGTCACGACTCCCTCGATACTCAACCAAATCGACATGCTAGGTATATACACGCCCGGCAGCACGGTGGAAGTGTACGGGGACGGCAGCGCCAAGCTGCTGCGAGGCGGAAAGAATATGTACCTCGATTTTAACATTCACTACGAAGCGGACGGGAAGCCGGACACGGATCGGTCGAGTATTGCCTTCTGGTTCCAGCCCGGACCGCCCGAACATCAACTGTTCCGGGTGAACGGCGCGGGCGAGACGATCCTGGCTAATGGCAAAGAATTGCTTACCGATGCCAGGGGAACGAAGGCAGAAGGCACGAAAGTGGTGATTCCCCCGATTCCGCCTTTCGCGGGACACTACGAACTCGTCGGGGTGACAGGTTATCCGCAGGCGGTGACGATTTACCAGTTTCAACCGCACGCGCACCACCGCGGGAAGGACTTCACGTATTCGGTGGTGTATCCCGACGGGCACGAACAAACGTTGCTAAGCGTGCCCCAATACGATCACAGGTGGCAAATGGCCTACGAGCTTGAGACACCGCTGAAGCTGCCCGCTGGCAGCAAAATCGTGGTCACGGCCCACTACGACAATTCAAAGATGAACATGCACAATCCTGGCCCTGAAAAGCAGGTCTATTTCCGTGACCAGAACCAGAGCTGGGACGAGATGTTCACGCCATTCATCCAATACAGCATCGATTCTCAGAATCCTGCAGAGTTGCACGCGAAGGCAGCCAGCCAATCGCAGGATGAGAAGGCGAGCACTTCTGTGCAACAGCGCAGTACAGACAAGGGGTCACTGCAGACTGGGGAGGTCGTCGGCTGTTTGGTTGCGGCTCCGAGTGGGAACTGGTTGCTCACAAAAGCGAGTCAGCCCGCTGTGTCCGATGCGCAGGCCACAACTTCGACAGCTCTGAAGGCTGCTGAGGCGAAACCGTTAGGCAACCAACGATACCAGCTGTTGGGCGTTAAGATGTTCAACCCTTCGCGCCGCCAGGGAGAAAAAGTCGCGGTGAAGGGCATCTTGATCGAAGATGCAAACGGTATCCGCATTAACGTGACCTCGTTGCAAAGTGTCGCCACTAACTGTGCGCAATGACTTTGGCATCTCAGGAAAGAGGTTCCTCTCGGGATCCTCAGCTGGGAACGGTCGCATGTGGACTCGCGGCGAGTGAAAGAGAAACTGCAAGGAAATTTCTTGCGCACAACCGGAAGCTTCCTTGTCACATTCCAGCAACCTCTATGCGGTGAGACGAACTGATTTCGTTAACTTATTCTAAATAAAAGAGATATCTTATCTTCTACCGATTCTGGTTGGCATCGCAAGTGCACGTCCAGATGTCGGAAGTGTGTGAGGCAAAATCCTATACCGAGCGTGGAGTCCCCCCACCCCGTTCGTCCTATGTCTAGTCGGCAAGGGCCATTGTTCACCTCCCGCCGTTCGGAGAGAACCCAAATTGAGTTCTAGATGGTTGGTTCGAGTTTGTTCTTGGCACGTTAGAATGTCCGAGAGAATGCAAATGCCTGTGATAGTATCTCGCGCCGGGGATGATCCTAGATGAATCATGTCATGCAAAAGTTTTGCACTCTTCCATTCCTCATGGGGTTCATTTTCGCGACTTCTACAGGGGCCCAAACTCAAACGAGCATTACCACCGAACGATACGACAACTCTCGCCTGGGGGCATATCTAAACGAAACGAATCTAAATGTTTCAAACGTGAGCGTTGGGCAGTTCGGCAAGATTTTCTCTTACTCGGTTGATGGTTCGGTGCAGGCGCAACCGCTCTACGTACCTAATGTCGCTATTCCAGGCCAGGGCACGCACAATGTGCTCTACGTCCCCACGATGAACGATGTGCTGTATGCATTTGACGCCGATAGCAATAACAAAAACGGGGGCGTACTGTGGAGCGTGGACTTTCGCAATCCCGGTGCAGGCGTCACACCAATTCCGATCGTCGATATAGTGGGATCCAACAATCTTAACATCGTCGGGAACGTAGGAATTGAGGGCACGCCCGTCATCGACCCAAACACGAACACTCTTTACCTCGTTGCACGAACCAAGGAAGTTTCCGGAACTTCGACGAACTATGTCGCGCGACTTCATGCCATTGACATCACCTCGGGAATCGAGAAGTTCGGGGGGCCGTCGGCGCCCATTCAGGCGTCTGTACCGGGTACAGGCAATGGTAGCTCCGGCGGCACCTTGAACTTCGACACCAAGCTTGAGAATCAACGCCCGAGCCTGGCCCTTGCGAATGGCCTGATCGTGGTTGGTTGGGGATCGCACGAAGATCTAGCGCCGTGGCATGGATGGATAATGACATACAACGCGCAGACGTTGCAGCAGACTTCCGTGTTGTGTACCTCGCCCAATGGCACGGGTAGTGGAATCTGGATGTCGGGTCGCGCCCCGACCGTGGATTCGAACGGAAACCTCTACTTGTCGACTGGGAACGGCGACTATAATCCCGGCACAAAGGACTATGGTGACAGTGTTCTAAAACTGGGCACCACAGGCGGCAATCTCTCTCTTCTCGATTGGTTTACTCCAGATACCTATCAAACGCTTTACACCACCGACCAGGATCTCGGTTCGACAAGTCCAATTCTGCTCCCAGGGACAGACCTCCTTGTTACCAGCGGCAAGGACTCGAACATATACGTCATGCATTCCGCAAGCCTCGGCCACGAACAAACCGGGAACGGTCAAATCGTCCAGGTTTTTTCGACGGCTGGGACGGGCGCAGTTAAAGGCGGATTGATATTCTGGAACCGCACCAGCGGAGTAGGTCCGACCATGTATGTCTGGCCGGAGAACACCTTTTTACAAGCCTACCACTTTAACGGGGCTACCCTGGATATCATACCGATCTCCGAAAGCACAGTCAGAGCTGCCAGTGGGAGTTCCGGCGGGGTCCTGACTGTTTCGGCGAATGGCAGTACACCCAGTACAGGCATCGTATGGTCTTCCATGCCTTTATCCGATGACGGAGACCATGGAGTCCATCAAGGTGTACTTCGAGCTTTTGACGCCAATGACCTCACAAAATTGCTCTGGGATTCAACGATGAACTTGAGCCGTGATGACATGGGGCTCTGGCCGAAATATAGCCCGCCAACGGTCATGAACGGCAAGGTATACATGGCATCTTTTTCAAATGTGGTGAACGTATACGGGCTTCTTTCGCAATTTGCAGATTTCGGCATGTCCGTGACGCCGGCAGTCCAAGCGGTTTCCCCCGGAGGAAGCTCAGCCTACACCATCTCAACTACGGCACAAGCCGGTTTCAATTCGAGCGTGACCTATAGCGTCAGTGGGCTGCCAGCCGGAGCCACTGTCTCTTTCTCACCAACTTCTGGTATTCCACCCGGCAGTTCGACTTTGACCGTCACTACCCTCGCTGGAACCTCGCTCGGAACATATACTCTGACCATCACGGGAACTGCCGGCCAGATAACGCACACCGCGACGGCCTATTTGAACGTCGCCAACGCAGGACAGGGCACGGGGGTGATGAGCGTAAAGTTTGCGGGTCTGGGAAACCCCATGGGCTCGAGCGAAGTGGCCGGCGTAGTTGCCAAAAGCAATTGGAACAATGCCACTGGCGCCACCAGCAGCAGCCCCCTGATTCTTTTCGACGAAAGCAACCTCGCCACCACGGCAACCATTTCGTGGACTTCGGACAATTCGTGGTCATTGCCAATCACAGACCAACCCGGCAATGCCCGAATGATGAGAGGATACCTCGATACCGGCAATCTTCACTCAACCATAATCAACGTCGGAGGGTTGCCATCGAGTTCTGGCGGCTATAGTGTGTTCGTGTATGCCGATGGAGATAACGGCGCAGCTTCGCGCAGCGCTACTTATCAGATCAGCGGAAATGGGATAGCGACCACAAGCATCAGCCTGACCGACCTGCCGAACACCAACTTCAGCGGGACGTTCAGTCAGGCCAACAATTCGAGCGGAAACTATGTCGTCTTCACGAATATCAACGCCTCAAGTTTTAGCATTACGGCGACCCCGGGCGCAGCCTCCGATAACACCCTGCGAGCGCCAATCAACGGTATCCAGATTGTTCCTTTGGGTCAGATCACGACGGCGGACTTCACGTTGTCGGCTTCGCCCGCCAGCTCTTCGGTGACTTTAGGGAATAGCACTACCTATACGGTCGGGTCTGTGGCCCTCAATGGTTTCAGTGGAACCATCAATTTAAGCGTTACCGGACTGCCATCGCTGGCAACCGGCTCGTTTAGCCCGTCTGCGATAAGTGCCGGAGCTAGTTCCACTCTGACGGTTTCTACTGCCGCCAATACACCTGTTGGTTCCTATCCACTGAACATCACCGGCACGAGCGGCTCATTGTCGCACACGGTATTTGCAACACTGAATGTCACTTCGAGCGGCGGTTCATCCAGCGGGGTGATCAGTATTCAGTTCGTGGGCAGCGGCACGGCCATGGCCAATACGGAACTAGCAGGTGTAATCCCAGAGAGTCATTGGAACACGGCAAACGGTGGAACCCCTGTGACTCCTCTCGCACTCGTGGATCAGACAGGCACCAGTACCGGTGCAACCGTGACTTGGACTTCGGACAATCTGTATAACCTAAGTATTGCAGACCAGCCTGGCAATAGTCGCATGATGAGAGGTTATCTCGATGATCGTCTGGGGAATCCTACAACGGTCACTGTTTCGGGCCTGCCCGCGAACTCCAGTGGTTACAACGTGTATGTATATGCCGACGGTAGCAACGGAGGCGCGACGCGCACCGGAAACTATCAGATCAGTGGGACAGGCATTACCACAACCAGCATCAGTCTGACCGATGCCGCAAACACCAATTTTGGCGGAACCTTCACGCAAGCTAACAATTCCAACGGGAACTACGTTGTTTTCACGATCAATGCAACCGCTTTCACAGTCACTGCGACTCCGGGAGCGGCATCCGATGGCACTCCACGGGCACCCATCAACGGCATCCAGATCGTCCCTGCGGGACCACCAGTGCCCGATTTCACGCTGTCCGCCACACCTGCTGCGCAAAGTGTCATCCAAGGTGGGAGCACTTCATACACGGTAAGCGCAGGTGCCTTGAACGGGTTCACTGGAGCAGTGAGTTTGAGCGCTACGGGCCTGCCCACGGGTGCAAGCCCCGCTTTCAGTC
>Ga0207111_10045_pt1 | contig 29116 bp, 27 predicted proteins | sample Alteio_BWMinHeat_71_FD_153577 | JGI IMG/M metagenome (GOLD analysis project Ga0207111, IMG submission 153577) | Enriched cells from forest soil in Barre Woods Harvard Forest LTER site, Petersham, Massachusetts, United States -... | ecosystem: Environmental > Terrestrial > Soil > Temperate forest >... | reverse complement strand
GGAAGACCCCGTCAACCTAGGAGCCGAGTGCAGGGAAACTTGCCCGCTCGGATCTAAGAGGGGGAAAATACCGCAAGGTATCTACCTATCTCACTCAAACGGTTAAGTGGGAGATTTGAAATGGGAATTCACGCTCAAATTCCCATTTCAAATCTCCCGTTTATTCAAGTGGCCGGACTCCCTGAACAGGCGTCCCAACAGGGACGCTGAGATCGTAGCCCGTATGACGGCGTACCCTCCCATCGTTGCGGTACAGTCGGGTGCTTCCAAACGGCGAGGTTGGTTTACCAACAGCGGTTGGCAGTCTGAAAGAACCTGTCCAGAAGGTTTCTGGGGTCACCAAACTGTAGATAGCGGTGAGCCGCGCTTCATCTGTCTGTTCTACCTCGGGCTGAAGGAGCGCCGCCTTATCAGTACGCAAGGTGAAATCTGGCTCGGTGACAAATTGCCCGGAAATCACTTTGACCGTGCCCTTCCACTGCACCTCCGTCCCATCCTCCTGCATCACGGTGGTTGTCAGCGGGTAGTCCTTGATAACTTCCTCCATAGGGACGGCGACCAGACAGGCATAGCCACGCGACACCAGGAAGCAAGGATAACTGGTCCCAAAAGCCGATACCGTAGCGCTCGTGATAGTCGGCCCATCCAGCACGAGGATACCCGCCGTTCCCTGGCGCAAGGAATGAAACGTCACATTCAGGATGACAGGTGACTGGGCATGGATCGGCTTGAACGAAAGTAGGATAACCACTATAGCGGTCAACGCCAGCGTGGTCATCCGCCAATGCATTGACTTCATTGTGCTTCTCGAAAGGTCGTGACAGATATGCTCAAGGCGCGTGCGGCATTTCAATGAATCCTAATGACACGGCCCGGGTCACGGCTTCAGTGCGTCCCGATACGCCAAGTTTTTCGTAGATGTTGGCGAGGTGCCCCTGCACGGTGCGGTCGCTGATCGACAGTTCAAAGCCAATCGCCTTGTTGGTGAGTCCGCGCGCTGCCAAACGCAGCACAGTGCCTTCGCGTTCGGTCAGGTTGATGGCAGAAGCGTCTTGCGTTTCAGCCTGGGGCGGGGTATGTTCAGCACGGAATCGAATACCTGCTTGCCTTCATGAACGGCCCGCACCGCGTCAACGATTTCGTCGGCATCGGAGGACTTGAGAACATAGCCATTGGCCCCAATATCGAGCGCTGCCCGAATATAAGGCGGATCATCGAAAGCCGTCAGGAGAAGTATCACAATGGTCGAGCCGCCCGAACGCAACCGCCGGGCCACTTCAAGCCCGCTTTCGTCGGGCATTCGGATGTCCAGGATCACCACGTCAGGTCGGTGTTCAATAGCCAGCGCGAATGCCTGTCCTCCAGATTCGGCTTCGGCAACGACCTCAATATCGCCTGCCTCGGTACAAAAAATCGCGGATGCCGCGCCGGACGACACTATGATCGTCGGCCAGTACGACACGAATTGGGGTCCGGATAGTCATCTGTTTCTCGATCTTCCCACAGGTCAGGCTCAGATTATCCGGGACGTAGTGGATGTTGGGTATACGCCGTTTGGCGGGTTTTATGGCGCGGCTGCACCAGCCATCATCGATAAGGCTATACTCTCCCTGAGATGTTGTTGGCAACGTCATTGGCAGCCTGTAAGGGTCGCCACATCAGTGCTCGATATGAATTATCAACGACGAATGTCTTATGAATACTATCCTGATTGTGGATGATGAGGAAAACATCCTCGAGTTGGTGTCAGCCTACCTGGAAGCGGAGGGGTATAGCGTTTATACGTCGAAGGACGGGCCAGGCGGATTGGCCTCATTCCGCCGCTATCAGCCCGATCTTATCGTGTTGGATGTGTTGTTACCCGGCATGGATGGGCTGGAGGTTTTACAGCGTATCCGTCGTGAATCAGATGTCTTTGTGCTTCTGCTCACCGCCAAATCCGAAGAAACTGACCGTATCGTCGGCTTAACCGTCGGCGCGGATGATTACCTGACCAAACCTTTCAGCCCGCGTGAGTTGGTGGCGCGGGTCAAGGTCATCCTGCGGCGTGGACGGGGCGATAAACCCGGCAGCGAAAACGTGCTGACTTTTCCACACATTCGCATTGACGAGAGCCAGCACAAAGTCTGGCGGGATGGCGAAGAAATCGATCTGACTGCGCTGGAATTCAAGCTGCTCAAAACGCTGGCGACTTATGCCAGGATGGTCTTGAGCCGGGAGCAATTGTTGGAACGGGTGTGGGGGTATGACTTCTACGGCGACGAGCGCGTGGTTGACGTGCATATTGGGCATGTACGGCAAAAATTGGAGGTCGATCCCGCCAACCCGCAGTATCTGCTGACCGTGCGAGGCGTCGGCTATAAATTCGAGGATAAAGTGCTATGAGCCTGACCTGGAAACTTATCCTGTCACATCTCATCGTCATCGCAGTAGGACTGCTCGTGCTGGGACTATCGACAGCCTTTGTCGCGCCAGCCAACTTTTCGCAGCGCATGAACGACATGCAGGGGACGAAGAACGATAGTACGCGTGGCATTGTGGGGAGTACCCTTCAAGCGTACATTGCCGTCATCAACGTGACTTATCGACAGTCGCTCAACAACGCGCTGCTAATTACGGGCTTCGCTGCAACAGTAGTCGCCGTGGCGCTAAGCTGGTATACCAGCCGCCGGATCGTTCGTCCAATCCGGGGGGTCGTTAAAGCCAGCCAGTACATTGCCGCAGGACATTACAACGAGCGATTGGTGGCAGATCAGCAGGATGAGATCGGGGAATTGACGCGCAGTTTCAATCGCATGGCGGTAGCGCTGGCGGACACGGAAACCATGCGCCAGCAGCTTATCGGCGACGTCGGCCATGAACTCAAAACGCCCCTTGCCAGCATCAAAGGCTACATGGAAGGGCTACAAGACGGCGTGATCCCGGCAACGCCCGAAACTTTTCAACTGGTACACCACGAAGCCGACCGATTGCAGCGGTTGGTGAGCGATCTACAAGCACTGTCGCGGGCAGAGGCACACCAGGTTCCGATGGATTTCCAGCCCTGCAACGCGGTGGACCTGGTGAACACGGCAGTCGCCGCGTTGCGTCCACAGTATGAGGAAAAAGAAATTACTCTGGAAACCGATTTGCCTAGCGACGCTCCCATCGTTCGTGCCGATAGGGATCGCATCCGGCAGGTACTGGTCAACCTGCTCGGCAATGCGCTGCAATATACGCCTTCGGGCGAACGGGTCATCATCCGGCTGCGGCTTGAAGACGATAAGGTGCATCTTTGTGTGCAGGATACCGGGACGGGTCTGAACATTGTTGATTTGGAACGTGTGTTTCAACGTTTTTACAGGGTCGATAAGTCACGGTCGCGGGCCAGTGGTGGCAGCGGGATCGGCCTGACCATCGCCCGGCATATCGTCGAGGCGCATCATGGGCGTATCTGGGCCGAAAGCGCCGGGCCGAATCAGGGCAGCACCTTCCATTTCACACTTCCCCTCGCCTGAGCTTCATCAAAACTTTATATAAGCGACATCTCAGGTTCAATCGCCTCTGTCATCCTTTGGGCAGCGTAGGAAAGGGAAGGCAGAGCGTATGATGAATGATTATTGGGGATTGGGCATGTGGGGTGGCGCGGCATTGATGATCCTGTTCTGGCTAGGGGTCATTTTTCTGGCTGTCTGGGGATTGAAGCTGCCTTTCCCTGACCACCGATTGGTCCCCGCCACACGGTCAAAGCCCGCATTGGAGATTGCTCAACTTCGGTATTCGCGCGGGGAAATCTCGCGTTGCGATTTCCCAATCGTGCTATCTTATCAACAAGATTTCGTCCTGATGCGCCGCGTTGGTTTCCTGGCACGCCTAGGCTGGCAATAGACCGAAGTTGCCGGACCTTAGTCTGGGGTTGAAGATGAGAAGACGCCGATTGATCCTGATCGTCATTTTGCTGGTGGTCGTTATCGCGCTTGGTGTTTTTGTCTTCGTGGGCATCCCCCTCATCCAGGATACGTTCACGCCGCCTGTCACGGGCCTGCCGACGACCAACGCGGCCAATTCACTTCGCGCCCGTTTCACTCAAACTGCGCTGGCTAAGACACAAGGCTCAAGCGCAACTGAAACGCCCCAGGCTCAGACGCAGTAAGATCAGGATAGCCCGCCGCGTGCTGACAAAAGCTGATCGACGGCACGGAGCGTCTTCGCGGGCGACCTGTCGATAGCCAGGAGCAAAGCGACTTCTACAGTGGCAAGAAGAAGGCTCACACTGAAAAGAACCTGGCCTTGGTCAACTGCCACAGCCAGAAAGTCGTCTATCTCTCAGAAACACAGCCAGGCCGAAAACACGACAAGAAACTGGCCGATGAAGCCGCCATTGTGTATCCAAGCGGGGCTACGCTGGGCAAAGATACTGGTTTTCAAGGCTATGCGCCAGCCGGGGTTGTCGCATGGCAGCCCAAAAAAAGCCTAAAGGTCAGGAGCTAAGCGTGCTGGATAAGGCCCTGAATCGTCTGCTGTCGGGTGTTCGCATTGTCGTCGAACACGCCATCGCTGGTCTGAAACGTCGTCGCATCGTCAAAGACGAGTTTCGCAACACCAAAGCAGGCTTCATCGATCTGGTCATGGAAGTAGCCTGCGCCTTGCATAACCTGCGGATGGATTTTCGTCATCCTGTTCCTACACTCGATATTTTGGCCCTGGACGGCTAAATCTTATGCCGAATAATGTCTATTTATGATAACGCTTCTAAATTCCGCATTCTGGAGGATGAGATGAAGAACACCAAACTGTCGTTCGCCGCTGCCATCGCGTTGATATTGACCGGCTTCAACCTGCTTGTCCCTTCCACAGCGTCGGCCCAGACCGCGCTCTACAAATCTTGCGAGGAAGACAAACTGAAGGCTCCGCTTACGCTGCAAGCCGCGACAGTCGCAACGCAGGCGGCCACGGCGTCGGCGACAGCCGAAGCCACCACGTCAGCTACAACCGCAAGCAGCACGTCAACTGGCGACGATATTGTTTTTCTCAGTATCGTCGCCAGCGAATCGCAAGCCTGCTACGCGGCGAGCGAGACGTTTCTTGCTGGCAATTTTTTGGGATTGCGCACCGGATTCAACGGTGCCGTCGGGATAACCCAGACCATAAGCGGGGACATCGCGCTGGACCGAACCAACGTCGCCAACAGCCAGATCGGTGACATCACGATCAATATCAGCGAGTTCAAGTCTGACAATGATCGACGCGATGGGTTTCTCCGGCAAGATTGGCTCCAGTCGAACAAGTACCCCTTTGCGACGTTGACAGGCGCAACCGCGATTGGCCTGCCCACGGATGCAGTTCAAGACGGCCAGGCGTTGCAGTTCAAGATCAAAAGCACGTTAACGGTGCATGACAGAAAGCGCGATACAACTTTTGACGCGACAGGCTCCTTCACCAATGGAACGCTGGTTATCAGGGCGACAACCGACCTTAACATGAGCGATTTTGGCATCCAGGTTCCTAATATCGGCGGGTTGCTCAAGGCAGACGATGCGATGCGCCTCATCGTGAACCTTGTGGCCCGTCCATCTGAGGGAACCGCTACCCCGGCCAAATGACACAGGACTAACTTCCTGGAGAGTCCGCCAGCGCGGCGCGAATCGCTGCGGTCGACTCCAGTCCAAGCAGCGTCGCTGCGGTCGATGACGCGGTTGGCTAGTCCAGCCCGCGGACAATCTGCTTCACCTGTGGAATCGCCGCCGGGTTCATGCTCAGTTCATCAGGAAGTCCGGCGTGCGACACGAGGTCGCATCAACGAGTGGGGTATTGAAGAACTACCTTCAGGCTAGTGTCTGAGCCTGTTCCCAATCTCAGCAGCGTCCCTGGTAAACAGGGAGGTTGTAGAGCTAGAGATAATGTCCAAGAGGCGGTTTAGCCATCAAACCAACTCGGGCTAGGGAAAGGGCAGCCGGGTGAACGTCAGTGAACCTTCTTAAGCGCCGTTACCTGTACCCGTCGGAAGATGGCTGACCAAGACGACGGCTTTGAGTCAAAGACGGAGATGGGACTGTCGGACGCTCATCGCGAGACACCGTAGACTCCGGCGTAGAGAAAGCACCCACCCCATCCGTAACTCATTGATGCGGAACGTGGTAAGTCCAACTGCCTCTCCGCAAGGAATAGGCCAACCGCAAGGAAGGAACAATGCACAGTGGATAGAAGATGTCTCAACAAGCCAAGGCCACACGCTACGAATGAGGACAGGCAATACATAACCTGGTGGATAGGCGCTCTAGCGCTCCTCGAAAGAGGGCTGACTTGAGACTGGAGCCCTGATGGGAGCGCTACGGATGAACCACAGCCAACACCAAGGAATGTTAGATGCCATCCTCGGATGAGCAAACAGACTTGATGCGCCGCAAGGCTAACTGATTAGTAGATCTGGAAGACCCCGTCAACCTAGGAGCCGAGTGCAGGGAAACTTGCCCGCTCGGATCTAAGAGGGGGAAAATACCGCAAGGTATCTACCTATCTCACTCAGGAATCAGGGCGGACTATTTGAAGTTGGAGGGGCCGATTCAGCGGCGCGAAAGACGAGGGTTTTTCCGGCAGGCAAACATAAGTGAGCGTCATTGACCCGTTGGCAGAATTCGGCGAGATCGCGGTTGAGGGCACGGTCATTGAAGGGTCGTAAAGTAACCAGCAGCCGGTCATCAAAGGTCAGGACGCGCCCTGGAAGGCGGAAAAAGGGCAACAAAGTTTTCGTAGTGGCATGGACGTAGTCAGGAGGAAAAAGGCGGTCACGAGTCCTGTGATGGCTGATTGGCACATCCGTTCAAATATGAGGATATAAGGGCGTGCGTGAACAGGTCTGGTATTAGGGAATCGAGCATCAGGAGTAGAATGGCATCTTCATAGTCGATTTCAGTCTGGAGAGAAGCCATGTTCAGCACATTCCTATCGGCCATCAAACAGCGTTGTGCATCTGTGTTGCAGCGGGCGGCGCAGTGGTTCAAGACGCAGCTGAAGCCAGCCGCGGCAGCACCGTTGATGCAGACCATGAGTGATTTGATACGTCCGAAAGCTGAATTGGTGCTGGAAAATGCCTTCCTTCGCTCGCAATTGGTCGTCCTCAAGCGCCAGATCAAACGGCCCCGCTTAACCGCCAAAGATCGCGTCTTGATGCTGTGGCTAGCAAGTAAACTCCCGCATTGGAAGCAGGCCTTGCTGATCCTCCAGCCCGACACCTTGCTGCATTGGCATCGCGATCTGTTCAAGTGGCTCTGGCGGCGGAAAGCGCGGCATACCGGTGGTAAACGTCCAGTACGCAAGGAACTGATTGCGCTCATACGGCAAATGGCGACCGAGAATCGCCGCTGGGGCGCTGAGCGCATCCAAGGAGAGTTGCTCAAGTTGGGCCTACATGCCAGCAAGAGCAGCATTCAGAAATACATCGAACGCATCCGAACTGACGGACCGTCTGACCAAACTTGGCGGACCTTTGTCCACAATCATGCCGACGGGATGTGGGCCTGTGACTTTGTTCAAGTCACCAGCCTGTTTTTCCGCTCGCTGCACGCTTTCGTCATTGTAGAAGTTGGCTCCCGGCGGGTGGTCCAGGGTGGTGTCACGGCGCATCCCAGCGATGCTTGGGTTGCCCAGCAGGTGCGCAATGCCACGCCGTTCGGGCAAGGCCCGCGCTACCTGATCCGCGACAACGGCAAGAAGTACGGTGAGCATTTTGCCAAGGCTGCAGCAGGCGCGAGTATCGACGTTCTCAAGACCCCGTTTGGCGCACCCAAAGCCAATTCAATTTGTGAAAGGTTCATCGGTTCAGTACGCCGCGAGTGCTTGGATCACATGTTGATTTGTGGCGAAGCTCATCTGGGTCGTGTCTTGGCTGCTTATCTCGACTTTTTCAATACAGCTCACCGCATCAAGGGTTGCAGCAACGTGTTCCGCTGCCTGCTCCAGTTCTGACAGGAGATCTGACAACCAGTCGAGTGCGTTCCACAGCCGTCTTAGGCGGCCTACACCACATCTACGAATGGGCGGCCTGAGGCCTCGTTTGAAGCCGCCTTTCCCGCCCGGATGTCCCAATCAGCCACCACACCTACGTGTCCTATTTCAATCAGGAGCGTCCGCACCAAGGCCTTCGTCAACTTATTCCCGTCCCTTCGGATAGCGTCTCATCCGTGTTAGACACCTCCCAGCCTATTAACGTTTTTCCGATCTTGGGAGGACTTCATCACGTGTACCGGCGAGCGCCATGAGCAGCCAGAAAACGACCTTGGTTTACCTTGTAGCCATCACGGGTGCGTCGCGATCCAACCAGGCTTACTTTACCGGGCTTTCACCTCGACGTATGTAATGGGCGCACCCAATGGGCGCTCAGGAGTTACTTTAGAGCGCCGCTCGTCAGGCCACGGATCAGTTGGCGCGAAAAGACGATATAGAGCAGCAGCACCGGAATCATTGCCAGCGTCAGAGCCGCCAGGAGTGCCGTCCAGTCGGTTTTGTACTGTCCGGCGAACGTCGATAAACCTGATGTCACGGTTTTCACATCTGGAGACAATGTCAACGGAAACCACAGATCATTCCAGATAGGAATCATGTTGAAGACCAGCACTGTCGCCAGCGCAGGCCGGATAAGCGGAATTACGAGCGTAAAGAGGATACGATACTCACTGGCACCATCGACCCGCGCTGCATCCTTGAGTTCGGACGGGACTAAGCGCATGAACGCCGACATGATAAACACGCCAATTGGTAACCCAGAGGCGCTATACACCAGGATAAGCGCCAGAAGCGAATTGTAGATGCCAAGCGCGCTGGTGATACGGATAAGACTGACAGTGCCCAGGCGGATCGGAATCATGATGCCCAGGGCCATATATAGCGCCAGGAACCGATTACCCCGAAATTGATATTCGGCCAACGCATACGATGCCATCGCGCCTGTCAGCAAGATCAAGAACAGCGACACGGTGGTCACAATCAAGCTATTCCCGAAATAGGATATCACGTCTGCGCGCGCAAACACCTGCTCATAACCCGCAGTTGAGCCGATATTGATAATCGAGAAGCCATTGACCAGTGAAAACCAAATCGGGGGCTGGTAAGGCACCTGGAACAATGATTGTCGATCTTTGAAGGAGTTGATCAGGATCAAGAACATCGGGAACAGTGCCAGAATAGAGTAGGATACCAGGATGCCGTGCGAGGCTAAACTGCCAAAGAAATAGCCCCAATTGGGTGGAATGCGCCTCACGCGCAGCGCACTAGGTGAGCTTGCCTTGAGTTGTGCTTCTGCCATAAGAATCAATCTCTAGTAAATGACGCGATGAGGCCGCGCCGTGGCTGCCGTATTAATCGCTGATTAATCTCTGATCAGTCGTCGCTGGAAGCCGAACAGGTAAATGCACACGACGGTCAGAATAATCAGAAACATCATGCTCCCAACGGTTGCTCCCATACTCGTATCAGGCAATTGACCGAAATTTCCGAACATGGTCCGGTAGAAGAACGTGCCCAGTATATCGGTGCGATAGTCCGGTCCTGCCGTGGATCCTTGCATGACGAACACATTTTCAAAGGCGCTAAAGTTGCCGACAAAGGTCAGGATCGTGACAATGCCGACGGTCGGCAAGATCAGCGGGAATTTGATCCGCCAGAAGATACCCCAGGCCGTTGCGCCATCGACACGCCCCTCATCGATAAGTTCATCGTCAATGCCCAGTAACGAGGCCATAAACAGGATCATCGGTAGGCCAACATATTGCCATACACCGACCAGTGCTACTACTACCAGAGCCAGGTTTGGCGAGCCGAGCCAGCCCTCTTTGGGCATGATACTTGCCAGCCCAATGCCCTTAATGATATTGTTGACAATGCCCCATAACGGGTTGAGCATCAGCGTCCAGATCCAGCCAATGATCACGATAGATAGGGTAGTTGGGGCGAACAAGATCGTTCGGTAAATGGCCCTTCCCTTGAGGTTACGGGAAGTGAGCAGCGCGGCCAGCAGTAGAGCCACTGGATTCTGAACCAGCATGAAAATGGCGAAGAATTCGATGTTCTGTAGAAACGCACGCAAAAAGGGCCCCTTATAGAAAGGGTCGTTGAATAGCCTATTGTAGTTAGCCAGGCCAGCGAAAACCGCCGACCCATCTGGATTCTGGTGGAGAAAGCTCAACCGCAGCGAATCCAGCAGCGGTAGTGCCATAAACGCACTATAGATTAGAACTGCTGGAGCCAGGAAAATTAAGAGGTGGTGCCAGCGGGGGCGTGTTGTGCTAATCATAAGTGAATTTCCAGCAAATCAGTGCCACAGTAACTTAAATCTCGTGCGTAGGAAGTTGCAGAAGAAATGTGATGGCAAGAACAAGTTCTTGCCATCACGGTTATTACCTCTTGCCAGACTGCTACTTGGAAGGAGTTGCCGGGGACAGGGTTACCGGCTTGAACCACGTGTCCAGACCGTCCTGAATGGCCTTGGCAACCTGAGCAGGCGTTTGCTTGCCCTGCATCATCGACGTGACGTTGTCATTCATGAGGGTGACAGCGCCGGGAGTACCCCGACTAAGGAATTGGTAGAAAATGCGGATCGAACCCTTGCATTGCTGACGCCAGGAGAGGAACTGCGCGGCCAGCGGATCCTTGATGTCGACTTTGTAGTCAGCCAGCGGAAAGAAGCCGGGCTGGTTATCCGCGAACGCCTGGGCAAACTCCTGCGTAGTCAGCCAGTTCAAGAAGGTCTTGACCTCGGCTGGATGAGCCGATTTGGCGTTGCCACCGATGGCGATGTCTACATGGTCATCAATCCAGCAGGCTTTTGGATCCTGTTTGTCCTGGATATAGGGTTTGAAGGCGGCCATCTTGAATTTAGCTTGGCTCTCGAACAGCGGGATTTCCCACGAACCAGAAGGATAGATCGCTGCCTTACCGAGCGGGAAAATTTGCTGCGCATCGGCATAGCCAATAGATTCGTGACCATCCGGCATATAAGCCGACCAGCGCGCCAGACTCGTCAGGGCGGCTACATACTGCGGATCGGTGACCTTGGCTTTACCCGTGATCAATGCAAGGCGGCCATTTTCACCGTCCCAATAGTTGACGCCGATATTTTCGAAGCCCATCGAGGGAGTCGTCCAGGAATCTTTTGTGGTAATGTCAAGCGGGGTGATGCCTGCCGCCTTGATTTTGTCCAGCATCGCAAAGAATTCAGACTCAGTGGTCGGAGGCGTCACACCCACCTGGGTAAAGATGTCCTGGTTGTAGATGAAGCCGTGAATGACGCCGCCCATGGGGACACAGAAAATCGCGGACCCGTCGTCGGTCGACCATGCGCCTTTGGCGGTAGCGGGGTAATGGCTCAGGCCAGGCACGTCCGAGACGTTCGTCAGGTAACCGGCCTGGTAGTTGATGAGCGAAACGTCAAACGGACGGCACGTAATCAAGTCCGGCCCTTGACCACCTTTCAGAGCAGTAACCAATTGGGCATCGTACTCAGTGTTCAGAGTAGGCTCAAACTTCACCTGGATATTGGGGTTTTCTTTATTGAAGATTGCCAGGATCTTCCCGTAGCCGTCGACGTCTTCGGTACGCCAACTGCCCAAAACCAGGGTGACCGGGCTTTGCGCCCGAGCGATCCCCACGGTGGAAACCAGCAGGGTGAGAATAAGAATTAAAGCCAGTTTTTTCACGTCAAGTTCTCCTCAATATTAAGACCTAAGTGGGTGTTGTGGACCGGATAGTAAGGGTAAAATGTGAATAGGGTTCAGTCCTCCTTCAAGTACCAGCAGACTGCCTGAATCGCGACTGCCGCTCGCAAAAACAGAGGGCGACATTATATAAATCCCACAAAATTGCGAAGGGATTCACTTTGACGACTTAGACCATCTCAAAAATTGCTTATTCCAGCAATAAAGTAAACAATCTTACTAAAATATACCCGATTGCCTCCCCTATTGTAACATTTTTCCTCAGGACGCGCAATTTGCCTGAAACAGGCAGACATCGGTTGTGGTGAATCATCAAATGGGACCCGGTGCGTCCTGTGAACGGTGCTGATATTCCGAATACCGCGCCGATGAGATAATGTAACGAGCAAATTGGTCGCTGAACCGCTGGGAAACAAATCTCTTATTTCATGCAAGGACTCGAAACGATGGAAGACTATGTTAATCAATATTTTTCTCTGGTCACTGCGCAGTTGCAGCAGGTGACAAGCCAGTCAGGGGCAGAGATTAGAAGAGCCGCCGAAACCGTCGCCAAAGCCATCCAGGACGGTGGGCTTCTGCTGCTGTACGGAAGCGGGCACTCGACCCTGATCGCAAACGATGCGGCCTACCGGGCCGGTGGTCTCGCCCCGGCGCTTCTCATCGAAGATGTCGCCCACGGGGACGCCGAGCGGCTGGAGGGACTCGCCCACTATATCGCCGCCCGCTATGACCTGCGTCCTCCGAACGTGCTTGTGATCATCTCCAATTCAGGCATTAACCCGGTTCCGATTGAAATGGCGATCCTGGCAAAGGCTGCTGGTGTAACGGTGATTGCGCTCACTTCACTCGCGCACAGCAAGGCTGTCCCTTCTCGTCATTCCAACGGGAAGAAACTCTATGAACTGGCCGATATCGTCATCGATACGCATGTCGCTCCGGGTGACGCTATCGTTCAGCTACCCGGTAGTCCGCTCAAGAGCGGTGCCACGTCGACGGTGATAGGAGCGTCGATACTCCAGGCAATCACGGTCCAGGCTGTTGGCTTACTGATCGAGCGCGGACAGGAGCCGCCCGTCTGGCGCAGTGCGAACCTGCCTGACAGCGAGGCTTTCAATGATCACCTGCGCACCAAATATGGGTCGCAGCTCGTGCGTTACCAGATGGCTCACAGACCGGGCCAGAAGTAAGCCGGCCTGGCGTTGAACTCAAATTCAGCTCACATGTAAAAGAGATGGTCCTTGAGTTCGGCCATGTTGCGGTCGTTGTACTCCATGCCGCCGTCGACGTTACCGGGCTTATTGATGGGTGGCGTGTGACCACGCGCCGCGAGCCGCTCGACCGTTTCGGCGACGAGCGTTTGTAGTACAGCAATCGAACCGATACCAGATGTCGGGCAGAACTTTGGTAGGTCGCCAAGTTCGAGGATCGCATCGCCAGGCGCAGTCAGGTTGTCGATAACCAGGTCGACCACATCGCACAGCTTTTTCCCGCTGGAATGGCGAGAAGTGACGGAATTGGTGTAGGCCATCGAGGTCACGCCGATTACTGTCAGACCGCGCTCTTTGGCCGACATCGCCAATTCAATCGGTACGGCGTTGCGCCCTGCCGTCGAGACCACGATAAGGACATCGCCCGCCTTGACCGGCGAGTTGGCGATGACAACCCGCCCATAGCCTTCCACGCGCTCAAGATCGACCATGAGGCGTGCCGGGCGTGTTTCCAGACTCATCAGGCCGGGTAGCGATAGGATGTTAAGCACCGTCAGGCCACCGCCTCGATAAAACAGATCCTGGACGGCGAGGGCTGAATGAAACACCCCCCCGGCAAACAGGTTGTGCCCGCCGATGATTGCGTCGGCGATCAGGCCCGCTGCCTGCTGAATATTACCCATTTGAGTAGTTTCGATACGGGTCAGCAGATCCTGAATAACGTGAAGATATTCCTGGCCCTTCATCGTGATGCTCCTTGTCAGAATATTGGCCGTAAACGACAAATTATCTGGCTTAATTGTTACATTGCTCGCCAAACGTAACATGCCACTATGCATTCGTCAATAACCTATCCTACATGTCTCACAATATCTGGTAGAATAATTGTGGGGCACAGGGAACATATATGGCTGACTACGCGATAGGAATCGATTTAGGCGGCACAAAAATCGCCGGGGCGCTGGTCGACCGTCAGGGCCACGCCCTGGCACAGGTGAAGCGGCCAACTTTGCCCCAGGAAGGCGTCCCCGCTGTTGTTGATCGGATCGCCGCGTGCATTCAGGATCTCCTGGCCTCATGTCCCGGCCCAGTAGCTGGCATCGGCCTGGGCGCACCGGCGGCAGTTGACAGCCAGCGGCGGATCGTCACCTCGGCGGCGAACCTGGGCTGGTATGATGTGCCCCTTGGCACGCTGCTCGACGAACGATTGGGAACAACCTGGTCGAACTCCATGTGGCTCGACAAGGACGTCAGCGCAGCAACGCTTTGTGAAGCGCTGTACGGGGCCGGGCAGGGCGCGCGCTACCTGATTTACGTGGGTGTTGGCACGGGTGTAGGCGCTGGTCAAATGCTAGATGGGCGTCTGTACTGTGGCTCCCGTGGCAGTGATGGTAATATCGGGCACTTCATCTTAGATCCGGGCGGCGAGGTGTGTGGCTGCGGAAAACGCGGCTGTGTTGAAACGTTGTCTTCCGGGACAGCCGTTGCGCGCCGAGCACTAGCAGCCCTCCATAATAATAAGTCGAGTTCGCTTGCTCCCCTGGACCCTGTGACAATCACAGCGCGTGAAGTGGTACAGGCTGCGAGAGCGGGGGATCAACTGGCCCGGCGGATTCTCGCCGAAGCCGGACGGTCTCTGGGTACTGCGCTCGCCTACTACATCGACATGATGAATCCTGAACTGGTGATCATCGGCGGCGGAATGTTGGCAGCCGGGGATCTCCTGCTCGACCCCTTACGAAAGGCTATTCAGGATTGGGCGCTGCCTGTGAACGTTAAAGCGCTGAAGGTCGTCCCGGCGGCGGTCGAGAACGGCGCGGCAATTGGGGCGGCAGCGTTTGTCTGGTACTTTAATCTGGGCTGAGTTGCCCTCGCTTCGGAACAATCGGAACAAGCTTATGGCGGGTCACTTGGCCCTGGCAGTAGCCCAACCGGTGTGACATTCCGACACGATTGAGGTTACATAAAAAATGGAGCAATCATGCCGAATATTTCAGATCAAGAACTGCAAGGCAAGCTGAGGATTTTGTTCATCGGGGCACACCCCGACGACGCAGACATCCAATTTGGGGGCACCGCAATACGCTATCTCCAGGCCGGGCACGCGGTAAGTTATGTCTCGGCCACCAACGGCAATGCAGGTCACCAGACACTCGGCGGTATGCCCCTGGCCCAGCGGCGTTACGGCGAGACGCAAGCAGTCGCCAAATTCCTGGGGCTAAACTACTTCGTGCTTGACAACGAGGATGGCGAGCTACAGCCCACTATTGAGAACCGGAAAAAGATCATCAAAGTCATTCGCGAGGTCAGGCCACACCTGATCGTCACGCACCGTCCGAACGATTATCACGCCGACCACCGAACCACATCACTGCTCGTTCAGGATGCTGCCTATCTGCTGTGCGTGCCCAATATCCTGCCATTGACGCCGCGCCTCGATTACAATCCGATCATCGTTTACCACCAGGATAATTTCACAAAACCTGCCTCGTTTACGCCGGAAGTGATCGTGGACATCTCGGCTGTTTTTGACAAAAAGATAGAGGCGCTATCGCTCCACGAGTCGCAGGTGTTCGAGTGGATTCCATTCGTGGAAGGTTATCTCAAAGAGGTTCCGACGGATAAGGCTGGACGTCTGAGCTGGTTAAAAGCAAAATGGGGGAAGACCGATCTTGTGCCCCAGTTTCTCTCTCAGGTTAAGCCCGGAGTATCGGCGGAAAGCCTGAAGAACGCCACATACCTTGAGGCCTTTGAACGCTGCGAGTATGGCAGCAGATTGACGCATGAGAACGTCAACAAGCTGTTTCCCTTTGGCGTCGTGAACTTCTGATCGGACGCGCTGGGCAGGAACATTCAATTAGCATAGTCATGGCGCGGAATTGTCCTCCGTCGGTCTGTGTAACTGCGCCCGCGTAGCGACCAGCAAGGCCACCGAGAGAAGGGACAGCAGCGCCATGATCTGAAACAGGACGCGCGCGCCAGCATGATCGAACAACCAGCCATTGAGCGACCCGGTGAGCAAAATGGCTAGCCCGGGTACCGTGACCTGCGCCAACGCCTGGTTCGTCGCGACATTGGCCGGGAGGCTGATCTCCGAGACCAGCAGTGTCGTGCACACAAGCTGCAACGTGTAGAACGTCCCACGTAACATAATGAGCGGGATAAGCAAGCCTGTTCCAGTAACCTGTGTCAGAATGAACCACAGTGCGCCCAGCCCCAGCACACCAATCGGCAGCATAATCCGCAAATCTGCACGGCGCAAGATGCGGTCAATCAGCATCATTGCCGGGATTTCCGAGAGCGCCGAAACACACGCAATGACGCCGATCAAGGCATTGCTTGCGCCCAGACTTTGTTTGAAATAGACGTACATGAACGAGTTAAAGGCGGCTGACCCGACGAAGTACAGAAACAGGCTTGCCAGCAGAATGACGAGACCACGCGAAACGGATTTGTGAGGTGCAGCACGATGGTACGACTCGGCAGTCCGGGCTGGCAGCACCTGGATCATCGGATAGAGTGTCAAATTGAGCAGAGTCGCCGCCACAAACAGCAGCCCGTAGCCCCCGGCAGCGAAGATATAACCACTGATCATGGTCGTCATCGCGTAGCCGAATGAACCCCAGGCCCTCAGCCTGCCGTATGTGTTTTGTTTTTTGTCGAGCCAGGTGATAGTTAACTGGGAAAGCAGAGCTGTACTTGGAGCATCCGACGAGTCACGCATCAGGATCATGCCGCTGAGTGGAAGTGTGTTGGCTGCGAAGGCCACGATCCCCAGGCTGGCGGTGATATTCCCGGTCAGCAAAGCGTAGTACAGTTGCCTGTGGCGTCCGGTACGGTCGGCCAGCCTGTGCAGCAATGGCGCTAATGTCAGTTGAAGCAGGGCGCTGACGCTCGACAGCAGGCCGATTTGTGTGCCCGAAAAGCCAACCGAGATTAGATACAAGCTGATGAACGGAGCAGCAAAACCGCGTGCGGCGAACGTCGTAAAGTGAATTGCAGCGATGCGATAAAGCGCGGAGCGGGTTCTTGGTGGGGTCATTTTTTCCAATTGTGAATCAGGACTCGTAGTGGCTACAAAGTACACCAAAGGTCGTTGTTCGTCTGCTCATGGCGTTCGCCGGTAGATATGATGAAGCCCACCTAAAACTGGAAAAGCGGTAATGGGTTGGGAAACATCCGACGCTGGGCAGGCGAGGACAGAAGGGGTGGGAATGCGCTGGCCGATGCCTTGGTGCGGACGTTCCTGGTTGAAATAGGACACGTAGGCCTTGATCATGCGGTACAGATGTCGTTGGCTGAGCACCAACAGGTGATCCAGGCATTCGCGGCGCACGGATTTTTGGAAGCGTTCGCACACGGCGTTGGCGTTGGGTGCCGCGACGGGGGTTTTGAGGACCTTGATCCCGGCTCCGGCTGCCGCTCGGGCGAACGCCACACCATATTTGCTGTCGTTATCGCGAATGAGATACTTTGGAGCTTCGCCAAAGGGCGTCGCCTCACGCAGTTGTTGCGCGGCCCAGGCATCGGTCGGGTGAGCGGTTACGCCGAAGTGAACCACCCGTCGGGAGGCCAATTCGACGATGAAAAACACGATGTACTGCCGAAAGAACAGGGTAACCACAGGCAAAAAGTCATAAGCCCAGACGTCCTGGGCATGGTTGTGCAAGAAGGTGCGCCAGTTCTGGGTGGAAGGACGTGGTGATCGAACCTGACGGATGTATTTCTGAATGGTCCGCTTGGCCACATGCAGGTTTAGCTTGAGCAGTTCCCCACGGATGTGTTCGCTGCCCCACAGCGGGTTGTCTGTTGCCATGCGCTTGATGAGCGAAATCACCTCGGGTGCCAAGCGGGGTCGGCCCATCTTGACTGCGGACTTATGGTGCCACACCAGCTTGAACAGCTCACGATGCCAGACTAACAACGTTTCCGGCTTGACCACCACCAGAGCGCTGCGCCAGGCGCGTAGTCGGCTGGCGAGCAAGACCAGCAGCCATCGGTCGGTGTTGGTGACCTTCGGACGTTTGACCCCGCGCTGCAGGATGATCACTTGGTGGCGCAGCAGGGCATTCTCCAACACCAACTCGGGCGCGGGGCGCAGCAAGTCGTTGGCCGTTTCCAGAACCGTCGAGACGACCGTAGGTTGGGTCCACGCCTGGAGCTTCTGATTGAACCACTCAATAGCCTGGCGAACGATCGCTTTGCCAACGTTGACTAGCGCTGCCAACATGTTCATGTCTCCTCGGCCAACCTGAACGGATGTGTTCGGCTGAGTATAACCAACGGCGAACGTCTTGGACCGCGTTGCGACGTGGGAAATACGCTCAGATAGGGTTTGTAGCCAGCACGCCCGTCGCAAAGCAGCCAGACCGCGTTGTTTAAGGGCAGACCACAGAGAGAAAAACATGACTCGACCTTTCTGGAGAATGCAAGACGAGGCACGTATTCTACTATCCAGGCTCTTGACTGCAGAAAAAGGTGTTTAGGACGCCAAAAACTTAGCGGTTATCCGAGCGGATGGGCAATCGGTCCAGCACAGGTCGAACGACACCAGCGATGGGCATCGTTTCTGAATTGCGGTTCGCTATCGGGCAGTAGCAAATTGGCTATTTTCGCGATGTTACGAGCGTCATCAATGCCTCGATGATGGTGACCCTCGAGCGGAATATTCACGATCGTCAGTGCCGCGCTCATCCCGCATGGCTTAATTACTGTTCAATATCTCGATCAGGTTTGCGTTGAGCATCGCTGGATTCGAGCCAGCCGTATTGGTCAGGGCAACCGCTCCAGTCCGGGTTGGAGGGAAGAACACAATTTGCGTGTTGAAGCCGAGGGTCTCGCCGTCCTTGTTGACTGAATAACTCCCCGGTTTTGCTTTCAGCGGCTTGAGCTGCCAACCAAGCCCTATCTTTTCGTCCTTAATAAAATCGTGCAACGGCTTGATCGCTTCAGTCGGGACGTTATTCAGCGGCGACTTGAGCAGTTGCAGGTTGAATTTCAGCCACTCGATCATATCGGTTAGCGTCGAGTGTAGGGCACCGGCGCCATCGAAAGCCGGCCACGTCGGCATACATTGGTTCGCTTGTTTCGGCTTAATCGATCCCTTTTCGGTGAAGTAGCCCTGGGCAAAGCGGCTATCGCTGAAGTCAGCGGTCATAATATGTGTATCTAGAAGGTTGAGCTTCGCGCGATTGAAGAACGCCTGGATGACATCCTCAACCGATTTGCCATTGCTAATCAGCATCAGGACATCGGCGAGTATGGCAAAGCCCAGATTGGAATACGAAGCGGTTTCGCCCGGCGCTTCCGGTAGTTCAAGCGCATCAAGCGCCTTGTACATCAGTTGGGTTGTATATAGGCACGGGCCGCCAGCTTTAAGGTTCGGCGGATCGTCAGGAAAGCCCGCCGTATGAGTCGCCAGATGCCAGAACTTGATCGTTTTGCCGTGATATGTGGGCAGCGCAACGCTGTTCGGAGCCAGTTTGTCATAGTAAGGTTGAACGTCATCTTCCAGCTTGAGGAGCTTCTGATTAAAGACCATATCCGCTAGAAGCGATGCGGTAAATATCTTGCTGATCGAACCTAGCTCGAAGATCGTCTTTTCATCTGGGAGTTGTTTGCCGCCCAGTTGAACCTCGCCGCGAAAGAATGTATTGACCACAGGCTGATCCGGGGTTGTTCCCGGTCGGACGATGGCGACGGCCAGACCGATGGGCGCCTGGTCTTGCATGTCCTGCATGTACTGATCAATAGCCCGGTTAACCTGCTTGACGATGGGATCGGCTTTGTCCTGAGCGAACCGGGCAGGATTTGGCAGCCCGTTCAGGCTCACCCCGGCGATGAGCGCGCCTGAACGGCGTAAGAATTCACGTCGGCTAACAGGTGATAGATTTACAATACGAGTATTCGCTAAGTGGCGCGCCATCGAGGCTCTCCTTATATGTCAGCGCAGTTACGGAGTTGATTGTACTGCGATTGTTAGGTGTTGTTATTTTGTCTGCATAGGCCGGATCAGGCCAGAGCGTCTTTATTTACAATACCAAATTGAGCGAGACTATTTCTGCTCAAGCAGAATGGGTTTTAGGGTGGCCGATCAGGTCGTGCTCTCCCCGTTTACTATTTCTTGTCACGCGCGCAATGGGATTGTCTGTGGATCAACATCCGGCAGGTTTTGCATGACTTCGATATACGTATGACAAGCGCGTAGCGCCGCAAGCACCTCCGGCAGCGGGTCCGCCCAAATGCCTGGAACATCCGTCTCGCCATCGCTCAGTTTGAAAGCAAGCTGTTCTACGGACGGAACAAATTGGGCGTTCACTGTCGCGTTATTGCCACGCGGATCAACGCGATACCAGCCCAGTTCTGGCGTATAGACTGCGTTGAGGCCATGTAAACAACAGCGTTCGCCATGTTCGTCTACTCGAAGTCTCTGGTAGCAAAGCCCGGCAGGAATTCCGTTTGCCCTGAGCAGCGCTGCAAGCAGATGGCTCTTGGCGTAGCAAAAGCCAGTTCCAGCCTGCAGCACCTCCGAGGCGCTACACGTTACAGGGTTCATTTGATAATCATTGCTGTGTCGGATCTCGTCTCGAACCCACTCATAACAACGTTTGGCCGTACTCAGCGGCGTACCGGACGAAAGTCCGTGGGCCAGTTTCAATACATCCGGTTGCTGCCAATCAATGACATCGGTTGCCCTGAGATAGTTTTCCATCATCCCACCATCATATCGATAGTTTTAAGTCCATTTAGTGCGCTATTTCTTCGAGGGCATAAGCTAATCTCAGATCAGCGCCTTACGCGAACATATTCGCCCATTCCCGAATCGTCCACGTCTCCATCTTACCGCTCAGATAAAATGGATCCTCTTTAATGTAGTCTTCCGCCGCTTCCCGTGACGTAAGGACCGCCATTGTGCTCAGCGGCGTATCGGTTTTGTCCATAAATGCGCCGGCCATCAGCAGTGAACCCTGCTCACGCAGCGCCTTTGAACGCTTGACGTGAGCGGCGATCTTGTCAGCGGCTTCTGCTTGCGCGTCTGCAAACGACGGATACTTCAACGCCACCGTGACGACATAATACACCGATTGGCTTTTAGCTTGTGGCATCGCTCATCATCCTCTTCGCTGCTCAACTCTGTATCATTCATACTTTACCAGTCTATCGTGGCACTCCTATGTCAGCAGTGGAGCTTGCCTTGCGATAACTCACTTTTTCTGGTCAGGCTAATCTAACACATCAGCCGAAACGATAGATTGTCCGACCAGCACGACATAGTACACCGTGTAGGATTTCCCTTCTTTGAAGGCCGCGTAAACCTGTCGCGATACAAAAAACGATTCGGAGCCGATTTGAACAATGTAAGAAGTGGTGGAAGAAGAGGCGCTTCTTGATGTACTGACCCTGACGGAAGCAATCCCCGTGATTTTCCGAACCATCCCACTGTGAAGCGTTCGGCCTGACCGTCTTACGACGAACAGGTACAATATTGCCAATATAATGAGGGCCATAATCAAGGTTGCTACGCCAGCCACCCAAGTCTGTCCAATCCCGAAGCCAACAACAGCCGCGAAAAAGCTGATAATCGGGATTAAAATCAGACATCCGGTTTCCTGCCCCCGAACGGACCTGGACAACTTCTCAATCTGTCCCGGAGTGAGTTGGCCGTTACGATTGGCAGCCAACTCGTCGGAGGTAAACCCTAACGCTTGCTGAAGTTCCTGCTGCTGACCGGCTAACGGAGATGTAATGCTCAGGGCGCTGGCCTGAACGATGCCGGGGTCAGCCTTTGCGGCAAGACTGGTGTTCACAATTGACGGATCGGCATCGATCATCGAAACGATGCGGTTTACGCCACCCGGATAAGAGATGAAATAGGCAGTGTACATGGCGTTCGGATCGATATGCTGAGTCACCTGATCTGGTAAGACAAATTCTTGAGCGCCAACTGCAACATAGCGATGAAGCTTGCCCAACGTTTGCTGGCGTGGGGTTGTCAGATTGCCTACTACGGCATGGCCTGTCAGGGAACTGACTAAAGTAGGTACCGCTGACAGCCGACTTTGGCCGAACCGAATCAACAAGAAGCCTGCGACGCCCCACAACACAACAACAAAAACGAAAACTGCCAGCGCTGTTCCCGATGTCACTTTTGTGCCCAAAACGGATTGGACAATCAGGCTAACGAAAAGAAACCCGACTCCAACCACAGGAATGCTAATTGACAAACCGCTACACCCGAGTACGGGCCACAAAACAGGCGATACTTTTTGGAGGTTAGCTTTCTGCCTTGGGCTGAGTACACCCTGGCGGTTTTGCTCAAGGTCATCCTCATTGAAATCCAGCAATGATTGAAAAAGATTGGTTGAAACATAGATCGTCCCGCTTATCGGCTCGCGCCGCGAGTATAAGGCGTAGGGTAGAAAAAAAACGATTCCAGGTGGAGAATCTGGGATCAGTGCTTGAGCCCGCCCAGCCAGACCCCGCTAGAATCCAACACCTCACAGGCATTGCCAAGAAGAGGCACGTATGATCTGGAATGGCATCGCGGGGGGTGTCGAATTTGTCGTGGATATGTTCGCCGTGCGCTGGACAAGCGCGGGCAAAGACCTGGAAATCCTGTTGCTGCGCCAGCAGTTGCGCGTGTTGGAACGGAAACTGGGGCAGCAGGCCCTGCCCAGTCTTTGCGACAGAGCCTTATATGCGTTGACCAACGGTGGAACGAGCGGGTTCGTGGCAAAGATCAGTCCGGCGGGGGATGCGCTTGTTTACTCTACCTTCTGGCGTGGCTCAATCAGGGCCATCGCAATTGATAAGGCCAACGACGTCTATCTCACAGGCAATATAGGGTCCGGCGATTTACCTGTGAAAGACGCAATACAAGCCACTAATAACGGCAACAACGCTTTCATCACGGAGTTAAATCCGAACGGCGATGCGGCCATATTTTCTACATTTTTGGGTGGAAACGGCGGTGAGATTGGTACTGCGCTGGCGCTTGATAGCAGCGACAATATTTATGTGGCTGGCAATTCATTCTCAACCAACTTTCCTGTCAAAAACTCGATTCCTGGCACCAAGTCAATTCCGCAGAGCGCGTTCTTTGCCAAAATCAGTGTAGGAACGTCGACAGATGTCTCCGTCCCGGTCACGCCGTCTGCGGCACCGGTCAATGCCAGTAGCGCCGATGGCATTGACCTCTCAATTGTCTCAGATAGTCCTCTTGCACTTCTGGGTGATACAGTGACTTTTTCCGGGTAAGTTGTCAATGAGAACACTTGCCCAATCCAAGATGTGCTGGTAACCAGTGTTTTGTCAGATTCGCTTGAAATTCTGTCGGCTACGTCTTCTGTAGGTACACCAACCAGCGCCGGAAATTTGCTTGTTTTCAACGTTGGAACTATCAATCCGAATCAAAAAGTGACCCTAACGATTTCTGCGCGTGTGAAACTCGATGTGCTAACACCGACAAACGCGAGTAACGCGCTCTGTTTCGAGTACGAACACCTGCATCGCCGGTGTGTTTCGACAACGATCAATATCAGTCGACTTTCAACCGACTAAGCGTTGCTCGTGACTAATCAGGCCTTATGCGTCAAGCAGAACTTTAGGTGACGAGATAAAAGATGCCGATCTGAATACTGTTGAAAGCCTTACTGCACACGGGAAGGAACCTCCACCCAACTCGCAAGTGAATTCCCTCAATCGAGCATAAGCGCGTCGCTGGCATCGGTAGTATCTGGTGCTTGCAGTGTTTTGGCACCAAACGATGCTAAAAGATGACTCACCACGACATGATAAATTCCATTTTGCGGGGCCCAGACAATGATCCCAATGGGCGTCCCAAGCCCGTCGCTCCTGCACTTAATAAACCACTTGCATTCCGCAGAACGATGCGAAATTTTTTTGCCCAATCACTCCTGTAGCAAGCGCGGGAGCGATCATTGGTCGAACCCGCAACTTTTTCGCTATGGTGGCGGACTTGCCCATCCAATCGAATTCCAACGTTTGAGGGCGCAATCGTAGGGTTTGCCAAAGAGATTTCGCACGGATGTCTCAGGTAGCCATTACAACACTTTGGCGATCAGTGAGCCGCGTGGTATCAGAGCGGCCATGGCCCTCCGGCCAAAAAACCACCATCGACGCCGATGACCTGACCTGTAACAAAATCTGAAGCCGACGAGGCAAAGAAAACCGCCGCCCCGACCACATCTTCAGGTTTACCGAGTCGGCCAGCCGGTGTATTCCCCAGTACCCAGCCCAATAGCTGTTCGTTTTCCCATAGTTTTCGATTAAGATTGGTCAGAATAAATCCTGGAGCAATCGCGTTTACCTGAACATTGTCGCGCGCCCATTCGGTTGCCAACGCGCGCGTCATTTGCAGCAAGCCTCCTTTGCTGATACCGTAGGTAGATACTTTACTCAAGCCAATGAATGAGGTTGCCGAGACAATGTTGATCACTTTGCCGCGCTTTGCGGGCACCATTACACGGCCAGCAGCTTGGCTCAGGAAAAACGCACCGCGCAGATTGACGCCGAGTACACGGTCGAAATTCTCCACTTTGACATCTACGGCAAGATCACGCGCGTTGATCCCGGCGTTGTTCACGAGAATGTCCAGCTTCCCATGCTCAGACACAACTGCATCGACAATACTGCCGCACGCAGCAAGGTCGGCAACATCCAACTGCATGGCTTGCGCAGAACCATTTTCAGCCTTGATCTGATCGGCGGCAGCTTGCAGTGCTTGCTCGTCGCGCGCGGCTATGATGACGTGTGCTCCAGCTTGTGCAAAAGCAACAGCAATAGCAAGTCCGATCCCACGACTGCCTCCGGTGATGACGGCGATCCGACCATCCAATCTGAAGTTGTCCATTATTTATACCGCCGAATCGTTGACGTGCGTCAGGATTTTGATACCGCTTGATGGATCTGACATTACGGCAAGAATCGTCTCTGGAAGCTGCTCTAGCGAAACGCGATGGCTGACAACTGGCGCGAGGTCGATCCGGTTCTCGTCGAGCAGAGTAATAGCCTCATCAAAACTGGCGGGATAAAGGCGAATAAAGGCGATACGCAAGTCCTTGCGAAAGGCATCCAGGAAAGGCAGCATCGCCGTCGGCTGCGAAGGGACTCCATAAACGCCAATCCGGCCACCGCGCCGCGCCAGCCGCGCGGCAGATGCTACGGTTTCTGGTAAGCCAATCCCATCGATGACTACATCGTAACGCCCCTCTTCAGCGTCGGGCTTCAGGATTTCGGCTCCCAAACGCTGCGCCGCTTGCAGCCGCCGTGTAACCAGATCGCTGACGGCGACGACCTCAGCCCCGTAGATACGAGCAACCTGAAGAACGAGCAGCCCAATATTGCCAGAACCCAGCACAGCCACCTTGTCTCCCGGTTTAACAGCGCTTTCCCTTACCACCTGAACCGCGACTGCCACTGGCTCGATCAGAGCAGCCGCGTCCAGAGCAAGAGTCGGTGGGAGCAGGCGCACCGTATCTGCGGGAACAATCACTTCGTCGGCGAACCCTCCGGGCGTACCCGCCACGCCAAGAACTGCGGTCTGTTCGCAGTGATTAATCTCACCGCGAAGACAGGCGGGGCACTTCCGGCAGCTTAACACCGGGTTGATGGTTACACGCTGGCCTTCTCGAAGGTCAACACCCGCCCCAACCGCCGAGATAAAGCCGCTGAACTCGTGACCTGGCACAATCGGATAGCGCGCAAACGTGAGCTTGCCAGCAATCAGAGAGTAATCCGTGCCACAAACTCCCGCCCAGGCAACGCGAATTCGCACCTCACCGGCGGCAGGCGAGGGCAGCGCTTTTTCGGTAGTGTGCAGCTCACGAGGGGCGGTGACTTCAAGTACACGCATTGTCTAGCTCCTAGTTTTGACGACTCTGTGCAACAAGACTTGTACTCTCACGTGCCAGGTGGGTGATCTCATCGAATTGTCCCGATGCAATCAGGGTTTTGCTCGCCATCCAACTTCCGCCTACTGCAAAGATTGAAGGCAGTCGCAAATAATCCGGAAGCATGGTCAGGGTAATGCCACCCGTCGGCACGTACTTCATGTCAGGAAAGGGATCGCTGAGTGTTTTGATTGCACGCGGGCCGCCATAAACATCAGCCGGGAAAAATTTCACGACGCGCAGGCCGCGTTTACGGGCTGCCATAATCTCGGTTGGCGTGATCGTTCCTGGGAGGACAGGCAGCGCATGGTCCAGGCACCAATCGACGAATTCATCATCGTAGCCTGGAGAAACCATGAAGGAAGCTCCGGCATCGAGCGCCGCCTGTCCTTGTTCTATCGACAGGACGGTGCCTGCGCCAACGAGTGTCTGCGGCACTTGAAACCGAATGGTACGAATGGCCTCAAGCGCCGCAGGAGTCCGCAAGGTGATCTCAATCACACTGACGCCGCCTGCGAGCAGAGCATTTGCCAGGACAGCCGCCTGTGACGCATCTTCCAGGGTCACCACTGGAATGACACCAATCCTGCCGATCTGAGACAACGTGTCTTCGGACACTGTCACGATACCTTCCCTTCGCCACTCCTATGAGGTGGCACGGACTCTAAAGATTTTAGCAGTGGGTAAAGCGCTCGAAAGCGGTCATAAAGCGTCTGATAATAGCCCGCTAAATCCGGCGTTGGCGCATAGCGTTTCTGAATGTCGATCATAACAGCAGCGTGGGCAAGATCAGCATAAAGTCCGGCTCCCACAGCAGCGAGCATGGCAGCCCCCAGCGTCGTCGCGTTGGCCTGTTGGATAAGTTCGACGGGCGATTGCAGCACGTCGGCGCGAATCTGATTCCAGACATCGCTTTTCGTGCCGCCCCCTGCCAGCCTGATAGTGCGACTGGCTCCTGGCGTCACGCCGCACAACTCAAGGATGTGACGTGCGCTCATCGCCACGCCTTCCATCACCGCGCGCCCGCCGTCGCCCAGCGTATGAGTCCGCATTAGCCCAACGAATGCAGCGCGAGCAGTGGTATCCCAGAGGGGAGCGCGCTCGCCATTCAGATAGGGTAAAAAGACGATGCCGCTCACACCGGGCACTGCCTGAGCCGCAGCCACAATGACGGTGTCGATTTCAGTAGCAGTCCATTCCGCAAACCAGGTTAGACTATCGCCACCGCTCTGCGTCGGCCCATAGAGAACCGATACACCGCCGACCACGCTGGAAGGGATATGCAGCAAACCAGGCACACTTTCAACGCCGGAGCAGCCGACAATATCGGAAGTTCCGGTGAGGTCAAAGGCAATCCCGGCTTGTTGAAAGGCTCCCGTTCCGACCATGCCGCAGAGCGCATCACTCAAACCCGTGACGACGGGTGTCCCTTCCGGCAGGCCCGTGGCTTGCGCTGCCAGAGTGGTCAGGCGTCCGGCGGTTTCAAAGGGCGGTAGCACGTCCGGCGCGATCCGTTCGGGAACGTCAATCCGACGGTAAAAATCGACGGGTCGCTGATGGGAAGTGAGGTTGATCAACCCTTTGATGCTCCAGGCATCTGAGGCAAATGTGCCGGTCAACCGGGCGAGAACGAAATCCTTCGCCATAAGCACCCGGTGGGCGCGCCGAAGCGCGTCCGGCTGATGACGCCGCCACCAGAGCATCCGAGCCGGGGGCCATCCAGCATCCACTGGCAAATCGAGTCCGAACCAAACTAAGCGTTCCTGATGTGTAGAATGATCACGCAGCCAGGCGGCTTCGGCGTCGGCACGCCGATCCTGCCAGGTGATGGCGGGTGTCAGGGGCATCGTGTTTTCGTCAACCAGAACCATCGTTGGAACCTGACCGGAGAGACCCACACCAGCGATTGCATTCGAGTCAACCTGATCGACCAATTTGTGGCAAACCTCGATGACGGCGGTCCACCAATCTTCGGGCTGCTGCTCGACCCACTGCGGTGCCGGACGCTGAACCTCGTAACTCGCGTTCGCCTCGCAGACGACACGCCCGTTCAGGTCGTAAACAACACCTTTGCAGCTTCCCGTACCTATGTCGAGCGCCAGGAGCAGGTTGGCTTGAGGTTTCACTAGCGCTGCTCCATTTCGACGGCGGTTCGCTGAGCGAGATGGGTCGATTGTGCTCCGCTGCCGGTGAGCCTGTGCGCTTCCGCAAAAGCACGAATCGCCTCCTCGCCCTCAAGGACGCCGAAGCGCACGGTGTACTGAACCGACTCCCAGGGCTGCAAGAAGCGCAGTCGGTTGGCGGCGCGCTCGACCGCTCTACCTTGAACCCAGGCATTCGCCGGCTCCAGCCCTGTCACATAGGTGCCAGCAGCCATCGACTTCCAGTTGATGAACCACGGGAGCGCTTCGGCGGTATAGGATAGGTAAAGACCAATCGGCATCGTATCCTGCCTAGCGACGAGAAGCATGTGGGCCATGCCCTCATCATCCGAGGCCAGCCGATGATAAAACAATTGATGAGGACGACCAGGCTGCGGCGGATCAAAACGATCCCAGGTTGGCAGCCCCACAAGCGAGTCGTCATCCCGTGCCAGGACTTCTTCACTGTTCAGCAGCAACTGCGCGTTCTCCGATAGGATCGGCGCGCCGATGTTGAAATGATAAAGCATCATGTGTTCAACCGGCTGAAATGTCCGGTTTTCGACCGTATCGTGGATGATGAAATAGGACGCCCCCGCTTCCGTCGAGATAACCCGCGTGAGCACAATATTCGGCCCCAGCGCGGCGGCTTCGGTCATGCTTCCCCGAATCCACATGCGGTAAGTATCGCCTTCCCAGCCGCCATCCGCGTATACCCCGGTCGCGGGGATATAGCTGACCCGCCCATGAATGCCAAGTGCCTGGCCTTGATCTACAGTCGGCCCGCCCATGTAGGTCAGGCCACCTGTTGCGAGCAAACCGCCTGCCATTCCACCCGTCCAACCCAGGCCCTCCGGTTCAAAATAAGGGGCGGCTACGTCGCCGGTATACGAACGCCAGCACAGCGGGATTCCTTTGTACCGAGCCTGTATAATATCCAGGCAGCGACCGGGTGCAACCGTGAATTCAAAACCGCTGGCTGTCGCCACTTCGACGACGTCAACCCCTTCGGCGCGTCCTTCTCTCAGCGTCGCACGTTGCAAGCGAATCAGCTGCTGAATATCAGGAAAACGTTCCTGGATTTCACGACGTGACCATGACCGGGCGAACAATTCGGGCATCGTAATGAGCCTCCAAACTTAAACGATACACGCCCTTAAGCGATCCAA
>Ga0207111_10065_pt2 | contig 29140 bp, 31 predicted proteins | sample Alteio_BWMinHeat_71_FD_153577 | JGI IMG/M metagenome (GOLD analysis project Ga0207111, IMG submission 153577) | Enriched cells from forest soil in Barre Woods Harvard Forest LTER site, Petersham, Massachusetts, United States -... | ecosystem: Environmental > Terrestrial > Soil > Temperate forest >... | reverse complement strand
ATTCAGGAACGCCCGCACCCTCATCTACGCGGAACGACTCTCCCAGCGGGTCTTTGTCGCGATAAAACTTCCTGACAAATGTTTCATTCACTACCGCAACTGCCGGAGCGCCCGGCGTGTCGGAGGCGCCGATATCCCGGCCGCGAAGCAGCGGAGTATCCATGGTTTTGAAGAACCCGGAACTCACGCGATTAAAGTCTGTGACCTCACGCACATCCTGTCCCGAAGCGTCGGTGTGCACCAAGTCATTCCACCCGTTGCCGCTCACTGGAATCACAGAAGCGCACGCCGCCGATTGCACTCCGGGCAAGGCTTGCAGGCGGTCCGCCAGTTGCTGTTTGAAATTGTTCCGGACCTCAAGCGGGAGATTGAGCTGCGTGAAATCCAGATCGGCAACAAGGATGCCGGCCTGGCGAAAACCCGCGTCCACATGAATGAGCTTTTGAAAGGTGCGCACAAACAGGAAAGCCCCGACCAGCAACACCATGGACATAGCCACCTGCGCGATCACCAGGACCCGGCGCATTCCTAGCCGCTCGCGCGCGGCGGTGGATCCGCGAGATCCTGCTTTCATCGCTACGATCGGCTGCGTCGCCGTGGCTTTGGCGGCCGGCATCAATCCGAAGAACAGGCACGTGATCACTGCGACGGCGGTGGTAAAAGCAACGACGCGCCAATCCAGCCCCAAGTCCAGAGACACCTCTCCGCCCTGGGTGCCGAGAAAGGAAACCAAAACGCGCGTGAGCACTTGCGCCAGCACAACTCCAGAGATCGCTCCAATTGCCGACAGCAGGAGGCTCTCCATCATGAGTTGCTGCAGCAGACGCCCCCGGGATGCTCCCAGTGCCAGCCGGACGGCTATCTCACGCTCTCGGGCATTGGCTCGCGCGAACATCAGGTTCGCCAGGTTGGAGCAGGCGATTAGAAGTACGGTGCCCGCGATCGCCAACAAGAGCCATAGGGGTTCTTCGTAGGTCTCGCGTAGGTTCGACAATCCCGAACTCGCAGGAAAGACCGCTAGCTTCCAGGCCAGATACGTTTTTGCTTCCTTATCCTGGTATCTTTCCGGGAGAGTGGCTTGGAAGATTCCGGGTGAGATTGATTCGAGTTGCGCATTTGCTTTTGCCGCTGACCAACCCGGCTTAAGACGCCCAATGATCGCGAGCCACCATCCGTCGCGCCGGTCGATGACCTTATACTCACCGTCGATCGCAGCTTCGCTGCAAATAGGAACGGCGACGTTGAACGCGCGTCCCACTTCGACCCCATAGAAGCCGGGCGGAGTTACGCCAATCACTTCAACCGGATGACCGTCCAGGGTTAGCTTGCTTCCCACAGCAGAGGCATTGCCGCCGAACTGACTCTGCCAAAATGGGAAGCTGATAACCGCACCCGGGAGTCCGCAGCCTGGCCGGTCGTCGGCAGCGGACAATAGCCTGCCTGCAGCCGGAACCAGCCCCAGCGTGTTGAAGAATTCGCCATTGACGTACATTCCTCTCACAATGTGCGCCCGTCCGCCAGTCGCCAGATTGAAGCTACTGGAGTTCCATGCCGCCAGGCCGGAGAAGGCCTGTTGATGGTCATGGATCTGTTCCCAAATTGGGTTGGTGAAAATGGGGAAACTGCCGCGGAAGTTTCCTGATCGGCCGTGGCTATTGGGTACCTTGAGGTACAGCAATTCCTGAGGATTCTTGACCGGAAGACTGCGCAGGCGAACGGCATTCAGGAGCTGGAAGATAGCGGTGTTGGCTCCGATTCCCAGAGCCAGGGAGAGCACTGCCACGGCTGCGAATCCGGGGCTGAGATGAAGTCCCCGGAGGGCATAACGACAATCTTGGCCGAGGTGAGCAAGAGAGCCTCCGTGCCACGGACCGCCAGCCGGCACGGGCTCAAACCGCGACTGGCGCTCCACCTGGCGCAAGCCTCTGGCCAGCAGATCGCCTTGATCGAGCTCTCCGAGAACTACGGTCTGCGCCTGCTCTTGCGAAACCCCGGCGCTCTTCAGCTCCTCGAAGCGGTCTTCGAGGTGTTGTCCCAACTCTTCCACGATGGCCGCTTCGCGTGTCGGCTCCAGCTTCAGAGGAGCCAGCCGTTTTCTGACTTCGTCTCGAAATTCAGGCATTCTCCAACCCCGTAATCCGGCTCATCGCGGCAACAAAGGATTGCCACGTACTGCGCTGCGCGCTGAGAACCTTTCGGCCGCGAGCGGTGAGCTTGTAATAGCGGCGGCGACGCTGGCCGGCCTTTTCTTCCCACCGCCCCTTTATCCATCCCCGCTTCTCCAGCCGGTACAGCAGGGGATAAAGCGAGGCCACGTTAAAGCGCAGCGTACCGCCGGAGCGGCTTTCAATCATCTTGCTGATTTCGTATCCGTGGCGAGGACGGTCTTCCACCAGCGACAAGATCATCAACTCGGCGCTGCCCTTTTTAAGTTCACGATCCAGCATTGGCGTTGTCATATATGTCTTAGCAATATATGTCTCAAACGACGATATCGTCAACCCAGTTGGACTGGCTCAGCTGCGGATGGTGAGGGCTCTTGGTGAGTTTTTAGATCGCTGCTTGGCGGTGCTTGAGGGAAGGGCACGGATTCATCCGTGCTGTTAAGCGGTTTCATTTCAATACGGCTTTAGCCGCTGCAGTCGGCGGTTTAATAGACAAGCGAGTCTTTCCGCAACCCCTAGTACGAACCTTGGCTCGCTAGAAACACCCTCCTAGTTCACGGGGTTCGATCTCCTTTCTTTCATTACCCAGGTGAGCAAACACCAGTTCTGCTGCCTGCATCGGATGTTTTCAGCTAAGGAGAGTCTCTGGCCGGGAGGTTCAGATGCAAGCGCGCGCAAGTATTCAGATGACCATCGGGAGCGTTGTCGCTCTGGCGATGTTGGTGTACACGGTTGGATGCGCTCAGCCGACTGGGAACAATTCAACCCCAGTAAGTCCAGCTCCGGCGACTGCACCCCCACCGAGTAGCGGGAGTTCTTCTGGGAGTAATGCTTCGGGCGCGACACTCACGCCGCTGCCACCAGCGGCCTGTCATTCCGGAGAAAGCGCAGTTGCTTCCTCAAAATTCTTGTACCTCGGACTGGACTCGCAACAAAGTTGGTATCCGGACGTCGCCACTCATCCTTTGGGTTATGTCCCTCCCCCTCCTGCAGTCACCGGTTTTGCTGTGGGCGACGATGGCTCGCTGCAGTCTCTCTCTGGATTCCACTGCTCTGGCTCAGCCTCCGACATGGCTGTAAATCCGGCGACGCGCACGCTCTATCTCGCCGGAGGCGGCGAGATAGCATCCTATGCGGTTGCAAACGATGGCTCGATCGCGCAATCCGGAACCATAACGGCTCCGCAATACGATCCGAGCTACTTCTCGCCTGGCGGGTACTACGACATCAGCGTCGATCCGGCGGGACAGACTCTTCTTGCATCCATTTACTACGGCGCAGGACACAGCAAGAATCAGCAACTCACTGTCAGCGCGGACGGCTCGCTGATTGATCGCGGTATTACCTGGTCGGGCGTCACTGCGCAGAAATTTTCCTTCAGTCCCAACGGTTCGCTGGCCTATAACGCATTTTGCTATCACTTCATGGCCGATCTCTACGGCTATTCCCGCAACAGCGATGGCACGTTCTCTTCCTTTGCAACTCAAGCGCAGATGCCGGGTGACCGGAACATGTCTGGAGATATCGGTTGTCCGCTGGCAATGGCTGTCTCACCCAATGGACAATTCCTCGCCGCGTATTTTGATACAGAGTTATCCCAGAGCTCTAACGCATGGCTGGGCATTTTCTCGATCAATGCCGACGGAACTTTGTCACCATTGCCCGGCTCGCCCTGGCGTCAGGCGCAGTTTGGCAGTGATCTCGTGTGGGATGGCAGCGGAACGTACCTCATTGCGGCCGAGCACGATGGGATCCATGTGTATACCTGGGCTGCCGGAGCAGGTCTAACCCAAGTCGCAGGCCCCATCGGCAACGTCGAAATGGAGCATGTTCTGTTCGATCAAGCGAAACATCTGCTGTTCGCGACTAGCGCAAGCGCGCATAGCATTTACGTCTTCACCTGGAACAACGGAACGCTTACCCTTTCTGCCGGTTCGCCACACACCGTGCCCGGACAGGCGGAGGAGATGGCGATTATCGAATGAGATGGATGGTTGCGTCCGTTGCGTCCTATTCACGCCGGGATCCAAAGACAACTTTTTTTATCGCCGTAACCTTTTCCTGTCTTCGTCCGTTTATCTTACTGAGCGCGACATGCGGAGAGCCGGTTGAAGGCCCTGACGAACGACGCGGACGAGCGGCTTCTGGTGGAGGCGGCTAAGCGCGATCCTGCGCGCTTTGGCGAACTCTATCAACGCAATGTCTATCAGGTGTACACCTACGTGTCGCGGCGCGCGACTAGCCGGGAAGAGGCGGAAGACATTACTGCCGATGTCTTTCATCATGCGCTCGCGAACCTGAAGCGCTTTGAGTGGCGAGGAGCTCCGTTCGCGGCCTGGCTGATTCGGATTGCCGCAAACCTTCTTACAGACCGTTGGCGGGTTACGGCGCGGGAGAGCGGAAATGTTGTCGTCGAAGATCCTCCGGACTCGAGCATGGAAGGAATCGAAGAGCGCGCTGCTCTCTTCCAGCTTGTGAAGCGGCTCCCCGAGGATCAACGCCGGGTTGTGGTATTGCGTTTCGTAGAACAGAAAAGCATCCGCGAAATCGCACAGGAACTTCGCCGCAGCGAAGGCGCGGTGAAGCAGCTTCAGTTCCGCGCCTTGGAAAGGCTTCGGGCGGACGTGGAGGGTGCCATTGGCTAAAGCTAAGCGCTCTCAGTTCGATCAAGTGGATCAGGCAATCGCGACGCTGCTCGCACACCGCAAGGCACCGCCTCCCGCGGTTGACGCGGAAATCGCGCCACTGCTGCGGATAGCTGGCGAATTGCGCGACCTGCCCCGCGAGGAATTTGTTGAAAGACTTGGATCCGATTTGGAAAGGAAGACTTCTATGGCAACCACAATAGAACCCATTGCCGCAGTTCACATCCATGCGGCGCCCGCGTTGCGGTTTAAGAAGGCCGGCAAGGCAATCGAATTTTACAAGAGCGCCTTTGGCGCGGAGGAGGTCATGCGCTTTGAGAATGAAGGAGGCATCGGGCACGCAGAGCTCATGATCGGAGACGCGAAGATTATGCTCGGAGAGGAATGGCCGGAAGGCGGGCGTTTCAGCGCGGAAACGCTTGGGCACACGCCCATCACCATCGAGCTGAATGTTCCAGACGTCGACGCCTTTGTTAAACACGCTGTCTCCGCCGGTGCGAAGCTGATCGTGCCAATCAAAGATCAGTTCTATGGATATCGGCAAGGAACTCTGCGCGACCCATTCGGATATGTTTGGGGCGTTTCCGAAGTGAAAGAGGAGATGTCGGTCGAGGAGATGCATCGCCGGTTCCGGGCCATGGAGAGTTCCGAGCCAGAGCCCGAGCTAAAGACGCCCAGAGTCTCCCCGGTTCCAAAAGGGTACCGCACCGTCACACCATATCCGGTCGCGCAAGACGCGCCCCGGATGATTGACTTCGTGAAGCAGGTCTTCGGGGCGGAAGAAGGATTCCGCAGTATTGGCTCGACTGGCGGAATTCATGCCGAGGTACGTATCGGCGATTCCATGATCATGATGGGCGGCGGCGGTCCTGGACTCTCGTGGCGCGGCGAATCGATTCCCATGGCGTTTCACGTCTACGTACCCGATTGCGACGCCACCTACGCAAAGGCGCTGCAGGCGGGCGCTGCGTCCATCGACGCACCGGCCGATCGGCCCTACGGCGAGCGTTCGGGAGGTGTGAAGGATGCGGCGGGCAATCACTGGTACATAGCCACATTCAAGGGCGAGAGCTACAAGTGGGAGGGCGCGCCGACGGTCCAGCCGTATATGCATCCGTTACGAGCGGTGCCGGTGATCGACTTCATCAAGCGCGCCTTCGGAGCCGAGGAGCTGGGCCGCTTTGCGTCGCCGGATGGAGTGATCCATCACGTGACCATGAAGATCGGCGACTCGCACCTGGAGATGGGGGAGGCACAGGGCCCATATCAGCCAATGCCCGGCATGTTCTATCTCTACGTCCCCGATTGCGATGCGGTTTACCGGCGCGCACTCGCGGCAGGAGCAACATCGATCGCGGAGCCTGTTGATCATCCTTATGGCGATCGAAGTGGAGGCGTGAAAGACGTGTTCGGCAACCAGTGGTACATCGCGACACACATCAAAGATGTCAGCCAGTGAAGGGTAGGCTTGTAGCACAGGCGCCCTTGCCTGTGCTGTCGGTGGCAGGAGCCGACAGCCGAGGGTCCGCCGCGGCGGATGCCACAAAGAACCGATTCTCTGTGTCGCGGCTGAGAGCCGGGCTTGCTCGTCCCGACGCTCACCCGTCCGCATCGCGGACGGTACTGACGTCACCTGCTAGCGCCGGCGGGTCTGACGTTTTGTTGACGCACTTTTCTTGGCGGGCGTGCGCTTCCTGGTACCCGGCTTCGCGTTCTTCTCGACGCGCAGCTTCCATGCGGTATGCAGGGCGCCGGCCAGCAGATCCTCATTGGCAGTAGCGAGGCGGACGTGGGTGGCTCCGTTGAGCCCCCATCCTCCAGCAATGGGAATAAAGACCTCGGGCAGCTCCGCGACGAACGTTGCCTGCTGTACCGGTGTCAGCATCAGGTTGCCATAGCCTTGCTTGGCCGCCGCAAGGGTCGCAAAGATTCTGCCGCCGACCCGGAAATCAGGATTCCCCATATGGGAACCCTCTTCAGCGCCTTCCAGGCTAAGGGCAATTCGTCGAAAGTCGCTTATGTTCATTGAGGGCATCTCACACTGCGCAATCGCCGGAGTCGCGCATTTTGTCACGGGCAGCAACTAGCCGCGACATTCCTCTCACATCTTCCTCTCACACATTCCTCTCATGCCTGGACACCCAGTTGCCGCTGCTATAATCGAGTTCTGCTGTCGTAATCTTCTCTCTTGTGGTGGGTGTAGCTCAACTGGCAGAGCACCGGACTGTGGCTCCGGACGTTGTGGGTTCGATTCCCATCACCCACCCCAACTTTTCAATCACTTACGTGCTCTGCAATCAGTTCTGCAATCAGTTAGCGTGAGCCAGTGCTAGGTTCACGACTTTCTGATGAGCTTCCCGCATGTCTGCTGTCATCGCGTCGCCGTAAATGTTCATGGTGGTTCTGATGTCGGAGTGCCGCATCAACTTCTGCTGCACGCCAACAGGAGTACCGACCGAGTCCAACCACGTGCGGTGCGTATGCCGGAACGTGTGGGAGCTAACGTGCCCAATGCCCGCCTTCTTTGCGGCATCGCTTAGCGTTCTCCATACGCCCATGTAGCTCAACGGCTTCCGTCCCAGTTTCACAGGCGAAGCAAATATCCAGTCTTCCGGTGCGGAGAACTGGGTAGCTTGTCGCCATTTAGCGATTAAGTCTGACGGGGTAGTGGATTCCGTGAAGGTTATTTCTGCACATCCGATGTTCCGCGAGCCACTGGAGACCGCATTGAAGCAGTGGTTGTTTCAGACTTCGGCAGCCACAACTTTAAGAGTCCCTACACGGTTTCAACTCGATGCCGATTGTCCCTTGACCGGTTCACAGGAGCCAGACAAGCGTTATTACGTTCAGACACAGGTGTCTGCCGATCTTCCCGCGAATATTGAGGTCAAGACTTGCCTGCCAATCATCACAATCGATACGAGCAAGTCGCACCACCGATAGGGTTGTCGCGGCTGTTGTTGCTAAATCGCCATTACACTCACGCAAACTGCTTTGACCGTTGCCTTGGTGGATGGTCGGGGATTCGGAAATTACTGCGCAGAACGTGTCATGGTCACTGACCAACTCTGAAAAATGCCAGCGTCAGTGCGATGCGAAGCCACATGGAGAACGAGGTTTTCACAAGGTGATCCCACCTGCCAATGCAGGCTCCAATGTTTCCGATTCGGGCAACTCGTCCTGAACACGCCGACCGTCCGGCATCCGCACCCAATCCGATCCAATCCGCCGAACTAAATCCTCGACCGTGTGCTCGCCAAGGAAATCAGTTACGTCCTTCTTGCCGACATCGCCAAAGCTCACCACGCGGTACTCTAAGCCTTCCGCGTCCAGAGATGCTTTCACGTCCGCTGCGAATCTCGCACCCGCTGCGTCGGCGTCGGGCATGACCACGACCTTTTGCCGCGCAGATGTTTCGCAAGCTGTGCGTCCCAGGATTCTGCCCCACCGCTCGTCATACCAATAACCATTCCCGTATCGCCCAGAAGGTGAAGGTCCGTAACCGTACAGGCGTCTTTCTCGCCTTCGGTGATGCAGGCCACACCGGCATATTCCAGCAGTTCCATATTGAAAAGTATCGGCGGAAGCCCTCCGACGTTCCAAATCCAGTCGCCCTTGGCGGGCCGACGCTGCATGAAGACCTTTCTGCCGTCGATGTCGGGATAGCGGAGCACTTGCTTTACCAGCTTGTCCTTCTCGTTGCGATACGAGTACTTGGCAATCGCATTCTTGTCCGGCTCGTGATATTCGACGGTGACCCCTGTGGCCGTGGCGATGTGCTGGATCGCCTCGCCTTTGGTCACGTCCTTGAGCTGCATTATGAGTGCGCTGAGACTGCCGCTCTTGAGGCAGCCGAAGCAGTAAAAGCAGCCGTTCTTTTTCGGGCTGACCGAACATGATGGATTGCTATCGGCGTGGAATGGACAGCGAATCATTAGATCGCCGTTGCCCTGCATGACAGGTTCGTCAGGCACACACGAGCGTATTAGCTGTTCGATCTGGTCTGCGTCACCCAGGTTGAGGTTCAGACGCTTGGTCCGCCCATCCTGCGCGGTCACGAAGTAGTTGGCCGGATCGTCCTCGTCAATCCCAGTCTCGTGCAGCGGCTCGGCGGTATACGGATCGCAGAGATTGAGTTGTAGTTTGTTCTCGGCGCTGACGAACCATATCAGACCCCGGTTCTCCAGACCGTCCAATGCTTTCTTGAAGGTTGGCTGTGCGAGATCGCAGAGCTTGCGCAACTCTGCCGCCGTAATCATGAACTCGTTAGCACGCTGACGATTGGCTGCGTACAGGATGCCGATGTAGAGCTTGATCTCTGAGCCGGTCATCTCTCTGAGCGACCAATTCGCTTGATGCTCTTTGATTATGCAAGAGGGCATGGTGAAATACGGAAGCCCATTTCCGTATAGCAGGCTACGCTGAGCGGGCAAGGGTTCTCCGCTGTCCGGATGGCAGAAGATGTATTCGTTGGTTCCGAACTCCTGTCTCTTCTTGCGGTGTGCAATCAGCTCGATGAACCGTCTCTGCTTTAATTCCTTTACAGCGTTGGTGATCGCATTCTTTGAGTAGCCGGTACGCTGGGTGAGCTTCTCCTGCCCGACCTTGACGGTTGCCAGTGGCTCATATTCCTTCCGTGGCTTGTTCCGGTGGATGTGGAGCAAGACCAGGAACACGGCCAACGAGTCTGTGTTCAGGATTAGGCTTCCATCTTGGAATACGGAAGTTGGAACATGGATTTGTTGTAGTCTTCCCCAGCGGTTCTGGTATCTATTTCTAACCATACCTTCTCTTGTATTGTGACTTCCCACCTAAGCTATTGAAACGACGCGATGACCGTTCCCACTTTTTTATCGTTGACCTGTAAAAAAGTGGGAATGGACCGTTCCCAGTATTTTTAGCTTAGCGGGGCACGGCAGGGACATCGGGGATAGGGATTAGACTCGCTCTGCGAAATACTGAGCCAGTACGCGGTACGTTGGCTCTGACAATCATTGAACCGTGATGGACGTTACCGGATGGATTTCTCTCCAGCCGTGTTCCATGTCCTGCACATCTACGCCGGTAACTGATACGTGCTTGCCGTGCATCGATGTCTTGTACAGGCTCTGCTTGAATCCAGTGCAGACGCCTTCACTCAGCGTGTCCGCCTGCGATACAGGGTTCGCGCACATCGGCTCGACTACTAGGAAGCCTTTCTGGCCGGTGTTGTTCTTAGATTCTTCAGTCCGGATCGATTGGCCGGTGATAGTCAAAATCCACAATTGCTCAACATGTATGCTTACGTTCTGAATAACCCCATGAATCTGATCGATCCTTTCGGTCTGTTTAAACTTGCGGGCGCCACTGCCGATCCTCCCATCATCGTCGTGACTGTCTGGGCACCGGAGCCGGAGGAGATCTTCAGCAGTGGCGGCATCAACGAAGGGACCGTTGAGCACGAAGCGCTGCACAACCTTACAAAGCTGTTCGACCCTCAATTGCAGTCGCGACTCGGAATCATTCAGAACCCTAATGACACTATAAATATCACCCAAGCATTGAGAGATCACCACTGTGCGCACTAAGTGCTACGAAGGAGCATGACCTATGCGACTAGTCGTGTTACTAATATTTGTTATTGCCTCGCATGAAGCTTATCCGGAAGATATACCAACTCTGCATGTGACTTGTGCCAGTGTTGAAAAGGGCGTATCTGAGACGAACTACTCAATCGGATGGCACGATCACGACTCTCTGGGAGCGCTCGTTCTGCAAGTCGCAACCCGTGCGGCTGATGTTGCGGGTGATCCAGTCATCCGACTTGTGTGTAAGCTCTCTAGGGATTTTCCCAAAGAGCGCGTCATCCATGCCTGGATATTCGATAATAAGACCGCTGCACTTAATGGCGCTCTAGTTGCTGAAGACCAAAAGAGACACGGTGAATATCTATGGCACTTGCGAGGACATTATGAGCTAAACAGGGACGAGAAGATAGAGTACATCGAATATCTCGTGCCGATTTATCGCGATAATCTATTTCAAGTACTACGTGCCAAAGTGATTCTGTCACCCTAAGTAATGTGGTGGGAGGCCCAGATCACCGGCGACGAATCTAAATCTGGAGCACACGCAACTCCGCCAGATCGCAGTGTGAAGGAAGAAGAAAATCAAGCCGCGCACAAAGAGGAAGACGAAGCCGCCCGGCACACCTGAAACTCTCACCGGCTGGCCAGCGATTGCGAAGTACCTAAGCCAGCCAGTCTCTGTGGCCCAGCGTTGGGCCAAAAGCGGAATGCCAGTCCAGCGCAAGGGCCGAAGCATGACTGCCGGTCCTGAAGAACTGAGCAAGTGGCTCGGGCGCGAATCGGGTACGCGGGAGCCGGTGCATATCGCTCAGCCAGGTGACCAGGACCTACTCAGCGATCTCCGGCGCGGTCTAAAGGAAGTGCGCAAGAAGAAGTGACGAGCAACTGAACACGGTTCTGCGCCGTCACTCTAGCTGGAACGCTGCAATTTGGACCTTGTGGGTGAACAACGCAACTGAGTACCAATATGGTCAGGGAGATAAGTAAGATTGGACTGCGGTTCATTGCTGCACCTCAATGTGAGCACCCGCCGCCAATTGCGGTACTTGCGCTTGCTTCCTGTCGTTATATCGAGCTACGAAGTCGCTTTGGCTAACCCCTGAAGGCAATCTGTGCAAATCATCGATAGTCGCAAGTAGCTCGGAATCCAACAATTCGCCGGAATGAGTTCGCTTATCTTTGAGCAATGCTTGAAGGTCTTCGATAGAAGACTGTACAGGTGTCGATTCGGCAGAGTTTGAGTGTTTCTTTAGAATCCCTGCGATTTCCCTTGCTGTTTGGTATCGCGCATTTCGTATTCCAACAATACGGTCGAACGCTGCCCGGTTCTGTACCGCCGCTTTGCCATCAGCACAAACAATGACATCTACCGCAACGTTCACACTTGTAATTGAATTTCCGGCGCTGGTGGATGGAACGTTGCCGATTGTTTCCTGTTCTGTTTGGCCGGGATGTAACGCCCCCGCTGCAAGAGATAGATCGCCCTGTTCTATTTTCGAGAGCATGCTCGGTTGGAAATCCACCGACAGCTCGCCGTGCCTTTTTGTGCCGTCGCTGTAAATCGCCTCGATAGAAAGGTTGAACGCAGTGATGTCTTTGGTTGACAGGTTTCGAATGTCAAATACGGCTACGCCGGTCTTCGGATCGAAACTAAGCTGTTTGGCGTCAGCTCCCGTAGTAGCAGCGGCTCCCACAAAAACCGCGACAACCATGACAAGAGCAGCACTTGCACAGCGTAGGCTCATACAAGGTCCTCCATTCAGAACGCAGGAACGTTATCACGCACAACAGACGTATAGGAAGAGCCAGAAACACGTCGAATCGACCGAGTAGCCGAGACTCACATTGTTCGGTGCGGGCCGCATAAATGAAGAAGCCTCGACACGCGATCACGGCTCAAGGCGATAGACGATGAGCAGATCGCGACCGCTCTGGCTGCCGAATTCTTGCTTGCGGGTTGAGTATCCGAGCGGCGCGGAATAAGTCCTGCCGTCCAGCGCGTAGACCTCATTATCTGCATCCACGATCTCCTTTCTTCCGGTCGCCCAGTGATAACGGAAGAAAGCGTCGGGATGCCGCAGGATACGCAGCGCCTGTTCGAGATGGATTTTCTGTGCCATTAAGCCGAGTTCTCGAAAGCATCAGCCTCGATTCATTATCGCAAAAGAAATTAGGTACCTGCCCTGTCATTGACACGGATAGCCGGTCGCCACACACTCGGCTGGTGACCGTACTCCTGATCTGCTCGGACATCGAACGATTGGAACCGCGCAAGTCTGCTCTGCAAACAGCGGGCTTTCATTCCGTGACGGCACGCTCAGTTGATGATGGCTGGACCAAGGTGAACTTCTTCGACATCGCTGCGGTCGTGATTGACCATGAATTTGCCGACGATCCGCGAGCGAAGGAGCTTGGCCAGCACTACTTGACTCTGCGACTTCAAGCTGACGCGCTGCCGGAACAGGTCGCCTTGGAACTGGTAGAGCAGTTCGGGAAAGGGTCTGAGTTGGTGCAGTAGCAAGAAACGGCGATTCGTCATTCCCTGGACAGGAGTTCAATCGCCTTCAGAATCTTCTTGGTCATGTGGGTAATAAACATGGCAAGCACTATCACAACGAGGACGCTCGTTAACAAGGAGACGAGCACAGACCCCATCACTTGCCCAAGTAGCCGATGGTCGCCCACGTTCTTAGCAGTACCAGCTACCCCAAGCAAGAACAGCGCCAAGGCGCAAAAAGACGAGATCAGTAAAATCCACTGCCTTTTTCTGGTGCGGTCGATCTCGTCCAGGGACCTTCGCAGAACGGCTTCCATATCTTCGGTCATTTAATTACTCCTTATTCGTTCTGAGTTGTTTACGAATAGCCGACAAGCCATATGCCAAGCGCGATTTAACTGTGCCCAAGGGAATTTCGAGGATTGCAGCCACTTCTTGTAGCGGTAATTCTTCTTGAAAATGCAACGCCAAGACAGCACGGCTCGCTGGCGAAATACAGTTCAGGTTCAGCAGTTCTCGCAGGCGTTCTGCTGGTGGGACCTCCGGTGCAGGCAGACGATCCTCGACCAAGGACCCGTCCGCCAACTGTTCTGGCCAGCGTCGGTCTCTCCTTAGATAGCGAAAAGCAATGCGACTCGCGACCCTATATGCCCACGGTCGAAACAGTTCGGGCGTATGTAACAGCCGCAGTTTTCGGTACACGGTCATTAGAACCTCTTGCAATACGTCATCGGCGTGAGGCGACCCGACCAAGCCACTGACATAACGGTGAAGAGACGGCTGTACGCTGCGCAACAGGAGTTCGAGAGCCTCGCGGTCATCGCACTGAGCTTTCAGTACCCACTGCGCTTCCTTCGCTGAAGTGGCCACTCGATCCTTTCACGTATAAAGAGGCTTGTTTCCGCCAAAGAGTTCGGAATAGATACAAAGATTTAACCCAAGATACCGCGTGGGCCAGGCGGTGAACCCGCGAAGAAAAACAGGGAGGTGGGGATGATTCTGCGGCCTTGCCAGGAACTGCACGTCCTTCTCTAGTTCCTAGCGTTCTCCGGATCGGGCGGATTGCGCTTTTGGTATTCCGTGCGCGTCATCGGTAAGTTATCCACGATTAGGAACTCCTGATTGCAGTGCCGACACGTCGCTTTGGACAAATCAGTGAATCGAAGAGCAGCGCAGGCGGGTGTTCTGTGTCCTTGTGGCAATGAGGACAGGTGAACGTCGGCAGCGCGGCCCATGACACAACTTCAAACTTCTCCCTGCTGTCCTCCTCTAAAACCCAGCGGCGGTTAGCTTCGTCACGCCAGCCGAAGGTGTGCTCAATATCGCTGCCGCGTTCATCCATGATCCTGAGCGCCACGAGTTGACGGTCGTTAGGTAGTCTGGGTGAGATGGACTGCCAATTAAAGTTTCGTGGCCCCATCGTCAGTCATGCGGCAATTGTAACGGGAAGCAAGTAGACTGAGACCCAACCGATAAAAGTTCTGCAACGGTTCGGGGGTTAGAGTGAAATCTTTATTGGTCCTTATTGTAAGTCTAGTTCTGAGTGGCTTTGCAACCTGCCAGACTGTAGCCAGCCCAGCGCGGGTCATTCGGGAAATCATGGAAAGCGGCCATTTTGACGGGCATTACGCAAAGATTATCGGCACGATGGGAGATGCTGCCGCCGTCGAAGTCACAAGAGCACTTGCAGGAAACCTCCTGTCGCCTAGGATGATTGACAATGTTCTGGTCATACTTGACGGTGCTTTCGCGGACCCCAGCTTCGTGGAAAATCCTTCTGATCGCCAACCCAGAACGGCAATGTTCGTATTGCAAGCGTTCGAGCAATCGACTGATGATCCGAAACTAAAACAGAGGATCGCTGCGAGCCGCACTTACGTTCTGGAGCACTACCAAGAAATCGCAGCAAACTCTCCCGAAGTGATCTTCCCGAACCCCCACCTCTGTTTCGCGAGGACTTGAGTTGACTAAACGCAAACTGCTACTGATTATCAACCTAGGGTCTGTAGTCGGATACGTTGGTAGTCTTTTTCTCATACCCGCAAGCCTTGCAGGTCGCCCTCTCCTTATCTCCTCTGCTCTTTTCCTCGGTTTCGTCATTTTCTTGAATTTTCTCGCAGTTAATCGGTGGAAACAGTCGAAGGAGAGGGGCGGACCTCCCTCGCCGAGACCGCGTATCCTAAATTGGTGGGACGTGGGAATGATAGTTTGCCTTCTGATGTGGCTAATTGTGCGTGTGTTCGGTTGACGCCGAGGGATACGGGCTGACAGAGTGCGCTCGTCTGTCAGCCTTGTTTCGTTGAGTTCGGTTGGGTTGTTTGCGAGCCTTTTATGCGCTGGTCGGGGCGTATACTTTCTCTGGCAACATTAGGAGCGATTCCATGTGTTCCAAAATGCTTCTCGTTGCGCTACTGCTTACCGGCAGTGCGGCCTTAGCTCAATCCACCAGCAAGGATTCTCCAGGGCTACCACGCAAAACCGTCAGACCGCTCGCCCGCCTTTCCTATAAGAGCGTCGGCGCGGTCGCTTATGGAGACACGACGAGTCAGAGTTCCAGCATCTGTTTCGAGCTTGAGCGAGACGGACACTACCGCCTTGCTAGGTTGACGCGACTCGATGGTAGAGAGATTTACCAAGGCAATCTGTCGGCAGATGACCTCTCGCAGGTCAGTGAAATGCTGAAGAGCGTGGAGTTCACGAAGCCATTCGGTGGCGGTCCCGTACTTCGGGGTTCCGAGTCTCTCGTCGCTGAGATCAGTCGCAATGAAGAAACAATCCATGCACATTGGCTCGATCCTGATCGCAAGCAGCCCTTTCCCGCCGCTGTTCTCAAGATTGTGGATTGGTTGCAGCACTTCAAAGTTGAAGATGCGACTCGGTTGGATGACAACGGTTTAGGCACTTCATCGATTTGTCCAGGGTGGGAAGAGCCTTTACGACCGCAGAGTGCCAAGCTGGAATGTCCATACCAACAAACTCCTCGCAGCAGTGGTTTTTGATCCCTAGGGACAGCGCGTGGACCGCTGCCCGCCCGCCCTCGTACACAGTCGTTCCCACTCCGGCTAGATAGGCGAGCCGCTTGGTCCATGTCTGAAGCGAGGCCGCCTTCTCGATATGGTTCTGCGCGTTCTCCACTTCCTGAAGCAGGTTCTTTGCGTTCTGCTTTCCGACCGCCTCTTGCGGACGCCCTCTTCTGCAGCGAGCAACTTGTTATGATTCTCGTCCGCAGAGGAAACCGTGCGCTACTGGTGGGTGAACCAGAACCAGACTCATCGGCAGGAGATTCAGGGTGGATATCTCTGGTCTCCGAAGCGCAATGCCAATGGTGCCCGCAACCCCTTCTACGAATTCATGAGAGAAGTGGCACCAAGCGATCTTGTATTTTCGTTTGTTGACACGCGCATCGTGGCGATTGGGACCGTCGTCTCCTACTGCTACGAAAGCCCTAAGCCAGCTGAATTCGGACAAACGGGACTGTATTGGGAAGCAATTGGCTGGCGAGTACGGGTCGACTTTACCCGTCTTGTCCATTCGGTCCGACCCAAGGACCACATCAATCTACTCCAACCGTTGCTGCCGGAACGGTACTCTCCTCTTCAGAATTCCGGAGATGGCAAACAAGCGGTCTACCTGGCAGCCGTTCCTGAATCCATGGCTGAAACGCTGATTGGCCTGATTGGCCCCGAGGCTGGGATGATAGCTGGCCGCGCTGCAGATGTTGATTCGGTGATCGCAACCCAGACGGTGAATGCTGATGTCGAGATGTGGGAACATCACATCGAAGAAACGATTGAGGCTGAAAGCGAAATCACCGAGACCGACCGTCAATCTTTGATTATCGCTAGGCGAGGGCAGGGATTATTCAAGGACCGTGTGATGCAGATTGAGAATCACTGCCGGATCACAGGTGTGAATAATCCGATTCATCTGCGCGCCAGTCACTGCAAGCCCTGGCGTGACTCCAACAACAACGAGCGGCTTAATGGTGAAAATGGACTCCTGCTCACGCCGTCTATCGACCACCTGTTTGATCGAGGATTCATCGGCTTTGAGAACTCGGGAGAACTGATCGTTTCACCAGTTGCGCACACCCCTTCTTTGAACCACATGGGTGTAGTCACAAACCGCGCAGTGAACGTGGGCGGCTTTACTGAAGGCCAGCGGCGCTTCCTTGAATATCACCGGGAGTCAGTATTGCTGAGAGCTGCACGATAAATTGAGCCACTCTAATGCTTGCAAATCGATACAACATTTTTGCGGGTCAAGATTTTCGACAATTCTCTGAAGGGGCCTTGGCGGAATTGCAGAAAGAGGTTTGCACAGCTGATCCAGGCTATTTGCTAGGCGTGGATCGTGAAGAATACGTGCAGTACCTGGTTGGTAAGTATTCGTTCGAGTCGTTGGTCTTCGCTTTCGATGAAGTCTCGGTCGATGAACCCCGAGAGGAGCTTATTCCGGCCGATCAGTTCCCACCGATGGCAAGCGTTCGTAGTGGACAAAAATATTCGAAACCAGTCTTTCGCTACTACCTGCCCTATTCAGGTGATGCGCGTTTATTGCGAGCCATTCCCAATCCACGTCTCATGGTGACCCATTGGGTGAATATCGGTTCCGACGCGATTTCGTTCGATGTAATCGATTTTTGGGGCGAGCCGCAAAGAATCAAGAACTCGGCGGATTCTGTACTCGAAACAATACGCCAGCAGTCCGTGCATCTAGAAGAGAACGTCCGAACACACAATAACGATCTGCCAGCCACAGCACGGTACTGGGTTGACCGTCGCAGGTCGGAATTGCGTGAACGGAATCAAGTAGCAGAAGGGTTAGGCGTTCCGATTCGCAGGCGGACCAACATCCCTGGAACCTTTGACGTCCCGATCTCGAGGAAGAGCATTCAAATCAAACCTGAGACTCCTTCGGCCCTCCAATCGCCGGAAACGAGCCTGCCAGATCCGATGTACCAGGAGATTCTTCTTGTGGTTCACGACACTGGTCGGCAGTTCGAACGTATGCCGAGCACGTATCTCGAAAAGGATGAGGAAACGTTGCGCGACCATTTCCTTTTGGTGTTGGAGCCAAGGTTCGAGATGAGCGCGACAGGTGAGACTTTTAACAAATCTGGAAAGACCGACATCCTCATAAGGTTCGAAAAGAAGAATGTCTTTGTGGGCGAGTGCAAGTTTTGGAGAGGACAAAAAACCCACGCGCAAACCATTGATCAGTTGCTCTCATATTTAACATGGCGAGACTCAAAGGCAGCCATCATGTATTTCATGGATACGAAGGAGATGGTCGCGCCCTTGCGATCAATTGAGGAGGCCACGCCACAGCATCCTTGCTTTGTCAAATCTCGCGGAAAACGTGAAGATTCCTGGTTCGATTATGATTTTCATCTTCCGGGAGACCCCAGCCGAACTGTGAAGTTATCTATCCTGTGTTTCCACTTCCCACCTCGAAGTCAATCCACATGAATGAGAAGTTCTCAAACTAATACTCCTCAGGCAACAGCAACGTCGTGCAGCTTCGGTCGGCTTCGGTGATGACCCAGATCTTGGTGCCGTCGCTCAGATGGTAGGCCGACAACAGCCGTAAGCCGTTCTCCAATGAGGATTCGTTCTCCCTGACATCATCGGCATCGAGTTCACCCCAATCACCTGTCAGGTGCCTTCGGAGGAAGTGTGCGGCGTCTTCTCCCGTGGCTTCCAAAGCAGCTAGTGCACCGGGGTGGCAACGAGCTGACCAAGTTGGAACTTGGTTTTTGCAACATCGGCCATTCACTGCACGACCGTTTCATTCTGTGCTTCTGGCCAGTTTGCCTCCGCTCTCGCAATGGCGACATCCGGTTCGATTTCCGTGAATGCCACCTCGACCAAAGCTAACGCGTACCTCGCCGCAGTGGTCCAAGCACTCCAAACCAGGCAGCGAAGCTGTTCATCGGTGGGAGTTCCGTCACAGATTGGCATCGAAGAACGGAACCGTAACTCCCCATCTTCGGGGTCCATCTCGAAGCAGCCACCATGCAGTGTGAAGTTGGCCCGGCTGAGAGCCCATGCCATCGCAGACCGACGGTATTCAGGCGTGAAGATGGGTATCAGCACCATGCAATGAAGTAGGGTCGGGGATTCGGCGAGCCGCAAACGAGAGCCAATTGGACCCGTAAGCACGCTGGCGAACAACGAGTCTTCCTTACGGTCAGAGGTGATTCCGTTACGGCAAAGTAGGCTCTGGATTTGTTCGAGCAGTTCCATATGCCCTCCGGCGAGGGATGCGGTGGTTCTGAAGCAGGTATCAGTGGTGATACCCGAAGCCCTCTTCATCGCAATTCGGAACGTGAGGAAAACTCGGTTCCACTATTCACAGGACATTCGCGACGGGCATGGCAATCGAATCGGCTCGGTACGAAAAATCGACAACTACGGCTCTGACGTTTGGGACTCGTCTGGAAATCGGCTGGGCAATACGAATCAGGCTGGAACCTTCGACGCCAGTGGAAATCGCGTGGCCGACCGGCAGGTGCCAGGGCTGTTAATTCAGAAACCGAAGAAAAAAAGCTGAAAAAAGCCAGACCGGCACAAATATTCGGTCGGGGGGTCGCGGGCAGGTCGGTTCAGTCTGGTGAGGGAGATGCCTGCCCGGTGGGTTACCTTCTTTGGTCAGGAAGCTGATAGCGTGTTCCTGCCATCTCCTCGCGTTTCCGAAGACCATTGACTTTCTCATTCATCACACGAACAAAATATAGCCCAAGGAGGGTCTTGGCCTGCTCGAAGTTTAAGGGCACCCATCGACCCTCTCCGATATTGTGCTGCATCACAGCATCGAGCGCTGCCAGCTCCTTTCGTTCCTCCTCGGAATAATTCTTACTGAGCAGATATCTGCGTTCGGTGTTTATCGCGTTAACAACGGTTTGTACTGCCCTATCGAGCCAATCAACGGCCTCTCTTCTAGATCGAGCGATCCACACAGCTAGATCGTCTTGAGCTGGATTCCACTTCGGGTCGTACTCAAGCCTTGGGAGTTTTTCATCCCCCATGATTGATTGACGTGCTTTTGTGAGCCACTTATTCGCGGCGCTTAAGTATTCACGCGCAACATCTGTTCGGACTGAAGTGCCCCCGCAACTGTTCCCATTTCCCGGATGATGTGGTTTCGTTGATGCCGAGGTCTATAAGCTGAATTTCGGCTACGGCACCAGGGTGGTCGGAGTCTTCATCCGACAACAATTGATGCCGAGTCCTTGATAATTGCGCTAGCGCTTCCATGGCCAGCGATTGAGATCGGGATTCCAAATATCCAAGTTGCTCTTTCTTTCTTAAGCGGGCTTGAACCGACGGACGGGCGGGAGGTTTGGTCTCAACATTTCTTCTGTTTCCAGCTGATGCGATGTACCAGGAAGGTGCACGGCCAGATCGTAACTGCCAGGCATGATTGTGGTTCGACGACCAGTATGCCGTGCCTAGTTCCGCAGCTCGCTTAAGAAACTCGGGTCCTAAGCCATAGACTTTGCCCTGCGGCCAATCTAAAGGAGGTGGAAGCAACCCATGATACTGGTACCACCACCACGCAAAGGGATTGGGGTCGGGAGGTGTGTCTGACGGGCCGTGCTGGTAGATGTCTTGCAATTGATCACAAATCGTTTGGTATTCGAATGTCGCCACGCCATAAGGCATGCCACACGTGTAGCAGCAACGCAAGAACTTAGTATCGATGCTTCTTTGCTCCTCGTAAAGTGTCGAAATCGCGTTGTCCGGCCTCGATAGGCTAAAGGCGGTTCGTTCACTACTCGAAGAAACCTCTGCGCCTCGTCTACCTATTTCGATGCGTGGGACAAACACATCGGGCTGGCCATCAAGAAACACGGTCGTACACCGGTCGCATATGAACGAATCATTCCATCGTCGTATTTCTTCCTCATAAATCGTGCCGTTGTATCGCTTGGCTTTCTCATAATGGAGCACGGAGGAGACTGAACCCAGCACCAGCGTGAGAAGGAACAGCAATCCTGGAACATCGCCCAATTCGGTGTCGGTGTTGGCTGCATAAATCATGAGCACAACTAACGCCGCGAAGCCCCAGACAGCAAACCAACCGAGAGCAGTCCATTTTTTCTTTCTTGGAGTGTCTGGAGAGCAGCGGAAGCGCGGCTATTTGTCAGGCTCACCGTGCAGGCTTGGCTACCTAGCAAGTATGCCATTCAGGATGCCAGCCTGTGCCATGGGGCCGATGGCGTCGCCCATGTCTACAATCGTGCCTACCAGACGCTCGGTATTACTCAATTTCGGGATGCGTCTATATATTGGTTCGAAGCGGCACTGAAGATGAGGCACCCAGGTGCCGGGATTGGGGGCTTTCTGAAGCTGTTCGCACCGGAGAACTCCGTTCCCGTTTGGGAGCCAATGCCCGATCTCCTGGATGGAGCAATTGGAGTAGCGCTTGGTTTACTGTCCGCTGTGACGAGCGTGGAGCCACAATGGGATCGATTGTTCTTGCTTTCCAGCATTGCAACCATTGCGCAGAGATCAATGGCGCCGGCGTGATTTTCAATCCGCCCTCAGGGCGATGGCCGGCTCTACTCGTGAGGCACGATAACCGGGAAGCTTTTCCATTCCGGGTCAGTGAAGAAGCATCCCAATACCGCAGGGCGGGCCACCCGTCCCCACTCCGCGCGGTAGACCTCGCTGGACCGAGTAACCCGGAATCGGGCGTTGTTGGTGTCCAGTCGGTTCTCCACGGTAAAGGCAAGCTCAGATGAGGTGATGTTTTCAGAACGCAACGCAACTAGCGCAATGGGAATCAACTAGAGATCCTGAGCTTGGTAAGCGTGAGGATTGAATGAATGCTGCCGTTGAATCGATAAAACAAGACGTGCGCTACGGGCTTCGGCTCATGCGAAGTAGCACCGGGTTCGCCTTAGTGGCGATTCTATCTCTCTCTCTAGGAATCGGCGCTACTATCGCAATATTTTCGGTAATGTACGCTCTGATCCTTAAGCCCCTACCTGTCCTCGAACCAGACCGCTTGGTACAAGTCACGCGAAGTGATGAAGCACCGTATCACGCGTATGCAGTATGGAAAGAATTGTCAGGTAAGGATGGCGTTTTTTCTGCTGTTGCGGCGTACTATCCCTGGGATAGCCACTTCAATGTGACGACGACTGGCGAATACCAGAACGTAGCGGGCTTGTATGTTAGTGGCACGTTTTTCCAGACCTTGGGAATCCGATCTATTTTGGGCAGAACTCTAATCGAAACCGACGATCAGCCAAGTGCGCTCCCCGTATGCGTGATTGGTTATGGGCTGTGGCGTGAACTATATAGTCAATCTCCGAGCGTGCTGGGGAGGATGGTTGTGCTGAACGGACACGCTTTCCAGGTAGTCGGAGTTGCCCCTCCGTCGTTCTTCGGTCTCGAGATCGGTAAGAGGCCGCAAGTCTTCGTTCCACTCGCAATGCAGAAAGCGTTTCAGGACCATCAACGGTGGTGGAATGGGATTGCAAAGCCGACGCTGGATCAGTCAAACGCTTTGGTGATCATTGGCCGACTCAAGGATGGCGCCAGCATGAGCCAAGCGGATTCATGGCTGCGGGTTGTCGGAATCGAAATCTACAAGGCTCTTCCTCCGGTTAAGTACTCTAGGGGGACTCTAATCGCACGTCCAATGCCAAGCGGAACGTCTCGGAGCTACTTCGGTCATACCGTGCTGTTGATGGCGACAATGGCCGGCGTCGCTCTTCTGATCGCTTGCGCAAATTTGACTAATCTGCTCCTCGCGCGAGCAACGCGCCGGCAAACCGAGATGGCAATACGGCTTGCACTTGGCGCCACACGTTCCCGCCTCGTTCGACAACTTTTAACGGAAAGTGTTGCTCTATCTATGGCAGGAACGGCAGGCGGTCTGATCTTCGCACATTGGGCAAGGACGGCACTGTTGCCGACGATTTCATTTTACGACGATCCCACCATTCTGGACTTGTCCTGGGACGCGAAGCTCGTTCTGGTGGTCGTCGGAATCATGATCTTGTCGGCGCTTCTGTTTGGGCTGGCTCCTGCGATCCGAGCGAGTCGTTCTTCGCTCTTTTCCGCCATGCAAAACAGTTTCACAATCGCAAGCGGCAGGAGCCGTTTGTCGAACGCCGCGCTCATTCTGGCCCAAGTCGCATTATCCGTCGCTCTATTTCATGGCGCAGGTCTGCTGGTACGAACTCAGCACGCTCTTTTGGCAAAGGATCCCGGCTATGAGGCACAAGGCGTTCTGGTGGCTCAAGTCGGTTTGCGTTCGGAGAACGGAAGCACTCAACGCGAGGCCTTCGAAGCCAGTGAACTCCTGAACGCGTTCCGCTCGGTTCCTGGCGTCATCGCAGCCTCTTGGACGGCCAACCCGTATAACAGTATCCCCCCGGAGTTGAACGTTCCGCAGGTGACAGGTTCTGAACGCCCGGTTCGCGGATATCGCGTCTTTGTTTCTCCGGATTTTTTCAAGACGAGACGTACTCCAATACTGGCTGGCCGGGACTTTGATGTGACTGACAATGAAACTTCGGTTCCCATTGCTGTTCTCAGTGAGCAAGCTGCACAGTTATGGTTTCATGGAGTAAATCCAATCGGCTTAAGCTTTCATGAAAACGATGGTGGAAGTAGCGGACAAGAATACCCCGTGAGAATTGTGGGAATCGCGAAAAACATAGACTTCCAAGCCGCGACCTTTGGGCCGCTTCCTGTTTTCTACAGGCTGGCCTCCCAATGCTCAGCGTGTGCTCCGATGGGCAGGTATGAGATACGGTTCGCCGGCTCAATGTCCGACTCGCCTATTCGTTTGAAGAATGCTGCGACAACTCTTGATCCGAGTCTCACGGTCGAGTTTCGCTCGCTCACCGATGAAATTAAGAGTGGCATTCAAAAGAATACGGCCGCAGCGCGGATGGGTACACTGTTTGGCCTGTTTATCGGACTATTGATGATGATTGGTATCTACGGCGTCACATCATACGCCGCCTCGCAGAGAACCCGAGAGATCGGCATTCGAATGACCTTAGGTGCTCAGCGCGATGACACCGTTCGCATGATGCTCAGTGAAACCGCCATACCGGTCCTTCTTGGCATTCTTCTCGGGATACCAGCAGCACTAGCTGGTACACGGTTGCTTCGTAGTTTGCTTTGGGGAGTCGCGCCAAATGATCTCCACACCTTCATTTCTGCCGCGTGCCTCATACTGCTGGTCGCTTTCGGTGCGGCGCTCCTGCCGGCCCTCCGCGCGACGCGCGTAGATCCTATGATTTCTCTGAGGTATGAGTGAAGAAGGTTGCCGCTCTTCAGGCGGAGTGGCGGATGGCGCGGGGAGACAAGGCTTCGCTTTCAACATGTAGGCAATTTTGTAGCTGTGAAAGCCTCCAACTTCCTCAAAGATCCATACCCTTCAACGAGTGGCTCGCAACAGGTTCAATGTCAAACAGCTACAAACCTCGCAGTTCAACCAGTTTCAATATGGGATGGAATCTGGTTCGGGACCAGGGGTCGGAGGTTTGGTCACAAGCAGGGTTGGACAATATTCGAATTAGAGAGGCGCCCATATAATTCGCCGCATGTCGCTGCTCCTACAAATCCCCGCTGACTTCCTTGAGAAGATTGAGCACGCGATGAATTAGTGGATCAACATTTCCACGCGACCATAGAGCAAACGTCTCCAACGGTGCGATCGAAAAGCTTGGAGGACGTAAAACGACACCCTCGGGAACAAAGTCTTTAGCCGACGATGGAAGGAACGCACATCCCGCACGGGCCTTGGTGAGAGCCACCGCAGTTTGGAAATGCTCCACCATTTGATATCTGTTTAATGGCACGTGATTTTGTACGAAGGCTCTCACAATCAGTTGATGCAGACTCGGCGCCACCTCCTTTGACGGAATAATAAAGAGTTCACCCTCAAGGTCCCTTAATCCCACGGTCCTCTTTCGTGCCGCTTTATGCCCTTTCGGAAGCGCCACAACAATCGGCTCCCGAAGCAATAACATATTCTCGATTTGCTGGTAGCTTTCTCCTAAATGTCCAATACTGATGTCAAAGTCTCCCGACTGAATTCCTAGTATCAGTGGAGCTTCAGGCCCTTCTCTAAGCTCCACATTAACAAGAGGAAGACCGCTTCTGATTTCTTCGAGAAGCCGGGGAAGGATATGGAAGCCCGCAGTAGGAACAAAACCGAGGCGGACCGTTCCTGCCTCGCCGTTCTCCGCATGTTGCGCCGCTGCCGACGCTTGCTTAAGCTTCAATAAGATTTCTCGCGCCCCGGGCAAGAAAGCCTCGCCTGCTCGTGTGATTTCAACTCCTCGCTTTGATCTCCGAAGAAGCGAAACGCCCAGTTCATCCTCAAGTTGCTTGATTTGGACGCTCAATGAGGGCTGGGAAACATGCAGGTGCTTGCTTGCCTGCCGAAAACTTAAGGCCTCGGCAACGCCAACGAAGTATCGCACTTGCCTGAGTTCCATAGCTGATAGCTCCCAGTTATCAGCGTAACAGGAACAAACAATCGCCTACATATCACGCAGCCAACATCTTCTTAGGTGAAAGTCCGAAGATTAGCGGAGTCAGCGCGAATTCTGGTTTCAAGGATTCGTTGCTTTTAAACCTTAACCGCGTGCGGACTTCGGCGACGAAGGAGAGTTGCTCGATCAGATCGGAACGATCTGCCGACACCCTCTCCTCTAAAACGAGAAATGAGGGGTCGGTAGCAGTGCATTTTTGTTCAGTGTCATCAATCTTGCCTCGAAAAGTACAGTCGTATTCGGTCCTCTATTCCTTGATTCGAGTTGCGGTTAGCCTCGCTGGTGTTGCCGCAATCCCTGCTCAAGGACAGACCAGGCTGACTCTGCACGATGCAATCCGGGCGGCCCAAAACAGTCCCTTGGTGCGCATGGGACAGGCTCAGGTCATGGCCGCGCAGGGCGGCGTGAAGCAAGCTGGCCTTAGACCAAATGCACGTCTGTTTCTCCAGTCAGAAGATCTGAGGCCTTGGTCGAACAATTTCAACTTCTCTGACAACACAGAAGACTACGCCTACGTTAGCCAGACGATTGAGACCGCCGGGAAACGTTCTGCGCGGCTGCAGTACGCGGATGCAAGCCTGCGCGCGACAAAAGCGCAGGACGCCTTTCAGCTTCAGCAGCTTGCTGGGCGTGTAGCCGCGACTTACTGGGCTGCCGTCTCAACCGCGCGCATCAGTCAACTGCTTGCTGAGGATCTGGCTGCCCTTGACGACATGGTCCGCTATCACCAGCAGCGGGTCGACGCCGGGGCGATGCGCGGCGCCGATCTGCTCAGGATGCAGATCGAGCGCGACCGACTCTTCATCGCTTTGCAAGCGGCAGAGCGCGACGCCGCCCTCGCCCGGGTCGAACTCGGTCGACAGATCGGCCATCGACTCGAAGAGAACATCGAGCTCAGCGATTCCATCGATGCGATCGACGCCGTTCCGCACGAAGAACTCGCGGAGGCGCTTGCGCGGCGTCAGGACGTGGTGGTTGCTCAGGAGGCTGTTGCCGCAGCGGAGGCGGAGGTCAAGCTGCAGAAATCGCTTCGAGTGCCCGACTTTGATGTTGTCGCTGGATATAAACGTAACTCGGGTGCCAACACTCTCTACAGTGGCTTCCAGATCCCACTTCCATTCTGGAACCGCAATCAGGGTGAAGTACAGCGAGCGTCGGCAAATGTCCAGGTTGCTCAAGCCCAGCTCGATCAGATGAAACTTAGTGTGGAGGCAGAAGTCAATGCCGCCAACGAGGCTTACACCCGCGAACAGCAAATCGTCGAGAAGTCGCTTCCGGAGATGCGCGACCACGCCCGGAAGAACCTTGCCATCATGAGTGACGCTTACAGATCTGGAGGAGTGGACTTCTTGCGATACATGGATGCGGAAAGAACAGAAATTGAAGTGGAGTCGAATGCGCTCCGCACACTCTCTGAGTTTCATCAGAGCGCGCTCCGGCTTGAGCTCGCTTATGGGGTGCAACCATGATTGCTAGAAAGATATGGATACTGCTTTTCTTTGCATGCGCGGGACTCTCCTCGTGCTCACGCGGCAATGCGACCAAGGCGGTCGCCGGTGCTGCGAACAACGGTGGCTCAATGCAATCGAGTAGGAGCTCAACCAGCCATGTCGGCTCGGAGATAAGCGCCGCGGGAGCGGCACACAGCAGCGATTCAGTGCAGATAGCCCTTGCGGACCAACAGCGTGTCGGAATCATGGTCGCTGCAGTTGAGGTACGAAGCGTCCCCAGAATTCTTAGCGTGGCCGGCCAAGTTCAGATGGACGAGCAGCACACTTCACATGTTGGTGCCGTTGCCGATGGAATCGTCACCTCAGTCAACGTTCTGCCGGGGGCCCTCGTCCGTAGGGGCGCGGTTCTGGGTGGCATTCACAGCCACATGGTTCACGAAACCGTGGCCGCCCTCGTGCAGGCCTTTGCCGCAGTTGATCGCCAGCGTAGTGCCGTCGCCTTCGCGCAGCAGGCACGCGATCGGTACATCCACCTTTACGGGATTCAAGCGGCCTCTCTTGAAGAATCCCAGCGCGCCGAGCAGGACCTGATTCAAGCCAGAAACCAGCTGATCAACGCTGAGGCGAATGTCAGGATGGAGAGGGAGCATCTGTCAGAGCTATTGCAGGTCTCCCCGGACTCGTTGACGCCAACAACTCTCTACGACCGAGAGACTGTTCCCATTCGTTCCGTTATGGATGGCGTTGTTATCGCTCGCAGTGTCACCGTCGGCCAGGTCGTCGCCACGGGATTTGAGTCTTTCGTCGTATCGAACCTCTCTAGCGTCTGGGTCACTGCTGCGGTCAACGAGCGCGACTTATCCCTGATACACGGAGGCGCATCGGCCAGCGTCATCACTCAGGCCTATCCCGGCGAAGCGTTCCGTGGGACGGTAACGATGATCGGCGACACGCTTGATCCACAAACGAGAACTGTTCCCGTCCGCATCGTGGTACCCAACCCCGGCGCTCGTCTTCGCCCCGGTATGTTTGCCACAGTGCAAATCGCGGAACCGCAGACACAGATTGCAGTCTTTGTTCCTGAAGACTCGCTACAGGACGTCAACGGAATGCAAACCGTCTTTGTGACGCAAGACGGGACTACTTTCCGCGCTCAGACCGTCACCATTGGCACTCGGTCTGCCGGCAAGGCGGAAATTATGGATGGATTGCGGCCAGGCGACCGCGTAGTGCGCGCTGGCGCCTTCATGGTCAAGTCGGAAATGCTCAAAGCCACCATGGGGGAAGGATAAGGTTTGCGTAAAACAATGGATTTTCTTCTCGAGAACAGCTGGCTGGCTTTTGCTCTGCTGGCTGTCCTGATCGCAGCTGGTCTTGTCGTGATGGTGCAGCTTCCTATCGAGGCCTTCCCAGATCTCACAAATAACCAAGTGGTTGTTACCGTGCAATGTCCCGGAATGTCCCCCGTCGAAGTGGAGCAGCTCGTCAGCTATCCGATTGAAACTGCGATGAGGGGAATGCCGAAGCTGCAGACGGTCCGCTCCACTTCGAAGCTCGAGCTTTCCATGGTGACCATCATCTTCGATGATTCTATGGATAGATATCTTATCCGGCAGCTCGTGGCGGAGCGGCTGAGTCAGGTGCAGATCCGCCTGCCTATAGGGCTGCAGCCAGTGATGAATCCGATGTCGACGGCCTTTGGCGAGGTGTATCAATACACCATTTCGGCACCAAAGATGTCGCTCATGCAGATCAAGACACTTCAGGATTGGGTAATTCGATATGCTCTTTTGGCGGTACCCGGCGTAAGCGAGGTCAATTCCTGGGGCGGCGAAACCAAACAGTACACGATCGAGATTGACCCCGAGTCGCTGCGCCGCTACAACCTCTCCCTCCATGAGGTCGCAGCCGCTGTTACGAACAACAACGCCAATTTTGGAGGAAGCTATATCGAGCATGCGGAACAGCAGTACACGATCCGGGGCATCGGTAGAGCTGAAAGCATAGAGGATCTCGGCAACATCGTCGTTTCCACGTTCCAGGGCACGCCTATTCTGCTCAAGCAGGTCGCCACAATCGAGCCGCTTCCCATCCTCCGCCACGGCGCGGTTATGAAGGACGGACGAGGTGAAACCGTCTCCGGCATGGTTATCACGCTGCGGGGCGCAAACGGCCAGAAGATCCTTGGAGAGATCAAGCAGCGGGTTGCTGAGCTCAAATTGCGATACTTCGTTGGCGTTGCCGAGGCCTTAAGTTTTCGGCAGGCAAGCAAGCACCTGCATG
>Ga0207111_10073_pt2 | contig 29276 bp, 31 predicted proteins | sample Alteio_BWMinHeat_71_FD_153577 | JGI IMG/M metagenome (GOLD analysis project Ga0207111, IMG submission 153577) | Enriched cells from forest soil in Barre Woods Harvard Forest LTER site, Petersham, Massachusetts, United States -... | ecosystem: Environmental > Terrestrial > Soil > Temperate forest >... | reverse complement strand
AAAAACATGAAAAATTAAATATTACTATTCCTGCCGGTATTTTTGATCAAGCAGAATTACGCGTTTCAGGTAAAGGCGACGCTGGTGCATTTGGTGGACCTGCAGGCGATTTATATGTCGTCGTTGATGTTAAACCTGATTCCAAATTTTCACGCGATAATAATAATTTGGTCACCCATCTTAACCTTACCTACCCACAGTTAGTATTAGGATGCCAAATTGAAATCGAAAATATTGATGGGACTAAAGAGACCATCAAAGTTCCTAAGGGCTGTCAGGTTGGAAAAGAAATCAAAATCGATGGCAAAGGGTTTGCAAAACTTCGCGGACACGGTCACGGTGATTTTATTGTTATTGCACACTGTGATATTCCAACAAAACTGAACGACGAAACAAAAAAATCCCTGCTGGACTACGCCGAAAAGCTCGGCAATCTCAGCCAAAAGTCTGATGGCGGGATTTCGGGATTCTTTAAAAAATTCTTGGGTTAATAAAATTCCCAATTATTGAATTTGAAAACATGACCATGTTAGCCTATAACATACAAGTTTGTAGGGAGCATGGTCATGTTTTTTTTACTCTTTATTCTTTTTTCGACACTGTTTTTTAATGTGACACCCGAATCACCTGATAGTATAAAAAAACCACATATCAACTGTATTAGAAAGCTCTTTGATAATTTTCATGCAGTTGAACCCGGCGTACTGTACCGCTCAAAACAACTCTCAAAAAAACGGCTCGAAAAGTATATCAAACGATTGCATCTTAAAACGATTATTAATCTCAGGGGGCCAAACCCCACCATGCCGTGGTGGCAAAAAGAAAAAGCTTTGGCAAAAAAATATGATATCAAGTTTTATAGCCTTGCAATGACAGCACATAATATGCCATTAAAAAAACATCTTTTAGAGCTTTTACATATCTATGAAACGGCTCCAAAACCCATACTCATACACTGTTATAGCGGTGCCGACCGCACGGGTGAAGCAGCAGCATTGTGGGTACTAGAACAGCAAAAAAAACAAAAAAAGACTGCCTTGAAGCAACTTTCTTTTAAATATGGTTACCTGCGTTCTAAAAACCCAGCTAAGCACCTTTTTATTAGTATTTGGCAAGGGAAAAATTGGCTCAAAGCAACCTACGACCCTCGTTTATACTCGAGCAATAATAACGCACTTCCCGATATTAATGTCAGTTTGTCGCAACATTGACAAGGTTTTTAAAACTTACTACCTTACTAGTTCGTAATAAAATCTTTATCGTTATTCTTCAAAAAGGCGTTGTATGAACCAACTTTCACGTATTTCAAAGTCTTTACTCTTACTCGTAGGAGCATTGACATTTGCTATCACCGCACAAGCTGAACTAGGACGAGAACTTTCAGTCCAAGATCAAGAATTAACAATCTATGGTAAAATCGGTAATTTGCATCTCCCATCATTGGCGCGGCAGGATGCTCTTGAAGCAGAAGCTGCAAAAGAACTTAAAGAAAAAAATGCTCAAGCAGTAAAAGATAAAAAAATTCGAGAAATTAAGGTTCCAGAACTGGGGCAGGTCGAAAAACTTAAATTGATGTATCGAGCTTTTGCTGCACAAGAGTCGATAAAAGATGCTCTTGTCAAAACAACGACCAATAATAACGTATACGAAGATCTTGAAATCTATTGCGGTTCACCACAAGCACTTGATCATCATGTTTTTGGACATATTGATCATACCAAGACAACAGCTGGTAAAATCGAATTACAAAAAATGCTCTATAACCCGTCAACCAAAGCTCAAGATATCAAGAAAGCTCAAGCTATTATTCAAACCTTTTTAAAAGAACCTAAAACTTTTGAAGCTTTGGAAAAAGCAATGGAGCAACTCAAGAGCACAGAAAATGAATGGATCTGGTTTCATCGCCAAATCGAAGAAGAGATTGGATTGTTCTTCGATCAAATTTACTTCAATAAGTTTTTAATGTTTGATGTTTCGAAATGGAATAAAAATCCAGAAGTTCTTGAGCTTTCAGCATTACGACAAACGGTTATAACCCCAACATTAACCACAGCCTATCCAGCATTAATCGCCTTGCAAGTATTTATTAATCAGAGAATCATTACGGCAATGATTGGCGTACCTGGTATCACCTTTGAGGAATATACTCAAAACTTGTGGAGAGGCATTCGAGCAACCCCTGGACTCATAAGAGATTTTTATCAGACAGACGCTATTGGCTTACTACCTAAGCTTATGGTAACAACATTCACCGGAACTGTTCTATATTTTGGATACATCTTACCATTGACCCAATCGGTCAAAAATGCACAATTTTACAACGATATTTCAAATCAGATTCAAGCTAAGATGATCAACATTGCAACATATTCGAACACCATACAAAGCCTTGGCAAAGCAATGGCTGCTCATCCAACGCTTAAAACTTTGTTCCCTGAAGCATTGATTATGGCTAACTTGAACAATGGAAAATCTGAAGAAGCAATACGGTTAACACAGATGTTGCAGTCTGGTACCTTTAAAGGCCAAGCTTCGTTCTTCTCAAATAAAGGTAAAGTACTTGCAGCGTTCAAAATGATGCAAGATGCCAAGAATAACTTTCTTAAAGCTATGCAAGTAGCTGGACAAGTTGATGCTTACCTATCGATTGCTAAGTTATACAAAAAATATGAAAACCATCCAAATGCAAAATTCTGTTTTGCTGACGTGATTGAAGATACAAGACCATCTCTTAATGTCCAAAATTTCTGGCATCCAATCTTGAATCCAGATAAAGTAGTCACCAACAGTATTACTTTGGGTGGTGGTAACGGTCCTCTTGATGTTATCTTGACCGGTCCAAACGCTGGTGGTAAATCAACAGCGCTTAAGAGCATAACGTTAGCGATTATCATGGCTCAAGCATTTGGTATCGCTCCAGCTGAAAGCATGTCATTCACCCCATTTGCTAAGATCAACACGTATCTCAATATTGCAGATTCTGAAGGTAAAGAGTCGCTCTTCCAAGCTGAAATGCGTCGCGCTCAAACATTGCTGAATACCATTCGCGCATTGGGTAAAAACGAGTTTAGCTTTGTGATTATGGATGAAATCTTTACCGGTACAAATCCAAAAGAAGGTGAAGCTGCTGCGTATGGTGTTGCAAAAAATCTTGCAACGTTTAAAAACAGTATTTGTGTTGTAGCAACACACTTCAAGAAGCTTACAGAGCTTGAAACGGCAACGAATGGCACCTACAAAAACTTTAAAGTTGCGGTCATTAAACGTCCAGACGGAACGTTCTTCTGCCCTTATAAACTTGAATTCGGTATTTCCGATCAAAATATCGCGCTTCAGTTGTTACAAAACGAAGGCTTTGATGCATCTATTATGGACGATGCATACGCAGTTCTTAATAGCACTGCACCAGCTGCATAAGTAATAATTAGATAAAAAATGGGGTGATGTGTCACCCCATTTTTTATAAAAAAACAAGTCTCATAAATTAGGAGTCTTTATGAAAACGTACAAGCTGTTATTACTGTTAGTTGCTTCGATGGTTCTAACTTTTGATGCCAATGCCATGAAAAGAGCTGCTGATGGCGATGCTGATAGAAGTGATGGAAAACAAGCAAAAAGAGCTAAGGTTGACGCATCTGCAGACAAAGATTCTAAGAAAGCAGCCCACGCTGATGAAAAACAGCTTCTTCTGGTACAAGAAAAATTGGAAAGCGCTATAAAAACTTACACCAGGCTTGGTGTTATTAGCAAAATCCAAATTGAGCTTATTCCAAAAAAAGCTCTCGATCCATACACAAAGATTTTTGTTGAAATCGATGTTATAGAAAAAATTAAATCTTCTGAAGGTTCAGAAGATTCAGAGTTAGCCATAAATTTGGATTTTGAAATTCACAAAACAATTACAAAACTCATCGTCGATGGTCTCGCACACTTTCTCGATGTTTGCTCTTCACCATTAGATGCATTCAAGAGTTTTACTTATAGAATTGAATCACAGCGGGGGACAGGAGATACGTACACCAATATGGTAGATTTAAAGTAACTCTTTTATTAAAATTACTCTTTAAAGGGACCGGGTTAAAACTCGGTCCCTTTTTTTACGAAAAATAGACTTTTGACCATTTGACAAAAATAACCATAATTACTAATCTAATATTACTATTTAAAAATTATGTAAAAATGGAGGTTTTATGAACAAAATCGGGAAAAAGATCCTGTTTTTAGTAGCTGGATTGCTCTTCTTGTCGAGTAATCTTGACGCTGCTGCCCGCGCAGCTGGTCGTACGACTAAAAAAAAGACTCCTACAGCTCATATAGATAATAAACGGGTAGAACGTAAAGCTGACGATAAAAAAGCAGAATGTAGCATTTGCTTGCAACCAATGGACCCATTAGACAACGATACTGAAGGCGGAGTGCAAGCAACAGCATGTATGCATATCTTTCACAAAAATTGTCTTGATCAAGCCTTGCGAGCAAATCCTATCTGCCCAATATGCCGTAGAAATCTAAATCCACAAACCTATGGTTTAAGAGAAGCAGCCCAACCAGCTCCTGGAAGAAGAGCTGCCCCTGCTCCTATAAGAGGCAACCACTTTGTAGCACAAAACATACAAAATTTACCTGGCCCCGTACGTTGGTGCCTGTACTTCGTAGAATGTTGCTTCAGATGTCCACGCGCACCGCGAAATCTTGCTCGAAGATAATATAAAAGCAAAAAAAGACGCATCGAATATTCGATGCGTCTTTTTTTGCTTGTGTGTACGTTAATTTTTTATAACAGAATTGGAAGCCATGCAAGAGGATGTGTAAAAAGAAGTGTACACAAAACTTTGGTAAATGAATTGTGATGTTTTGCATCTACCAACTTTGCAAGCTCCCCAAATTGTATTTGAAGGTTAGCATTTTGAGTAACAAGATTTTCAAGCTTTGTACTTTGTGCTAGATATGCGTATGCTGCAGCAGCTGCAGCAGCCGCTGTTACTCCTGTTGCGGCAGTAACTCCAAGTACTTTGAATGCTTTTGAAACGTATGATTCTTGTGACTGATTGTTTATCGCTGCTTGTTGTGTTTCAACGCGTTCAATCAATCGTGCAAGCTTTGTTTGTTGCTCAGCATGTTGTTCAGGGGTCATTGCAGCACAAGAATACGATAGCCCGAGTATTAAAAAATATTTCAAAAATCTTTTCATAAAAAACCTCATTTAAAATTATTTACTTATTATCTATTTCGAACAAGACTCAATAATCTGTGTACGCCATCGCTTGCCGATAAAGCACTTGTTAATCCAAATATCGAAAGCCCCATGTTTATTATTTGAATGCACGTTGAAGCTTCTACGAAATTATCTGTGCGACGGTTCAATCCAGCAAGACTCTCTTCTATACCACTTATTTGGTGGTTTAAACCAGCAATGTGATCTACAAGTTTATGCTGGGTAAATGCAAGATAACCAAGTCCTGCAAGTGCAGCAACTCCGGCTATTGCTTGAGCAGACTTTGAGAGTAACGACGACTTAGGTGCTTTGTTGATTTTTTCTAAAGTCTTTTGCTGTTTGTTAATAACATCAAGTAATTGCGTCAGCTGTTTTTGTTGCTCTTCAGGGGCCGTGCCCGGCGAAGCTCCTAGCGAAGCCTGGGTTATAGCTGAGCATGACATTGTACATAAGCCAAAAATTAAAAAATATTTAAGAAACGTTTTCACCGAAACCTCCATATGGAATTACCAGATCGCAAATGAACCAGAACTTTTCTGATGTCTATGATATCTCGCGTAACTAATGAGATAGCACAAAAGCTCAAGCCCTGTCACACGTAAATCATCGCGAGAAATACATTCTAACGCTGATTCTAAAGCAACATCATAGGCTTGTTTTTCACTAATCAATGTTTTAAAAAGATTAAGAGCTCCTGCCCGAACCTCGTGATTTGCACTTTTTATGTGTTCACGGGCAATGGTAATAGCTTTTTCTAGCGCTGTATCGAGCACTTGCTGGTCTGTATTGTTTGCTTGAGCAACAGGCGCTAACCCAGTCAATAAGAATATAAATGCGAAATATTTAAGAAACGTTTTCATGGAATCCCCCCATTTGGAATACACAGAAATCTTTATAACCTAGTTTGATTTTATACGATCCGTTCGATGTTTTCAAATGCCCCCTTTGGATATATTTAATTAAATTTCAGTCTGGATATCAAGTACTTGAGTCTTGACTTAATAAAATACAGTCTGGTTTAAAAATACTTGGGTGAGATCATAATTCTGAAGCGCCGTCGCACCCCTCTACTCGCTCGCAAGACTCGCTCCATCGGGGCGAACGGCAGTCGAAGAGACCATGGACATAATTATATACAGTATTAGGTTTGGGCACGCGATATCTATACCATTTTGCAGGGTTTTAGTTACAATAGTTTTTATACGATCATCAGGTTATAATGGGCAAGATGACAAACAGAAGCCAATGTATGGAGTTTTTATGATAGATCTCAATCGCTTACGCGAAGAAACTGAAAAAGTAAAAAAATTAATACTCTTAAAAGAACCGGGTTTTGCTATCGATCGTTTGATCGAGCTTGATCGTGCAACACGAGAAACAAAAATTTCCGTTGAAACTTTAAGAAAAAACAAAAACGATCTTGCAGCTCTTGGTGCCAAAGGCGCAACCCCTGAAATACGTGAAAAAGCTATTGAACTGGGTAAGCAATTAAAAACACTTGAAACAGAGCTGGCACTCTTAGAAAAAGATTTTAATGATTTATGGCTTTCATGCCCTAATATTCCTCAAGAAGATTTACCAGTAGGCGGGAAAGAAGAAAACAAACCGGTAAGAACCTGGGGTAATAAGCCTGATTTTTCTTTTCCCATTAAAAATCATCTTGATCTTAACGAGACAGCTCAGTGGTTTGATTTAAACGCAGGAACAGCGATGTCAGGATCGCAGTTTGTGTTTTATAAAACATTGGGGACTAAGATAATTTATGCGCTAACGCGACTCATGCTTAAAAATAATGTAAAACATGGCTTTGAGCCCGTACTACCCCCCTATTTAGTTACTGAAAAATCGTTATATAACTCAGGAAATTTACCCAAATTTGAAGGCGACTTTTATCGGATACAAGAAGATGGGCTCTGTTTAATTCCAACAGCAGAAGTAAGTTTGACCAATTTACATGCAAATAAGATCTTAAATTTAGATCAATTGCCATTACGTCATGCAGCGTGGACCAGCTGCTTTCGCCGTGAAGCTGGCGGATACGGTTCCAATGACCGTGGTCTCATTCGTATTCACCAGTTTGAAAAAGTCGAATTATACTCAATTTGCCAGCCTGAAGAATCGAACCAAGAGCTTGAACGCATGGTCACCTGCGCTGAAGAATTACTTAAAAAACTTGGATTACACTATCAAGTTTGCTTACTCGCAACACAGGACTGTTCTTTTTCTTCAGCAAGAACCTATGATATCGAAGTTTGGTTGCCGGGACAAAATCGTTATTATGAAGTTTCTTCATGCAGTAACTGTACTGACTTTCAAGCGCGACGAGCAGCGATCAGGTATCGAAAAACAGCTGATGCTAAGCCAATGCTTGTACATACTCTTAACGCCTCATCGCTTGCTATCCCAAGGTTGATGGTTGCACTCATGGAAAATTATCAGCAAGCAGATGGTACGATTATATTACCAAAAGTACTTCAAGATGAGCTTGATAATCTCTGGTAAAATACGGGAGAGTTATTATGATTTCGCAAGATATACGAAGTAAGATTAAAAAAATAAAAATTCACACGAAACGAATTATGCAAAGTAGTTTGTCGGGTGATTATCTGTCAGCATTTAAAGGTTCTGGACTTGAGTTTGATCAACTACGAGAATACAGTGCTGGCGACGATGTACGTTTTATCGATTGGAACAGTTCAGCCAAGATGAACAAAATCATGGTAAAACAGTTTATCGAAGAGCGTGATCGTACTATTATTCTTGCTATCGACCTTTCAGCCTCGACGTTATATTCATCGCAGCAAGAATTGCGCCGTGATAGTATCGCGAATCTTGCCGCAGCGCTTGCGTTTATTGCAAATCATAATAAAGACAAAATTGGCGCGCTCTTTTTTTCAGATCATATCGAAGAATGGATAGCACCAAGCCGTGGTAACGTACATGTTGGTAAAATAATTGAAAAACTTTTTGCTATAACAGAGTCAAAAACAGACTCGCGTACAAAATCTGGCGCTCAAAAAAAAACTAATATCGCTGAAGCACTTAAATTTTTGATTAATCTCAAAAAACGAAGCGCTGTTGTGTTTATGCTTTCAGACTGGATTGACAACCAAGACGAGTATTCAAAATTTTTACGCGTTGCAAGCTGTCAGTACGATTTTATTGGTATACGAATTTTAGATAGATGTGAAAAAGATTTCCCTGATATTGGATTACTCGATGTTATTGACCCTGAAACGGGACAACAGTTTGTGCTTGATAGCAGAAAAGTCAAAACGTTACATACAATTCTTAATGCACGCTTGATCGAACAAAAAGCATTATTTGATAAATATCGTATCGATTTACTTGATATCGCCATTGGCCAACCATTTATCTTGCCATTAGTACATTTTTTTTCTCAAAGAATCAGGAGATAAGACAGGAGATAATATATGAATAGTATTAATAATACCCAGGCACCTGATTTTTACGAAATTTATGATTACTACACAAGACCATTTTATCAAACAATAACGGGTAAAATTTTAATTGGGTTATGTATTCTGGGAGCTCTTGGAGTTCTTGTATATGTTATTATCTCGCGTAGGAAAAAGAAAAAGCAAGAACCCTGGGAATGGGCTACAGAACAATTATTACGTATTAAGCTTGATTCGTGTAAAAGTAAAGACGATTATAAAAAGTTTTATTTTTCTTTAAGTAGTATTATTAAAAAATATCTTAATAAACGTTTTACCTGGCCAACTGAAGATAAAACAGATGATGAACTTATACGCTTATTAGAAGAAAAAAAGTTTGAGACAATATCGCTTGATATGATAAAAAAAATATCTGAAGATGCGTTATCGGTTAAATTTGCCAACGAAGATGCCCTCAAGACTCAAGCTGAAAATGATCTCAAAGCAACATTGCAAGTTATCACCCAAACAACGCCGCAACCTGAAACAAAATCTAAAAAAAAATCTAAGAAAACATGAAATTATTCCAAACAACAAGCCCAAAACATCTGTATATTCATTGGCCATTTTGTAGTAGTAAGTGTTACTATTGTGACTTTGTTGCACTTGAACAACATGAAAGTTTTCAAGATGCGTATCATGATACGTTATGTAAAGAAATCATAACATTTGCTCAAAATCTTAGAAAAAATACTCCCGAATCTGGCAATACAATCGATACTATATTTTTTGGTGGCGGCACGCCAAGTCTTTATCCTCTTGATCAATTAACTAAATTATTTAACGTTTTACATAATAATTTTAATCTCAAAAATAGCTTAGAAATCTCTTTAGAAGCAAACCCTGCTGACATCACTGAAGAACGCCTTGAAACATGGGCAGACCTTGGTATTAATCGTATCAGTTGTGGGGTTCAAATTCTCGATGATGATGTTTTATTGCGTCTTAATCGTCGCCAACGAAAAAAAGATGTTTTTAACGCTATGCGCATCTTGCCAAAATATTTTAAAAACGTGTCGCTTGATTTAATTCTTGGACTGCCCGATGTAACACAGACTACATGGCAAGATACGATAGAACAAGCGATAAATTGGCCAATTTCACATATCTCGATTTACTTTTTAACCATTCATGAGAAAACACCGTTATATTTTAAAGTACAGCGTGGAGAACTAACCGTACCAAATGATGACATCATGATTTGCACATATACTGATACGGTTAACTTTCTTGCCCAACACGGTTTTGAACAATACGAAATCTCAAATTTTTCACGACCAGGACATCAGTCTGTTCATAATAAAGCATATTGGGACCGAAAGCCGTATAAAGGCTTTGGAATTGGGGCATCGTCATTTGATGGATCTATTCGTACGATTAACGAAAACAATCTAGAACGTTATTTAAAATGCGGTCAAAACATCGACTGCATCATACCATGTCAGTCAGAAACGCTTACCCCAGAACAGGACCTATTAGAGCTCCTGATGCTTGGTTTGCGCCAAAAAACCGGTCTAGACTTGCAGCGTGTGCTATACTCGTTAATGGACTTTCAAAAAAACAAGCTACTCGATAATCTTAAGCTTTTACAAGAAACATCCTGTATCGAAGAAAAAGACGGCAGAATTTTTCTTACGCTTAAGGGTATGGCATTAGAAAACGAAGTACTCTTAAAATTAATTTAGTACTCTGTTTTTTATTCAATTTTGTTATAATGCAAGTTCGTTTGTGATTTTTTTCATTAATAATATTAATAACCGCATGTTCTAGAGGGGCTATGGCAAAACACGTAGGGGTAAAATTACCCGAAGATTTGGTAGAACTTTTAAAAAAAGAAAACAGTGTTGCAGTTCTTTCGACCTTTTCAGAAAAAGGGGTTCCCAACACTACTCCTATTCAATGTATTTACCCAAAGGGTCAAGAAAGTTTATTGATCAGCATTCATAAAGAACACACTGGTTATCTCAACATGGTTTGGCAAAAAAAAGTTATGATTTGCTTTTTGGGCGAAGGCAATATAGCGTACAGCATTCTTGGTCGAGCTGGCGTTGTACGAGCACCTTCAAGTATTCATCCTCTCATGAACATTGTTCGCATCGATATTATCGATATTAAGTCTGATCGTTCTATCTTAACAAAAGTAGATCAAGGCATAGTATGGAGCTATACATCTGATGAAGCAGAAGAGTTAGTGAAAGCTTTATTCAAAGAATTAAAAGATCTTTCAAAAACTTTATAAAAACTTCATACTAAGACTTCGAATATATATTTCAAAAATTTTTACTGAAAAAGGTCTTAGATGATACGGTGGTATACTTCATTTAAAGCTTTTGTGCTCTATAGCGTTTTGATTTCTTCTAGCTTTGCTCAAATCGCTCCTGACACGACGATGACAGGAGCGCTCGACGTTGGAACCGGGCAAGTCCCTCAACAGCCTGACCAACAAATAGCCCAACAACAGCCAGAAACTATGAGTATTCCTGCAGGCGGTGGTCCAGAAACAGTTGCTCTTTCTCAAGAGAAAGTTGGTACCCATGGTAACTGGATGAAAAAAAGAGACTGGCTTATGAAAACCAACGAAGCCAATAACGAACTTCAAAAAATGGTATTGGGCATCAATGCAATGCGCAAAACTTATAATGAGAAATATAGCGGCATCGATGAAATCTTGGATGGGTTTTACAAACAACTTGGCCAAGAACAAGGCAAGCTTCAAGAAGTTTTTGATGGTATCATTCGATATCTTGAAAAGAAAAAGAAGAAAGATATTACGCTTATTTCTCAAAATCCTGAAATCGATAAAGAAGATAAACTCCAATACAAAAACTTACAAGATAAAATTGAACTGGTCGAGCAACAAGTCAGCACACTCAAGGGATCTCTCGATCAACTCAAGCTCGATATGAAATCGATTGAAGATCTTGATCATTCAGTTGCCGAACGCATGAAAAAAGTTGATGAACAAATTACTATTGCCAATGATGAAGCGGCAAAAGCACAAAAAATGACTTCCGATCTTTGGTATATAATTGATGATAAAAAAGCTCGTACGTATTATTATGAAATCAAAGGCTCAACCCTTGAAAAAATTAAAGCTATTGATGCGTATCTTAAAGGCGATTTATTAACAGATTTTGATGCTGTTATTGATGTGATCAAAACCCATGTCACAAAAACACACGACGATATTAAAAAACTTGAAGATAAAGGTCTTATTATTAAAGATCGCGCTCGTCGTGTTGAAGCATTAAAATTAAAAGATCTGTTCGATGCAGAATTAGAACGTAAAAAAGCAGAGCTTGAACAACAAAAAGCTGCCGAAGAAAAAGCTCGCAAAGCAAAGCTCCCTAAGACCTGGTACGGAAAAATATATCACGCTTGTGTTAATTTTTTCAGCTCACTTATCGTCGGTGTATATGATTTTTGTTCATCACTGTACCAAACTCTTTTTGGAAGCAAAAAAACTGTCCTAAAAGCTGTTCTAAAAAAAGTTCCCACAGCAACTCCGGTAACGCCTGTGCATCCAGAACCAACATCAACGTCTCCAGCAATACCGGCAACAACAACCCCTCCAACAGTTCCAGCAGCGTTACCGCAAGCTCTTCCTCAACCTCCAGCACAAGCTCCCCAGCCGTCGCTCGTGCCGAGCTATGGCGGGCAGGCAGCAGCAGCACAAACACCATTGCAAATGCCAACAACATAATTTATTTTTTATAATCTTGCGTGATAAACTATGCTTAAGTACAGTATCTGTACTTAAGCATGTAATTTTTTAAATATAAGGTACGTGTTATGAAAATTATCACAAAGAACTTTGCTCTATCTTGTTTTATATTTTTAATAAATTCACCAATTGCATTAGGAATGGGCGCGCCAGCTCCCGACAATACTATGGCACCTGGCATGGGTGCCCCTACACCAGCAGCTCCTGATAATACTATGGCACCCGGGATGGGAGCTCCAACACCCGATCAAGCATTGCAAATACCTGCTCCACAACCAACTCCTCAAGTAAATACAACGCAAGCTGCAGCCGGAATAGGTGCTCCTACGCCAGCAGCACCTGACAATACGATGGCACCCGGAATGGGATCTCCAGCACCAGATCAATCACTACCTGCCCCTCAACCTTCTATTCAAGTAGATGCAACGCAAGCTGCACCCGGAATAGGCGTTCCTACATCAACGGCTCCCCAAATACCAGGAGCTCAAGGTGCTGTCGAAGTAGGAGGCGCACCTGCAAATGTCACGCAAACCGCACCTGCTGTTGTCGCTGAAGTATTATCAGGACCAGATATTGTACAGCTTTCTGAAGATAAAGTAGCACTTGTAAAAAACAACAATCCTAAAATAAACAAAACGTTTGACGATGGTGAAAAACTTGGAAAAGATCGCGCTGCTCTTCTTAAATCGATGACAGACGCAGCACAAGCGCTCAAAGATAAAGTTACTGATCAGGAAACAAAGATTGCTGATTTTTATCAATCATTTGAATTTAAAGAAGGACAAACAGAAGAACTTTTAACTCCTCTTTTTGCCGCTCTCAAAAAAGAAGAAAAAAAATAAGGGAGTCTTGTCATGAATACGATAAAAAAACTATTAAATTTTTTAATTTTTTTTCGATTAATAATATTAACAGCAAGCGCCATGCAAAGCATCCCTACAGATGCTCCCATGCCCGTACAACCAGACGCACAACAAGTACAACCAGCTCAACAACCAACACCCCCACCAGCAGCACCTGTAATGCCAACGTTACCCGATACCCAGCAAGCACCACAAGCTCTTCCAGTAGCCGCACCATCTCCAGCGCCAATGCAAGCAGGAGCACCCCAAATTGCGCCTGCTCAGCAACCAGCCCAAGTTCCTGCACAACAAGCTACTCCAACTCCTGCAGTTCCTCAAGCTCAGACTACTATGTCAAAACAAGATCTTGATCAAATTGCAAAAACAATCACGTCGATTAAAACAATTAAATCGTCGTTACAAGACCAATTAAAAGATATTGACGAAAAAATTTATGAAGCACGCATGCTTGATGCCCAGGCAAAAAAATTACATTTTACCATTCTTGATGCTGAAAATGATGCGCAAGCTCATAAAATTCTGAGTCAAATGCAAGAAGCATCGAAAAAAGTACAGCTTTTAGAAGAAATGATTAAAGGGTCAATGGCAAAAGGGGTCGATGACAGTATTGCTAAAATACAAGATCACATGAAAACACTTGAAGACCTGGTAAAAAAACTTGAAGCCCAGGGAGCTTCTTTTCAAACGCAACAACTAGCAGCGCTTGATGAACCAGTTTCAAAGATTCCTGAAAAAAAAGCGCTTGCTGTCTCTCAACAGGCAATGCCCGTAACAACAGCTCAAACACCAGAAATACCTGAATCAAAATCTTTTATTGGTCGTCTTGGAGATATCTGTAGTAACATAATTGGTGGCGTTATTAAAACAGTGCGAAATATTTTTTCTTTTTTTAAACCAGCACCAATCTTATCAACAGAGCCCGCACATACAGAAGCACAACATACACAAACACCACAAAAAGTAATATCATCAAGTACGCAACCCTCTACAGAAAGTCATGAAGTTAAAAAAGAGGCACCCGTCATGCCCGCAACTCCAGAGGCATAAATAAAAAATTATTACTTCTCAAAAGCGTGATTTGATCGTACAATATCAAGATAATTAAGAAAAAAGAAAAGAGAATTATAATGAAACCAGTTATTTTTCGAGAATATGATATTCGAGGCATCGTTGGAGACGAACTTCCCATTGATGAAGCGTACGACCTTGCCCGTGCAATTGTAACGTTTTTTAAGAAAAAATACCCAACCGCAACGACGGTTATTGTCGGCAGAGATGGTCGAATTCACTCTCCTGCTCTTTTTTCCCAGATCACCAATGCTATAACTGATCTTGGCTTGAATGTTATTGATATTGGCGTCTGCCCGACACCGACAACCTACTTTGCCTCTTATTTCTTAAATATTCCAATAGCACTTGCCATTACTGCATCACATAATCCCAAAGAATATAATGGTATAAAAATGGTCGGGGTCTGGGGGTCTCAAATACAAGAGATTAAGCGTATATTTGAGCAAAAAGCATTTTATACCCATACGTCAGGTATTGTAGGTACAATAACAACACATGCTATTATCGACGATTATATTAATTATCTGACGAACCATTTTTCCCATCTTAAAAAGTATCCCATTAAAGCAGTAATCGATTGTGGTAATGGCGCTGCTGGCAGCGTTATACCAGCGCTGATAAAAGCAATGGAATGGCCAAATATAACATTATTGTGCGAAACGGTTGACGGGACATTTCCTAATCATGAAGCAGATCCTACCGTGAAAAAAAATATGCTCGATGTTATACAGGCGCTCCAAGAAGATCAAGACCTAGAAGTAGCTCTCGGGTTTGACGGCGATGCAGACCGTATGAACCCGATGACAAAACAGGGTGTTCTTGTTCCAGGTGACCAGATGCTTGGATTATATGCAAAACATATGCTCAAAGATTTCCCAGGGGCGACCATTGTCTTTGATATCAAAAGTTCTGGAGGCTTAATAGAAGTTTTAACGAAACATGGCGGGATCCCCTATATGTCCCCATCGGGCCATTCAATTATTAAAGAACGGATGGCTGCAACACGGGCACTTTTGGGTGGAGAACTGAGCTGCCACTTTTTTTTTCATGACCGTTATTTTGGCTATGATGATGGCATCTATGCAGCATTGCGTTTATTTGAAATTCTTCAGGCTACCCAACAAACACTTGATATATTATTGCAAGAGTTCCCGAAAAAAGTTAGTTCCCCAGAGTTTCGCATCATGTGTTCATCTGATGCCCAGAAGGTTATTATTGTCGAACATGTCAAAACAATATTTGCCGCACGAAAAGATCTAGAGCTTATTACTATAGATGGTATCAGAGCACATATGAATTATGGCTGGGGACTTGCGCGGGCGTCTAACACCCAGCCAGCAATCAGTTTGCGATTCGAATCAGACTCTGAAGAAGGGTTACTGCATGTTAAGACCGACTTTTTCAAAGCATTGCAGCCATATTTTGATGAAAACCTCTTAAAGGAAAACATTGAACTCTAAGCAGATAGCCGGACTTCATCTTCGCTTAACAGAAAACTTAACAACGTTGATAACCGAAGCTTTAGAACTTGGGTTACCAACGTTTCAGTTCTTTTTGAATCAGCCTAAAGATAGCAGCTACCTGAAAATCTCACCTACAGATTTGGCAAATTTTTTACATTTAAAACAGCAATTCTATCAACCATTATTTCTTCACAGTTCTTATTGGATCAATCCATCAACTGGTGATAAAATTGCGTTCGATTCTTCTAAAAAATTATTGCATAAAGAGATCAGACTCGCTAAAAAACTCGAAATTCCCTATCTTGTGCTTCATGCAGGTTCTGCAAAAAAATATCCTGAAATTAAAACCGATCCCCATAATAAACATCAGGGCATCACGACCCTGGCAAAGATGCTCAATACGGTACTGAAAAACGAACCTGATGTACAAATTTTACTCGAAAATACTGCCCATGGTAATAAAACCATTGGCAGTGATCTGCATGATTTTATATTACTCAAAAATGAGCTTAATACACCCGAAAAAATTAATTTTTGTATTGATACGGCTCACGCATTTGCCTACGGTTATGATATTGCACAAACTGAGCAATTTATAGAAATACTTGATAAAACAATGGGGATTAACAATATCAAGCTTATTCACTTGAATGACTCAAAAGAAAATCAGGGAACCAAGCGCGATGTCCACGGCCTTCCCGGTGATTGGAAAATTGGCACTGAGGCACTGAAAAAATTTATCAAGCATGCACAGTTTAAAAATCTTCCTAAAATTATCGAATGCCCATCAAGCAGTAAACATGATCTTTCCCGTGTTCTTAACAATATATCCAATTGGTAATTTTCTTATTTTAAGCGAAAAAATTCTTTATTTATTCAGGTAAAAAGAGCCTAAGAATTGCTTATTAGTATTATGACGATGCGGTTGTATCGATCAGAAGCATCGTCTATACTAGGTATATAAAATTGATTATATCAGATGGGGGGAATCATATGATATTCAATCATAAAGCTCTAACCGATATCTTTATTCTTAATAGGTCACAGGACTCTTTAAGTCTATTTGTATAAAACGAAAGGATATATTATGAACAAGCGATATATCAAATATGTATGGTTACTTGTATGTCTAGTATGTACTTTTCACGTTAATCAAGTTAATGCAGAAACACCTGTTGAACAACATGTCGATGACATTGCTGTTATTCTTGTTAATGATAGCGCTAATCCAAAAACTTTCAGAGAGAAAGCCTATGCGTTATATGAAAAGATTAAACACATTGTACAAGACTTCAGAAGTAAACCTAAACAAGATCCTAACGAACTCAAAAGAACCTTAACGATTGAGATTGTCAAACTGCTTGCCCAAGGTAAAATTACACCAAAAGAGGTTCGCTATCTCAAAGATAATCAAGTATTACTTGAAAAATTATCTGATAAAAGTTCGATAGTATTGGTTGAAAGTATTGGTAACCTATCAAAAGCTCATACCGAAGAAGCTCTCACTGAAAGTCAAATATCAGAGAACGCAACCCCAGAGCTCGTCAAAAAAACTGCTTCAAAATCACCTGAAGCAACCAATATAGCCAACGAAATTATCGAGCACTTGTCACATGTTCTTGCAGAAATTATTCGAATCGTATCATATGAGAACAAAGCATTTGTTGACAAAGTCAGCACACATCTTGGTCACTTGAGAGTAGATTTTGAACAAGCATTTCAAAAGTCATTATTACAATGCTTTACCGACCAAGAATTAAACGAATTGCGTAATTTCGTAAAAAGCCCTGCTTTTCAAAAGCTTCTTACGAATGTGCCGCTCTTGAAAGAGATCTTTTTCAAGAACCTTTCTCCTGAAATCCTTTCAAAACTCAAGTCTCTTATCTAAACCCTGCATAAAGACTTGATTTTTTGAAGACCAAAAGACCGGTGATGGGGACAGAACTTCACCGGCTTTTTTATGTTATATATAATTTATTTCTAATTGTGTTATTTAAATATATTTGTTTTTGTATAAATATGGGAATTAATAGAGCCTTACTAGACATATAAAACAGCTTTGTTAGACTATAACGTATGAAAAAAGTTTAAGAGATCTTTGTCTTTAATTACTCACAAAGAAAATTTGATCCTAGTCTGAAAGGCCATTGTTACCATGGAACAAGCAAATAAACCAGTATTCGAAAAGTATGCAATTTTTCAAACCGGCGGAAAACAGTACCAAGCAATTCCCGGCAAAACGATTGCTATTGAAAAATTAGAAGGCAACACTGGCGATGCAGTAAAATTCGCTGAAGTGTTATTTCGTAAAAGCGGCGATCAAAATTTTGAATTCGGTCAGCCTTTTGTTAAAGGTGCAAGCATCAAAGCAAGTATTGTAAAACAAATGCGCGGTCCTAAAATTATTGTTTTCAAATTCAAAAGACGTAAAAAGTACCAGACCAAAAAAGGTCATCGTCAACCGATTACCGTCATTCGCGTTGAAAGCATTTAAATTTAGTACTATCTAAATTTCTAACAAAAAAAGCCTTGATTATTTCGAGGCTTTTTTTGTTTATATAAAAAAAATTGACTCAACTGATCATCTTTGTTAAATTGTAAAATTAGTTGACTGTATGCATTCCGTTTACAGTCTTATCCAGGAGTCAGTACCATGGTAACCACTGTATTTACATTCTAAGGACCAGATCTCTTTTTTGAGTTAACGTCCTTTTTCTTTTATTTCTAATCCATTTGTTTAAACCCATTGTTTGGGTAATGTGTTTGTTTTTGTTGCTTTCGAGCAATAAATTTTTGTACTCGCACACCCATACACTTTTTTTACGAAAGGTAACATATGTCTAACGTATTGTTACGTATAAAAAATATAAAAAAACGGTACGCAACTAAAGAAGCATTACGTGGCGTATCACTCGATATCGTGCAAGGCGAAATCTTTGGACTTCTTGGACCGAATGGCGCCGGTAAAACAACGCTATCTTCTATTATTGCAACATTACATCCACCAACAGAAGGCGATATTGAATTTAACGGACAATCGATTTATAACGATATTACCGCATATCGTTTTCAGCTTGGCTTTTGCGCCCAAAAACCAAATTTAAATGGCGAACTGAGTTTACAAGATAATCTTATCTTTGCTGGACGATATTATGGCATGTCTGAACAACAGATTAAAGATCGTATTGCGCTTTTAGCAGAACAATTTGAACTGACGCCGTATCTTCCACAAAAAGCACAGGTATTATCTGGTGGCTACAAGCAACGCTTTATGATTGCACGCAGCCTGATTCATAGTCCAAAGATCGTTCTTCTTGACGAACCAACTGTTGGTCTTGACCCACATATTAGACGTCAACTCTGGGTTAAAATCAAAGAACTCAAACAGCTCGGTGTCACGGTTATTTTGACAACCCACTATTTAGACGAAGCTGAATATCTATCAGATCGTGTGTGTATTCTGGCACAGGGACAAATTAGACTCATCGAAACGCCTGATAAACTCATGGCTGACTTTAAGCAAAAAAATCTTGAAGATGTTTTTATTCAGCTTATGAACGAGCCTGAAGAATAAAAAATTATTACGAAAGAATTATTATGAAAAAATCTATATTCTTTTATCTCTCTATTTTTAAACAGTTACTTGTTGAAGAATTAGTAATTTTTCGCGAAACCTTTGGCGATAAAATTATTAATTTGAGTATTTGGGTTTCTATCACTGCAGGTATTTTTGGATATATCATGCCAGCCTTCGGCTTGTCAGCAGATTATGGAAGTTTTCAACTCGCAGGTTTAATTGCCAGCGCAGGTCTCTTTGAAATTTTTCCAAGCGTCATGATGCTGGTCAGTGATATCGAAGGCGATCGCGTTATCTCGTATCAACTCACGTTACCATTACCATCATGGTTAATTCTTATGAAAAAAATAACATACTATGCCATTAACGCATTAAGCTTAAGTTTATGCGTTATGCCTATTGGTAAGCTTGTACTGTGGAACCAATTTGATCTGACACAAATTAGAATTATCCCATTTTTGCTCATGGTTATAACGTCAAGTATTTTTTATGGAACGCTCACCCTATGGCTTGCAAGTAAAGTACAAAACATGTCAAAAATTGGTAACGTCTGGATGCGATTTATTTTTCCTATCTGGTTTTTAGGCGGATTTCAATTTTCATGGGGCGTCTTATATAAAATGTACCCACCACTTGCGTATCTCAATTTACTTAATCCTATGACCTACGTTATGGAAGGCATGCGAGCTGCGTTATTGGGACAACAAGAGTTCTTATCTGTTTGGCTTTGTATACTCGCTTTAATTATTTTTAGTATACTATCAGGATGGCGAGCAACCGTTAAACTTAAACAACGACTTGATTTTGTATAATAAATTAAAGAAAGAGACAGACATGAATAACCAAGCTGTTTTAACGGTTAAAAATCTTGTTAAAACATATCAAATAGATCACACATTATTTACTGCTGTCGATCACATATCATTCGAGCTAGGCCAAGGAGAAATCCTTGGCCTGCTCGGCCCAAATGGTGCTGGGAAAACAACAACCATTCAAATGCTCTTAAGCACGCTCAAGCCAACATCAGGATCGATTACCTATTTTGGGAAAGATTTTTTTAAAAATAGATCAGCCTGCTTACAACATGTTGCCTTTGCAAGTACCTATATTAATTTTCCCGGTGACTTGACCGTCGACGCAAACTTGACCATCTATGGTATGTTATACGGACTATCGCATAAAGAAACCAAACATAATATTGCACATTTTTTAAAAACGTTTGATATCGAAAATCTTAGACATAAACAAACGAATACATTATCTGCAGGTCAAAAGACTCGGGTCATGCTTTGCAAAGCATTTTTGGCTAACCCAAAGATTATTTTACTCGATGAACCAACAGCATCTTTAGACCCAGATGTTGCATATGATGTTCGAGAGTTTATTTTAAAACAACAAGAACAACATGGGATCTCTATGTTATTTACATCGCACAATATGGACGAAGTTGCCTATGTTTGCAAACGTGTTCTCGTGTTAGCTCATGGCAAAATTATTGCAGATGACACACCAGAAAAACTTGCGTCAAGTGTTGGCATCAGCCGCGTACGACTTGTTGTTGGGGACGGTCTTAAACGAACAATCGCATATGTTACAGAACAAACGCTTGAATATAGCATCAAAGAACGGGCTATTGAAATTAAAATCGATGAACACAAAATCGCTAATCTGTTAACAGGGCTTGCCCAAGCAGGTGTTAAATACTCTGAGATCTCAATTGAAAAACCATCACTTGAAGATTATTTTCTTAAAGTTTCTCTCATGGACAAAGAAGAAAAGAAAGAAGAGAAAAAAACTGGAGAGCTATCATGAATATAAGCATTCGAAGAATTTATGCGATAACGTTAAAGTTTTTTACGTCATCAATAAGTATTGCCAAAGTATTTGAAGATATTTATTGGCCATTCATGGATATTCTCTTGATGGGTATGACCGGGATGTGGATGCAAAGCATGCAAAATTCTGCAAAACCATATGCTTTGGCTATGCTGACGGGGGCTGTTTTATGGCAACTTACAACGCGAGCATCTTTTGCAGTCTCAATAAATATTTTAGAAGAATTTTGGGCCCGAAATTTTGTTAACTTATTTGCAACGCCCCTCAAAATTACTGAATGGATTATTGGTGCCATGATTTTGGGAGCTGCTCGATCGTTTTTTGTTCTGTGTATTGGCGGTGTGCTTGTATGGATTTTTTATGCACAAAATATTTTTGCCATAGGGTGCATGCTTATACCATTGTATCTTCTCATGCTCATGTTTGGACTGGCGCTGGGCTTTTTAAGTTCATCACTTTTATTTGTTTTTGGACAAAAGATACAAGCAATTATATGGGCATTATCGTGGTTCTTTGCTCCATTTTGTGGTGTTTTTTATCCAATGGACGTATTACCCCACTGGATGCAAATAATAGGTTACTCGATGCCCGTAACCTATGTTCTTGAAAGCATACGATCTTTACTTTTCTCAGGGACAATATCATATGTAATGTTAGGCAAAGCATTATGCTTAAATATACTCTATCTGGCTCTTGGACTTACGCTGTTTATGTATACGTTTGAAAGAAGTAGAAATAAGGGTTTATCGCGACTTGAGTAAGTCACCAACAAATACAAATATCTTGTTTTGCCCCAAAAATATCTCAAAAAATAGCTCTAATTGAGCTTTTTTAAAAAATATTGACAATAAGTCATGCGCTGGTAGGCTTATTTCAAGATAATGGATCTTTGGATTGGTTATAAAAACGTCTTAACTATTACAAAAATCATGTCTTTCGTATGTGTATGGCTTTAAGCCCGTGTCTCTGGAAAACCAAAAAATATGTTTTTTAGAGCCTTTGTTTGTGTTTTTCGTCTAATACAAACAATATCGAACAGCTCTCCGTATTTAACGTGATCGTACGTGGGGATTGTTCAAAAAACAGAAGCGTACGACGACCCAACGTACTATTTATAATAAAATCACGAAAATACGGATGTACTATTTATGATAAAAAAACTAAAATTTCAAGAACTCAATATCTCTCCTGATATTCTTAAAGCAATTGTTGATATGGGGTTTGAAGAAGCAACGCCCATTCAATCTGAAGCAATACCGCTTATTCTTGCTGGCAAAGATATTATTGGACAAGCGTCAACCGGTACCGGCAAAACCGCAGCATTTGGTATTCCAGCTCTTGAAAAAATCGACCCAACGCTTAGAAAACCTCAGGTTTTAATTCTTTGTCCAACTCGTGAACTTGCTATTCAAGTTTCAGTTGAGCTTAACAAATTGCTCAAATATAAAAAAAATATCTCAGAACTTCCAATCTATGGTGGACAGCCAATTGAGCGTCAATTTCTTGCACTCAGAAAAGGTCCACAAATTATCGTTGGAACTCCTGGTCGCGTTATGGATCACATGCGCAGAGGTACGCTGACATTAGAATCTATTAAAATGATTATTCTAGACGAAGCTGATGAAATGCTCACCATGGGCTTTAGAGATGATATCGAAACAATTTTAGAGCAAACATCAGGCGACCGTCAAACGGTTATGTTTTCTGCTACCATGTCTGCAGACATTCTGCGCTTAACGAAGAAATTTCAAAAAAATCCTCAGATTATCAAAATTCAACATGAAAAGTTGGAAACCCCAGCTGTTGAACAAATTTATTTTGAAATCGAAGGCCACATGAAGCTTGAACTGTTAACACGCTTAATCGATATTCACAATCCAAAACTTTCAATCGTGTTTTGTAATACGAAACGTAAAGTTGATGAAATCGTCTCAGATCTTCAAGCTCGTGGTTATTCAGCTGAAGGTATTCATGGCGATATCACCCAAGCTCGTCGTAACAACGTGATGGATCGATTCCGTAACAATGAATTCGAAATCTTAGTTGCAACTGACGTTGCAGCACGTGGTATTGACGTTTCAAACGTCGAAGCTGTTTTCAACTTTGAAATTCCACAAGACGAAGAGTCTTATGTGCACCGTATCGGCAGAACAGGTCGAGCAGGAAGAACAGGAAAAGCGTTCAGTTTTGCATCGCGCCGAGAAATTTACAGCTTGCGCAGTATTAAGCGCTATACCAACTCAACCATGACACAACAAGAACTTCCATCATTGCAGCAGATCGAAGAAATTAAAGCTGCAAAAATTATGGCTGATATCAAGAATTTGATCAAAGAAAATAACTTAGAAAAATATATCGCGATTATTCAAACACTGCTTGCCCAAGATTATACGACATTAGATGTTGCAGCAGCGTTACTGAAAAAATCGATGCCTGAACCAAAACCTAAAAAGAGTGCTCCACGTGAAAGCCGTGAAGGTCGTGAAGGTCGTGACAGTAATGATAGCCCAAGAAGATCCTCTGGCGGTTTTGGCGGTGGCGGCGCTCGTCGACGTTTTCCACGTCGCAACCAAGTGCGATAAATAGCAAGCATAATAACTTACAAAAAAAGGGCTCTTAATCGGGCCCTTTTTTTATTATATAGTACGATTATATAGTACGGTGCAAAAGCACTCCATCAACTGACAAACCTGGCCCAAAGGCCAACCCAATTCCCCACTCACGATTATTTTTTAACGCTAAGTCACGTTCTAATACAAACAAAAATGTCGGACTGGACATGTTGCCATAGTTTGCAAGAATATCCCACGATGCTTGTGTTTTTTCGGGATTGATATCGCATGCTTTTTCAATCACTGAAATAATCGATTTACCGCCGGGATGAATAAGCCATGAGATTTTATCAAGCGTTGTATGTCCTGCTACCAGCTCTTGACCAATTGATTTGATATTATTCCCGATATGCACGGGAACTTCAGGTCCCAAATTCATAATAAATCCATGCTCACCAACCTTCCAAGTCATCACTTCTTGCGAATCAGGTAATGCAAAAAACTTAAAATGGTCAAGTTCCCATAATATTTTCTCATGCTCACGTGGCTGCGTTCCAACAATAACTGCTGCTGCACCATCAGCAAAGAGCGCATTTCCAATAATATAATTAAGCGTAAATTCTGTTTGAATATGCAAAGAACATAGTTCTGTACATACGAGTAAAACACGATTTTTAGAACTTTGTTGCGCAAAAGAATCTGCTAACGCAAGTCCGCGAAAAGCCCCAAAACAGCCCATAAAATTGAGCCCGTATCGCTGTACCGTATTTTTCATGCCTAACTGTTCATGCAGTAAAAACTCAATACCCGGCGCAATAAACCCTGTACATGAAACTGAAATAACATGTGTTATGTCGCTTGGCAAACCACCCCAACGCTTAATAGCTTCAGTTGCTGCCTGAAGCGCCAGCTTTGGCGCATGCTGAATATACAGCTCATTGCGTTTATATGTTGACGGGACTATCGCAGGAAAATCGCGATCAAAAAAAGCCCATTCTTCGCGCGGTTTGCCAAAATCGCGAATAACGCTGTGACGATTGATAATCCCAGTTCGTTGGCTTAAACGTTTTACCTGCGCTGCTTGCACATCATGCAACCTACATGCATCAATCATGAAGTCGGCAAAAACTTCTGATGCAAGTTTATGGTCAGGAACCGCTGTTGCGATACTCAAAATTGCCGATCTTTTGATTAATTGCATTACACCCTCTTTGTGCAAACAATAAGTTCTAAAAGTCCACCCATTAAAAGTTTCGATTTTTCGATGCGAAAACCATGTTTTTCAAGTAACAACCGTAACGCTTGGCGATCGGGATACAGTGCCAAACTTTCAGCAATATATGAATAGACAGTAGGGTCTCGATGCAATAAAATTCCCCAGAAACCGCCCCACCACTTTAAAATGTAATAACTCATATTTTGTAAAAATCTATTTTTCGGCTTAGAAAAATCTAGAAAAGCCGCTGTTCCGCCAACTTTTAAGACACGAGCAATCTCTATAATCGCTTTATCAAGACTGGGGGCATTACGTAACGCGTAACCACCGGTAATGATATCTATTGATTCGTTATCATACGATAACATGCACATGTCTGCTTGTTTGAAGAAAATATTTGAAAAACTATTTTTTTGCTCGGCTATTGCAAGCATTGAAGGGGTAAGATCGATACCATAAATTATGCTATCAGGAAATTTTTTTGCGAGCGAAAACGTGATATCACCTGTTCCACAGGCAATATCAAGACACTTCGCTTGTTTTTTATCGGGTAAACTTTGTATAAGTCTTCTTTTCCACGCATTATCTTGGCCAAACGATAAGACTTTGGTAATCAGATCATACCGCGGTGCTACAACCGTAAAAAGTTGTTCGTTATATACTTTTTTCTCACGAGGGTTCTCAAGAACCTGTTTGATTTTTTGCAGCATATGTTCCTAGATATTCTGGCTTATTGATTTTAAAATAGGTACTGCTAAACTTGCACCTATGCAAATACGTCAGTATGACTCAAAATAACCAAAAGCAAAGTCAAAGGAGAAGCAGATGAATAAGAATATCAATAATGTCGTGTTCAAAGCAGGACTTTTAGTACTGAGTTGTTCATTGTCAGCGTGCGATACTAAAAAGCAGCCGGTCACTCAAGAAAGCACTAAAAAAGCAGACACAAACACGCAAGCATTACAAACAGAAAAAGCTCCGTCAAATATATCACCAAATAAAGAGGCAAACATGTTAATAACATTAGATTCAGGATTACAATATAAAACTATTCGCCCTGGAACATCTGATCAAAAGCCAGCAGCAGGCCAAAAAGTTGAAGTTCATTATACCGGTTGGCTTTGGAATAATGGCATCAGAGGGACAAAGTTTGATAGCAGCGTTGATCGTGGCCAGAAGTTTACCTTCACGATTGGTGTTGGACAGGTTATCAAAGGCTGGGACCAAGGTGTTATGGATATGAAAGTTGGCGAAAAACGAGAACTTATTATCCCTGCTCATCTTGCATATGGCAGCCGAGGTGCTGGCGGATTAATCCCTGGTGGCGCAACATTAATGTTTGAAGTTGAGCTGTTTAAAGTTGGCTAATGTTCATGAAGAAAATTATACCGTTTTTAATGCTTACAGGAGCTTTTATGATCACAACAGATACCGTTCGTCCTGCAGTCAAACAAGACGCGGTCAAACCCGGTATTTATCGACATTATAAAGGCAACCGTTATGAAGTAATCGGCGTCGGTCACCATACAGAAACACTTGAACCCCTGGTAATGTACCGTGCATTATACGATACGCCCGATTTTGGTCCACAACCATTATGGGCACGTCCTGTGGCAATGTTTAAAGAAAACGTTATTGTTAATAATGTCGAACAAGCACGATTTACTTTTATCAGTGACAAATAACTGGATTTATCTGTAAATAAACTTAATAACGACGTCATCTGGGCTCGACCCGGGATGACGTCGTTACTCTTTGTACCCCATAGCGAGAAAGTAAAAACGTATGGAAAAAAAATTAGATACCCAAACAACACTCGAAGACGTCAAAGTTTTTATTAAAAAATTTATTCACGAGCGCGACTGGGATAAATTCCATAATGCTAAAAATTTAAGCATGGGTATGAGCATCGAAGCTGGTGAACTTATGGAGCATTTTTTATGGACCGATACGGCTGACGTGCAAAAAACCTTCGAAGCCAATCAACAAGATATCGAAGATGAACTTGCTGATGTTATTATCGTGGCAATCTGCTTTGCCAATCAGTATAATATCGATATTAACACGATTATTACGAAAAAAATGGCAAAGAATGCGCTAAAATATCCCATTGAAAAATCAAAAGGTGTCGCAACAAAATATACCAAACTATAAGCTCACATAAACGAACTACAAATACTATCGTACGTTAACTTTTTCTTCGAAACGTTGTAATTTTTCATATCATAGACATCACAAACATCAAACGGACGTGCATATAGATGTAATGTTATTGCTTTTTCAGTGGTATGATTCTCAACAAGATGGATATCTGCAGGCCCGTCAACATAGCCTTGTTGAACTATATCGATAGACGCTTGGGCAGGTACACTACTATCAGACATGGTGTAATTCACAATTCTGAGCGAACCTTGTTCAACACGAAACCAACATTTTTCTCCTTCATGTCCATGCACCGGGCTTTTTTGACCGGGTGACCAGCACATGTATACTAACTCAAAATCTAACGAACGATAGATTAAGTGTCGCGTATATTTAAGTGGCGAAAAAAATAAATGCTCGTTTATGGGTAATAAAGAGACCGTGGTTGTCGTAAAAAATTCTGTTACTTGATCAACGGGAAAATTTTGCTGAGCAAAAATAGTAAGTTGTTCTATGACTTGATTAAGCCTAAGCTCCTGTTTCTTCATGGGTTCTCCTTTTTTACGTAAACCCCCTTTTTTAAAAAGCTAACGCTGCCCAGTATATAATATCTCACCCAAGTTTTACAAAAAAATCGTTATTTTATAGCTATTATCGATAAAATAGAATCTATGCTATACTTGATTGGGTCGATAAAAATTAGATCCTGAAACAAGTTCAGGATGACAAAATAAAAGAATAAAATTAATTATGAATAAAAAAATTTTACTGTATTACAAATATATTCCCGTCCCAAACCCTGAAGAAATCAAGTCATGGCAGCAAACACTCTGCTCACAACTTAAACTTACCGGCAGAATTATTCTTGCAACCGAAGGGATTAATGGGACACTTTATGGCACACCTGAAGCAACTGATGCGTATATACAAGCCATGAATAATCACCCGCTTTTTAACAATATCGATTTTAAAGATTCTCTTGTTAATGGTCATTACGAATATTTTACCGGTTTACAAATTGTCGTAAAAAAAGAAGTGGTTAATTTAGGTATCAACCCAGAACAATTAACAACCCAAAATACCGGTAAACATCTTACCCCTCAGCAAGCGCATGAGCTGCTCTCACAAAAACCTGAAAATCTGGTAATTCTTGATGGACGTAATTATTTTGAAGCACGCGTTGGCGCTTTTACAGGAGCAATCACACCAGAAATAAATAACTTTCGAGAATTTCCCGAATATATCGACCAAAATTTAGAGCTTTTTAAAGATAAAGAAGTACTGATGTATTGCACCGGCGGTATTAGATGCGAACGCGCATCAGCATATTTGAATCAAAAAAATATTGCCAAAAAAGTGTATCAAATTGAAGGCGGTATTCACCGCTATGTAGAACAATATCCTGATGGATATTTTCGTGGGAAAAATTATCTCTTTGATGCTCGAATAACCGTCAAAGTAAACAATGATATCATTGGTGCCTGTGATATCTGCACAACTTCTTGTGACGAGTATACCAACTGTCGTAATGCCAAATGTAACAAACATTTTATTGGTTGTTCTGCATGTATAGAAAAATTTCGCAATTGCTGCAGTGCTGAATGCATGAATCTTGTTCAAACAAAACAAGTTCCTGAAAGACCGTATCGTCCTAAAGTCGATGCGTCAATTTAAAAAACTTTACGCTACTGCGCCGGCCTGTTTTTTACGGTCGTCCATCGAAACAGCCTGAGAATTTTTATCGCCTGTCTTCGAAACAATCGCAGGATTTTTACCGTCGCTCATAGAATCAGAAGAATCTTGTAACGTAAGTATATCACGATACATAACGGTCATTTTTTCTAACATCCAACCTTTTTCTGTTTTGGTTAAACAAGCAAAAATATCATGATCAGAATCGTATGCCGTTCCCATTCTTGATGACGATTTTGTAACGGGATAGGTAAACACTTTTCCAGCACACAACGGAGTTTGTGTCCCCGTATTCCATGCGTTATCATTCCAAAGATCTACAATACCCTGTTTTTGAAGCAAATCCATCATGGGACCATAATGTTGATGTGCGCGTAAAACGCAAGTAATCCCTTGAAGTTTCATCATTTCATGCGTAAGTCTTTGGCCAAGCATAGAGCGATCTCCTTTACTTAATAAAAGATCTG
>Ga0207111_10072_pt1 | contig 29437 bp, 18 predicted proteins | sample Alteio_BWMinHeat_71_FD_153577 | JGI IMG/M metagenome (GOLD analysis project Ga0207111, IMG submission 153577) | Enriched cells from forest soil in Barre Woods Harvard Forest LTER site, Petersham, Massachusetts, United States -... | ecosystem: Environmental > Terrestrial > Soil > Temperate forest >... | reverse complement strand
TAAACATTGCCGGCGGCATCGATGGCCGGTGCCGCGCCCGACATCCAGGCCGACGCCCCGCGTCCGTTCGGCGTAGTATTGAAAACCCCGAGCCGCGCCAGCGTGGTGGCGTCAAAGCTCATGACCCAACCGTGATAGGGATGCGTGTCGCAGTACGAAGACCATCCCACGTAAATCACGCCCTGCGAAAGGGTCAGTCCGGGGCGCTGGTTTGCTGTCACCGGGTTGAACGAGACGACAGTCCCGTTTGAATCTTCTCCGGTGCCGGGGAAGGTCACGCTCTGGTCAATCACTTGTGAACCGCTCGGCCGGTCGAGACCGGTGGCGATGTCAATCGCCCGCAGCCTCTGCACCGTGGCGGAACCCTCTACCGTGCGGGTCACGAAGTACATCGTATGGCTGGTTCCATCGATGACCGGCGTGCCAATGATGCCGATATTGGCAAGGTTCCCAAAATTTCCGTTGCCAAGGAAGTCCCTATACGTGCCACAGGCCTGGCCCACTTCGTTGTTATGCGTTGGACGACCGGCGCCGTTGAAGTTCCGTTGCCAAAGCGGCGGACCGAAGGTGTCCGCGTCGAAGGCGTAAACCGTGTTGTTCACCGTCGCCACGTAGATGACGTTATGCACACCGCCTGCGATCGGCAGGCTCGAGACGTAGAGTATTCCAGCGAACACCTGGTCATCCACCGGGAGCATAAAGAGCTTTCCGAACTGGCTCGCGTTGACGTTAGAGGTGTTAAGGATCGTCTCCGACAAGTTCGTCCCCGTACGCTGGTTGTCATAATTCCGGGTGAGAACATTCACTTGTGCCTGGGCCGCAGTTGCCAGACTCAGGATGACGGTCAGGCATATCATCATTGCAAGACGGAAGCCAGTTCTCGTTTTCATCGCTCTTTCTCCTCAAAATGATTTGTGCCAACGCAACTCTAAAGTGGTTGAGCGTACAGAGCTGCCCACCAGGTGGAAAACTCCTTCGCTGGAAAACATCGTGATTCGCGTTCTCGCGGGCGAAACCGGTCGGACTCAGGCTCTGCCCAGCGCGGGCATCAGCACGAGGGGAAGCAGTCACAGCGAGATCAGGTGCAGTAGCAACAATGAGGCCAAGCCCGCACACAAACCACAGCGCAAGCTTTTTCATAGTTTGTTGCCTTTTCTGATCCATAGCGTTCCGCACTTTGGCCTGGAGAACCACGAATGTGTGGGTTGGTTAGTTTCTGTTGTTACATCGGTTCAAATGTCGAGAGCGTTTCCCGGTCTGCATCGCGTGCTATCAGCGATTGAGATCGGAGGCTGCCGCAAAACAGCAGGGCCGGAGTCTATCCAGAGCGTCTCTTCTTGTCAAGTAAAATAGTTAGGGTAAACGATATTTACTGAAGATTTAAGGTTAGGTAAACGATTACCTATAACAATCGATAAACCTAGCTATCCATGAGGTTTAGCCGTCATGGTCCCGGGCTGGGCGAGCCAAGATCAGCAAAGATGTTGGAGAATAGCAGGTCTCAGGTGCGATCGTGGTTGGCATCAACTACGGGCGCTCAGGCGAAGCTTTCGAGTGCTTGCGAACCAACTCACAAGATTAGACAAACATTTTGTTAATAGGACCCCTATGAAAAGCAAATCCCGCCGTTAATATCGATGGAAGCGCCATTGATGTAAGAGGCATCACTCGACGCCAGGTACGCGACTAGTGCACCCATTTCAGAGGCATCGGCTTCTCTTCCCAGCGGCGTCATGGAGGCAACGCGCTGACGTACCTCCGGCTTGGTGAACAGATCGTGGAACTTGGTATCCGTCATGCCGGGACAAATCGCATTCACACGAATCCTTCGCGGGCCAAGCTCCTTGGCCATGCCGCGGGTGAAGGTTATGATGGCGCCCTTCGCGGTCGCGTAGGCCACCGCACCTGGACCGCCGCCATCACGCCCCGCCTGAGATGAGACGTTGATGATGGCGCCGCCATCACTCATGTGTGACAATGCCGCCTTGGTCAGCAAAAACGCGCTCTTGAGGTTAAGATCAATCACTGAATCCCAGAACGCCTCATCCATCTCATCGATCTTCTTTCGAGCGCACATTCCGCCGGCATTATTAACCAGGATGTCGATCGGCTGTTGCATTGTGCTCTGGACTTTGGCGATAAAAGCTTCGACCTCTGCCTGCCTGGTTACATCCGCCTGAACCGCAAGCCCTTTGACCCCGAATCGGCGAAGACATTCGACGGTTTCATTCGCCTGCTGAGCGCTGGCAAGATAACAGAATGCCACTGAGGCGCCGCATTTTGCGAGTTGCAGAGAAATCGCCCGCCCAATGTCGCGCGCGCCACCAGAGACAACTGCCAGCTTGTTACTTAAGTCAACCATGCTTAGTCTCACCTTATAGTATTTCTAGTATTTCTTGAAACTCATTTGCCCGCTGCCGGGCTTGAGGCCGGCATGGCACATCGGCGGATTGGCCCACCGAGCGCAAACAGCAGCCCTGTGGCCAGGATCGGGAGCATACCCGCTGCAACCAGGATCGGCGTATAAGAATGAAAGCGGTCAACAACAAATCCTGTAGCAAAAGTAAACAAGATGGTTCCGGCCCCGGCCCCCAGTCCTCCGAGCCCGGCCACCGAGCCGACCACACCTTCCGGAAAAAAGTCGCTGGGTAGCGTCTGTACATTGCCGATCCAAGCCTGAAAACCAAACAGCACGATGCCGATAAGCACCAGCGCAGCTACCGCACTATGTACATAGGCAGCCAAGATGGCGGCTGGTGCTAGCAGGGCAGCAAGCGCAATCACCGTTTTTCGCGCTTTGTTTACATTCCATCCACGGGCTATGCAATGGCCAGACGCCCAGCCTCCGACAAGACTTCCCACGCCCGCAACAACATACGGGACCCAGGCTGAGAGCCCAATCTGCTTGAGGCTGAAGCCACGAACATTATAAAGATAGAGCGGAAGCCAGGTGATGTAGAGCCACCAGACCGGATCGGCAAGAAAGCGCGCCAGCACAATCGCCCACACTTGACGATACTTCAGAAGTTCATACCACGGGATGCTCTGCGCAGTTGCCGAGAGATCGCGGTCTTGCCGGGTGAGGGCATATTCCCTGGCCTCAAGCAGGACCTGCTGTTCCGGCACTTGGTAGAAAAGCACCCATAGTATCAGCCACAGAAACCCGAGCGCGCCCGTTGCCAAAAACGTTGTGCGCCAGCCGAATTGCAACTGTAGCCAGACAACCAGCGGCGGCGCCACAACGAAAGCGATGGCTGAGGCAGCGTTGACGATCGAAATTCCCAGCGCGCGTTCCCGAACCGGGAACCACTCGGCAATCACTTTGGCCGCGCCCGGCCAATTCCCACCCTCTCCCAGTCCCAGCGCAAAACGCAACGAACGCAGGCTGATGAGGCCGCGGGTAAACGCATGGGCCATGGCAGCGAGCGACCAGACCAGTACCGCCACGACGAAACCGCGACGCGTCCCAATGCGGTCAAATATTTTGCCAGAAAGTGCCTGGCTGATTCCGTAGGCAACCTGGAATGAAATGTTAATGCTGGCGAACTGCAGATTGGTCAGTCCAAGTTGCCCCGTAATCACTGGGGCCAGCACTGAGATCGTGCTGCGGTCGACAAGATTAATCAGCGTTACCAGAAAGAGCAGGCCGGCGACCCACCAGCGCATTCCAGGCACAATCGCCTTTGGTAAAACTTCGGATTGGGAAACGGTCAAAGCGCCCTTCTCCTTAGTGTTGTCCGGCTGACGAACTCTCGGCACCGAACGAGACTTCTACCGTTTTGATTTCATAAGGGCCGGTGGGAATCACCACTTCACGCCCACTCGCTTCCAACGGAAGCGGGTGCTTCTGTTTCTCCATGAGGTTGGTCTCGAACGCCCCAACCGCTTTCTCTGGCAGATGCAGCCGCACCTGGGTCTGCTTCCCGGCAAACTCGTAAAAGCGAAAGATTAAAGCATTATCGTCCTCTGACTTCTTGACGACGGTCAGAATCACGTTCCCCGGTTCGATATGAACAAAGGAATGCGCCGGCAAAGATCCACCGTGGAGGCTGGTGGCGAACGGAATCATCGGGTAGTTCAATTCATACGCTTGTTGCATGGTATTTCCCGTCTCCCAGTTGCCTTGGTGTGGATAGAGCGCATACGTAAACTCGTGCAAGCCCTGGTCTGTGACCGCTGCCGGGTCATCCTCGCGTCCATTCGGATACGTGGCCGAGCGCAGCAGAGACAACCGGATGACGTTTGCCTTGGCGTCATACCCGTACTTGCTGGCATTCAACAGGCTGAATCCGCGTGTGTCATCGGATAAGTCACCCCAGCGCAGGGCGGGAACTTCAAACTTCGCCTGCTCGGCCGGAGTATTGCGTGTGGTCGGCCGCCGGATGGTTCCATAGGGAATCTCATAGGTGGCGAAATCGCTCTGCACGTCCGCAGCAAAGGCTGCTTTCAGCAAGATGTGGTGCTCATGCCAGTCAACCTGCATATCCACATCGACGCGTGGGACCCCGGCATAAAGACTGATCTCCTGCACCAGGGTAGAGTTTTGGAATTTGTGCTTCACCCGCACCACGGCTCGCACCGGACCGCTCTCAACTAGTTTGACCTCCTGCGGCTCTTTCAGGTCCCACGATTGCCCGTCGAACTTAATCTCCCAGGCATCCTGTTTCGGCGGTTTGTCGACGAAGGTCTGGAGCAGGTTGCCGCAGCCTCCGGACGCCAGTATGTCTTTTCCGTCGGTCTTATTAATAAGACTGGTGATGCATCCCGTTTTCGAATCGATCTTGACTCTTAGAAATTCATTTTCCAGAGTGGTCTTGCTTACCTTTAAGGGAGAGGTTACGTGCCGAGCGTTCACCGACGGTACCACATGAACAACTTTGTAGCCGAGAGCCGGCACTTTGGCGGCCAGCACTCGCAGCTTGACTCGATGGGTAGTGGCATCGGTGGAAATCACCTGCGACAGCAAAGGCTGCCCTGAAGAGTCCTGGACTTCTACATGCTGGGCCGGTGTGGGCAATTGTACCTCAATCACAACAGGCGCAGTCCTCTCCCACGAGAGCGGGTTATATATAAGGATGGGAACACCAGCTCCCCGTGTGTCGACATGGGCAGCCAGTTCATCAAGGGCCGCCTGCAGGGCTGTCTCTCCCTGGAGCTTGACTTCATTCAGGTTACGGGCAGCATCCACATAGTTCACAGCGATGCCCGAACCGGGCATGATGTCGTGGAAGTGATCGAACAGCACTTTCCTCCAGGAGTCCTCGAATTCACTTTGCGGGTAGGAATGATTTTTCAGGAAAGCGAAGGAAGCAAACTTCTCTGCGTTTTGCAGCAACTCCTCACTCTGGCGAATTAACTTCTTGGTCTCAGCCTGCGTGGTGTAGCAGCCACGGTGATACTCAAGGTAAAGTTCGTCATTCCAGACCGGAGGCTTGAGCTTACCCTGGTCTACGCTCTGTTGCAGGTCGCTGAAAAAGGCATGGGATGTGCTGAAAGAAAGCTGGGGAAAGGCCACGGACGGATCTTGCAACGCATGGATGTCATCCAGCATGGCGCGTGTCGGTCCGCCGCCATGATCACCTACCCCATAGAGGTGCATGATCTCGGGAAAATTGGTTGTGGAAGCGTAATGAGCTACATCGGTAGCAATGCTGACCGGATCAATGCCATTATTGGAAGTGCGTGGATTGTCGTAGTCGTGGGGAAAATACGTCAGCACGCGGCTGCCATCCGGTGACTGCCACCAAAACAATTTATAGGGAAACACAGTGGTCTCGTTCCACGAGATCTTCTGGGTGACGAAGTAGTCCACGCCCGATTTTTTGTAAATCTGCGGCAGTTGCCAGTTATATCCAAAGGAATCCGGGTTCCACCCGATGTTCACATCAACGTCAAACTTGTTTTTGAAGTATCGCTTACCGACAAGAAGCTGGCGGACCAGCGACTCGCCATCCGGCATATTCAAATCAGGCTCGATCCACATGCCGCCCACGATCTCCCAGCGACCTTCCTTGACCCGCTGCTGAATCTGGTGAAACAGGTCTGGATACTTCTCTTCCATCCAGGCGAAGGTCTGAGCACTGGATTGCGCATAGGTGAAGTCCGGATACTCACGCATCAGTTGCAAAGCTGTGCCATAGGTATCGCGCACTACTTCCACGGTTTCAGTCCAGGGCCACAGCCACGCCATATCAATATGGGAGTTTCCCACGGCCCGGACCGTGAACTGGCTCATCCACTGATGCAGCGGCTCAAGGTCGTGGATCGCGACCTCCAAAGAGTGATTGAAGGCCTGCTGGTCTCCTCTGTCGAGCGCGGCGAGATCAACGGCTTGTACGGCCGCATCGAGTTGCTTCTCGCGCTCCGCATTTCCGTCAGGGAAGCCCGCCAGCAGGGCCACGGCGCACAGGATTTCCCGCCGCAACATCCACGGGTCGGCGTGCCCGGGATAATCAATGGCGAGCTGCGCACCCGAGAGGCGGCTGGTGCTGACCGCGACCAGAATCCGTTGACCGGGAATGGCATTCGCGGTGACCATGATCGGCTGCAAAAGACGGCCGCTCCCCTGCGCCGTCATGGAACCGTTGAAGAAAACGCGTGCCAACGCCGGAACACGCAGCGCCAGATGCACGCGCGCGCCGCGAACATCTTTCCCTCCGACTGTGGCGGGAATCTCAATCCAGGTGCGATACCAGCCTGGCTCACTCGTCGAAGGCGGCCTGTTTCCCGAAGCGTTGGCCAAATTCACCGCGGTCCAATTCGAGTCATCTAAAGATGGGTCTTCGGGATGAGGAATATCGGCGGCATGGTAGCGCCACTCGCCCAGGGTCACTGATGTCATGGACTCCAGGCGCTTCAGCACATTCTGATACCGTTCAGGTGGTTGTGCTGGTGCCGGGTATGGTACTGGTTGTGCTGACAAGGGAAGGCTGGCAAAGAAACATAACAAGGTATATCCCAAACAGCGTTTTATCCATTGCATTCCGCGAGAATCCTTTTCATCGTGAGTATCCTTAACAAATCTATCTACAAATCCATGAAGCAGAGCGCTGGTTCCGCAATCAAGTTCGAGCAAAACCCTTCGTCCGCTGTGCCGGACTAGGGTTTTTATCTCAGGTTGTGCACCGCATCAGAACGATATCTTCAATGCAAACTGGAGCACTCTTGGTTCATTGACCTGCGCCGGGGCAACGATTCCGAACTGGCTGCTGGCTGGATCGGTATTTGGCCCGCCGAACCTCGGATGGTTGAACAGATTAAATGCCTCGCCGCGTAGCTGCGCCTTCCACCTTTCCGTGAGCTGGAAGTTCTTATATAACCCAAAGTTCATCTCGGTGGTCCTGCTCGCCCGCACATCGGTCCATCGCGTTGGGTACGTTCGCAGAAAGTTGGCAAAGTCGGCATAGACACAATTCTTGGGCGGGTTCGGGCCGGTCGGATTGCAATTGGTGCCGCCGGGAAGGTTCTGCACGCCGGTCCAGGCGGGCCACTGCGAGATGTCGTCTCCATTACCAGGGAATTTGAAGAAGTGGCTGGTATCAAACCACTGGGCGAGGGTGGGATCTTTACCGTGAAGCGCCGGGTCTTTGCCGTCAAAGAAGGAGTTGGTGCCGAAGGTGATGGGCGAGCCGGAGACGAAGGTATATTGTCCGGTGACTTGCCATTCACCTACGATGGCGTCAAGAGCACGCGGCATGTTTCTGAACAGGTTCTTGTTCCGTCCAAACGGCAATTCATAAATCGAGGCGATGGAAAGCGTGTGGGGGCGGTCCTCGCCTCCAATCTTGTGCTCCTGCAATCCATCGATTTGAGAGTTGGGATAAAAGGCTGTAATTTCAATCAACTTTGAATACGTATAGGAGGCAAGCATACTGTAACCGCCGGCAAAGCGCCTTTGGATCTTGGCCTCCAGCGCGTCGTAGTGGGTCTTGCCGGCTGGATTGTCACTTATGCTCTGGCCGCCGAAAAGCTTGAGCGGCCTTATCAAGTCGTAGACGCTGATGGAATTATTCGTTCCTCGCCCGCCACTCACGGGTACTCCGTTTACGCTCAACCCCTTAAACGGGTTCGGAATTTGAGTTGCGAGAAAGCTGTTCCCCAAGTGGTAGATGCCGAAGTCTTTGCCACTTGGGCCAAATTGCGGCTGTCCCGTTGAATCGAAGACGGGAGTATTGTAGGTAAGCCAGTTGTTGAGGCCAATGTCATTCTGCTCGAGACTTCCAGGGCTCGATTGAATATCATAGGTGTTCTGGTGCGAGTACCCGATCTCTAAGAGCCAACTCTTGAGCTGGTGCTGGATCTGGAAGCTGTATTGCCAGGAATACGGCCGCCGGGGATCCTGATTCACCCAACTTACCCCCTGTCCAAGGTTAGTGAGCGGACCGAGCGATGAGCCGGTCGGCTCCAGAATGCCATTCCTAAACGGATTATCCAGGGTATCGAACGGTGTCCTTCCGCTGTCTTGGCTTGAAATGACCGAGGTAGTGCGGCTGAAGCCGTTCTGGCCGCCCTTGACCGCGGTCCCCTGCACGAAGCGGCCGAAACCGCCACGGATGACCGTGGATTTGAAGAGCTGATAGGCGAATCCAGCCCGCGGCTGCCATTCATGAAGGTCGAGATGGGTGACGTGATGGCTTAGGCCATTGACTCCCGGGAAGAGCTGCACCCCGTAAACCTTGTACGAACTGGCTGGGACGAGCTGCGCTAACGTCAGCGCCGTGCTGTGCACGCTGGGGTTTGGGTCAGCCAGCATATTGTTCAGTACGCTCGTGTATGCAGCCTGCGCGGCATCTGAGATGGGATTCAGTTGGGTGGGATCGAAGACGCTGGTAAAACGGTCGAAACGCTCGGTAAAAGGCGTTTCATAATCCCAGCGCAAGCCCATATTGAGGGTCAGCCGGGAGGTCACGCGCCAGTCGTTCTGGAAAAACGCGCTATAGAAATGTTGAGAATCGAAGCGAGTGGCATTGCGGTTGAATTCGCTCGGCTGATTGGTGGCTCCGCCGCTCAGGTCTCCCAGAAGGAACGATGCCAGCGCGCTGCCATCGCCGGTGCCTGACCCGGTGTTGTAAGCCTTGCGTGTCCAGTCCCCGGTAAAGCGGAAGGCGCCGCTCTGGTTGCCATAGTTTCCCGTGGCCTCCTGGATGAGGCGAAAATCGCCGCCATAGTGCCAGGTCATGTTGCCGTGCGTGTGCGTCATACTGGCCAGAAAAGTGTGGTAGGTAGTGTTGGTGTAGCCGCCCCAGCCGCCGCCGCTGTTGCTAACCCCGCAGCAACCACCGATCCTGTCGCTGAATACCCCTGTAATCCGGGGAAAGGATTTCTTCTGCATCTCGCTGACGAAGCTCTGGGGAAAGCCCAATTGCGTTGGATCGAAGTCCTTCCCTTGTCCATGAATTGGGTCCTCAAAGCGGGTCACGTTGTAGCGCACATTGAGAATCTTGGTCGGGCTGATGGTCCAGACATGATCAATTCCGGCGCCCTTATTTATGCGCGTCTCTAGCTGGCCGGTTGACACGTTGTGAAAATAGTCATCCAGGAACTCATCTTCATGGTTCCAGCGCAGGGTGGCGAAAGTCTTGTGATGATCGCTGAAGCTATGGTCCACACGGACCACCAGGGAAGCCATCTTGTTCTGCCGGAAGGCCTGGGGGATATAGTTGCCATTGTCGGTGCTGGTGCCGTCACCGGGATTATTCGGCAGCGGAACATACTTGAGGATGTTCTTGGCGATTGGGCTGATGCGGTTAGGACAGATTACGTTGACCACGCCATTACATGAAAATGGCGAACGGTTGTTGGGTTGGGCTGAGATGGGATCGTAAATATTGATCGGAATGTGGCCGCTGCGCGCGCCACCGTTGACCGTCGTGGTGAATGATTGACTGAAGTCGCCGTTGCGTTCAGCCAAGGTGGGCACAGACAAGGGGGCATTATTGCGGGGATCCTTGTTGCGAATACCCTCCCAACTGGTAAAGAAAAACGTATTCTTGCGGTCGAAGATGACAGGGCCGCCGAAGGTCCCTCCATACAAGTTGTAATGCGCCACCGGCCTGGGAGTTTTGGGAACGGCGTGATTGAACTCATATCGGTTGGCGTTGAATGACGCATTCTCGTAATACTCGTAGATGCTTCCGTGGTACTTGTCGGTCCCACTCTTCAGCGCGACGTTGAAGGTTCCACCCGCTTCTCTTCCATACTGGACATCGTATGCGTTGGTCATGACGCGGAACTCAGACACTGCATCTGACGGAGGAATATAGGCCACACGGTCCTGCGTCTGGTTCGGCATGCCATCAAGCAGGTACTCGTTGGAGCGCTGGTCGCGCCCGCCATTGACGAGAATTTGCGAAGCCGCGTTGTTCGACCACATGAAAGCAACGTTGTTATTCTGGTCTTGTAAATGGACACCGGGGGAAAGACCGGCCAAGAGATAGGAGATCCTCGATTCCAGGGGGAGTTCGGAGATAGTGGCGGACTCGATCACAGTACCCGCAGTGGCTGAGCTGGTGTCGATGAGCGGGGCCTCCGCTGTGATGGAAACCAACTCGGATGTGGCTCCCACATTCAAGACCGTGGTGATGCGCTTATCGTCGGCAACTTCGAGAGTGATGCCCTTCTGCTCTACAGTTTTGAAACCCGGAGCCGTGATTGTGACCATATAGGTGCCCGGGTTCAAGAACCTTATGCTCCACAGGCCCTCGCCGTTACTGGCCGCTTTTTGCTTAATTCCTGTTTCTTCCGACGTAACCGCGATCGACGCTTTTGGAATCACTGCGCCTTGCTGGTCGATGACGCGCCCTTCCAGGGTCGCCCTGGATTCCTGGGCAAGTGATGTTCCCAGCATCAAACCAAGCAGCAAAACCAGGACATGAACGTGCAGGGCACGCCTTATTCTCTGCTCCCCTAGTAGGGATCTTAAAGTCCGCTTGCTCTCGTTGTTCATGGAAATTCTCCTTTTTCCATCCAGGTGTGTAAGCCAAGAGCCGTCCAGCTCGGGCTGAGCGTTCTTAACTCAACTCAAATAGCAACCGGCGAAGGCCCAGATTGTTTGGCGGTTGCCCTGAAGAGAACGCACGAAGTCTATGCAGAGAACTTCGTCTCGTCAAGAAAAAAAGCTTTAGGATTAACGATTTTTTGCAGATATTTACTGGTAGGGTAATCGATTACCTTATACTATTGCGTAATTTATTTATTGAATAGTCTGTAGGTGGCTCATCAATAAGGAGATCCTATGAACCGATCGGCACTTGTCACCGCTTTACTAGTTTTGAGTCTTGCGGTAATACCGCGGGCCACTGCGCAACTGAGGCCCCCGTCCACTCCGCTGATAGTGCACAATCCTTATTTCAGTGTGTGGTCGGCAACCGATAGTCTGACGGATTCTGAGACTAAGCACTGGACCGGCACGTCGCAACCCATCTCCGGACTGCTACGCGTGGATGGGAGCACCTATCGCTTTATGGGTAAGGAGCCGTCGAGAGTGCCCGCTATGCAGCAGGTTTCCAAACTAGTAACGCCCACGCGAACGATTTACGATTTCGAGAAGGGTGCGATCCACCTTGACTGGATTAAATGGACGGCGACCCTGGCTGATGCCCCGAAGGAATTCCAGGCCCTGATTGCACCGCTGCACAAGTATGCCGACCAGACACCTTCGCGAGTTCCGCTCTCGGATTGGTACGACACTCAAGATGCGAAGCAGCAGGGATTCTAGGCCCGCTCCGTGGTGGGTGGAGTGTTCATTCGAATGCTCGCCGACCCGGTTCGCTGGCACAAATGGAGTTCGCGGGCTAATTAGCTGGGCTTTTCCTGGCTAGCTCCAGTCGGCATGCTCACTGCGGCCTCCGGCTGGAAGCTCGTCGGCCCGCTCTGGGCTCAGCATGTGCCGTCCCAACCAATGGCGTGGCGGCAAACTGTATCTTCACAGTCTTGATCTCGTAAGGCTTGGTGTGAACCGCGACTGCCCCGTCTTGCACAGATAGATTGCCTATGGGCCTTTCCATGAGGTCGGTCTCCCAAGCCAATTCTACCGCTGCTGGAAGCTGCACTTTTATGTCGCCTTCTCGCCCTGCCCATTCGTAGAAGCGCAGGATCATCGAGTTGTCATCCTCGGCTTTCTTGACTGCCGTAAGCACCACGTTATCAGGCTGCACCTGTACAAATGAATGTTCCGCTGCGAGTAATCCTTGATGCATTTGCGTCTGTAACACGATGGGCTTGTAGTTAAGCTCATATCCACGCTGTATCGTCTGTGCCTCGCGCCAACTCCCGCGATGTGGGTAGAGTGAGTAAGTGAACTCGTGTTGGCCTTCATCGGCATGCGGGTCAGGCCATTCGGGTGAACGCAATAAGGAAAGGCGCAAGACGTTCCCTTTCGCATCGTATCCGTATTTGCCGTTATTGAGTAGACTGAACCCGTGTTGTTGGTCGGAAAGATCTGCCCACTGTAAAGCTGGGACTTCAAACTCAGCCCGCTCGGCCGGAGTGCGGCGTGTGGTCGGGCGCTCGATCGAGCCGTAGGGGATCTCAAACGTGGCCTTCTCGTTGTGCGCGCTCAAGGGAAATGCCACTTTCAGTAGAATATGTTTCTCATGCCAATCGGCTTGCATCTTTACGTCCACGCGTGGCACACCGGCGTACAGCGTGATGTCTTGCACAAAAGTTGAGTTCTGAAAGTGTTTCTTGACGCGGATGACGGCACGCAACGCTCCGCTCTCGATGAGCTTTACTTCGTCTGCTTTGTCCAAATCCCAGTGCTGCTTCTCAAAATCGGCGTCGATGTTCCACGCATCCCAGCGCTTGGGCTTGTCATAGAAGGTTTGCAGCAGGTTTCCGCAAGCGAAATTCTTGGGCCCGCCCGTATCCGTTTCCGCGGGCGCAAGTGCTTCGCTCTGGCTGCGCTTATCGAACAAGCTGATGATGCAGCCAGTTTGTGGATCAACTTTGACGCTGATGAACTCGTTCTCCAGCGCATTCGCCGAGGCCTTCACCGTGGAATGGGTAGAGGCAGGCTTCACCGCAGCGCGTACGAAATAAGTTTTGTATCCAAAGGCCGGCATGCTGGCCAGGAGCAGAAGATGCGCACGGTGCGTCTGCGGATCCATGGACAACAACTGTGCCTGCGCAAGTTTGCCTGCAGAATCTACAACTTCAATCTGGCGGGCCGCGCCGGGAAGTTGTACCTCGGCCTCGAGGACTTCGGTTCGCGGCCAGGAGAGTGGATTAAATATCACCACCGGCACACCTCCACCCTGGGTGTTAATGTGCGATGAAATGTCGGCGAGTGCGCTCTCCATCATCTCGCGTCCCGCGCGGCTTACGTCTTCCAGGTTGCGTTTGGCCTCGAGATAGTTCACCGCAATCCCTGAACCGGGCATGATGTCGTGGAAGTGATCGAACAGCAGGTTCTTCCACGCCTGCTCAAATTCCTCGCTGGGATAGGGGCGGCCATAGAGCATGGCAAGCGATGAGAATTTTTCTGCATTGAGCAGCAGTTCCTCATTGCGCCGGATTCGCCGTTTGGTTTCTGATTGCGTCGTCATCACGCCGCGGTGGTACTGAAAGTAGAGTTCATCCTTCCAGACGGGTACCTTCATGTTGGGAAGTTCTTTTTCCAGGCCATCGAAGAAATCTTTGGCGGTGCTGAATTCGAGCTTCGGATAGACCACGTCCGGCGACATCAGGCGACCAGCCGTATCCAGCATGTTGCGGGTGGGGCCGCCGCCATGGTCGCCAACACCGTAGAGGTGCATCATGACCGGATCGCCATTGGCTTCATCGCCGTACATCGAGGGGGCCCACACCGAGAGGTCTTTCGCCATGCTCGGCCCATCAATGCTGCCGGCATAGTCGTGCGGGAAATAGGTAAGCAACCTGCTTCCATCGGGCGCCTCCCACCAGAACAACTTGTAGGGAAAGGTGGTGAACTCGTGCGCCCAAAGCAGTTTCTGGGTGACAAAGTAGTCCATGCCCGACTTCTTGTAAATTTGCGGGAGCTGCCAGTTATATCCAAACGAATCCGGGTTCCACCCGATCTTGACGTCTACGCCAAACTTCTTTTGAAAGTAGCGCTTGCCCACCAGGATCTGCCGCACCAGTGACTCGCCCGCCGGCATGTTGAGGTCAGGTTCTACCCACATGCCGCCAATCACCTCCCAGCGGCCCTCCTTGGCTCGTTTCTGGATCTCCTGGAACAGGTCCGGATATTTTTCTTCCATCCACTCGTAGGTTCGAGCAGACGACATAGTGAATTTGAAATCGGGATATTCGTTCATCAAATCCAAAGCGCTCCGGAACGTGTTGCGAACGACTTCCACGGTTTCTGTCCAGGGCCACAGCCATGCCATGTCAATATGGGAATTGCCGGCTGCACGGATGGTAAAGCGCTTCAACCAGGGGTTCAGCAGTTGCAGTTTTGCCTGCGCCTGCCGTAGAGATGCGTCAAACCCGGCCTGGTCCCCGTGCGCAAGCGTCGTAAAATCGACTGTTTTCACGGCCGCGTCGATCTGCTGCTCCCGCTCTGTCTTGCCATCCTGATAGGCGGCGATCAACGGGCGTGCTGAAAGAATTTCCATACGGAAGAGTGTGGGATCAGGACGGCTGGACGGCGGGTCAATCGTCAGTCGGCCCTCGTGGATTTGAGTTTCAACCCCCTCGGGGACATCCACGCGCACGGCAATCAGGAATTTCTGGCCGGGCTGCGCGCTTTCCGTCAGTGGGATCGGCACCTGCTGGTCATCGGTACCGCGAAACACCAGCGCTCCGTTAGAGTAAGTGGTAATTTCTGCCGTGCCATTGCAATACAACACGAGGTCGAGGGTTACACGCGCACCCTGGACGGAGTATCCGTTGATCTTCTCCGGAATTTCGATCGAGCGCCGCAAGAGACGAGAACCGTTAGTCCATTTGTCGCCTATCTTCATCGTCTCCCAGCCGGAGCTGTCGAGCGCGGGATCTTCCGGGTGGGGCACGTCAGCGTGAAACTGCCACTCCGGCAAGCGCAAAATCGTGAGTGACTCCAGCCGGTCGAGAGTAGGTTTGTAGGGATCAGGTGTCTCCGCGGTCTGGGCAGAGCACGCGAAAGCGAACACTAGAACAGCCAGCACGGAGCATGCAACAGATCGTCTCATCATGAATGTCATTCCCTCTTTTTCCTGTTTGACAGACATCACTCCCGTTTCTCCTGATCCATGTCGGCTCCATCATAGGCAAGCCGCCTGTGACGCGGAAGCATCAGGCCAGAGCGCCCCCAGGTTCCTCCTGGGGGCGCTCATGGATCGGGCCAATATTACAATCACCTTTTTGCAGCTTTCTAGAAAATAATCTTCAGCGATAGTTGCAGTTGCCGCGGTGCGTTCTGTTGGTTGGCGCCGATACAGCCATAGCCCGAACAATAACCAGGCGTTCCGGGTTGAATGCCAGGAATGTTGTTCGGATTGATGGTAACCGGCAGATTGGGATTGCCTGTGCTTGGTCCCCCAAAGATCGGGGTGTTAAAGGCATTGAATGCCTCAGCCCTGAACTGCAACTTCATGGATTCCCGAATATCGAACTGCTTTTGCAGCGCGAAGGTCGCCAGCGGTTTGTAAGGTGCCCGCAGGTTATTTTGCCGCGTTACGACTGTCCGGGGAATCCATGTGTTGGTTGCCAGCGGAGTATAGCAGCTCGGCGTCTCGTTGTAGATCCACTCGCTGAAACTCCGGTGTGCCGGTATATAGCTGTTGTTGTTTTGCGGGCAATTGTAGGTGAACGTGTTTGGCGGCTGGATGGGGGTACCCGATGCATCCGTGAAGATCCAGTCCAGCGACCAGTTATTGATGACCTGTCCCACCCAACCGGAAGCGTTGCCGAAGAACGGCCGGTTTCTGCCAACAGGCAGATCCCAGATTCCGCTGAAGGCGAGATTCAAGGTGCGGTCACTGCCATCAAGCTGGTAGTACGGTTTGGCAATGAATGGAGTCAGGATATCGTGGCCTGGGCCGGCGATATCGACGCAACCCTGACACTGGCCGTTACTGTTGTTGTTGAGGCTGGTATAGGTCATGTTCTTCTGCCAGGTAAACGCAGTCACAAGAGTGATGCCTTTCAGCCAGGCAGGACCAGCATCCACACGCTTTCTAAATTGTACCTGCAAGGAATTGTAATCGCTCCGTCCGATGGGTTCGGTGTTCGAGGACAACGTCCCATCGAACTGAGGGAATGGTTCCATCAGGATATACGCTGGAACGGTAGCGGACAGGTTTAAAACGCTGGCTGCCTGGTTCGGACCCATATGCCCGAAGAATGGGTTTTGCACTTGAGAGTCGCATCTAACCGCCGCAGCAGCAGCAGCTAGCGTCGCACATTGGGCGATCTGCGCCGGCGTCAGGGCGTTAAAGTTTGTTCCGACACGAATGTTGCCTGTGTAGGTGCCTACAAACGAGGTATCGAGAACAAAGCCACCCGGAAATTCATGCTGGATGCCCAATGAATAATGTTGCACCCGTGTGATTTTTCGATTGCGTTGGTCATAGCTGGTTGAGTTGCTGCCGGTTCCTGCCAGCAACCCGTCAAGCGGACCAGTGGGAGGCGTCAATCCAGCCGGATAAGGATTGCCATTGAAGAAACCAGGACCAGGCGTTACCGGGTTCGGGTTGAAATAGTTCGTCACCTGGGTAAAGGTAGTGTTTCCACCCAGTTCGAAGGCAAATCCGTAATTCACTCCATAGCCGCCACGTACGACGGTTTTGTCATTGAGTGCCCACGAAACACCGATCCGGGGTTGGAAATGGTTGTACTGCGTATCATAAGCACGGCGTCCGTTGCCAAGGAATGTGAAGCCGCCCACAATCGGGTTGGGCATCGTGAAACCAGTGGACGTCCCGTTCTTTAGCAGCAGCGTATTGTTGGGTGGGAAGGCATTGGCGCTGTTTAGTATGCCCGTGAGCGGATTAACGCAGGTGTAGCAGAGGCCGCCATTGAGCCGGTCATGCCGTTCGTGGGGCGAGTGCTCAAAGTCCCAGCGCATGCCCAGGTTGAGCGTCAGGCGGGGATGGATTTTCCAGTCATCCTGAACGAAGGCGGCATAGTACGGGTAGGTCTCATAGATCGCAAGGTTGTAGGGAATATTGCCATCATTGGGAATTCCCATAATGATACTAGCTAGGCCGGAGCCTGTTGAACCAGTGACTCCCGCAGGATCAGTGTTTGCGTTGTTCGGATTGAAGCGGGTGAAGTTGTCGGTAAAGTTAAAGATACCGCCGGGACCGTTCGACGTTGGGGCTACTTCGCCAGCGGCGCAGCACGGTATGGCGATGACCTTCAGATACTGGCCGCCATAGCGTAAGTTATGGTTGCCTATTGTCTGGGAAATCGTTGGTGCAACTTCAAAGTCAGCGTTAAACGGTGGATGGCCGAAATCGGAAAACGCCCTGGTGCCAATAATGTTGGCAATAACGTCATTATTATTAAGCACAGGGGCAAAGCTTGTGCTCGTGGATGGTGGAACTGGATAGGTGGTAAATCCCAGGTCCTGCGGCGATAGCTTGGCTGTCCCCGCTGCCAGTCCGCCGTCAGGTGAACTGTCAACCTCGCGTGTATAAGAAACCCGCACGTCTGCCACCAGAGTCGAGTTGAATGTATGGGTGGCACTCAGGATCTGCGACAAAAATGCACGGGTATGGTTAATGTTTCCCGTCTCGATGCGAGGATCAGAAAACCCTGAATTGTTTCTGAAATCTGTTCCTGACCACCAGCTAAACATGCCATAAATCTTGGTACGGTCGCTGATGTTGTGGTCAATGCGAAAGAGCGTTTGGTTATATTGGGTACGCCCGCCGGTGTTCGAGACGAAATTGTTGATAAACCCGGGCTGGTTGGGCTTGGGATACAGCGCCAGAATCTTGAGGCCGATTTGGCTCACCAGGTTAGCTGGAATCACATCGTTCTTCCCACCCACGGAAAGCCGGTTGCGGGTCTTACAGGTTCCATCGGCGTTCGTCGAAGCGCACGAAAACGGGTTATAGATGCCGCCATTGTGGTTAACCCCCGGGCCTTTCAGATAGGCGCTCATATCCACGCTGCCATCCGGGTTGACAACGATACCGGTCGGGACAGTGGTGATCACGGGAGCAGGTTGGACTTCGCGCCAGCCTTCAAAACTGGCGAAGAAGTAGGTCTTGTCCTTCTTGATGGGGCCGCCAACAGTCCCTCCGAAATCATGCTGGTTATGAAAGCCCTTGCGCTGGTTCAATTGATTGAGTTGATAGAAGTTGGCATCTAAGACCGCGTTGCGCCAATAATCAAACGCCGCGCCATGCAGCGCATTAGTACCCTGCTTGATCACGAGATTGATGGTTCCACCACCACTGCGTCCAACTGACGCATCGTAGTTGGTGGTCTGAATCTTGAACTCTTGCACCGCATCGACGTTGGGCGAAATGAACCACGCTCCGCGGGCAGTGCTGGTTTGCTGCGAGATGGGCGCTCCATTCATCGTGAATTGGTTTTGATTGTTGACCACACCATTGATTTGAAATGAATTGGTCTGGTCCCATCCGCGCTGGGCGCCATTGCTGCCCGTAAACAGAACACCCGGATTCAGTTGCGCCAGCATGTAGACTTGGCGTCCGTTCAGTGGCAGGTTTTGTGTCTCCTGCGTTCCGACCACAGAACCGCCGGAAGCATCTGCTGTGTTCACGGCGACGGCGCTGGCAACAACTTCCACGCTTTCTGAGACCGTGCCCACTTCCAGCCGGAAGTTCAGGTTTACCTTCTGGGCAACGCTAACGACTACATTTTTCTCGACCGACTTCTTGAAGCCCGGTGCCTCAACCGTGACCTGATAGGTCCCCGGCTGCACAAACGGGATGGAAAAGCTTCCCTCGGCATTGCTCGTTGTGCTGTAAGTTTGTTGCGGACCTTTGGCCGTTACTTTTGCGTCGTGAATTACGGCACCGGATGGGTCCTTCACCTGGCCGAGGATCAAACCGCGATATTCCTGGGCATGCAGCCCCATGGGAAAGGATAGGGCCAGCAGGCAGATAGCCAGACTTGCCGTAAGCCAATGCCGGCCGTTTGCTGCTGAGGTTACAAAGCTGCTCCACGTACGTGCCTGATGGTTGCTCTTATGGCTGCTCATTGAATGCTCTCCTCTTTGTGCATGAGTGGTATAGATCCATGGTCATTGCACCGTGGTCCGAGATCTATCCCTCGCTATTTTTAGTTGTTGGACTTGCACTTGCTGGGCACGTCTACGCCACAGATGTTTTGCCGACGCCGCCCTCCAGGATGCACGGAAGTCTATGCAACAGAAGTGAGAGCTGTCAAGACAAAAATCGTCAGGGTAAACGATATTCATTGCCAGTTTACTGCAAGGTAAACGATTACCCTTCGAAACCGTTAAATCCTTGTTGTTTATGGTATGCTCTCGCCATGGTGACAATGACCGATATTGCTCGCGACCTCAAGGTTTCGGTCGTGACGGTCTCCAAGGTCCTGCGCAACGACGGCAAGATCAGCCCAGCGACTCGCAAACGCGTGTTGCGAAGGGCCAAAGAGCTGAATTACCAGATGAACTGGGTTGCCCGCAGCCTGGTCACGCGGCGGACCTACACGATCGGACTGCTCCTGCCGAATTTCACACATCCATTTTTTGCGGAAATTGCCAAGTCCGTGGCCGAGACCATTCGGCCGCATGGCTACCACGTGATCATTTCGTACTTCGAGGAAGATCCCGAATTGGAGGCCCGGGAGACCGATACCCTGTTGGCCCGGCAAGTGGATGGCCTGATTATCGCCTCTGCCCAATCGCCCAATCGGGTAGAAGTGTTCGAGCGGATTCAACAACGGAAGGTACCCTACGTTTTGATTGACCGCCCCGTGGCCGGGGTGAATGCTTCTTTTGTTGGGGTTAACAACGAGGTGGTTGGCCGGCTCGCCACCGAGCATCTCATAACGCAGGGCTGCCGCCGCATTGCGCACCTGCACGGTCCCGGAACTGGCATCGCGATAGGACGTTTGGAGGGGTACCGCCAAGCCCTCGCAAAACACGGCCGGCCGGCACCGGCCAGCTACATTGTTGACGGCGGCTACGGAGATGACACTGGGTATGAAGCGATGCGCCAATTGCTGCGGCGTCATCCGATCCCCGATGGGGTTTTCTGTTATAACGATCCGGTTGCGATCGGCGCCATCAAAGCAATTCGCGAATCAGGGCTTGACGTGCCCCGCGACATCGCCGTGGCTGGAGCCGGCAACGTACACTATTCGGACTTGCTGGCGGTGCCGCTTACCACCGTTGATCAAGGCACGTCCCAGATCGGGAAGCTGGCCGCCGAACTTCTGCTTCAGCGAATCACCTCAAAGCGCTTTGTGCGCCCCAAGAAAATCATCATCTCTCCCAAACTCGTAGTACGGTTATCGAGTCAGCACCGTTACGTTGAGAAACTCGAGCACGCCACATTGTCCATTGCGCCTACCAAAAACTCCATCGGTCGTGATTTGGGCAGCGTGAAGGTTGTAAGTAGGTCGGAAAAGCGACACGTTCGGCCGCTGGTGCGCGCCCTCGCGATTGACAAGCGCGAGAGCTAGATTTTCACTCCGGTAAGTTCTTCACTTAAGGTCCATAAACGCTCTGCTGCCTCCGGATCGATGGCATATTGCCGCACACCGACGTTGCTGGCGGAATCGGGGCGACATCCACATCCTGAAGAATTCCGAAAGATTCGATCCAATAGCGCACATTCAGACACATGGCGAATCTTCGGAATTCTTCATGACAAGTCAGGCATCCAATGCAGGGGCAATGGTGAAACCAAGATGAGGATGCATTGAGTGGCTAAGACGAACGCAGCCCGAATTCTGGATGGACTTGGGATCAAATACGAGTTGCGAGAGTATGAGGTGGACCCTGACGATTTGTCAGCGGACACAATGGCGGCAAAGGTCGGCTTACCGCCAGAGCAGGTCTTCAAGACCCTTGCCGTGCAGGGGGACCGGTACGGAATCTGTCTGGCAGTAGTTTCCGCGGATAATGAACTGGACTTCAAGGCGCTTGCAAAACAGACGGGTGACCGCAGGGTGGATATGGTTCCTTTGAAGGACGTGCAAGCCGTGACTGGTTACATTCGCGGCGGAATTACCGCTCTGGCCTGTAAAAAAGACTATCCCGTATATATCGACGAACTTGCGGAAATCTGCGACGTAATTTCGGTGTCGGCAGGAATGAGGGGAACGCAAAGCCTGCTAGCCCCGGAAGACTACATCCAGGCGGTCAACGCCAAGGTCGCAGCCATTGTGACGGCGAAATAACGGCCTTCCAACGCGCTGTTCCCGGCCTAGCTGAGCTTGTGCCTTTTTGTGCATATGCCAGGATGGAAGCCATTTCTCTGAGTGCTTGATTTTAAATGGCGGGGACGAGACTCGAACTCGCGACCACTGCCGTGACAGGGCACCAAAAATGAAGTAAATCAAAGACTTGGCGAGGACGGGCGGGACTGTTCAGGACTATTCAAGACAGAGATTTGGCACATGATTGGCACATGAAAACCTTCCGGTTAAACTGGCTCCAAAACGGGTGTGCTTCGCCAAAATAGAAACTGCTGCACGGTTGGTGTAATTCTTAAAGACAGCCAAGTGGAACAGTTTGTGGCAACACGGAATTGTGACGGGAAAGAAGCAATTCGTCGTCGGCTGGCGGAAAACGGACACAGCTCCCCGTCTCCCGCTTGCTCCCGCGCCCTGAGTCTATTCGTCCATTCAGCGCTTACGCAGCGAGATCGTAACGATGGTGCAGACCGCCGAGCCTGGTTGAAGAAACAATTCTCCATCCGGCAATGCGCCGCTCAAATCAACAGCGTTCTTGTGTCTAAAGTGATTTGAATCACGATTGGAGTATCAAGCTTTCGGCACACTTGGGAGCCGGAGCCTCGCGGCCATCTTCACCAACGCAGCGAGGGAGTCGGCCTTCATCTTCTGCATCACTTTGCCGCGGTGTGCCTTCACCGTGATTTCGCTTATGCCGAGTTCCCCACCGACCTGTTTATTCAACAGACCGGAAACCACCAGCGCCATAACCTGCTGCTCACGATGTGTGAGTGACGCATAACAATTCCGGAGCGCTTGCATCTCCGCCTCGTAACCAAGTGCAACCCGGCTACGTTCGACGGCTTGCCGGATGGCACTCAAAAGTGCGTCGTCACTGAATGGCTTGGTCAAGAACTCCACAGCCCCTGCCTTCATGGCTTGGACCGTTGTGGGCACGTCGCCGTATCCCGTGATGAAGATGATCGGCATATCCGGCCGCTCGACGGCGACACGCTTCTGTAGGTCGAGACCATTGAGGCCTGGAAGAGAAACGTCAAGGACTAGACAGCTCGGAACAAGGCTTCGTGGGCGATCGAGGAACTCTCGTGCGGATGCGAATGTCTCCGGATGCCAGCCTTCGCATTGAATCAGCAACTGCAGCGACTCACGGACGGAGATATCGTCATCAACAACGAATACGATGGGTGTTGCCGGTGTCATCGGTGATGACTCCAATTGATGGCCAAAAGCGCGCGCTAACGTCATAGTATATTCCCAAATTCGTGAGAGTCGCCGATCGCTCACCTCACTCGAAGTGCAGTATTCAGCGCCTGAAGCAGGGCCGTGTCGCTGAATGGCTTGAACAAGAATTCAACGGCTCCTTGCTGGAACGCTCGCCTGCGGACAACCTCGTCCTTCTGAGCACTGATGAAGATGATCGCAATGTTGTGTCCGCGAAGCTGCAATTCTCGCTGGAGATCCAATCCAGTCATGCCCGGCATGGCGATGTCGAGGATGAGACATCTAGTTTGAATCAGGCTATCGGAACTGAGGAACTCTTCCGCAGATGAGAAGGAGTGCGTCGCAAATCCGAACTCCCGCAATAAGTCGGGCAATGACTCGCGCACGGATTCATCATCATCCACTACTGCCACAAGTGGATATTCGCCCGCGATCTTTTCTTGGTAGGAGTCCATAACACAAGAATGCGGCAGACTTGGTAAAGAGTCTATTGCACTTAGGTATTGGTCGTGTAAGGGATAGAAAATGAAAATGTTGCTCCTGAACCTTCATTTAGCGTTGCCCATAAACGACCATGATGTTGTTCTATTATGGAGCGAGAAACCGACAAGCCAATCCCCATCCCGTCATTCTTGGTCGTGTAGAAGGCTTGGAATAGTTTGTCCATAGATTGAGGGTCGAAACCGATCCCCGCATCTTTCACGCTAAGGAGCGCCCGATCGCCTTCGTCTCGTTCGGTCCTGATCAGCAACTTCCTGGGGCGATCATCGACGGTATTCATCGCGTCTGAACCATTCCGGAGGAGGTTCAGGATTACCTGCTGAAGCTGGACTCGGTCACCTGTGACAAGCGGGAGGTCGTCGGCAAGCTCACATCGCAAAATTACCTGGTTTCTTTGAAGCTCACTCAATGACAGAGCAGTCACCTCTCTCGTAGCGTCATTCAGATCCACCCGCTCAGCGATGGTGTCTTTCTTGCTGAAGAGTGCGCGCAATCGCGTGATCACATCAGACGCACGGTTGGCATCGCGAATCGTTCGCCGGGCCGTTTCACGCGCACCGTCGACGTTCGGTGGATCCAATGTCAGCATCCGCAGACAGGTGCTGGCGTTAGTGACGATACCTGAGAGCGGCTGGTTCACTTCGTGCGCGATTGACGCCGTCAACGCTCCGAGGCTCGTGACCCTCGCCATGTGCGTGAGTTCGGACCGGAGTTTGCTGAGCGCCTCTTCCGCGAGCTGGTGTTCCGTCACATCCTGGATCGCGCCAATATGCTCCAGCCGCCCATCCTTGTGTCGGATCCCGTAGGACTTCGTGCGTAGGTACTTGACCCGGCCGCCCGGCATCCGCAGCCGGATCCCGTAATCATGGTCGTTAATATTTCTTCGCGCCAGGTCCATTTTTTCGGAGAGCAACGAAATGTCTTCCGGATGGACTCGGCTACCAATCTGCTCGAGCGTCACGGGTACATCGGGGTCCAACTCGAAGATGCGATAGAGCTGCTCTGAAAACGTGATTTCGTCCGTGTCTATACGCCAGGAAAAACTGCCAGTTAAACTGAGACGCTGGGCCTCCGCGAGAAACGCCTCGCTGCGCTTGAGTGCTTCCTCCGCGCGCTTGCGTTCGGCGACTTCCTTTCTCAGCCCTTCGTTGGCTGCAGCAAGTTCTGCGGTCCGTTGTGCAACGCGTTGATCGAGTTCGTCGGCAACGCGCTTCTGTTCGCTTAAGAGTCGTGCTTGTTGTAGCCCGATCAACGCTTGGTTAGCCGCTATGCTCAGAAGAAGCGCCTCGGTATCCCGCGGGAAACCTTCTCGACGAGATCCTGCTACGATGACCCCGATTTCACGCTGAACACCGAGAGGCCAGGATACGAGTGAAACCTCTTCGTCTCCAATGTGACTGCGTTCCTGGAGATAAGGTTTTTGTGGGTCATCTCCCAACCAGCGATTGAGGAACGTGCAGAGCTCTCGCGGTCGGAACATCTGTTCTTGCGATTGAGCGACCCTGATCGTCTCGGAGGGCGCCGCGTCGACTAGGTTTGTCAAGATCACATACACGAAGTCCAGATCGAGCATGCGAAGGAGTGAGTCGAGTAAAGTATGAACGATGTCACAGGGTTTGCTGCCACTCCACATGGCAGGAAGGGCGAGGAGGCTGACCAGATCATTAATGCAACGTTGAAGGCGCTTGATCTCGTCGGCGGGATGTTCGAGTTGCACCGTCATGGTCAGCCTGCCGTCGCGGGCCGCGCAGGTTGCCCTGCCCGCCGTGCGCGAATTTCATGCAGGAACTCCCCCGGCGGAACGAAGAACGGATTGTGCTGGAGAATGCCGCCGACGATGACCAAAGGATGCGTGCGCATGATGTCAATCACCGCGTCTCCGCTGAATTTCGAAAGGTGGTAGGTGCAGATGACCGCATCATCGTGGCGACACCATACATCATTGACCCTCGCTTCAAACTCAATCAGATCGTCGATATGCGACTGACCGTCAGGCACCCAGTCCATGCGACAGACAATGCGACTCAGGGGAAATCCTCCCTCGGTATTGCCGCTCGCCATCTGCTCGAACGACTGCAGCATGCGATCCTGATCGAACCGACCGTCTTGAAGGTAGGTTTCAGTGCTGCTCCGAAGTTCGAATTGGCCGCTTCGTTGGACAGCGGTCGAGTCAATTTCTATGCCAGCTAATCGTTGCAGGTGGTCACGGTATCGATCTGGACTAAGGACGTGAATCGCCTTGTCTCCATGCTCGAACCCATCCTTAATGAACGGCAGTAACACGCGATACTCTTCTTCATCGCTATTGAAGAACGCGCAGACATGACGTGTTTGGCCGAGTTGCGACCCAGCCAAAGAGATGGGCGCCGAGATTTTTCTCATAGTAGTTCCTCACCTAACGCCTCGGCAGTAGCTCCCCGCGTCAACTCCCAGAGAAAGGATGAGCCACCCCGTAGGTGCATGTCCATTGTACTTTGGTATCGGTTCTTGAGTGCTGGATCGACAACAACATAACAAACATCAAAGGGGACAAAGCTTAAAAGAGAAAAGAGGGGCAGATCGTCTCACTCGCCGCCGGCCGATACGAAGGCATGGTCGATACCATCGTCTAATTGTTTCGTGTCTGCGCCTCTGGTGTGATCACACTTGTGCACGCCATCTGAGTCAATCAGAAACCTGGTGCACCTGGGCGATGAAAGCCCCACTCCTGGCGCCCGGCATAGCTGAAACAGACGAGGATCCAATGAACACGAAAGAATCGTTTTCCAATTCAATCTGCAAGGAGCAGATGCAGATGGCGGAGCACGAGCTCTCGGCGTTCATCAGCGCGGTGAAGGAATTGCTCGGTCCAGAGCAGGCCCAGCTTTCGGCAGTGGACTGGCTCGACGAGTTGGAATTAATGGATAGCCTGCCCGGATCTACGAGCCGAGATTGGCGGGCGGTCACGATCGCGGCCTCGGCGCGACTTGCAAATCGATTGAACGCCGGACCGCATGATCAGTCATTCGCCGAATACGTCGACTAATACGAAGGTATCGATCAATACCATCGTCCAATTGTTTCGCCTTCGCACCTCTGTTTTGATACTGCAAGGACGTTCCAAACGCTCAAGTTCACATTCTCGACAAGGATCCGAAGCTTTAAACAGGAATCACATGCCAGACCACAAGACAGCAATCATTACAGGAGCATCGCGCGGAATCGGAGCCGGTTTAGTCAGGGCCTTCCTGAAACAGGGTTATAACGTCGTTGCGACGTCTCGCAATGTAAGTCAACAGTTGACTGCCTCGTCCGCCATGGTTCTCATCGATGGCGATATTGGTAAGCCGGAGACTGCCGTCAAGGTCGTCGAAGCAGCAATCAAGAACTTCGGAAGTATCGATGTTCTGGTGAGTAATGCCGGAATCTTTTTCACGAAACCTTTCACGGAATTTTCTACCGCGGACTTCAATGCCTTGGTCTCAACGAACCTGCTGGAATTTCTTTACATCACTCAGCTTACTGTGAAACAGATGCTGAAACAGAAATCAGGGAGCGTCGTAAGCATCACCGCGGCGCTTGCCGATCAGCCGATCCTTGGCGTAAATGGCTCGGTCCCAATGATCACTAAAGGAGGCCTGAATTCAATCATTCGGAGTCTCGCGATTGAGTATGCAAAACAAGGTATCCGCTTCAATGCTGTGGCCCCTGGCGTGGTGGATACGCCAATGCACAAGGATAGTCCCAAGGACTTCCTTAAACAGTTGCAGCCAATGGGGGGAATCGCAGACATACAGGACGTTGTGGACGCTGTCCTCTACCTGGTTCAGGCAGGTCAAGTAACCGGAGAGGTGCTCCACGTCGACGGCGGTGTTCACGCTGGCCGTTGGTAAAGCCAGACAAGACGGAACAGAACGAATATATCGGAGATAAGGATAAGGATGACAAGTTATCAGAAAACTATCGCAGTAGCTGATTCCACCCAGGAGCTCATGAAGGTGCAGTACACCGCCAAGGCCCATACTTCGGGCGGTCGGCGCGGCGGCGTCTCGCGCAGTGATGATGGCCGCTTAGATGTTAAGTTCTCGGCTCCCGGAGTCCCAGGAACTGGTACCAATCCGGAGCAGTTGTTTGCTGCTGGTTGGTCGGCCTGTTTCATTAGTGCGATGGGGCTTGTGGCCAACAGGATGAAGGTCAAACTTCTGGCTGACGCAGCCATTGATGCCGAAATAGACCTGTGCAATTCCGGCGACGTTTACTTCCTCCGAGCACGGCTTAACGTCAGCCTGCCGGGCTTGGAGCGCGAAGTCGCCCAGGCCATTGTTGACGCCATGCACGGCGAAACGTGTGCATATTCCAACGCTACACGGGGCAACATCGACGTCACGCTCAACGTGGTGTAAGCCGGACCTGTAGCAGACCGTTTACAAGGACTGCGTGGCTCTCGCGGGCTGGCGGCAAGAGCGTGACGAACTATGACTTCAATCTTGATCCAAAAAAGGAGAAACAAATATGACACTCTCGCAAACATACCGAACTGCTTTGGTTGCAATTGCAGGATTCCTACTGACAGCGGTGTTTCACACCGGAGCTGCCGCTCAGGCGAACTCCTCTCAAGGGGTTAGAAACATTGTCATTGTTCACGGTGCATGGGCCGATGGATCAAGCTGGTCCAAAGTGATTCCACTGCTTCAAGCCAAGGGATTGCATGTGGTCGCCGTGCAGAACCCATTGACCTCGCTGGCTGACGACGTTGCTGCCACCAAGCGCGCCATCGCATTGCAGGATGGACCTGTACTGCTAGTGGGCCATTCCTATGGGGGAGTGGTTATCACGGAGGCAGGAAACGATCCAAAGGTAGTCGGCTTGGTTTATGTGGCTGCGCTCGCGCCGTCGGATGGTGAGTCCGTTGCTTCTGTCACCAAACCGTTTCCGCCGGCTCCGCTAGGCAGCGAAGTCCGGGCGGATGCTGAAGGTTTTCTGACGGTGACCCCAAAGGGAATCGCTGAAGACTTCGCCCAGGATCTGCCAGACAAGGAGAAGCAGCTGTTGACGGCGACACAGAGTCCCACAGCAGCAACTGTTTTTGGCGCCACAATCACGACCGCCGCGTGGAAGACCAAGCCATCCTGGTGCGTGATTGCCAGCAACGATCGCGCTGTTCCTCCGGAGCTTGAGAAGGCCGAAGCGACGGCAATGAAGGCTACTTCGATCACTGTTCCCTCCAGCCACGTGCCAATGCTTTCTCACCCGAAAGCAGTCGCAGACTTAATCGAGCAAGCTGCAGCGAAAGCCGGGAGCCAATGATCCCGATCGAAGGAGAAAGGTCATCTATGTCGCACCATTATTCCGGTCCCGATTTTGGGTTTCCCCAAGGGGACGCCCGCCTGGATTTCACCGATCTGTACGCCTTTCCCAAGCCAGGGGACGCTAGGAAATCGATCCTGATTATGAACGTGCATCCGTCTGCCGGCGAGAACCCTCCTGGGCCGACTACGACCGAGCCTTTCGCACCCGAAGCACTGTACGAAATCAAGATCGATACCGATGGTGATGCGATTGCCGATATCGCCTATCGGGTGCGCTTCTCAGCTTTCGAGCGCGGCGCACAAACCGCGACTCTTCGCCGCGTTGATGGTCAGCAAGCCGCCGGTACACGCGATGGCGGAAGGGTGATCGTTGATAAGGCGCCAGTTTCAATAGGGCGCGGGGCGATGGTTACGGAGGCAGGCGATACCCGCTTCTTCGCCGGCTGGCGCAGCGACCCTTTCTTCTGCGACGTGGAAGGCGCGAAGAACAACTTGCAGTTCACGGGCGACGATTTCTTCGCTGACAAAGATGTGTGCAGCATCGTTCTTGAAGTACCTAACTCTGCTCTTGGGGTAAAAGAGGTTCGCTTGTGGGCGCGAACTCTTACGCCAGGCGATGGTGGTGGCTGGATCCAGGTAGAGCGCGGAGCGCGGCCTGCGCAAGCGGTCATACTTGTCGAAGAAAGAGACGCCTACCTCGGAGGTGCGCCGGCAGACGATCGGCGTTTCCTTGCCGCCTTCGCGCACGCCCTGGAGCACACCGGTGGATATACGCCGACCGAGGCGAAGCGCGTGGCGGGGACCCTGCTCCCAGATGTTCTGCCTTATGACCCTACGCGCCCGGCGTCTTTTCCCCACAACGGCCGAACACTCACCGACGACTCAGGCGCACCAACATCTCGGGCCATGGATGCAAGCCTGTAGGTCCAGGAGGGAGATGTGCCAAATCGTCAAGTTTTGCAAGAAAATCCAAATGAATCAGAAAGAATCCTTCAACAGCACTGTCAAATACCACCACCTTAACCTGCTCGTCAGTTTCGATTGCCGTGATGATCTCGTTCACTTGCGGAAGCATCTCCGGACCGAAGATGTTGAGCGGCGGGTGGTCAAACGTGACTCGC
>Ga0207111_10068_pt2 | contig 29551 bp, 19 predicted proteins | sample Alteio_BWMinHeat_71_FD_153577 | JGI IMG/M metagenome (GOLD analysis project Ga0207111, IMG submission 153577) | Enriched cells from forest soil in Barre Woods Harvard Forest LTER site, Petersham, Massachusetts, United States -... | ecosystem: Environmental > Terrestrial > Soil > Temperate forest >... | reverse complement strand
TTGCAACAGCTAAAACCGTGAGCGTAAATGGTACTCCAGTCAAAGTTGATAGCACCAATAAAGTAATACAAACAACGCCTAAAGCTGTTGGTAAAAAAGGTAAAGTTAAGGCTCAACACGGTATCCGTGCAACAAAAGCAAGTGCTGCTACTGCAGTAGCTACTGCCACCAAGCCAGGACAAAAACAAGCTATGGTACGTCAATAAAAATTACTCAGATAATTTTGAAAAGAGAGGCCGGGGAATTCCCCGGCCTCTCTTTTTTGTGGTAATAAGACTTTTTGGGGTATAACCAGAAGTTTTGCCCCGACTTCGCCAAGGCTTCGACGGGCACGGCTGGATCCTCAGCCGTCGCTCTTCGAGCTATGGCCGACAGGCCGGTTGTATTTTGCCGGCTTGCCCGCCGAAGCAACGTAGGCGTAGGCGGGGGATAACGTGTATACAAATCGTTTCTCCATCCCTACCTAAATCTTAAGTTTTTCAAGTAGAAATTAATATTATTGATTTTATGGGCACCAACCCCCTACAATAAAAATAAGGGAATATCTCAATATCATGGAATTAATAGTTAAGATAGGAGAGTTTTATGAAAAATTTTATGAGACGCATCAGCAGCAAACAGACCATTTTTTGGATGGTACTGTTATTACTGCAAAACACCGTATCTCCAACGGTGACATCGGGTGCTCTGTGGGGGGTAAATAGCACCAATAACGTTTGGTTTCGTACGGGAGTAACCGATGCAACACCTTGGGGCGGTCCATTACCTGCTTCAAACAACTATTGGCAGCAAGTCACGGGTTCCATCCAATTTATTGCTATTACCTATATAGGAACAATTTGGGGTATTGATACGAATAACAACATCGTCTTTCTTGATGGTGTTTCAAAAGCCACCCCAACTGGAACTGGCTGGTCAGAACCAATTACACCTCCAGCAGGAAAAACACCGGGCAAAATATATGGCGGCATAAACGGAGCTGTCTATTTATTAGCAACTGATGGTACTATTTGGAGCCGTAACGGAATTACGACAACAAATCCAGCCGGTAACGCAGGTTGGAACCAACTTCCTGCTAATTTAGGCTATGGAATATATAACAACTGGACTAGTACGCCAAAATTCACCTTTCCTACTTCGGGTGTTTCACTCGGTTTTAGCGCCACCGGTCAAATGTGGGCAACCGATATGAATGGCACTATTTATCAGTATGCAAGTCCCTCAGCAGCGTCTGGAAGTACAATTCCTGGAGGACTTTCACAAGTTTCATCAGGCTATAATGGTAATACATGGGGGGTTAATCGTAATGGACAAATTTATTACATGCTCCCAGGGCAAAATTGGGTTAATGTTTATGGTCAATTAAATCAGGTAAACGTAGGACCTACAGGACAAGTTACTGGTGTTAATATAAATGGTCAAATTTATATAAGAACATCAGATGGAGCTGGAACTCAACCTATGAATGACACCTATGCAGGCGGTCAAGGTTGGCTTAACATTCCGGGAGGGCTGACGCAAGTTCTAACCGGTCCAAGTCTTGATTCACTTCCCGCAATAGCATTTGAAGCTGCAGGATCAGGCGCCGCCGATGGTGCTGTTGCTGCTGCCAGTGCAACAACACTTCCTGTAGCGTCGACCGATAACCCTGAATATAATACGATGTTTAACACGGCTGCATCGCAATCATTTCAAACAATGGCAATTCCAAATGGCTGGACTGAAGAAGGTGACGGAGCTAATGTTGTCGCCGTTGGGAGCGAAAATAATAACCTTATAGCCTATGGAATTCAAATCCAAACAGATGCAGAAGGCCAAGAAAATGGTGTATTACTACAATATCAAAGTGGTAGTATGGACGTAAATCCATGGAAGCCTGTACTGGCGGTAAATGATGCGAGTGGAAATCCTATCGACGTGAGCGATGTCTCGGTAGCATCTGATGGTACCGTATGTATCGTCTCTGCAATTGGGCAAGTTATCACCGGTGGAACAACATCAAACGTAGGTGGCGTACAAACAACAACAGGTGGTACAGTTTCAGCAACCGGTGGCGTTATTTATCAATACAACGCAAATAACAAAAATTGGGTAGCACTCCCAACAAAGAACAATCAAAATAATAAAGTAACTATGTTTGACGGTGTCTCGGTTGGAAATAAAAACAATATTTGGGCAACCGAAGCGAACAGCAATAATGTTTACCAACTTGTTAAAGACGTTAAAGACGTTAATAAAGACTTGTGGACATTACGCTCAAATGCATGTACCACGCTTTCGGTAGGTCTTGATAATACGGTTCTTGCAATCAATACGGTAAATAACGTTTTTTCATATGATGCAATAAAGAATATTTGGAACCAAATATATTACACTGCTCCAGCAGCAACAGCTACTCCAGGAACAACAGGAGCAACAGCAGTTACAACTGCACCACAAAAACTGCCATTACAACTCACCCAAGTTTCTGTTGGTAACAAAGATAATGCATGGGGTATTAATAATAATGGTGGCGCTCATGATCTTTGGTTCTATAATAAAGCAACAAACAATTGGGCCCAAGCACAAACAGCTTCCAACACCCCTGCTCGAGGTTTTGTCAGCATTAGTTGTAACGCTGCAGGAATAGCGATGGCAACTGAAAGCAATGGTACTATCATGATGAATGCTCAGGGTAATGTGAATGCCCAAGGACAACCAACAACACGTGCCGTTGGTAAACAAGTGGGTACTATCCCTACAACAACACCAGCAACGAAGCAAGCTGCTGCTGTTGCCAAGACAAATCAAAAAGTAAACGAAACAAAAGCGCGCGCTACTCATGTTAAAAAAGGTAAAAAAGCTGTCGTCAAGACTGTTGATAGCACGGGTAAGCCAACAACAACAACAGTAAATATCGACAGCAAAGGAAAAGTTATTGCAACAACACCTAAAACTGTCGGCAAAACAGTGCGTACTAAAAAAGCAAAAGTTCAAGTTGGTGTTGTAGCATCAAAAGCTACCGCTGAGGCTATAAAAACTGCTGCTAAGCCAGGACAAAAACCTGTCATGGTACGTAAATAAAAAAAATTATCTGAGTAATTTTTTAAAAAAGAGGTCGGGAATTTCCCGGCCTCTTTTTTTTGAGAAAAAACGAAACCCTAGATTATTGTTTTACTAAAATGATAAATTGAAAATACGAGAGTATTTTTTAGAGCCCCTAAAAAACGAATTTTTTCGTTTGAGAAGGACGAGGTAATGAAGCGACAATTCATAAGACTCTTTATACGGTCTTACAGACTGCAGTTCTTTATTGCACTTACATTGCTCAGCTCTATTACAACAACACTCAATGCTATGAACCCAACAGGTCCAGCATATGGTCTTGTCTGGGGGGTAAATGCAAACACTCACCACGTTTATTTCAGAACAGGTATTACTCCGTCCACCCCACAGGGAACAGGTTGGACATATATTCCAGGCGATATCAGCTATATTACTATTGGACCACAAGGACAAGTCTATGGATTTGATCCAGACAGCCAGGACACCTGGTATATGGCAGGCATTACGCAAAGTAATCCTACAGGAACTGGCTGGGGCAGGATGTCTGGTGCACAAATAAGACCTGTTGGTGGTATTGCAGCAGGACCAAACGGTCAAGTATGGGGGGTCGGTCCTAATACTGAATCAGATGGTGGTAATATATATATGCTCCAAGGAGTTACCCTTAATAACCCTGCAGGGTCTGGATGGGGACAGGTAGATGTGGGCGCACACATTTCTTATATCGCCGTTGGTCCAGGAGGCACCCCGGTAGCTCTTCAACCGAGTGGCAGCATTTGGTGGAGATTGCCGAGCGGTTGGACACCAGATCCTCAAAACGGTGGCCTAAAACAAATTTCTATCGGTTATTATAATTATATTTGGGGTGTGAATTCTGGTAACCAAATCTTTTTTAGAAACGGAACCTCACCAACAAATCCTTTAGGAGCTGGTTGGACACAAATTACTCCTGGTGATTATTTATCACAAGTTTCGATTGGTGCTCGAGGTGCTGTGTGGGGAGTTGATCCAAGCGGCAATGTTTATATGAAAACAGGCGTTACTGCTGCAACACCACAAGGCGATTCGGGATGGGCGCAAATAACAGCCCCAGAAGGTCTTACGCAAGTTGCCGTTGGTCCATGGGTGAGTGACTTACCGCTTACCTCACCAGCGGTACCCTACGCATCAGGCGTCATGTGGGGGATAAATGGCGGCAATAGCGTTTTTTTTCGTAACGGAATAACTGATGCAACGCCATGGGGAGGCCCATTACCTGCTTCAAACGGCTATTGGCAACAGGTCACTGGCAATCTAAAATTTATTGCTATCACGTACACAGGTACAGTTTGGGGTATTAACACGAGTAACCAAATTGTTTTTTGTAACGGTGTTTCAAGTGCAAATCCAATAGGAACCGGATGGTCGCAACCTATTGCACCTCCCGTAGGAAGAACGCCCGGCAAAATATATGGTGGCGTCAACGGAGCGGTATATTTATTAGCAACTGATGGTACCATGTGGAGTCGTAATGGGATCACCGCAACAAACCCTGCCGGTAACTCAGGTTGGACACAACTTCCTACTAATCTCGGCTATGGGACATATAGCAACTGGACTGGGTCTGCAGCGACGTCATTTACGTTCCCTACATCAGGTGTTTCACTCGGTTTTAGTACCACCGGTCAAATGTGGGCAACCGATATGAGTAACAATATTTATCAGTATGCAAGTCCTTCAGCAGCGTCCGGAAGTCAAGTTTCTGGAGGGCTTACGCAAGTTTCATCCGGATATAATGGTATTGCGTGGGGCGTTAATAGTAGTGGGGCAATTTGGTACATGCTACCAGGTGCAAATTGGGTAAATGTTCCTGGTGGATTAAATCAGATACATATTGGTCCTACAGGTCAAGTCACGGGTACAAGTTATAATGGTCAAATTTGGATGAGAACATCAGATACTGCTGGAACGCAGCCTATGAATAATGCGTATCCAGGAGGTCTAGGCTGGCTTAACATTCCAGGAGGGTTGATGCAAGTTCTTACCGGTCCAAGTCTTGCTTCACTTCCATCAACAGCTTTTCAAGCTGCCGGAACAGGCGCCGCTGATGGTGCCGCAGCTGCAGCTAATGCAAGCACACTTCCGGTCGCTTCAACCGATAACGCTGAATATAATGCAGCTTTTAATGCAGCTGCATCTCAAGCATTTGCGGTAATAGTAACCCAACAAACAAACGCAGGGACTGCTGCTGGTATTGCGCAGGCTGATATCGACCTGGGAGTAAAGACGGGAACAACGACAGCAGGAACAGCTGCTCCAATCTTGCAACAATATATTAACACAGCCGATCTCAACCAAGAGTATCCTGACAGCAGTACAACGATCAGTACTAATCTGACCAATCTTACCAACAAAGCTAAGAGTAGTAATTATGGTGCTATTTATGTGCAAGCTTTCGTCGATAGTTATGATAGTGAATATAACACGCAGGTTACCAATGCATTTATTAATGCAAATAATACAGGAAGAACAGCTGGTACCAATGATAGCACACAAGGTAAAGCATCTACATTACTTACAACTCCAGCAAACAGTAACCTTCTGGTACAAAATCTTAACAGCATTTATAACAACGCTTATACCAGTGCTTACAACAATAATTACTATACTGCAACACGTGGTAGTACCGATGGTACTGCTGCAGTAACAAGCACAACAACAACAACACCTGTTGCACCTACAAATCTTCCAACCGTCTATCAAACAGCATTTAATAGTGCTGCTTCAACGACATACAATAATATGCAAACGGGAAAAACTGACGCTTCAGCATTTAAAGCCCCTGCTTCGACCAATACAAGTTACATGACAAGCTATAATGCTAATTATAATCAAGCCAGCGCTATTACCGCCGGGACTACCGCTGGTACCAGTGCAACAAGCGCTACGCCGCCAACTGGTTTTTCTCCTGATTATAATACTGCTTATACAACTGCATATAACAATACCCAATCGGGCAAAACTGACGCTACAGGATTTAAAGCTCCTGCTTCGACCAATGCAAGTTACATGACAAGTTACAATGCTACGTACAACCAAGCTAACGCTATTGCTGCCGGAACTACCGCTGGTAACAGTGCAACAAGCGCTACGCCGCCTACTGGTTTTTCAACTGATTACAATACTGCTTATACTGCTGCATATAACAATACCCAATCGGGTAAAACTGATGCTACAGGATTTAAAGCCCCTACTTCGACCAATACAAGTTACATGACAAGTTACAATGCTAATTATAATCAAGCCAGCGCTGTTGCCGCTGGAACTACTGCTGGTAATAGCGCAACCAGCGCTACACCACCTGCTGGTTTTTCAACTGATTACAATACTGCCTATACTTCTGCATATAACAATACACAAACAGGTAAAACTGACGCATCAGCATTTAAAGCCCCTACTTCGACCAATGCAAGTTACATGACAAGCTACAATGCTAATTATAATCAAGCCAGCGCAATTGCCGCTGGTACTGCTGCTGGTACCAGTGCAACAAGCGCTACGCCGCCAACTGGTTTTTCAACTGATTACAATAACGCATACACTACTGCATTTAACAATACACAAACTGGTAAAACTGACGCTTCAGCATTTAAAGCCCCTACTTCGACCAATACAAGTTACATGACAAGCTATAATGCTAATTACAATCAAGCCAGTGCAATTGCTGCCGGTACTACCGCTGGTAACAGCGCAACAAGCGCTACGCCGCCAACTAGTTTTTCTACTGATTACAATAACGCTTACACAACTGCATATAACAATACCCAAGCAGGCAAAACTGATGCTGCAGGATTTAAAGCTCCTGCTTCGACCAATACAAGTTACATGACAAGCTACAACGCTAATTACAATCAAGCTAACGCTATTGCTGCCGGTACTACTGCTGGTAACAGTGCAACAAGTGCTACACCGCCACCTGGTTTTTCAACTGATTACAATAACGCTTACACTGCTGCGTATAATAGTGCTCAAACGGGAAAAACCGATGCGTTGGCATTTAAAGCTCCTACTTCGACCACGACTGGTTATATGACTACTTACAACGCCAATTACAATCAAACAAACGCAATTGCCGCTGGTACTGCTGCTGGTAATAGTGCAACCAGTGCTACACCACCTGCAGGTTTTTCTACTGATTACAATAACGCCTATACTACTGCATATAATAATAATACACAGGCGGGTAAAACTGATGCTGCAGGATTTAAAGCTCCTGCTTCGACCAATACAAGTTATATGACAAGCTATAATGCTAATTACAACCAAGCCAGTGCAATTGCTGCTGGTACTGCTGCTGGTAGAGTTGCAACCAGTGCTACGCCGCCTGCAGGGTTTTCAACTGATTACAATAATGCCTACACCACGGCGTATAACACTGCGTTCCAAGCAACTCAAGACACTAATGCTGGAACCGCTGCTGGTATTTTGCAGGCTGATATCGATTTAGGATTAAAATCAGGCACAACAACCACAAGTGCTCAAGCTCCAATCTTGCAACAATATATTAATACCGTTGATAACCCGAACCCAGAGTATAAAGACATACTGACAACAACGAATAAGAATCTTGCAAATCTTAGCGCTAATCATAACGCTACGTATGTGCAAGCTTTTGTGAGCAGTTATGATAGTGAATATAATGCGCAAGTCACCAGTATACTTATTAAGCAATATAATGCTGGTACTACTGCCGGTACTGCTGACAGCTCGCAAGGTAATCAACCTATAACACTTGCAACACCAACAGGTAGCAATCTTCTTGTACAAACACTGAATAGTGCTTATAACAATGCTTATAAAACTGCTTTCTATACAGCAGCACGTGGAACTACTGATGGTACTGCTGCTGGACTTATTGCAACAACAACACCGGCACCAAGCACAACAGGCTATACTGCGTATGATAACGCGTATAAAGCAGCTGCTTTATCTGCATATCAAAGTGCGCAAGCTGGTAAAGCCGATGCATTAACATTTAAAGCTCCGTCTACTACTAATACAAGCCAAGCTTATATTAATGCTTACAATACTGCATACACATCAAGCGTTAAAGCTTCTGCTGCAAGTGCTGGTGCTATTGCCGGTACAAATGCTGCTAATGCTATTCCTATCGGTGCTTCTACCGTAACCGGCTTTACATCTGACTACAGTAATGCATATGCAAATGCGTATAGTGCTGCGACTGCAAGCGCTTCTCAAGGAACTGCTGATGCGTTAGCATTTAAAGCTCCATCGGCAACCAATACTTCTTATACGACTGCATACAATACTGCTTACACATCGAGCGTTAAAACTGCTGCTGCAAATGCTGGTGCTACTGCTGGTACAAATGCTGCCAATGCTACACCTATCGGCAATGCAACGGTGACCGGCTTTACACCTGAATATAGTAATGCGTATGCAAACGCGTATAACGCTGCTACGGCCAGTGCTTCTCAAGGTAACGCTGATGCGTTAGCATTCAAAACTCCGTCTCCTACTAATACAAGCACGGCGTACACGAATGCTTATACTACTGCTTACAGCAAAACTGCTGCGATTAAATCCGGTACTACTGCTGGTACCAATGCTGCCAATGCTACCCCTATTGGTGCTGCTACAATAACTGGCTTTACATCAGATTATAATAATGCATATGCAACTGCTTACCAAGCAACAACAAATAGTGCAGCTCAAGGAAAAACTGCTGGTGCTGCCCGTGGTACAAGTGATAGTCAATCAGGTATTGCTTCACGTAATAACCCAAGTGTAATAGGACATCCTGACTACACGGCATATACCAATGCTTATAACCAAACAGCTTATCTTACTGCTTACACCCTTGCTTACAATGTTGCATATGCAACAGAAGCTCAGTATCTTGACGACACTGATGCAGGAGCTGCTGCTGGTACTGCGCATGCTGATCAAGATATAAAAAATCAAACCCTTCAACAGTATATTAATACCGTCGACAATCCTGCACCAGAATATCCTGCGACACCTGCAACAATTAGTACAAATCTCCAAACGCTTAATAGTAATCATGATACTGCCTACGTACAAGCTTTTATCAGTAGTTATGATACTGAATATAACACCAATGTTACCACAGCACTGCTTGCACAAAATACTGCTGGTAGTGCTGCAGGAAATGCTAATGGTGTTACTGACGCCTCTGACCAAAATCCTTTCACAACGCTTCCAGCATCTACAAATGCCAATGCTCTGGCACGAGATCTTAATAACGCGTATATCAACGCGTATAATGCTGCTTACAGCGCTGCGTTTAATGCAACAAATACAACGATAACCGCTGCTCAAAATGCTGGTACAACTGCTGGCACCAATGACGCACTCAAACCAAATCCTGTCAAAGCTGCAGCTCTTGTAACAACACCGGCTACGCCATTATCACCAGCAACTGATGAAACGTATAACAATGCATACACCGCTGCATATAACACAACCATCAGCGCTTTAAATACTGTTCAAGCAGCTGGCACAACTGCTGGTACCAACGATGCAAATAAACCAAATCCAGTCCAGGCTGCTGCGCGCGTAACAACACCAGCTACGACACTATCTCAAGCAACTGATAGCGCTTATAATACAGCATATACTGCTGCATATACGTCACAAGCTCAGTCGAATTCAGGAACAGGTGCTGGTATTGCACAAGCTGATCAAGATATAAAGAATCAAAAACTTCAACAGTACGTTAATACAACCGATAATCCTACACCAGAATATCCCGATACTTCTGCAAACATTACGACAAATCTTCAAGCCCTTACCAGTAATCAGACAGCACAATACGTACAAGCTTTTGTCGATAGTTATGATAATGAATATAACACGCAAGTTACCAATGCACTGCTGCAAGCACATAATACTGGAACTACTGCAGGTACTGCTGACAGCTCGCAAGCTAAAACTCTGACAAATATTACAACGCCAGCAAATAGTAACAATCTGGTACAAGCTCTTAACAGTGCTTATAATAATGCTTACAACACTGCTTTCTATACTGCTACACGTGGTACTACTGACGGTACTGCTGCCGGACAATCTGCTACGACAACGCCGGCAGTAAGCGCAACAGGTTATGCTGTGTATGATACTGCATATAACACTGCTGCTTCTACGGCGTATAAAAACAAACAAGCAGCACAACAAGCAGCGCAATTATCAGCTCAAAAACAAGCTGCATCTGACACTTCGGCTGGAACGGCTGCAGGAACTACAGCAGGTACTGCTGCTGGTAATAGCGCAACGCCTGGAGCTGCCGCTCCTACGGTTATACCTGCGCCACCTGTAGGCAGTCCAACAAGTACTGCTTTTATAAACGCTTACAATACGGCGTATACCAATGCATTTAATACCGCAAGCGCCGCTGCTGTCATCGCCCAAAAATCTGGAACGACTGCTGGTACAAACGCAGGTACTACTGCTGGCAATAATGCAACGCCTGGAGCGACAGCACCGACAACAATACCTGCACCTCCGGCAGGAAGCCCAACAAGTTCTGCATTTGTAAATGCGTATAACGCTGCGTACACCAGTGCATTTAACGCCGCAAGTACTGCTAATTTGACGGCGCAACAAGCTGGTACTACAGCAGGCACTACTGCAGGAACAACAGCGGGCACAAACGCATCTCCTGGAGTCACAGTACCAAGTACAATACCTGCACCACCGGCTGGAAGTCCAACAAGCTCTGCTTTTGTAAACGCTTATAATGCTGCATATAAAACTGCATTCACTACAGCAGCTCAACAAGCTGCCGCACAACGTGCTGCGCAAACAGCAGCACAACAAGCGGCTGCGCAACAAGCTGCAGCTGATACAACAGCTGGTACAACAGCAGGAACAACTGCAGGTACTGCTGATGGTAATAGCGCAACACCTGGAGCTGCCGCTCCTACAACAATACCTGCACCGCCAGCAGGCAGCCCAACAAGTACTGCTTTTATAAACGCTTATAATACGGCGTATACAAACGCATTTAATAAAGCCAGCGCCGCTGCTGCTGTTGCTCAACAAGCTGCGCAAATCGCCGCACAAAAAGCTGCTGCGCAACAAGCTACAACTGATACAGCAGCTGGTACAACTGCAGGAACTACTGCTGGTACTGCTGATGGTAATAGTGCAACGCCTGGAGCTGCCGCTCCTACAACAATACCTGCGCCACCTGCAGGCAGCCCAACAAGTACTGCTTTTATAAACGCTTTCAATACGGCGTACACAAACGCATTTAACAAAGCCAGCGCCGCTGCTGCTGTCGCTCAACAAGCTGTCCAAATAGCAGCACAAAAAGCTGCTGCTCAACAAGCTGCACAATTAGCAGCACAACAAGCCGCAGCGCAACAAGCTGCACAAAAAGCTGCTGTACAACAAGATGCAGCTGATACAACCGCTGGTACAACTGCGGGAACTACTGCTGGTACTACTGATGGTAATAGTGCAACGCCTGGAGCTGCTGCTCCTACAACAATACCTGCGCCACCGACTGGCAGCCCAACAAGTACTGCTTTTATAAACGCTTATAATACGGCGTATACAAACGCATTTAATAAAGCCAGCGCCGCTGCTGCTGTCGCTCAACAAGCTGCCCAAATAGCAGCACAAAAAGCTGCTGCGCAACAAGCTGCTCAATTAGCAGCACAACAAGCTGCTCAATTAGCAGCACAACAAGCTGCTCAATTAGCAGCACAACAAGCTGCCACACAACAGGCTACTCAAGCACCAAGCAGCCAATTACTTACCAACGTACAAACAATTGCTGCATCAATGAGCACTGCTATAACAGCTGTAACAAATCCAACACCAATACAAACATCGTTACTTAAAGCGCTGACGACCGATCTTGCTACAATAAAAAACTTAACGCCAAGTACGTTACAACAACAGTTGCCAACTATGACGAGTTTGAAAAATAAATTCCCACTCTACCAAAATCTTGCAACCCAACAGAATCTTCCAGCACTTGCAACAAGTGCAAGCAGCATGACAGCTCAACTTACGCAATTAGTACAATCGTTAACGCAGGCTCAAAATCAGCTTCTTGCCAACGTACAAGCAACAGCAACATCAATGAGCACTGCTATTGCAGCTGTAACAACGCCAACGCCAATACAAACATCGTTACTTAAAGCGCTCACGACTGACCTTGCTACAATAAAAAACTTAACGCCAAGTACGTTACAACAACAGTTGCCAACTATGACGAGTTTGAAAAATAAATTCCCGCTCTACCAAAAGCTTGCTACCCAACAAACTCTTCCAGCACTTGCAACACTTGCAGGCACTATGACAGCTCAACTTACGCAATTAGTACAATCATTGACACCGGTTAGCACTCAAGCTCAAGCTCCTGCAGCAACACAGGCAACAAGCAGCCAATTGCTTGCCACCGTACAAGCAACGGCAGCGTCAATGAGCACTGATATTGCAGCTGTAACAACGCCAACAGCTCTACAAACATCGTTACTTAAAGCGCTCACGACTGATCTTGCTACAATAAAGAGTTGGACACCAAGCACGTTACAACAAGAGTTGCCTACTATTACGAAATTGAAAGACAAATTCCCGCTCTATCAAAATCTTGCTGCGCAACAACTACCAAAACTTGCAACGGATGCTGGCAACATGACAACAGGACTTACGCAATTAGTGCAATCGTTAACACCAGTCAGCACCCCAGCAACCCAGCCGTCGCTCGTGACGAGCTATGGCGGGCAGGCAGCAACACCAGAAGCAGCTCCTGTAAAATCGCCTGCAACGCCCGCAGTAGAAACAAAAGCAGCCGTAGCAGAACCTGCAACACCAGTCTCGAAAACACCAGTAGCAACCCCAATAAAGAGATACAATAGTGCATGGGCGCTTAACGAATTCAAAACATTAGGAGTAGAAGAAGGCTTTTTTTACAATAAAGAAGGTAAACAAGTAACCCCTGTACCAACTGGTAAAAAAGAACATGTTGAGTCTACGTTAAAGAAAATTGAAGAAGCTTTTAAAAAACTTATGGCACAATATGCACCCGATAAAATGGGTGGCAATAAAGAAGCCGCTGATGCTCTTCAGGCAACCCATCAACAATTAAAGCGTGATATTGAAGGAGCTCAAGAGGTTAAGAGTCAGGCAACAGCTCAGTAATAAGAGAAACGTATAGGCACAAAAAAAAGCCCCCGAAAAATCGGGGGCTTTTTTATTTAACCGTGGGTTTAAAATTGGGTTTTGCCTGGATCCCCGATCAAGTCGGGGATGACGTGTGTACAAATCTATATCACAAGAATTATGAAATTTAAAATCAGTATGTTATTTAAATACAGGTCCTGCTTGCTCAGCCTGGTAGATCAAAAATTTATTGTATACCGTACTTGCAAAGCGAGCAACTGAATTTGCATATAGATCGTCACCAAAATCATCGTCACCCAACAAGAATCGCATAACGCTCGAACTTCTTTTTGGATGAACAAGCTGTATCTCTTGGTCGATATTGGCCAACTTTTTAATTTCAGCAATTGCATCATGATATGAACCGATTTTATCAATCAGCTTAAGCTTAAGTGCTTGGTTACCGGTAAACGCTTTTCCATCAGCCCAGATTTTCGAATTGCTTGCTGATAATTTTCGTTGTGTTGCAACATCGTGTACAAACTGCTGATACGTATCATCTGACAACATTTGAAGATATTTTCGTTCATCTGTACTCGTATCTTTGACCATGCTTCCCGCTGTTTTATATGTACCCGATTGAACATAGGTGTAATACACTTTCCATGATTCCATAAAGTGCTTAACATTTGGCAAGCCCATATAAACACCAACACTACCAACCAATGCAGACGGGGTTGCGATAATTGTATTGGCTGCAATGGCAACATTATAGGCACCTGAAGCACATATATTTTCAATCAATACGACGACCGGTTTTTTTTCTTTGAAACGCTTGAGTTCAATAAATAATGCCTGACTTTCCCCTGGATAACCTCCGGGCGAATTGATACGCAATAAAAGAGCTTTAATGTCGCGATCTTTAGAAAATTCCTCAAGTCGCTTAACATAAAACGAAGTATCGTAGATTTCGCCGGTCAGATTAAGAAAACCGACATGCGCTTTTGGATGCAATGCATCTTCGGCTGCCATTTTAAAATTTGAAAAAATCATGGGAAGAAATTGTAAAATCAGCAAAACAAAAAATACATTTTTAAGAATACTAAAAAGAGAATCGGATTTTGAACGTTTTTCAGGGGTACTCATGGTTTCCTAGCTATTATTATCCGTAGGCAGATCAGGAATTCGATGCGAATCAAAAGGCTTAAAAAGGTCTTGAGCAACACCGCATACCGGACATGTCCACATATCATCGAGATCTTCAAATGCAATTAAATTATTTTCAATACTTCTTTCTGCGGTTTCTTCGTCATATAAATAGCCACATACGGAACACACATACGCATTCATAGTACTCTCCTCTATTATTATACATAATCTTTTGGTTTTAAACCAAACAAAGTTTCTATCACACGTACATATATTTTAAAAAAATCTCATGTACAAATGATAGGATTAAAAAATAATAAAGAATTTATATTTCATGCATGCAATGATTGTGTAAGATTTACTTTCTTACTTGCAATACGACGATTTGGTTTTGAAGGATCTTTAGTGATAACCGAAACTTGTTTTGGATGAACAGAAGGTTTATAAACTACTTCTATGATTTGATTTGGCTCTAATTGGTGCGCAAAAGTTTTTTCAGTACGCGATGGTTTTTTGCGATATTCTGTGTGATATGTTTTTGTTGAAGCAGAGATAGGTTTATTATTATGCAATTTGTACGTACATTCAACATAATAAGCATCGCCATCAGCCTGCTTTAATTCTTCTCTAATGGTACCTAAAACATCATTAAGCATTTCTGTATCTGACTTAAACTGTTTTGTTTGATGTGATCGTGTTTTGGTTTCTTGCTTCGATCCTGATTTCTTTTTCATGACAATGGGTTGCGCAACAACAAGCGGTGCTACAAAGAATACGCTGAATACTGCTAAACGAGCCTTAATACTCATACACTTCATACAAGCCTCCGTGGTAATAATCGCGACTTTGCGATCTTAGACAAACATTTTTGCACGTCCGTCCCTACTTAGTATTATACACTATTTGAAATAGATTTTTTGAGGTTTATTATATTTCGGTCCAAATAAGCTTTTAAATAAGCTATTGTCCGATTGATGAGGGACGAAATTACAAATAAAACAATTTTTGTTTAAACATGGGTGCGTTTGAAGATTCATCCACTCTATAGGAAACTTCCTGTCATGTCAAATCCATACAGATATCCATCTTGGAGCGCCCTCTAGATCGTGACTTATCTCTATTTTTTTAAAATTAAATTTTTTGATCCATGATTGCATAGAATTTTGCGCAATTCCAATTTCAAAAACAACTTGTGGTAAGTTTTTTTCGCATAAGACACTATCGCTCTTCAAATACATCTTACTATCAGACAACATACGATCATATAACGCGTACCCTTGATCATCGGCAACCAATGCGTCACGATCTTCCCATGCACGGACACTTTGGTCCAACGCTTCCCATTCTTTTTGTGACAAATATGGCGGGTTACTGACAATAAGATCAAATTGTTGTTCAGGCTTACATGCACTGTATATGTCCGAAAGCAAAAATACGACGTTAGTCAGCTTGTTATACTGTTTGTTTTTTTCGGCTAAATCAAGCGCTTGTTGATTTTTATCCAGGCCAATAACCTGTGCACATGGGAAAGCTTTTGCCAATGCAAGTGCAATACACCCAGTACCGGTACATACATCTAAAATCGATAATTTTTTGTTTTTTAGCTCAAATTTCTCAAGCTTTTTAATCAGCCAACTGACCCATTCTTCAGTTTCAGGTCTGGGTATAAGAATCGGTGGTTCGACCAATATCGTAAGATCACAAAATGGAACAGAGCCCAAAATATACTGTAATGGTTTTTTTTCGGTAACACGCTGAGTAATCCATGCATCAAGTTGTGTTTGCTGAGCTTGATTTAAGACCGTATGATTATCAAGTAATAATTCTGACTGACGCTTACCCGTAATCTGCTCAAGCATCCACCACGCTTCTTGTTCGGCAAGTATCGTATGCCCACAAACAAGTTCTAACCGTTTTTTACTGTCAGCTATTATTTCTTGAATATTTTTTGTCACATGACACTCTATTTTTAAGCAAATTATATTCGAAGAGGCGCTCCAGCCTACGCTTATCCACGCCTTCCGGCTTGGCAAGCTATGGCGGACAGGTCGCCCTGATCCTTCGACTGCCGTTCGTCCCGATGGAGGACCGAAGGTCCGAGTAGAGGGAAACGAACGACGCTCAGGACTAAAGGGTCTCGAAGGGTGCGCCTACCCCATCAACAAACTATTTACACAACCAATCAAATCCTGCAAATCACCTATTGCCGTTTTTACGTCAACAAGCATCGCTTTGACTACTTTTAACAATTCTTGGTCAGAACGTACATCAGTGGCCAATAATAATTTTGTAACTTCTTGATCAAGTTTTTTTAATACCTGCTCTTCATGATCAAGATCTTTGGCAAACAAAAGTAATGGTGACTTGAGTCCCGCATATTTTTTATGCATAACATCTTTAATTATTACCAGCGCCTGATTTTTATCAGTAATCGCTGTCTGTTTAAGAGAAATAATTACGTCGTGCTGCAAAGACCAATATAATAGTTTCATTTTTTCTTGAGCATCTTTAATACGCATATCACCACTATATGCATTCGATACTGAAACAAAGCGTACCCCTGATGGAGCTATTTGCAGATTTTTGCAGCAATCAGTCTGCATAAGATCTTTAAGCGTAACCGGCGGACATTCTAAGGCTTTCTCAAGCTTTTCGCGCATCTTTTTCAGCCCTGGCATAAGCGGTGCACTCTCAAGATGCGTACATACACTTATGAGCACAACAAACATAAGTTTTTTCTTCATGATACTCTCCCAATTACAAAATTTTTACTCATTCAAAAGCCCTGCAACAAATTCTGATGCATCAAACGGCTTAAGATCTTCTAAATTTTCTCCAAACGTAACATAAACAATTGGTAGATGTAATTTTTCAGTAATCGAAAATACAATACCACCCTTGCCGGTCCCATCAAGCTTGGTTAAAACAATACCATTCAATTGGGTTGTCGTCCCAAAAATTTCAGCTTGGGAAAAACTGTTTTGTCCTAACATTGCATCAACGGTTAACCAGGTACTAATCGGTTCAGATGTCAGTTGTTTTTCAATAATTTTTCGAATTTTTTCAAGCTCACGCATAAGATTTACTTTTGACTGCAACCGACCAGCAGTATCGATAATAATATGATCATATTTTTCATCATGAAATACTTTGCATGCATCAAAAATAACCGACGCAGGGTCTTGATTTTCTCGACCAATAAATACCCGTATCCCAATCTTGTCAGCCCAGGCAGCAAGTTGCTCGGTAGCTGCGGCACGAAACGTATCACCTGCGACAACGATAACTCTTTTCCCTTGTTGTTTAAGAGAATTGGCAAATTTTGCAACAAATGTCGTTTTGCCACTTCCATTAACACCGACAAGCATGAGAACACGCGGTTGAGCATAATTCGTTTGATATATTTGTAACCGAGCAATTAACAACTTTTCAAGTTCTACTTTCGCTTCTTCAAGTGTCGTAATCGTACTATTTTTAATATCTTCGCGTAACTTATTAATAATCACATTCGTTGTCGTAACTCCTGTATCAGCTGACAGTAAGAGAACTGACAATTCTTGTAAAAACTGTTCGTCCAGTTTGTTACGCGAAAAAATAGAGACTACGCCAGAGGTAAAACTGGTATAAATCTTTTTAATTTTATCTTTGATAAATCCAAACATACTCTATCCTAATCTTGTTATCTGTTTTGCTCATAGCACTTAACCCGTTACTACGCCGTTCGTCCCGATCGAGCGAGCCTTGCGAGTGAGTAGAGGGAAACGACGGCGCTCAAAAGTATCTCGAGGGTAATTTCGAGTATATCTCAACAATCAAAACTGGCCATGAATTTTACTTACGGTACCAACTCGTACCAATCTAAAAATTTACGCAATGCCCGTACCCGATAAAAATAATCATGATATTTTTCAAGCTCATGACGCATATGAGCGTAGGTTTTATCAGCTCCATGAGGGGTAAAATAGGCATCATAGGGCAAACTTGGGTGCGCATCAAAAGTCTCTGGCGTATGCAATATCCCTTCGCAACGCCCTTCAAATACCTGTATGTTAGGACCATTAACATAAATCATATAGAGCAAAAAATATGCCCGATCGCCTGGCTCTATCAGTTTTTTAATCCCCTCAAAGCCTAACCCATGACTTACAAATTTTGATAATACGCCCGGAAAATTATTATATTTTTCAAAATAAACACCTGCGTCGTCAATTAATAAAGGGGCTTGGACCAAATCCCATGCTTTTTTAGCTTTATCAAGAGCAACTTCATGTTGGTCCATGCTTTGAATCTCGGGAATGTCTGCTTTAAATGGTTTAAGAAGTATATGCGGGGCATGTTGAGCAAGAACCCGCTCAACTTCTTCGAATTTGCCGGGATTAGATGTAACATAAAATATTTCTTTTTTTTCTGGGGACATATAATCTTTCATGTTTTTATTTTTTTTACTAATTAAAGATCTTAACATAGCCACAAAGCATCAGCAATAACGCAATTCTTGCAAATATTTTGATCGATTACTTACTATAAAAAATATATTCGAAATAAAAAAACAAAAACGGGGCAATTATGTTTTTAAATATAAAAAATATAAAAAATGTCATGAAAGTTTTTATACTGTTTTTTTTGATAATAAACATATATCAAGAACTGTCTGGCAAAGACTCAATCTGTAGTCTCGTTATCTTATTTGATAATGACGATACCGAACGAGATAAGCCAGAAGATCCGCTGGTCAGCTCTTTGGCTCAAGCAATATATCAAAAACAATCCCCAATTCTTTGCTCAGGGTACACCCTGCGACGCTATTTTAAAAACATGGTGATGAAAAAAACATTAGCAATAGCACAAAAAAATAAAACGTACGAACAATTAGACGAGGCTATGAAAAGACTCCCATCAGAATTAATTAACTTTAAACATCTTGATGGCCGTATTGAGACTATGACCAACAACAAATATATTACAGAACATATCATGAAAAATCTGCAGCCAGAGCAATGGATTTTTAGAGACAAAGCTATGCAACTGACCGCCGATCAATGGTTTATTTTTAGAAAAAAGAATACCAATCTTTTTATGCTCGTCGCCAAAGCATATCTCCTATCAAAAGGGACCAGTGATGATTTTACAAAAATTGGACTCGATGTTTCTGATTACACGAATGTCACCCCACAAACAGAAAGATTGTATAGTGCACTACCCGAAACAGATTCAGATTTTGATGCAAACTATCATGCAGACTTACAACCTCCTGCCGACCCCAAAAAACCAGAATCAAAAATAACCGTTGATGATATAAAAAAATCTCTTCTTCCTGGAGTAAGCCCAGACAAGTACAAGCCTGAAGAAGAACGGTTTTTATGGGTTATATATCTTGAAGGACATGGATCATCGACTGGCACAGCACAACAATCTCAAGCAGATTATAAAAAAACATTAGACGCTTTCGATCGTAATGTTACATTTTTTCAGCAAGCTTTAGAACAAGTACGAAGAACTGGTGGAACGATTACCTACACAACAACAAATCTAACAACTGGTGTGCAAAAAAAGATCGCCGCAAATAAAGCAATGTTAGAAAAAGAGCTTGCTCAAGCAAAAGAAGCAGTATCAAGACACAAACTTGGTTATACCGGTCTTCCAGCAGAAACGGTCTTTATTGCAGGGTTTGTTTTTAATGATTTTCAAAAACTGTTATCAGTTCTTTCAACCCATGTTAACACACTGTTTCTCTTCTACACCACCTGCTTTGCTGGCGGCTATAATCGAGCTTTTGTCGGTGAAGTTTTAAAAAATATTATGGCCAATTTCATGGTTGCCGTAGGAGCATTAACCGATCAAGTTGTTTCAAGTTATGGCTGGAAATCATGGCACCTGCTATCGACAAGCAAAGAACCACTCAAACTCGGCTTTAAACTTGATTTAGAGAAATATTTTAGCGAATTATCAAAATATTTCTCTTTTAATCCAACGCCCGAAGCAATCCAGAAAAAAGCACAAAAAAAAGCGTCTCTTGAAAATGCATTGAGAAGCGTTACCTGGCTTAGTGAAGGTGTTTGGATGAATGATGCTCCGTTTGTCCGGCTCCCCAATGGTGATACTTTTAGCGCAAGCAAGCTCAATAAAGAAATTTATCATCTGAGCAATGTTGACGCAAAAGTACATGCGCTTGAAAACAAAGAGTTTGATTTCTCAAAATGTAGTGCAGTTTTTCTATCAGCGCCGTACATTACCGTTCCGGTTACGTTAAGCAAAGCCTGTTTATTTTCCATCATGCCTCCTCCTGTGCAAAAAGACTTAACGGGTAACTTGTATATTGCTAAAGATTTTGTTGCTACCCATTATTTCCAAACCGTTACAAGAAAACATACTTTTAACGAAGCACTTGCAAGAAATTTTTTAGAAGGCTTAGGTGTCTATAAAAAACGATTTTTAATTGAAATATTTCATTGCAAAGACCCAACACTGAAAAAAAATATTACGCTCAGAAATCTTGTCATTACCGCAAATAGGTCAGAAACAGGAACGGCAACTATTGCATGGACTGAAGACAGCAAAGGATATAGAAAAACATTTGATCTTAAAGAACGAGAACGAACGACGGTTTCGAATAAACTTGAATATGATATTCAAACTCTTGTTAAAACAATCGAAGCTGCCCCAACGACAGACGTTTCACAAGATTCTATACAACAAGAATTTAATGCTTTAAAAAAAGCAATAAAACCAGACGTGCTCGATACAGAAAAAGTACTCTCATCTGATTTTTTTAAAACGCACGTAAAACGTATACAAAAAGATCCTAATACTATTGTTGATCCAGCAACAGGAAAAACATGGTTACATGAAGCGGTCGAAGTGCAAAGCAAGCGTCTTATAAGCATGCTCTTACAACGTGGTGCTGATATCACCAAAAAAGATAAAAATGGGAGAACTGCTTTCGATCTGGCCAAAGAATCTGGTAATCCTGAGATAATAAATATATTTTTATTTTTTCATCCAGAACTAGGAAAAAAATCTGATGTTCTTGAAAATCTTGTCTATAGCTTACAAAAATTACGGGATACACTTTCGAATCTTGCAAAAACACTCAGACGAGTAAAATAATAAAAAATGGGAATTTATGCTTTTACATAGAAAAAATATATCTGTCGTTTTTCTTTTTATTATTATTACAAACATAGCTACCTATGTATCTGCTCAAGATACTATCTGTAATCTGCTTATATTAATAGACAATAACGATACCGAAAAAGATGACCCCTATGGACCTCTTCTGACAAACTTAACCCAAGCGATTTATTCTCAATGTACACCCATTATCGTATCAGGATATATCTTGCAACGATATTTCAAAAATATGTCGATGTCAGAAGAGCGTTACAAAGAACGTAAAGACAGAACGTTTGAAGAAAAATGGCTGGGACCCGGCCTATGGATGTTTCGAGAACCCGAGATGCAACTTACTTCAAATAGGTGGTCTGTGTACAAAAAAAATCACAATCTTTTTGTTATAATTCCAAAAAAGTATCTTGCTTCGAAGAAAAAGAAAACTATTCAAGAAATCGGGTTAGATATCTCTGGATGTACTGATGTAACAAAAACAATAGATTCTTTTTGCAAATATACATGGAAATATAGTCCAGATGAAAGTGCCTTTAAGCTTAAATATCCTGAGGTATTAAAACCACCCAAAGCACCCGCACTGGTAAACATCGACGACATTAAAAGCCTTTTGATTCCTGGAGAAAGTCCAGACAAGTACGATCCTAAAAAAGAACGATTATTATGGGTTATATATCTAGACGGTCATGGAAATTTTGCAAAACTTTCTGATCAAGATGAAAAACATTATGAGCATCTTACCAATACGATGAACGTTCTTTTAAACGCTCTGGAAAGCGTAAAAAAATCAGGCCAACCATACCAACACATAAAAGAAGACAAAATTATTGAAATTGATCAACAAACATTAGAAGAACAAATTGCAAAAACACAAATCGCGCTTAATAAGATTAGTATTCCTGCAAAAAATGCTCTTATCGCTGGATTACGTTTTGACGATTTTGAGCAGTTATTCAAAATTTTTAATACGCATATTCATACAAAATTTTTATACTATATCACCTGTTACGCTGGTGGTTATAATCGGGCATTTGTTCATGAAATGCTTAATAATATTCAGGTACAGTTTATCGTCGCCGCAGGGGCAATAACTGATAAAGTTGCTTATAGTGATACATGGCCATTATGGCGTTTGAAATCAAAGAAAGATGAACCACTCGAATTTGGATTTCACGCAGATATAAAAAAATATTTTGATACACTCGAAAAATATTTTACTATTGAATTAACCGAAGAAGCGCTCGAACAGCATGCTCAAAAAAACGTTACGCTTGAAAAAGCATTACAATATGCTTCGTGGCTCGATGTAAAGAATAACGAAGATTGGATGATTGCATGGACAAACGATGCGCCATTTGTACGTATTCCCAATGGCGATACGTTTAGTGCCGTCAATCTTGACGATAAAATTTATCAACTAACTAATGTACGTGCAAAAAAACATGCTCTTGAGCAAACCCCATTTGATCTATCTGATAAAAAAGCAGTTTTTCTTTACGCTCCTTTTATAACGGTTCCTGTCACCATCAATAACGCCTGTATCTTTTCAATGATTTCACCTCCGATAAAAAAACGTCGCCTGTATGTTCCAAAAGTTTTTACAGCGTCTCATTATTTCGGAAAATTTTCAAGCAAGATACGTAAAATAGAACCATTAGATGAGGTCATCAAAGTTGTACTGCAATCAGATCACGGACCCTACGCTGCAAATCCAAAACCGACTCATTGGAAATTTTATTATATAACCGTGCCAACTATTGTATGTGAAAATTATGAAAATTCAGGAATTGAAAGTAAAGATCCATGGATTAGATTAGAGAATATTACCCTAGAACTTAGAAAAAAAACTAACGGGACTATGTTTGCTATAAAATTTGTCTGCAATGATCAGGGATATTTTTACAGATCAGACAAACTTGAATTTAAACCAGAAGCTAACATTCGTTTTATGTATAAAAAAATTGAAAAACAGCAAGCTCTAGAAGCTTTTGACAAAATAAAAGGTAAATTTCCTGGCAAGACCATGCATAAAGAATTAGAAGGTATGGGAGGAATGTTGAACTATGATCTTATCGATAAGCGTATTGCAAATAGCTTTTACCAAGCGCTTGCATATAATTTTTTCATAGGTTTAGGCGCTTCTCCAAAATTATTTTTAATAGAAGAATTCAATTGCAAAAATCTGTATCCGATAACGCATGTTATTATCAACGCTGCAAGACCTGGTAATGCAAGTATCAAATGGATAGAAGATGGCAAAGGATATGAAAAAAGATTTTATTTTGAAAAAGAAACACAAAAAAAACAATGGTGGAAAAACAGAACGCTTAAAAGTGGCATCTCTGTTGATATCTATAATATCATGAAAGCAATACGCAAAACTGGTACCACAGAAATTTCAAAAGAATATATCGAACAAGAATTTGCCCGCTTAAAAAAGAGCATTCAGCCAGAAGAAATAGATCAAAAAATTGCGTTCAGTATTGCATTTTTGCAAAAACTCAAAAATCGTGCTCAACAAAATCCTGACCCTCTTGAAAAACTTGTTTATAACCTACAAAAATTACGGGATACACTTTCGACACTAACAAAGACACTAGAACAGGTAAAATCGTAAAAAATCTCGACTTTTTGCCTCTTCCCAGCCATTTTTGGCCCCTTGGCATTTTTTTACCTTCAGATACAATAGATCTATACGTATTTATGGAGGTTTTATATGTCTTCTTGTTTAAAAGAATAAAGATAGAGGGCTTTTTATGAATCAAGAAACTTATGTATATCGCAATGTAACCCTAACTATTCTGGGTATTGCGTTACTCTTACCGTTTATATCTGGCTGTGGGAAACATGAAGCTGCTGGAAGCGCCGTTGGAACGGGCGCTGGCGCTCTTATTGGGGCATCAGTAGCCGGCAGGCACTCCCAAGGAACAGGGGCTTTAATTGGTGGTTTGATTGGTAATATTGTTGGTGGTACGGTCGGCCGTTCTGCAGATAATGAAGAACGGGAAGAAAAAACTGCACGTCGAAATGCCAATTACCGTCAAGCTATTGCGCAGGCGCATGAAGAAAACCGCCGTTTACGCCAAAAATGGTGCTGTAACTGTAGTTGTCAGGTAAATATGGAAGGCGCACGCAGCTGTCCTCGTTGCGGCCATGAACTTATCCGTGAAAAGTTTTGTACCTCATGCCGTACGGTTTTTAGCCCAAAAACAGGTTATAGATTCTGTCCATACTGCAGAGATCATACCATTCTGGCAAGCAGATAAAAATACAAAACCCTTTCTTTTTTGCTTAATTTTCTATTAGAATATAATCATAGGGTTATGTCGAAAGTAAAAAGCAAAAAATAAGGGGTTTTCATGACAATATTTAATAAATTAACATGCTTAACCATTTTTGGATTAGCATTACTCGTATCTGGATGCACCAGACAAGAAAAAACAGCTGGCGGAGTCGTTATTGGTGCTGGTTCAGGAGCGCTTATTGGTGGCCTTGCTGGCGGCGGCGTTGGAGCTGGTGTTGGTGCCGTTGTTGGTGGCGTTGCCGGTGGTGCAATTGGTAACAGCATGGGTGACGACGACGATAGATACGATAGACGCGATAGACGCGATTATAGAAAATAGTTACGAAACTGCATTCTCGAAAGAGACCATCTTGATTAAGATGGTCTCTTTCTTTTTTATACTTTGGGGAATAGCTGAATGCGTTGCCTGGATCCCCGGTCAAGCCGGGGATGACGTAAGAGTCTCTCTCTTTGTTTAAGCTCAGGTTTATAGGCTCATGAGCGCCTTGCAAACCATGCACCATTCAAGTATACTTATTTTTATACTTGAATTTACAATAGTATTAAACGAGTATTAAACGGGGTTCTTGTTAGAGATTCTTCTTTATCAAAATCATACAAATTTTTATATAACCAGATCGTAAGGTGGCGTTGTGAACAATTTGCTCGAAGTTCGTAATTTACAGGTTTCTATTGAAGACAAAAAGGTCCTGAATGGTATCTCGTTAAGTATAAAACCAGGCAAAGTACATGTCATCATGGGACCAAACGGTTCAGGAAAAAGCTCGTTATCGTATACGATCATGGGTCATCCCCGTTATATTATTACGGGCGGCGAAATCTTGTTTTGTGACCAAGTCATTAACGAACTATCTCCTGACAAACGGGCAAAACTTGGGTTATTTCTCGCAATGCAAAACCCATTAGAAATCGAAGGGATTCCCCTTAAAGACTTTTTACGTCAAGCATATAATGCTTTATACGATGGCACACCAAAACAGTTAAGACTTAAAGAATTCGCCCATCATCTTGCTAAAAAACTTGAACTCTTAAAAATGGACCTGAGTTTTGTCGAACGTCCCGTAAACGTTGGTTTTTCTGGCGGCGAAAAAAAGCGATCTGAAATGTTGCAACTTGCAGTACTTGAACCCAAGCTTGTTATCTTAGATGAAATTGACTCCGGTCTTGATATCGATGCACTGCGTATCGTTTGTAACAGTATTAACGCTATTCGTGCTGCACATCCAGAAACATCTTTTTTGCTCATTACACACTATCAACGTATTCTTGAGTATGTTACTCCTGACTTTGTTCACGTGATGCAACATGGGAAAATTGTACGATCTGGTGGTCCTGAATTGGCACAAGAGCTTGAAAAAGTTGGTTACGAATAAAAGCAAAATTCGATATTTAAAATCTCATAATTATTGTGATATAGATTTTGTACACACGTCATCCCCGGCTTGACCGGGGATCCAGCCGTGCCCGTCGAAGCCTTGGCGAAGTCGGGGCAAAACCCAATTTTAAAACCCACGATTTAAATATATCTCAATCTCAATTTATTCTAGGTCTGTGTCTTCAGACTCAAAAAAAACTTGTGCATCGGTAATATGCGCAGTATCTTTTGACTCAACGTTTCTTGATGGTTTTGACCGAACAGTACGTACTGTTTCGTCTGAAATTTCAGACTGTTTTGCCTGGCGTGCAACATCTTCACGCGTGTGCATTGTTTTTTGATCTTTTGTATCTTTTATTTCATGCACCGCAAAAACATTACTTATTATTACGATAAGAACATACCAGATATTACGTATAATCTTTTTCATACGACACTCCTGCATTCCTGAATTTGATTAATTTTTTTTACTTATTTCGATCATACAAAAATATAGCTCATAAAAAAACCCTCGATCTGTATCGAGGGTTTTTTTAGTATTTTTTATTCACAAAAAACTTAATCTATTATAGTACTAAAACCAGTGTTAACAATAATATCGGTAATCATATCGACATATAATGCTGGAAGTGCTGCTACTGCTTCTGCCACACCACCATATTGCCCATGACGCACTTTAAGTCTCTTGCGAAACATCGCTTCTGCTTGTTGTATCACCCTTTTCCATGCACCATTATCAGGAAGTTGTGCGAGTAATGCTTTAAACTGTGCCATATTGTTATTATGTTGATGCGCATTTTTCACCGCTCTAAAAAAAATATATTCTGCAGCTTTTTTAGGATCTGCAGGCGCATTACCCATTTCAACTTCTGCTGTTTGTTGCGCGATTAATTGCATTGACTGTAAACGTAGTATAATATGAGCAACAATTTGTGGGTCTTCGTATGGTTCTATGTCCATTTTCATCGTTGTCGACATTGCCGCAAGATTACTCATGCTAACAAACATGCAACAAAGCATCATCACAAATTTTTTCATAACATTCTCCTGTGATAAGACCAACTTTTTTGATTAGAGTATCACAAGATATACATGAAAAAGTAACTATTTTGTTTTTTGTTCCAAAAACGTATCTTTCAACAATCAGCTTTGAGTTGCTTCTGGACCAGGACCAGACCCATCTCTCCACCCAAGATCATTTGCCAATTGTTTATTCATATCAACGCCATTTACCTGAGCATTGCCCGCATCATATGAAAATTTTTGTTTGAATATTGTCACTAATTGTTCGGCTTGTGCATCAAATGTTGCCTTACTTCTTTCTACCAGATTAACAGCTTCCTGTGCACAGCTACATTGAGCTTGCAAAATCTGCTGATCACACTGTACAAGCAATTGTGTCATCGCACGAAAAAATTGGTCACCAGGAGTAGTGCCGGTGAAAGTTCTAAGTCTTTGATTTATTGTCTGAAACATATTAACCACTAGATTTACTGCATCAGTTTTAATCTTGGTTGCACCTTTACCTTTTTTTTGCAAATCTCGGGCCGTTATAACCATGAGCTGAGTTCGAGCTTTTATTAATCTTAGAATGCTATCAGCTTGTTGTAATTTAGATACTGCTGTTTTATTTTCTGTTTTTGAAAAATTCATTGCATTAAGATTTGCACAACCAACAATAACGCAAAAAAATGTCACGATAAGTTTTTTCATAAAATATCCTCTATATTAAAAATATTAAAAAAACCGACTTCGTTAAATTAAATCAAGCTCCATAAGCGTGTGTGTATCATATACATGTACTGCTGGGTTGATTCCCTCAGCGATAGTAATCAATCTTTGTCGAAGTTTATTTACTGATATCGTGATTTTTTCAACTAATTGTTCTAGACATTTTTTTACGATATCAGCAGTTTCTTGCACCGACACACATTGTGCGTTAACTAATTGTTCGTCAAAAATTCTATATGCTTCTTCCATCTCGGTATTACATCTAACCACAACAGCATGAACATCGTAATATTTTTCACTATCACGAATCATAGTAGGCATGATTGATTTAATATGATTATGAGCAGGCTTCATCGCCACCATTACTTTCATTCTTAGTACCTTTGAATCTTCGTTCTTGAGTTGCACAGCAATCTTTGCGCTTTCGCTTGTTAATTTTAGAATTTCTTGCGTTGGTGCGGACAGCTTAAGACAACACGCACCCACCATATCCTGTTGTGTTAAAGTACGAGAACTGTATTTTGGCTGTTTCTCTTCTTTCTGCGCTCTTGGAAGCGTTCTTGTAAGCGTACTACGTCTTGCCTGAGGTTTTCCCGTTTTTTGGTCAATATTCATTGCCTCTAAATTTGCAAAGCCGACGATAACGGCACAGAAAGCTACGATAAGTTTTTTCATAATGTTTCCTCCTAAGAATAAGAAGATAAGGTGATTTTTAAAGCCCGATTACGTTAATCAGGACTCTAATCAGGCTTAAGATAGCGGTCAAAACAATAAAATCAAGCGTTATTTTCAAATACTTGCTCTGCAATCGCTCAGTGTGGGAGAATATTTTCATATGATCACGAAGTAAAAAATATATTGGGAAGGGATTTTGTGATGATTAAGATTAATAAAGCGTTTACACTCATCGAATTAATGATTGTCGTTGCAATTATTGCGTTTTTATCTGCGATTGCGATACCACAATATTTTACTTATCAAGCAAAAGCACGTCAGAGTGAAGTTTCTATAATATTAGCTTCTTTACATACAGCGCAGCAAGCATATTTTGCCGAACATGGCGAATATACCACCGTTCTGAATGGCGAAAATGGGCTTGGTTGGAAGCCTGAAGGATATAAAGATGGTGGCAAAGGTGAAAACTTTTATTACACCTACGGTTTTTATTTCCCTGGAGCACAGGAAGGGGTCAATTATTTCACAGGAAAGCTTGAAACCCCTGCCCACAACCTTGGGTCATGCTCTGCTGGAAAAGAGGGCTTTATCGCCAAGGCTGCCGGCGATATTCTGGGTAAAAAAAGTACTGACGTCTGGCAAATCGATGAAAGTAGAAAGATAGAAAACATTCATAGCGGCTTAAACTAGCTTTGAGCAAGACGCACCCTTCGAGACACTCGCCCATTTCATGGGCTCATTCCTCAGGGCGAGCGCCTTTTTTCTTGTCATAAATCAAGAATTTTCTTACAAAATACGGCATAAATATACTTTTTTAACTATCCCATACTTATAACGCTATTTTTAATATAATTGACAAATAAAAAATTTATAATTGACTTTTTTCCCCCGTTTTTTGTAGTTTAAAAATAGGACATAAGCCTAACGACTATTTTTGAGATACTATTTTATAGGGGGAAAAGTATGAAGTTACCTGTTATACAGAGTGCTAAACGCATCTCTGATATTTC
>Ga0207111_10070_pt1 | contig 29748 bp, 30 predicted proteins | sample Alteio_BWMinHeat_71_FD_153577 | JGI IMG/M metagenome (GOLD analysis project Ga0207111, IMG submission 153577) | Enriched cells from forest soil in Barre Woods Harvard Forest LTER site, Petersham, Massachusetts, United States -... | ecosystem: Environmental > Terrestrial > Soil > Temperate forest >... | reverse complement strand
TTTGGTCGGCGCATATGGCAGCGATCAAACGGGAAGGCATTTCAACGAGTGCGTATGCGAAGCGGCATGGCATTGCGCTCAAGAGCTTGTATTATTGGCAGCGCAAAGCGCGGCAGGCGGCAGCGCCGGCGAAGGCTCGTCAGTCCAAAACATTCGTTGCATTGCGCGTGGCGGAAACTGTGGCAGTACCTGCGCCGATAGGCTGCGTGTTGATACTGGCGTGCGGCATGCGCCTGGAAATGGCGGCTCTACCTGCACCGGCTTGGTTGGACGCCCTCCATCGCGCCGCACAGGGAGCGCGCTAGTGCATCCCGGCTGTCACATCGATCAGGTGTATCTGTGCCGCGAGCCAATCGACTTCCGCAAGTCGATCGGTGGCTTGAGCGTTCTGGTCGAACAAGAACTGGAATTAGATCCGTTTGGCAGTGCGCTCTACGTTTTTATCAATCGGCATCGCAATAAAATCAAAGTGCTATATTGGCATCGCAATGGATTTTGCCTATGGCTCAAGCGTCTCGAAGCGGAGAAATTCGCCTGGCCGGGCAATGTCGAAGGCGCGCTGCAAACGATCAGTTTGCAGCAATTCGAATGGCTGCTGGAGGGCTTTGATCTGTGGCGAAATCAACCTCATAAAACATTGCATTTCGCTTCTGTTTCATAGGGGAATTTGGTAAAATGCGGCATGCCTTTTGCTGCGCCAAATCCCCTTCATTCATCGCCGGAAATCGAGCTCTCCGAGTTCGCATTGCCGGCCATTCTTCCCGACGATATCACGGCACTCAAAGCGATGCTGCTCGCGCAGCAGACCTCCCATGTGCATGCCATCAAAGCGGCTGTCGCCATTGCCGTCGAAGCGGCTGTCGCCGCCGCCAAACTGGAGGCGCAGGCCACTATCGCCCGCATGATCGAGCAACTGGTACTGGCGCGTCATCGGCAATTCGGCGTCAGTTCCGAGCAGCTGTCCGGTCAGGCGCGTCTGTTCGATGAGCCCGAAGTGCTGGCGCAGACAAGCACCGAGGCCGACGACACGGCGCTGATTCCGAGCGAGACCGCACCCGCCGACCAAGGCAATGATTCATCCGGGAAGAAGCCAGGTCGTGGCAAGCGCAGTCCTCTGCCAGACGAACTCCAACGCGTCGATGTGCTGCACGACGTGCCCGCAGATCAGCGGACGTGCCCCTGTGGCACACCGATGATCGAAATCGGCGAAGACGTCAGCGAACAGCTCGACATCGTGCCGATGCAAATTCGGGTGCTGCGCCACATCCGCAAGCGTTATGGCTGCCCCGGCAGCGTCCACGCCCCGGTCACGGCGCCGTTGCCGCCGCAACCACTCCCCAAGAGCAATGCCAGCGCTGCTTTCCTGGCGATGCTGCTGACCGTCAAATTTGTGGATGGATTGCCGCTGACGCGTTTCGGCAAGGTGCTCGGCCGTGCCGGCATACCGGTGCCGGATCAAACCCTGGCGCGCTGGGTGATCGGCGCCAGCCGCCTGCTGCAACCTCTGCTCAATCTGATGCGCGATCTGCTGCTCGACGGCGCCTTTATCCACATCGATGAAACCGTGGTGCAGGTGCTCAAGGAACCGGATAAAAGTCCGACCTCGCAAAGCTATATGTGGGTGCAAGCCGGCGGGCCGCCGGACCGGCCCATCGTCATTTATGACTACGATCCGAGTCGCAGCGGCGCTGTGCCCGTGCGCTTGCTACATGACTATCGCGGCTATCTGATGACCGACGGCTATGATGCCTATAACAAACTGGCGCGCACCGATGGCATCAGCCGGCTGGCGTGCTGGGCACATGTGCGCAGGCGCTTTGTGGAAGCCGTCAAGGTGCAGCCAAAAGGCAAGCGTGGCCACGCCGATACGGCCGTGGCCATGATCGGCAAGCTGTATCAAATCGAACGCGATTGCCGGGAGGCGACTGATGAGGTGCGCTTGGCTGCGCGCCAGCAGCGTAGCGTGTCGGCGCTGGAAGCGCTGCGCGTATGGATGGAACAGACCATGCCCACCGTGACGCCGTCCGGCGCATTGGGCCGGGCGCTGAAGTACATGCATAAATACTGGAGCATGCTCATCCGCTATACCGAGCGCGGCGACCTCCCCATCGATAATAACCGTGTCGAGAATGCGATCCGGCCGTTCGTTGTAGGAAGAAAGGGATGGCTGTTCAGTGCCACGATGGCCGGCGCGCATTCCAGCGCCGTCATTTACTCGTTGGTCGAAACCGCCAAGGCGAATGGCGTCGATCCTTACCTTTGGCTGCTGCGCGTCTTGACCGACCTGCCGGCGGCCAAGACGGTGGAAGAGATCGATGCGCTGCTGCCATGGAATGTGCAATTCGCAGCGATGGTTCAACCGACTGCCGCGCTTTGCACGGAATCGCCGGCGACCGCCTGATGAGCCGGATATCGGTTCAGGCGCTGGCGCGGGCAATTCAGAAAGTCCGGGCCATGAACCTGGGCCAGAAAGAACAACTCGCCGACGCCATCTACCTGGCGCAGCCGAACCTGCTGGCTACCGTTCTGGTGCAAAAGCAGTTGGGCGTGTCGCTGGAAAAAATGGAATTCCTGATCGACATCTTGCTCGTCTGTTTCCAGGCGATGAAAGAGTCCGGCATCGCCTGGCCGCTGATTACGGAAGACGAACAAGACAAGCAGATGACGCGTTACATCGCCGCAGTCAAATTCGGCGAAGACCTGAGTGCGCCGCTTCGGGACCTCGCCTTCAAACAATACATTGAAAGTCATCCGGAGCAGCAGTTGCTTGCCTTTGTAACCGGCGAAATCAACGACTGGCTCAGCCGCATCCCTCCGGAGAGCAACGACAAATACATCATGCTGGCCGCCACCAACTTCGTCAACTGTATTGCCTTTGTTCCCTTGCCGGCACCCTTGCCGACGCGACAGTCAAAACAAAAATAATTCCTACGTCAATTTGCGGGCCCGCGCAAGACTTGGGGTTAATGGATTGCTTACACTTATTCGTGGATTGCCTGGAAGCGGAAAGACCACACTCGCGAAGGAAATGTCTTCACATGTCCATGTTGAAGCAGACATGTTTTTCGAAAAGGACGGAACGTATATCTACAATCCTTCCGAAGTTCAGGCTGCGCATGCCTGGTGTCTTGCCCAAGTAAAGGCAGCGGTCGCCGAGGGCAAGGACGTCGTGGTCGCGAATACGTTTGTGCGGAAATGGGAAATGAAACCGTATCGGCAGCTCGGATGCCCGGTTCGAGTGATAGTCGCACAAGGTAAATACCAGAACATTCATGGTGTAACTCCCGAGAAAATGGAATTGATTCGCAGTCGGTGGGAATCGTGACATGAGAAAGCGTTCCGGATGTGAAGGAGACTGGATTCTCCGAACAGCGTGCGATGTGGGTGCAAACCCGTCTGTATATCAGCTTGGCGACCAATGTACATAACGGACAAATCGTCTAGGCGCTCCCGATTGGGCGGGCCTTCGTGCGCAATCCTTTTATGCGCAGGTTTCGAATAAAACAGAGACATATACCTGACTGGCGCGCAATTCTGCCACACACCAAATATCACTAATTTATGGAGAGTAGAAATGTTACAAATAGCGAAAAAATCTTTAGCGGAACAATTCGTCGATGCGATGGGAAACGACGGGCAACGATGGCAAGCAAAATCGGGCCTGTGGTTTTCGGATGTATTGCACTATATTTCTCCTTGGGGCATATACACAGAGCAAGTATGGAACACGACTCGCCATGTGCTCGCCGACGGGTCAGCAATTGTCGAATGTAGCGATGCATGGGATATTGAACATTCTGAATATCGATTCTGGATGGCATGTGCGGACCCCAACGACGCCGATGCGCTCCGCCATGAAAGAGCGGTGGAGCAGGCCGGCTATGGAATCAGGCCGTCGAAAATCGACTGCAACTTTTCAGCTCCGCTGACCGAAGAACACCTGTTGTTTCGACGCATACTCGAAGTAGCAATGGCTGCGAAAAATGACGACAACAGCCCCGGAACGTTGATTTATTCGTGGCTCCACAATAGAGCAAATGGCCGCCATGAATTCGCTGACGCCGCATTTGAATTGGCAGGTAACGGCACCGATTTTGGAGCATCTGGTGAGCTCGGGGGGATTAACGTCTATGACGAAAGAGGGGATGGAACGGATATGTACGTTGAATGGACGTGCAGCGACGACAGTACGTGGTGCGGCCTCGGGTATTTGCTTATCGAGGGGACCTTGGACGATGACCCAGTTCCAAATTGGTTCGACCAGGATTGGGTGAAAGTACGTGACGCAAATAACAAATTGGTACCGCGCGGTCAACTCGAGTATATGAGAGAGGAAGCAGCTTTGCGCGATTGATGAAACAGAAATCATCGAACTATTGGCGGATTTGCGTGCGGTGAGAGTAAAAAACACCTAAGTTGAGACATTCTTGTTTTGGCCGGATGTACCATTTATGTCTGCTGACGGGCAACGGAGTCGACGCGCCCAGGGTGGCCAACCAAAACACGTCCACGCTTATGAAGCTGGGCCGCCACAAGGCAGCCCCGCTTGGCAATCCATCACAATCAGCCTTCGAACCACAGAAATTGTCCAAATTGCCGAACCAGCACAAGTCTCATCAGCCAGATGCGCCGGTTGCTATACAAAGTTGGACCCATTTTAGGAGGAGGACAAACATGAAATCGAAGGCAAAAAAACGAGTGATGAAAGATGGCATTGAGCGGATTGAAAAACGCGAAGGTGCCAGTGCATTGGCGCAGCTGATTAGGTACAACTCTGGCGCGGTCCGGTATGAGCTCGACTGCGCGTTCAAGGTGCTCAAGCGGGCTTCCAAGGCGATGCCGGACGCCGACGGTCAGGAACTTCCCAAACTGGTCGTCATGTGCGCCGCGGCAAATGATGTATGTATCACGTATTTCGCGCTCGAAGAGGCATTATCTGCCTGGTTGCCTGCAGCGGTCGGAAAGGTCGTCAATGCTGCACTTGAACCCACACTTTTGCAAGCAATGAACGATTTTGACAACGCGGTCACTACGTTGAAAGCTTATCAATAACAACCAGGAAATATTAATTCAAATGCCCTGCAGTTCGGGGGCATTTTTTTGTTGGCACTCTGTTCGAATAAATAACAACGCTATTCGCCGGAACTATCATTGGAAGAACAAGGATTTGGAGAATGGCTCGATACTATTGCACGCAATATCAACGAACAGCTGGCATATTGGAATGCGGCGAATCCGGAATAGTAAGTTAGGTTTTGGATAACATCGATTTCGGTTTTTCAAACCTGTCGAAAATCGCCGCATCTTGCGCGTGAACGCTGACCTTGCTTGAGGTTTATATTTGTGCCGAGGTGCGGCCCTGGGATGGCTAACGATTCGTTTTTGCGAGTGCCGCAGGACGAAAAACGGCTGCGCCGGTATGGTGCAGCCTGTGTTGAATCGCGTCTTCAATGGCATTTGCCTCTGCTCGGTTGCTGAACAGTCGGCTACCCGGCAACTATTCGCGGGGTTCAAGCCAAGGAAATTCAATTCCCTGGGCCCTCAGCCAAATTGATACCGCCTCGAGGAAAATGCGAGCGGAGTCAATCGTCCCAACGATGTCCTGAATGTCCGGCGATTCGGCGATGTCGTAACGCCGATTCCGCCAATCGTACAAAGTCGCAAGTCGAGCAGCCTCGGTTTCGGAGTGGCCAATGGCCCGGATAGCAGTTTCGGTGACATTGCGAGTGTCATCTAACTTGCTTTCCGTGTTGCTCCCGGTGGCTAAACATACCGCTACCGAGGAAAATACAATGACATCAAGCGCGGCGCTGATTCGTGTGCCCACTGAAATATTTGTTCGACTGGCATCGGCAAGCGAATGGTGCGCGGCAGTTATCCATTCCTGGATTTGCTGCTTGTCTTGGTCGCATAGTGATGGCACCGGAGATGGGATTTTGTTTGACATAAGCTTCCTTGAATATTGTTGTCCAGGGTACTGCGGTTATGTATAGTGACAGGCGGTCGTTTAGTGCGGATTGCCGGTCATTTACCCACAACTGCGTCGCGTCGACGACGACGTGCAATCAAAATCTGGGCGACACCTCCGATTGCCAATACCGCAATTGTCAGCAACATCGGGCCGGAAAGAAATGCCATGGCGGCGTACAGTTCCGCTGTCATAGCGCACACCCGTGGGTTGCTGCGTAGCCCATGTCAGCCTGCCGGGTCAAAATGCGGTTGAGGTCGTCAATATTTATCCCGTCGACGGTCGCGTTGGCCGACATCTGGTCGGGGCGAGCTGGGGTTACTTGATTGACGCCGGCGAGCATAAGCGCTTCGCAAAACGCCTCTCTATTCGCGCATTGAATGTGGTCGAATTCCTCGAGTAAGAGCGCGTGGAAGTCTCCGCCATGGTGGTAGACGATTGCAGTTTTCAATTGATGCTCTCCAAATTATTTGATTGTGGAGCCTCATTGTCGGCAAATTGGTGGGTCGCGCCAAGAGGGTTGGGCGTTGTGTTTATATGGGAGCTGAACCCTCGTAATATGTTGCTCATCGCCAGTTTGACGACCAATCCTCGCACCACTGTTCGACATCAACGGCGCGCCACCTCAACAATCTGGTTCCGGGTATATGCATCGGCGCCGGTACCGCCAATCGATTTGTCCGCATATGTCTCCGAATGGTCGCAGTGCTCTTGTCCAGCACTTCCGATAGTTCGTCAATATCCAAATGCCTTGTTGTCATCAAACGCGCTCCACATGGAAAGACTTGCGGTCGGAATGTTGGCGTGACGACCGAGATTTTTCCGCAAAATTTGTATAGCGTTGCGTTTTATGGCAGTGTTACCCCCGGTGTCAGACTACCTGTCGCGTGTCCGTCGTGAACTGAGAATATACCAGTCGGGTCTTTGAAGTGGGGTTCGGTTCGGTTTTTTTACCTCTTATTCAAACGCTCTTGCCGCCCGCAGCGGTGGGGTGTTACGGGTGGAGCGAAGCGGAACCCGTGCCTTCAAGGTTTCAGGTTTGGTTTTTTTGTTCGAGTCGGAAGAATCCTCGTATGACGGGCAATATCGCCCGAAATCCAACCGGGGGCGGGAAAAAGAGTCGCAGTGAATACGTATCCAGCAGAACGGAAAGAAGCACTTCAGCGGCGCATGATGCCGCCGGAAAACAAGAAGGTCTCGGAACTGGCGCGCGAGACCGGGATCACGGAGCAAACGCTTTATACTTGGCGGCGTCAGCTTAATGGTCAGGGAATCACCGTGCCGGGTAATGGAAAGAATAGCGAGCAATGGAGCTCGGAAGACAAGTTTGCGGTGGTGCTGGAGACCGCAGCCATGAGCGTGGCGGAGCTGGCGGAATATTGCCGGCGCAAGGGACTGTACACCGAGCAGATCGCGGCATGGCGCAAGAATTGCAGCGGAGCCAATGCAAACGTGGTTCAGGCGGCTAAAGGCCAGCGTGAGCAGTCCAAAGGCGATCAGAAGCGCATCCGTGTGCTGGAGAAGGAATTGAATCGCAAGGAGAAAGCGTTGGCTGAAGTGGCCGCTTTGCTGGTACTGCGAAAAAAAGCCCAGGCGATCTGGGGGGAGCAAGCGGAAGACTGATCCGCACTCCAGATCGCCTGTTGTATATCGCGTTGATACGCGAGGCGGAAATCGCAGGCTGCCGCCTGCGTTGTGCGTGTGCCGAACTTGAGATTTGTCTGCGTACGTTCCAGCGTTGGGTGCGTGACGGCGATGCCGCCGTTGCCGCCGACCGCCGTACGACGAATGTGCGTCCGACGCCCGGAAACAAGCTCAGTGAGGAGGAGCGCGCTCAAATACTGGTCGTGGTCAATAGCGGCGAGTTCGCCAGCCTGCCGCCGAGCCAGATTGTGCCGGCGCTGGCGGATAACGGCGTGTACCTGGCGTCGGAATCGAGCATGTACCGTTTGTTGAAAGAGAAGGAAATGCAGCATCACCGAGGGCGTGCGAAAAAGCCTTCGAGCCGGGTCGTCACGAGTCATCTAGCGACAGCGCCGAATCAGGTGTGGAGTTGGGATATTACGTGGTTGCCGGCTGAGATAAAAGGAAAGTATTACTACTGGTACATGATACTCGACGTGTTCAGTCGCAAGATCGTCGGGCATGAAGTGCATGAGGCGGAGTCGGCGGAACTGGCGTCATTGCTGATGCGGCGGGCGAGTTTGGCAGAAGGATTGGCCGGGCGACCGTTGGTGCTGCATTCGGATAATGGCAGTTCAATGAAAGGCGCCACGATGCTCGCTACGCTGGAGAATCTGGGTGTGGCGGCATCATTCAGCCGGCCGCGTGTGAGCAACGACAACCCTTACGCTGAGTCGTTGTTTCGCACCTGCAAATACCGCCCGAATTACCCGAATAAGCCATTCGGCAGCGTACAAGAAGCACAGGTCTGGATGCTCAAATTTGTGCGGTGGTATAACCAGGAACACAAACACAGCGGCTTGAAGTTCGTGACTCCGGTGCAGCGCCATGATGGAACGGCAACGGCTATCCTGAAACACCGGGAACAGGTTTATCGTGAGGCCCAGCGCAGGAATCCGACGCGCTGGACGCAGCAGACGAGGAACTGGAAATTGAAGGATGAAGTTTGGCTTAACCCGGAACGAATTATGCCGGTGGAATTAAAGCAAGCAGCTTGAGGTCACGCGACAGGTCGGTTGACAAACGCCGGTTACGGTCAAGTGTTCAGTTGAATAGAATCGACAAAAAGGAATGCCACCGTGCCCTGCACGTTTGAAATCAAAAATATTACGGTATTGCCAAAGGCAAAGGTTGCGGTCTTGGATGGGACTTTGCTTGCAGGCGCCGTCACAACTGACTCGACCGCCGAGCTTGTCCACTGCGGTCAGTGCTTTCCATTGCGCGTGAAAGGTGTGGCTTCCATTCAACCATCCAGCCAGTGCGACGCCCTGAGTGTTACGGTCTCCTTGATGCAGGATGCGATGACTATCGCGGCAATTGGTGACAGGATAGTCTGCGAGTAACGTGCTCTCCAAATTTATCTGGATGCGGTGTATGAGGAATTTAATGCAATGTTTTTGAGTAATAGCCCCCCATGACCCGACCCGTACTTTGCACAGTTACATCAGCCAGAAACAGGCGGCCTAAACAGCTTCGTTTGCAGTTTGAGGAATTCTAGCTGACTCCACGCTCCAAAATGGATTCTTTCAAAGGGCAGGCTAATAACCTAAAGTAATTAAAATCTTAAATTCAAGCGGAAATTATTCTGTATAAAAATTGATTTTTTGGGTCCTTTTTGACTATTCGGTTCCTATACGTATTTGATTCAGCAAAGTCTCGCTGAACGATTCATATCTAACTGAGGAAAAAATTATGGACACAGTCTCATTGCAACACATTACTTTGCAGTCAAATCAAATTCACATAACTAGGAGAAGCGACTTTGACGAGGGGCGCGTCGCAGAACTTCTGCCCCTTATGCGTGAAGGTGAAGGGACGGAGTTTCTCCTTCTGCCTGGACAACCGAAGGAACTTCGGATAATTGTATCCATCGTCCCAGGCTTCATGATGGCAACAATTGCGAAAGAAATTGATGGACATCCAGTTCCGATGGTCACGATGGGGGTCGCCATGGACCCTTGCGCGGGAGTAATTTACTGGCCATACTTGTTCAAGGGAATGCGTTGTGCAGCCTCTCCTGAAAATCCGCCCGTCCATCCATGGATGGCTAGCTACATTGAGCCACATGCGGTGTTAGACCTTCATCTCCTTAAATGGCTCGGTGGCTATCAACAAGTCGTTGCGTGGGCGTACGTCGAGTGGTTGAAGCGCCCCCGCTAGCGCCCCACATAGTGAAAACTACAGTTTTGGAGATTTGCAGACTGGGAACTTAAATCCCGACCGCTATTTCGAATACGTACCAACCAAAAAATATGCCGCAGGTATCAATCGACGAAACCCGCGACCCTGCCTGCGACATTCCATCAACCTCCGATTGAGGGGGCCGCATGGAAAAAAATATGTACGTCACTTCACGCAGCCAAATGCGCCGCCAATACCTTCCTGACAAATTCCTGCGCCGAGCCATTGCCGGCAATAATCTCGCGAATGTCAGCCTTCACTGCCGCGTCGTTTGCACCCGCGGCGTCAGCCGCCTCCATCACGGCCGAATAGGCGTCCAGTACAACGATTCCCGTGATGTCAAATCCAAACCCCTGCGCGATAGTTCGCAATGCCGCTATGCCGGCAGCCAACGCAAATGCGGGCCGCTCGACGGCATAATCCTTAGCCGCACGTGTCAACGTCTTGGGGTCGGCCGGACTTTTTGTCGCCAACTCGATGGCAAGTTCGAACAGGCCGGAATCCTTCGCCGCAGCAAACCATTTCCCTTCCTGGCCCGGCTGACTGGCGACAAGGTCTCGCAAAATGGCCTCCGCAGACTTGCTCGGATACTTTTTCGTGATGGACTTGAATGTCGCCAAATTGGTCGTCCCACTGGCGGCATCAACCGCGTACCGGTTATACGCCTCGTCCGCAAATCCCGATGTCAACAATACCTGCTCGCAAAAGTTGGCAATGTCCCAGACCGGAGCGTTCAACCCCATGGAGTTCTCGGCATAACGTATCGCCTCAGCGCTCTTGCCCATTGCGACCAACGCCTTCGCTCCCCATTTTCGTTCATGCCACCATTTATGTCTAGACTTTTCCAGCAGCGCGAGGAGCTCCTGATGCCGACCGGCAGCGTAAAGCGAACTTAGGCAGGCGGTGGTGCCCTTGAAATAGCCGTGTCCCGGTGTTGCCGGGTTCCAGATACGCTCGACTATTGGCATGAAATCATCTGCCCACTTGGAAGCAATCTCCGGCGTCACGCACAGTTCACCCCAGAATTCGACCAATAATTCGATGTATGGCATGTCATCGTCCTGAACCGACTGCCATAGCCGCTCCAGCCACTGCTCGCGCGTCCCATTGTCAACTTCGGCTTTGGTAATGATTGGAGCCAGCGTCTCGATTGCGCGGTTCACGGCCGAGCCGAGCGCACCTGATGAGCTGTCGACATGCTCGAGTGCAGGCGACAATTTTTCCAGGAACAGAACGGCTCCCTCAGCTGCGAGTACGGGCTCTTTGCGCGCCACTTGTTTGATTTCAGCAAGCGCCTCTTTGATGCGTAGGATTGGCGGCTGCGATTTCCAGCCGAAGGCGTTGCGGCGGAAACGTGAGGTGAATTGCCATTTGTGTGTGGTCATGCGACTGAGTATACCGGCGGAATTTTGTTGGCAGTGACGATTGCGAAATGTTAGCTACCAAACAGACGGACGCACGCGGGAATATTCATACTGAAGGAATATGGCATTTCTCCGCCTGAAGGTACATGAATGTCAATGAGGAATATTATGAACACGGTAAGTCTGCAATTCACTGTAGTTACAAATCCTGATTCGTTTGTAGGGTTCGAATATTACATAAAATCTGGCTGTGCGTTCGAGGCTGACAAATTCGCATCTGTATTCCGGCTGAATCGTGCCGACATCAACACCGAGGACATACTCGGCGTTGAGCATGCTGTTGCCGGACTTAAGGCCGGCGAATGCCTGATGGTGTCCCATTCTGTTCCAGAATGAGGCCAGTGAAGCACGAAATCGGAATACGACACGAAATCTGGAGAAAAATCATGCCTGACATTGAACCTGGAAATACCTTCCGTGGACTTCCATTGACTGCCGAGCAGGACGCCGAAGTCAGACATTACATCAAGACGAAAAATCAACATGATGTTCCATGGGATACACCTGAATTGGCGGCCATGCTTGAAGACATGCTGGAACCGCCAATCGGTGACCACGAAGACCTCGGCGCCATCGTTGGCGGCGGGAAGGATGCGGCAGAGCGTGCGGCCGCCACAGTCGACGAGGCCATGGAGCCCATTGAGGCCAGTGAAGAGCTAAATGCCGCAATGGAATCCGAGACCATGAAGGGGCCCAAGCATTGATTGGGGACGGCACACCATTTCGTCGTTAAATCGGATTTGCATTTCCGGCGCCACCACGTCTGGTCCGGATTGCTGGATGTACTGTTCAGTGTTATGTGAAACTTGAATACCGCATATTTGAAATCAGAATTTGCACTTTGTGCCGCAACACAGCATAATTCCTTCGTCTCCTCCAGCTCTGCAAAGAATTGGATTCAGCCCGCTCCGAGCGGGCTTTTTTTCGCCCGAAATATTGCAATCAGTGGAGCAGCACGGGGCTTACCGGTTGCTATCGGAGGCGACAAAGAGTTCAGCGGGTGTTAGCGCACTGTGGAAACCCGTGCTGGTGGCAACGCGCATAATAAAGAGTCATGTTCGGCCCGCCAGTCGAACATGTGAGGCCTGTTTAATTCTGGTGCAGAGCGAACTGCCGACAGAAGGCGGATTCCATTCAGACTTACGGCGCTTTAATGTTCGACGCTTGCTTGCCCTTCGGTCCTTGCGTAATTTCGAACTGGACCTTTTGACCTTCCTTCAGGGTCTTGAATCCGTCCATCGTAATTGCGGAGAAATGTGCAAACAAATCTTCGCCGCCGCCGTCTGGTGTGACGAATCCGAATCCCTTGGAATCATTGAACCATTTCACTGTACCTGTTGCCATGATGATGCTTCTTTCAAAATAAATTTCGTGAATGATATTGTGGGCAAGCAGACTGCCCACCTTCCGGCATGCTCGAGTACCTCCAATTGCATTTCGAACATTGCAATTTCAGTATAGCGCACAGAAACGCCACATTGCCGCAATATTGGCTCGTGCAATGCGGTGCATTTCCGATGCAACCGCATTCCAACCCCGTAAGCCTTGAATTCTGTTGAGTCGCCCCAAACTGTCCCGCGTTGATGCTCTATTGACATTCGGCAGCGTCAACCATCAGTCGGGACAGGCGTTTACCAGGTGTCGGATGTCCGCGAATGTTGCTTTCAGTCGCAAAAATCGTAGTGCCTTGAAGCATTGAAGCATTTAAGCAATAAGGAGAATTTCATGTTTGATACCAGCGTTACATATGAAGCAGCGCCCTCCAGGACAACAGTCCTGCAGAATACCTATCGCCTGCTGTCATTGACGCTCATCCTTAGCGCCGCGACAGCCTACCTTGGTATGCTCTATCCGGTTGGTGGACTCGGCATGCTTGGCATCATGGTGCTCGCTTTCGGCCTTTTGTTCGCAACACGCGCTTATGCAAATAGTGGTACCGGCGTATTGCTGGTATTTGCTTTCACTGGCCTGATGGGGTTTAGCCTCGGGCCGACGTTGAATCATTACCTGCACCTGGCTCACGGCTCCGAAATTGTTGGCACTTCGCTTTTGGCGACAGGCGCCGCATTCTTTGGCCTATCCGCATATGTGCAAGTGACGAAGAAAGATTTTGCCTTCCTCGGTGGATTCCTGATGGTCGGACTCATCGGATTGATTGTTGTCAGCCTGATTGGCATGTTTTTCCCGACACCTGCGCTCAGCCTTGCACTTGCTTACGTTAGCGTCCTGATTTTTGGCGGGTATATCCTGTACGACACCAGCGATATCATCGCTGGCCGGCAGACGAATTACATCATGGCGACAATTTCTCTTTACCTCGACATTCTGAATATGTTCCTGGCGATGCTTCGCATTGTTACGGCGGCACGCGACTAACGAATTGATTCCTCCCCTTGGCCCGCACCGGAAACGCTGCGGGTCGTTATCAATTGAGTCTTGCGGTCACATTTCCTTGGAACCGACGGACTTTTCGACGTCCTAAAGGGTTTTTCAGGAATTTCCAATTTAGAGGACAGAATCATACTGTCCACCAAGATTGTGGAAGGCTTGGTATTGAAATCGCCACTTGGAAATTGTCCACAGGTGTGTCTTCCAAGCGATGTCGGACGTTAGGTCATTTCCTCGAGTTTCAGAACTTCTCCATTTGCGGCCTTCTGCAGCGCGTCGCGGACTTCGTTCAAATTACCGGTGTCAAATAGCTGCAAAACGTCTGATGCCCAGGTCGACAATTCAATATCGAAGGCCGACTCAACGGTTTCGACCCGCGTTCCATCATTGGTGAAGCGAACACAAACCGTCCAATTTTTGCAAGTATTGAAGTTGTAGTGGTAATGGTCATACGGAATTGCATTTTCGTCCAGCAAGTCAGTAATATCGATTTCACCATAGTTGGCTTCCGGGTCGGACACTTGAATAATTCCATCATCTTCATAGATTCCATAGCTGTAGTGCGCTGCCAACCATTGTTTAATCTCCGGGATTTTAGTTGCAGTCTTCGGAAAATGCACATCTGCGTGATAACGATTGCCCATTTCAATCTCCAATATTAGGTCGCTGGCGGGATTGCCAGCGACATGTCCAGTGTTCGCAATTCACGACCTGCGCATCGTACCCAACGATAGGCACTGACAATCTCGCTGCCACTGGATACGAGGTATAGGCAGGAAATTTATTTTATGGAGCTTTAATGGCTTTCGCAGTCGCGCATCTTTGGAAAATACAAAATTTCAAAAATATTTTGAATGATGCAGATGTGTGATAGCTGTTCATTCAATCACGTTGGTGGGCGAACGTCGTTCCGGCGGTTGTTTTCGTGGTACAGCGCCCCCGTATTTCCCTGGTCAAGTTTATGCAGATTTTGGCAGCCGTAGCGCATTGCATCCGACCCACGCTCCGCTTCAAGTTGTTTGAAGCCGGCATCGACTTTCTGTGAGTGGAGCATGCACACTTCGACGTAATCAAGTTGCTTCACTTGCGCAATGTCGCTACCGGCCATCATGGACATGAATCCGCTGGCGATAAGGTCTCCAGCCCCATGCGCTAACACTTTCCCGGAAATTTCAGGCAAGTGGGCGAGCTTCTTTTCCGTGAGGATGCCAATGTTGCCGATGGAGTCATTTATGACGAGTTGGACTTTACCTTGCTTTCCCTTCAAGGCGACCAAGGCGATGCCGGCTTGGCGCCACTGGCTGAACATTTTCCAGACCCGTTTGTCGGCCGGGTCGGCCAGCCAATAAGCCTGAGACCTTCCAACCTGAAAGCGAATCGTCAGAAGACTGTTATTTCCAATGCCGATTTCGCCTGTGCCAATCGAGGTATGCTTGGAATCGCCGCGCTCACTCAAATCCCAGTTTTCCAGGGGCGTTTGGATGGTGAGAACTGGCAGATTCCGCAGACGTGTCGGAATATTGGCCGTCGCGCCAAGCTCCGATGCCGGCAAAATCTGTCCGGCGGGGATGAAGTCGCTGGGTTTGCCCATTATCTCTGCCAACGGGATTGCCAACGAATCGCCGTTTGGGTTAGTAAATGGTTTCATGGTAGTTCTCCAATAATTTGATAAGTAAGTATTGCCTGCGACGCCCTACGATGCGCGGCATGCCTCGGCATACGTGCCGGCGTCGAGTGGTATACACAGTCGTCTTATTTCCGCGTCATTTTTTGGGAAATTTTTCAACGAAATACCGAAATTTATGATGGAGCGCGCCGATCCCAGGTTACCGGCGCTCCCAATCCGGTGTCTATTCGGCGGACACCTCAGTGACCGGCGCATTAATCTGCTCAATTAAAGCTTGCCCGATGAGCCGAACGATGCCAACGACGAGGGCATTGCCCATTAACGCAGCGCGAGGCCCGTCAGGAATTCCCTCAACTGCGGTGTGACCGCGCGGAAAACCGTTCAACTCCTCCAATTCCTCCGGTGTCAAGCGTCGCAGGCGCCCGTCAAAGTGCCTGACGGCGTGCTTGGTCCGGGATGCCGCCGTGCCACCTTCGCTTTTGATAATGGTTCTCGACGGTTTATCCAAGCGGTCGGGAAACGCCATCCTGCCTTCAGAATACGTGTATGCGAATCCTGTGGCCTTATCGACGCGCTCAAGCGCTTTAGCGCCTTTCAGATATTGCCAACGCGGCAACTGCTCGTCGGCGATGAAGAACTCGGGAGGGACGTCCGATGTAGCGGCAACCACGTCGCCCAAAGTCATGGGCGCGGATTGCCCGACAAAGCGCGTGAAGTCTGCAATTGGTGCAACTTTCGTAGCGGCGGTCCACACTTGACCATTGACGCAGATGCCGGAAGATTGAAAGCGACTACAGCCCTTGATAGGTGTGTAAGTGTCCTGCGCCTCCACTGCGTCCAATGGTAATGCGAAGCTGCCGACACTCGATTTGGCGACGGCTGGCAACGCGTGGGCTAAAACGCCGCCATTGGTTATCCAATTCTCGACAGCGGAATCCCTGGCAACCCGTTGCAACTCACGGTGGATGGAAGTTGACTGGTGGTAGGCGACGATAAAAATGCGCTCGCGCCCTTGGGGGAATCCATAGTCTCCACTGTTGGCGACGCGCCATTCAACGGCATAGCCCAAACTCTGCAAGGACGCCAAAATAACAGCGAAATCTCGGCCGCGGCAGGTCGCCGGGCTGTTGATGAGGCGGTTGACGTTTTCAAGAAGCAGGTATTTGACGGGCTGGCCCGCCAATCTGCGCGCTTCGAGCATGCGGCAGACGGACCACCACAACTCCCCTTTTTCGCCCTGCAATCCGGCTGCTTGGTTCGACGGGCGCGCCACGGAATAATCTTGACACGGGAAGCCGCCGACCAGCATGTCCGGCGCCAGCGCGTCGATTTCAGCCATCGCAGCATGGTCGTCCAGAACTTCGCAAATGTCGCGGTTCACGAAACCCGCTTGGCCCCAGCGTGCCGCGTATACCTGGGCTGCGTGCTGCTTTTTACATTTGGGCTCATATTGATTGCTCCAGACCACATCGAAATGAGCTCGGTCTTGCGCGTCACGGATAGATTGCAATCCTTGCCTGAATCCACCGACGCCAGCAAACAGTTCCATCACACGTAACGCTTCTTGACCTTGACCTACTTTTATATCGTTCATTTACCATCTCCGGGAAAAAACGCCCGGCGATGCGTCAAAACGAGGACATGCGCCCACGCGCATGTCTGACGACTCGGATCGGCGCATTGCGCCGGACTGAGACCGTCTAGGTAGGGTGTTTAGCCAGGGCTACCGCATCAAAACTATTGAAAATTCAATAGGTTACATAGCGTGGCTACCAGATATAAACGCCTTTTCATGGTGATCGAAACCACTCTTCAGAGGAGAAAGCGCGATGCCGCTCCGTCGGAAGATGGAAAAATTCAATGTTTCCCCTATGGGAGAAAGTTTCATAAACTGTTGAAAATTAATGAGTTTTGATGCGGTGGCCCTGGGTGTTTAGCCTTGCTGAAAAAAATGTGGTGGGTTAATGGCAGAAACCAACAGCCTTGAGGCGATTCCGCGGATTGGTGAAACGGTCGGGATTCGCTGCTGCTGGGCGCGCGACATAGGGTTGCACGGATGCACGTCTGGACAGTCGAAATCACTGCGCGCACATGCCGGTGCGCGCCATGGGTCAACGTTGTAAAGAGAGGAGGGATGCGGAGAGACGAATGGCCGAAAATGCTGGAGCGCTGTACCACGCCCCAGCAATTCGCTGCGATTTTCAATGCAGGTTTCGATTGCCTAATTGTATGGTGTCGGTCAGGTGCTCCATCACAAGCTGCTCGAAGCCGGCAACGAATTTAGGGGACCTCAGCAAACATACCTGGGCGAATTCTAGTTGTTCCACTTCCGGAATGTAACTGCTGGCGCTTAATACCAACTCCCCATGTGCAATCAGATCTCCCGCCTCGTCCGCAAGTACTTTTCCGGAAAATTCCGGCAAATTGACCAACCGCTGTTCCAGATTTTTTCCGATAGCGTTGATTCCATCTTTCTTTATTAATTGCAGGTATCCGTCTTTATCCCACAATCCAAAAAGAGCCATGCCGGCCTGTCGCCATTGGCGAAACATCTTCCAAATGCGTTGGTCGGCCGGGTCGGCCAGCCACGTGGCCTGTGAAGTGCCATACTGGAAAAAAATGCTCACAAAAAGTGCCGACCCATGCCGGACGAGACCAGTTCCGATGCACGAACGGTGGTCTCCTATGCAATCCCATTTTTCCAAGGAAGTGGTTGCCGTAAGTACTTGGAGATGGGGAAATTGCGCTGCAATTGGCGAAATTCCGGCGTAATCCACCGCCGGCACAATTTCCCCAACGGGAATCGGAATGAGGCCGCTCGGTAGACCCAACAGCTCCTCCTCAGGAATGGCGTTTAAATGTTTGATTTTGGCAGTGAAAAATGTCATGGTTTTGTTCCTATATTTCAGTAAGTAAATTTGGCGTTGAATAAAGGTGCCATTCCCGACGCCCGATGATTCCGTTGTTTCACGATTCCGAAGAAACGCCAGGTCGTCGAGTGGTATACGCAGTCGTTATATTCGCAATCCCATATTTTTCGGATTTTTACCGATTTGCCGGGTATTTGATGTTTGGGCACTGGTCGGACTTGACCCACGCCTACCATCTGAAGTTCAGACGAGTGCTGGTTTGAGTTGCATCAGTAGATTCACGATGCCACTTCATCGGCGGGAACCGGTATGGATAGGGCACCAACCTCGCCAACCCTGTCCGCGCTGAAACCGAGCCGGTCACCTTGGACCTGCTCCAGCTGCCAGGTGCCGGCATCGCGTGCCGTGCACAAAAAGCAAATAGGGGACGTGCCGGTCGTGTCGGCGATTTGCCTGACCAGTTCGTAGATGCTGCCATCCGGAAGCGCAAGTTCCATTTCCGATAGCGTCTCCACCGAAGCGCAAGGCTTTGCTCCTGTGCCGGTGCAGTCCTTCGGCCAAGCTACTTCCATCGGGAACAGACGGCCAGATTGATAATTCTCAATCGCCAACGGACATTTACCAGTCGCTGCCCAAATGTCCAACGCGATTGCCAGTGCGCGGTCGCTTTGGTGTATCGCGACGGCGACAAGATAGTTTTCCCAGCGAATGGTCAACACAAATAGACTGCCGCCATCCTTCTGACTGAGCGGCCGATGAATTTCGGTTTCGCAGAACCCGCTTTCGAGAGTTTCGTATGCGTCCCATGGAACGGTGGCGCGTAGCCAGATTCGTTGGTCATGTTGCAATGCGGCCGGCACCGCGTTGACGATGGTCGGTAATATGCCAACACCCGCCGAATAAGGGCAGTGGCTAATATCCAATCGTCCACAACCACGAGAAAACTGTCTCTTGACGGCGTGTCCCGTACGGTCTTCCATCCAGACCGGTGTGAGCACCAATTCGTCCGCCGCTAGCTGGTAATCCGGATCCTGTCCGATTTCTTCCCAGATGCGGGTACGGTGCTGCAGGTCCTTGGTGGTTGCATTCGGGTCGTAATAGCGTGTGGATTGTTGGTCTGCAGCCTGCAGACTTACGCATAGCAGGTCGTCGACCGGGAACATGGTCACGGCGAAGCGGTCATGACATTGAAAGACCAGCAGCACCCCCATTGGCTGATACGCACGATTCTCGGCTTCGCCGGGATAAACTTGCCTCGGGATGTGCAATCCAGCGTGTCCCCATTCGGTGCCGGCCACCTTGGCAGACATCGGTATCCAGAGAAACGATTGTTTGAGCCAAGGATACGGGCTTGGCCCGCAAAAGTCGCCAAAGGATTCCGCAGAGGCAAGTTCCTCCAAGTGTTGTTGCCAACTACTTGGCAGTTGGATGAACCAGACCGGGAATATTCCCAGTTCCTCCGGTAGATTGAGGGAATCGGTTTCATTGTGTAGTTCGTGCAGCGTTCCATCGGCGGCGAATGGAACGCGCGCGTGAATTTGGCGCAGGAACTCGAACCTTTGCAGGCCCTCTTGGCGAGGCATGACGGCAGGCACGCCGGCGGCGTCCAGCCTGGCGAGCAAGTCGCGCTTATCGACTTGAATAAAGCAGTTGGGGAAATCAGAATCCGGGTGCAGTTCCTTCCCTTGCGGAATGGCGGCGGACACCGGCGTGCCGGTTGCTAAAACTGACGTTGCATCGGCCTGGTCTGTTTTTATAACTTGATTGTAAAAAGAGTCATTTTGGTTGTTAAACATGTCGGGGGTCCTCTGAAGTGTGTGACCCAAGTAGATAGCAACGCCTGTTTAAATTTCCCCAAAAATAGAATCGGCATTAGCTCAAATAACGCCATGCCTGCCGAATAGTGCGCGATCCGACGCTGGCGTAATGCAGATGCATATAAACAAGTTGACTATCCTTAATGCCAGGCGTATGCGACGTCCGGTGACGCCAAACCGGACGGATGTCCAGCTTTGCGCGTATCCCAATAACAATAAAAATAATGGAGCAATAGCCAACCATGAACACCATCAAACCCCTCGACCAGCAGGGAGGGGAACAATGAGAACCTCGTTCGAGCCGCACCGCTATGCGGCGCATCTGAAAAAATCCGGGCGTTACGCCAGCGAAGACGACTTACTTTATGAATGGACCGGCACGCATTGGCAGGTTCACGGCGACAAGGAGTTGCAGCGCGAGGCTTATCTTTGGCTGGTTAAGCGTGATATCGGCCACGCGAGTGCCGACAATGCCAAGAAAGCGGTGAGAGCGGCGCTACTCTTTGCCGATGCCATGCCCGAGTCGGCCGGGGAGGTATTTATACCCTGCCGCAACGGCACCGTAGTCATGCGTGATTCCAGCCCCATCCTTGTTCCCGCCGACCCGGCTTTCGGATTGCGGTATGTCATTGACTGCGATTATGCCGCGGCCCCGCCGCCGCCCGTCCGCTTTGAAAAATTCCTCAATCGCATCCTGCCGGATGCCGACGTGCGGGCGCGGGTGCAAGAATATGTCGGTTACACATTGATGCCCGATGCGCGATTCCAACGCGCGCAACTTTGGATAGGCGAGGGCGCCAATGGCAAAGGGGTGTTAGCGAATATCATCCAGGCATTGCACGGCAGCGTCGCCGCAGTAAAATTGAATGACATCGATAGATTTACGCTGGCCTCCCTTATTGGCGCCAGTCTCATCTACGTCGATGAAATACCGCACGCTCGCATTGATGAACAGACGGTCAAAAGTCTGATTGCCGGTGAAACGCTTTCGGCTGACAGAAAATATCTGGACCATGTTTCGGTCAAATTGACTGGCAAGTTACTGGCGCTTGGCAATCATTTGCCTGTGGTGACCGACCACAGCGCCGGCTTCTGGCGGCGATGGGACGTCGTGCCATTCGATGTCGTCGTCCCCCAGCGGGAGCGGAGCCCGCTGCTGGCGAGCACCATTATTGCCAAGGAATTGTCTGGCGTGCTGAATTGGGCACTGATTGGGTTGCAACGTCTGCTCATTCGCGGTGACTTCGACCCGGTGTTGCCGCCACCCATGGCAGTGATGCTAAAAGACGCCAGAATTGAAACGAATAGCGTGCTGGCTTGGATTGAAGACCGCGGCATCACGTTGACCACGACCATTACCACGCCGAAGGACAGCGTATTTGCTGACTATAGAAAGTGGTGCGAGCGCAATGCCTTGATGGTACTGGGTGCGACCATGTTTTGGAAGCGCTTGCATCAGAGCCTGCCGCAGCTGGTCCATGTCCGGACCCGCATACATGGTGCACAGGTGCGCGTCTGTAATATATGTCTTTCGCAGCCAGGGTAATTGGTCAGGTGCCGGGTGAGTCGGGTGTGTCAGGTATTTGGCGCAACCCATCATGAATATGATGTCCTGCGATTATAATAATCAAAAATACCCAACTCACCCGGCACACCCGGCCAGAAAATTCATTTCCCATAGGGGAATGCTTTAATGCGGAAATAGCGTAACCCTGGCACACGACCCGACATAGTCGGCACATCGGAGCACTGCCTTACCCTGAAATGAACTTGGTAAACAAAATATGCCAGCCCGTGTGGCTGGCATATTTTTGGGTTCCATTGGATATATCGTTGTGGTCTGCACATCCGAATTGCGCCAGGGCCACCGCATCAAAACTCATTAATTTTCAACAGTTTATGAAACTTTCTCCCATAGGGGAAACATTGAATTTTTCCATCTTCCGACGGAGCGGCATCGCGCTTTCTCCTCTGAAGAGTGGTTTCGATCACCATGAAAAGGCGTTTATATCTGGTAGCCACGCTATGTAACCTATTGAATTTTCAATAGTTTTGATGCGGTAGCCCTGCGAATTGCGCAAGGCGTATATGTCAATGCGGTGTCACGCACCAGCGCACGATTGGGTTCGCATTGAGTCAAATCGCGAATCGATGATTCTTCTCCTCGTCAATCTTCCGAGCTGAAGGTCGCCGCGGCGTCTCCGATCGCAGACCGTGCCAGCGATGTGAAAATCCGACGCGGCGATTTATGCAACGAGGATGCCCCACCATAGGGGCCGAAAACGCCTCGCGATTCCGTTGCGCGCCTGCCTCACGTCAAATACCCCGCCATTGGGCGGGGCAATTTTCCACTTAAGCGCAACCTACTTTCATATTGGTGTGGCGTGTGTCATGGTACGCACCGGTGCCCAGCTGACTGCGAGCCGCTCGAAATTGTTCGCCAGTTCGTACATCATGAGGAGCCACGGGCGGTCGCTGTACCTTGCCGCTTTTGTTCGCGCTTTTGAAAGCTCCCCTTCGCTGAATTCGCCGGGCGCGACCGTAATATTCGCAAGGGCTCTTTCCCAATCGGCAAATTGGGTCTCCGTCAAACTGAATTCGCCGGACACGACCGTTTGTCCAGCGACAAAAACCAAGGGTAAATGAAACGCCCCCACCTGGACGTCATTCTCCAGCATCGATGGTAACAGGTCGCTCACCTTTATCCACAACGTCTTCTTCATACTTCCAACAGGGTTCGGTACCGACCACGAAGCATAGGCCTCCTTGCTCAACAAGCTAAGGTCGGGATGAATTCGTACAGTTGGGTTGATATGAATCATTTTTGGCAGGTGTTCTTCGAGACTGGACGGCAGAAAAACCACCAGCACCTTTTCAGTGGCTTGGGCCTGAAGATTTGGTATCTGCAATTGTTCGGCGGCAACCAGGGCTGCGCGCGCCGGGGGGCACATTGGCAGGTACCTGGTCGGCCATACGCGCGTCAAATCCGCGTCGAGCGCGATTTGAATTTTCTGTAGCACTGGGGCGTTGCCCAGATTAATTTGTTGTTGCGGTGTTTCGGTAATGTTCATGCATTCTCCATAGGATTTGTAATGTGTGCAAGTTGTCACGCTTGCTTACCCTATAGAGAGACCGTATTAAATTCCGCGCAATTCCCCAAAATATTTCCGCCATCAAACTGGCCGTGAAAAATTGCAAAGTTCATCCGCAAGCGCAAACAGTCGCTCGCACCTATGCATACTGTTACATCCCAACTTCCTAATCGTCACGTCCCATACTGGGAATTAATCTTCATTCCATTGTGGTTCATCGGGGCAAAATTTTTCGCGTTGTCCCATCCAAACTCAGATTTGACCGTATGTCGGCTCTTATATACATAGCTTTTCTGGCTGGCGCTGATTCTTGTTTACTGTCCTCGACCGGACAGTGCGCGTGATGAGAATTGACGTTGCACAGGGGAATGCATGTCACAAAAATGTCATGCCCATGCTTCAACCTGGTGCATGAATACTGCATCGAATGTCCATGTGCACCAGGAAAAACCAAGATGCATACGTCGAACAAAATTGCCAGGAAAATTTATCGTCGAGCGTTGTGCGGAAGCTATTCCACCGATTGTGAGTTGATGTTATTTTGAGCGCGTGACAGAAAATTATTTTCCTATCGGGAGCGCGACGAACATGCAGCAAGCACAGTCGTTATTTCCATCCATCCAGCCAAATAGCCTGCAGGAATGTCCGTTGCCCGGCGCCGCGCCATTTGAGATTCATGGCGGTCGCGATCGCGGTTGTGCGCCTGGGGATGTTTATTTGTTCCAGGGGCACCGCTATCTATACGACGACACCCGGGACGTGTTGGTGCGCGAGGATGTTAGCTCCTGGGTCGCGACCCAACGATAGGCCCTCCCTTTAAATCGCCGTTTGCATGATACGCAAACGACGTCCTCTTGAACACATCGCGACAACGTCAAATTGTGACAGCTTGCGTGATACCCTGGTCGCTTGACAAACATTCTGCAATCTCTACCAATGAATTTCGACAAAAATGCGGCCGGTAGTTCTCCTGCGCATGCTCTATTAATAGAATTGAAAGAAAAATTCCCAGTATTTGCCAATGGCATGCCGTTGTCGATCGGAGTCGACAAGCAAATTATCGAACGACTTCCCGACATTGACCGCAAATTGTTGCGCGTCGCGCTCGGTATTCATACAAAGTCCAAACACTATTTGCGGAATACTGCAAAAGCGACAGCGCGACTTGACCTTGAGGGTCATGCAGTGAGTGAAGTAACGGAATCGCATCGAACTCATGCGCAAGGAATTTTGAAGCAACGCGCAAAAAAAGCGGATGAACGTCGTTCACAGATTCGCAAGGAGCAACAGGATGTCGAGGAAGCGGAGGCTGCGCGAAAGCGTTCCGAAAGTCTCAATTTACTGGTCGCAAAATTTTCTCGGAATCCGCACTGACAATCGCGCTGGCATTTCAGAAGCTAGTCTTCCCGGGTGAAATGCAAATCCGATGTGTGGCGTCAAAAAATTGATATATACAGCATAACGCAAGACAGTAATTGGCCTTTTCATGAATCGGACTTACCTCGGTGCTGTCGAGTGGGGACAGAAAAATCTCCCTTTGAAAAATCTGGTCAAGATTGCAAAATCACTTGGGCCGAAAGCATCAGAAGTGCGTGGCTGCCGAGGGGCTTTGATATAGGCATACGCACAAGTTATTTTTCGGGATGGCTCAACTTATCCTGAATTTTCTGAAGCGATTTTTTGTTTAGACGGTAATTGTGTGCAACCCTCACAGCGGTCCAAATGACATACACAATTGATCCAGCGCCGGCAATAAGGCCGCCGACAATCAGCGCCAAGCCACGCCTCATTTCACTCCACGCAATTAGGTCTACGTCCGCGGGAGCTTCCGCGAAATACAAAAGCGCAAATCCAACTATGAATGATATGGCCCAGATCATAAGCATATGATGCAATTGACGAAGCGGTGATGGCACTTCTCTTGTTTGATCAGGATCAAGAACCACCTTTGGCACGCTCTCACTGCGGTCGCCAAAAAAAATCGGGAGTGCAGACTCTGCAATTTCTTCAAACTTCTGCGCTTCAATGTGCTTTCCTTCGTGAATCAATTTCAATTTTTCCTGAAAAATGATTTCCTCTGGGGTCCGATTGGGGTTCGCTTTCAACTGACGAATACCTGCTTCCACCGCATCGGCTTCGACGGCATGCCCTTCCGCTCGCAACGTCTTCGCCATTTTTCTCTGATCCCGAACCACAATGTGCAGTATCAATTTGCGCAACAGTTGCATGTGAACACCTATAAAAAATCTGAAAAAGCCAATTTTGAAACTGAGGCGATTTTGAAAACGCTTGCCGCTGACAAGGAATCTCCGCTATTTGCCCAAAATGTGCGAGAGGTGGAGTTCAGAGGGCGGCAATGGATTTCGACTTTTGACGATTGGAAGATGCTCCGCTGAGTTGCTCTTCAGACCAATCTATCGAGGATTGGCAGAAAGTCCAATTTGCCACATCGTATGGTCGTCAATAAATAAATTCAGGACTGGCCGACAGCTCGTCTCCCTATGCGGCCGTCATTCCTTGTCGTGCAGTGACCAGTGTCTCGCGCACACGATCGATTTGTGTTTCGAGTCGCGCGTCGAGCGTGCCACCGTCCCCCTCAATCAAGCAGCCACCAAGGGAAACGTGCTTGTCAGCCGCCCATGAAACTGTGATCCCGGACGGTAACACGGCGTCCAAAATCTCTGCTTTGGTCAACAGGGCCAAGTCAGCGGCGTGAAGGCGAACAGTGATCTTTTTTGCGGCAGGCGTTCTGGTTGCCGCTTGTCGAACTATGGCCCGTACACCGTCGTGCGTGACAGCGGCATCGCCGAGAATCTTGCAAACGGCTTCAAACGCGATGGCGACCAACGTATCCTCATGATCGGTAATACCGTCCTTGAGTGCCTGCGGAAGCTTGTCCGCAATTGATCGCACCCGACCAATTTCCGACGCGAATTCCTGTTTGACCTCTTCAACGCCAGTCAATCGACCTTCCCGCAACCCCCTTTGTCGTCCTAGCTCACGAGCTGCTTCGGCTTCCACCTTGATTTGGGTCAGCACTGTATGGCGAGCTTGTTCCACTGCGCTATTCAGTGCGTCGGCTCCCAAATTCTGGGAAGCCACGGTGCTGGGAGATCGAATCGTTTGACCGGTCAGTTCCTCTGGAAGCGCCTCGGGCAAATCGAGTTCCGATATGTTTGTACTACGAGGTAGTAATTTTCGCTTCTCGTCCGAAATTACAGCGGAACGGATGATAGAAACCATATGCACCAATCAATTCAAACGATCAAAAGTTCGCACAACGCACCCTGGGCAGGTATCTTGAAACTGAACCACCCTGTGGGGGTAGGGAAATTTACTCTGTGACCGCACGACTGTCAACATGACCTCTTGATATCTCGCTAGCTCGGCATCGATGCTGCGCGGATACGCATTCAAAGTGCGTTGCCATTTGCTCGAGGCGACCTTTAGCTGGAAAGCTCTCGTTCACTGTTAGTCATCCCGGAGTCGGCCGGCAGGGGGCTCATTTTGTTGTTAATTTGAAAACTCCAAAAATCCGCTAAACAAATTTATAAATCGCGGGACATATTGTGATGATGCCGGGAATCCAGGTTGGCTTTACAAGAATTGATGTTGAAATTGCTAAACATACGTTGGCAATTTAATAAATAAATCGTTATTTGAAATATTTTTCGAGATAGGGATACAAATGGTTGCGATCGTTAGCGGAAATGGTCTTGGTTTGTCCAATACTTCAGCCGGAGTGCTCGGGCAAAATGGTTTGATCGGACAGTCGGCCAACGGCGCCACCAAGGAAAAGGCGGTAGTCGATGTCTCGAACGGCAACCTGGTTCTGCAAAGTAACGATGACTTCCTGGCATCGCAAGGCTTCAACATCGATTCGGTACGCACCTACAATTCGCAGGGCAGTACTGGCGAAGGGAATGGCCTAGCCTGGAGCATGAGCATGATCAGGCTGGTCGGTGGCCTCACCGGCACGGTCAATACTGCGGGCAGCACGATCACCCGAACCGATGGCGACGGCAGTCAAGTTGTATATACGTACGACGCAGCGAGTAACGACTATGTAGCCCATGACGGCACTGGCGCCAACGATACGCTCAGCTTTAACGGCACCACCGGCAACTGGACCTGGACCAACGGCAGCAGCGGTGCCACCGAAGCCTATGGCGCCAATGGCTACATCGTCAGCGCGGCCGACTTGAATGGCAACACACTTGCCTACACCTATACCAATGGCTTGCTGACCCAAATCACCGATGCAAGCGGCGACAGCGTCCACTACGGCTACAACGCTGCCAATAACCTGACGCAGATCAGCGACGTGCTGGCGAACGGCCAGACCAGCACACGCATCTATTACAGCTACGACGCTCAGAATCGCCTGACCAATGTCACCACCGACCTCAGCCCATCCGACAACAGCACGGCCGACGGCAACACCTACTGGACCAATTACACCTACGTCGGCACCAGCAGCCTGATCGCCAGCGTTACGCAACAAGATGGTGTCCAGCTCAATTTTACCTATGACAACCAGAATCGCGTGCAAACAGCTGCCGATGCCCTCGGCAATACCACTACGTTCAACTATGTCAGTGCCACGCAGACCACCGTCACCGATCCGCTCGGCAATGTCAGCACCTATACTTATGACGGTCAGGGCCGATTGACCAGCATAGCCGCGCCCGCGGTCAACGGTGTAGTGCCGACTACCAGCTACGCTTACGACAGCAACGGTGACCTGATCGGCACGACCGATGCGAACGGCAACGCGACAGTCATGCAATACGATGCCAACGGCAACCTGACATTGACGCGCAACGCGGCCGGCGACACGGTAGCCCGCACCTACAATGCAGCTAACCAGTTAACCAGCGAAACGACCTATCTGACGCCGGCCGGCGACGCAACCGGTCCTGCTCAGCCCGGCAATCCGCAAACCACCCGCTATTATTACGACGCATCGTCTGCGCCAAGCGTGCCGGGTCTGCTGCACTATGTAGTCGGCCCGCAAGGCCAGGTAACCGAATACCGCTACAACGCGAAAAACCAGCGCGTGTCCACTCTGGTGTACGCCGCTCAAGAGTTGAATGCGTCGCAACTGACCGGCGCCGAAACCAGCGCCGCGATCGCCGCATTGGTGCTGCAGGCGTTGCCGCTGGCCGACGCCAGCGCGCAGACCCGTACCGACGTTCAGCGCACCGACACCAGCTACGACCTGCGCGGACAGATTGCGCAGGTGACAACCTACACCGCGGTAGCAGCGGCCGACCTGAGCGGCGTCGCCGCAGGCAGCGTTGTCACGACTTACGTATACGACCTGGCCGGCAACCTGCTCAGCAAGTCTGGCGGCACGAGCAACCAAACCAGCTTCACCTATGACGGTCTAGGGCGCGTGCTAAGCGTCATCGACAGCCAAAACGGCACCACCACAACGCAGTACGATGATGCGCACAATACTGTCACCGTCCATCAGGCTAACGGTACTGTGGTCACCAGCGTCTACGACAAAGCCGGCCGGCTGCTTACCCAAACCAATGCGCAGGGTATGGTCAGTTATTTCTATGACGCCGATGGCCGTGAGATCAGGAGCACTAATGGCTGGACGTTTTATGATGCCGATGGCAACAAGATCGGCACGGTGGCAAACAACGGCTCGGTTACGAAATATGTGTATAACACGGGCGGCGAACTGATCCAGACAATCGCCTATGCAACGCCGATCAACACCAGTGTGCTGGCCGACTCGCCGATCCAGAACGGCTCGTTCGGAATTAATACGGTGGGCGGCAGCTATGGGTATGGCAACGTTGCAAGCAACTGGAGCTTCACCGGTGGCGCTGGTGTTTCGGCAAGTTACTCCCCATGGGGCGGGGCCTCAAGTTCGGGTAATTATTTCGCTTTCCTGCAAGACACGGCGAGCGTTTCGCAAACCTTTGCCAGCATCGGCACGAACGATTTCTCAATCTCCTTTGATTTGGCGCTGCGTCCCGGCTATAACACCACTCAGGCAGTAGCGGTCAGCCTCGACGGCACGCAACTTGGTGTTTTTAATCCAGGAGCGAATTGGGCGACTTACTCGGTTAGCGCATCCAATATCAGTCCCGGCAATCACACCTTGACGTTCGCTGGTATCAATCCGACTCAGGCCGGTGATACCACAGCGCTACTCACCAACATCAAGGCTGTGGTCACCGCCGTCGACCATTCCGGTCATATCACCTTCGACCAGATCATCCCGGCCGCCAGCGTCGGCGATCAAAAGACCTGGCAAGTATTTGACAATGCCGGTCGGGTCGAATACACGGTCGCCGCCAACGGGGTCGTAACGCAAACTCTATATGACGGTGCATCGAAGCCGGCCGAAACTATCACTTACGCGAAACCGATCGATGTCAGCAGTTTGGGTAGCGCGCTGAGCGCAGCCAATCTGCCGGCCATGCCAGATCCCAGCAAAGATCAGGTGACGCGCAGTTTTTACGACGGCAGCGGCAATCTAGTCGGCACGCTCGATCCTACCGGCCACCTTGTACAGTATCTCTACGACGGCGCCGGCAATCTGACTGAAAAGCGCGTGTATGCGAAGACCGCCGATACATCGCTGTGGGCCAACGGCACACTGGCGCAATTGACCAGCGGCTTGCAGACCATCGACGACAACCGCATGCTGTACACCTATGACGGCAGCGGCGCGC
>Ga0207111_10069_pt1 | contig 29864 bp, 32 predicted proteins | sample Alteio_BWMinHeat_71_FD_153577 | JGI IMG/M metagenome (GOLD analysis project Ga0207111, IMG submission 153577) | Enriched cells from forest soil in Barre Woods Harvard Forest LTER site, Petersham, Massachusetts, United States -... | ecosystem: Environmental > Terrestrial > Soil > Temperate forest >... | reverse complement strand
TCGGCATGACATCACGTTTTCTCGCGGCAACGGCGTCTCGTCGCATGAAAGGAGCCATTGGCGTTTGTGAGGACTCATCTCGCCTAGCTCGCGAAAAGACGAGAGCGCGCCTATTAGACTCATCGCGCTTTCACCACCTGTGCCGTTTCATCTTGGGAAAGTGAAGAGCTCGACGAGCGCCCTCACGCGCTCCTTCTGACGGCTGCGCGGAAATCGCTTGGTTCTCGTTAGCTCGGCGATTCCATGGAGGCTCGCCCAAAACAGTTCCGATAGAACCTCTGGCTTCGAGCTCTGCCCCTGAAACAACTCCAGGAGTTGGGAAAACGCGAATCGCAGCTCCTGTGGAGTAGCCGCCTCATCGAATGGTACGCTCAGGCTGAGCGAAAACATCACTTCATACAGTGCTGGTGAAGATGCGGCGAACTCCAGATACGCCGCCGCGACCGATTCGACCGGATTCCCACTCCTAACCCGTTTCCGTGCCTTCTCCAAAGCCAGGCCTATCTCATGAAAGCCCTCGATAGCAACGGCGGCGAGAATCCCTTCGCGGCTTGCAAAATGAGCGTACAAGACGGGTTGGCTGTATGAAATTTCGTCCGATAGCCGCCGAACGGTTACGTTGGACCACCCTTCAAGCTCCGCGATTCGTCGCGCAGCACTGATAATCTGTGCCCGGCGGGCCTGCTTGTCACGCAGTTTTCGTTCCGCAATTCGGTTAGCTACCACCGTCTTTGCCATCGATAGGAAGTATAGCGCCGCTAGGATGAACGCGGCAGACGTTGAATCCTTTACGAACCCTTCGCATCAAATCTAGCGTTGCTATATTTACTAGGAGACAAACATTCTATGCACACCGCTATCCCGCTTTCTGTCGCTGCCCTCGTGAGTGTGGGGATCATTCTTATAGGTTGTTTCTACCTTGTATCTCCTGAACGAATCTCAGGAACATTTGGTCTTAAGCCACCTGCATCCGATGCTGACACTCGTGCCTGGCTGCGTCCTAAAGGAATTCGGGACGTCGTATCTGGATTGGTCGTGCTAACCATGATGCTGACCGCGGACAGGCGGTTGGTAGGCATAGCTCTGCTCGTTGAAGCCTTCATCCCTCTTGGCGACATGTCAATCATTCTGGGGTCAGGCGGGTCGAAGTCGCGAGCCTTTTCCATTCATGGCGTTACCTGCGCGGTGATGCTTGTCGTCGGCCTCTTGTTGATCCATGCCATTTGAGCGGCGACGGTTAAAAAGGAGGAGGGGCAATGAACCATGGGATGTGGCCGGTATCTCTCGTTGGCATTTTAAGCACCGCCGTGGTGTGTGGAACGGATATGTTCTTTTTGACTGTCGGCCGTCCCGCTCTCAGATTGGCTTCATCATCTGCCGGAACCGAACTTATGGGTTTTCTCCACATGTTGAAGGCGGGCGGCCTGTTCCTGCCGAGCCCGCTCGGAGCTCTGCTCTATCGATGCCATCGGGTCATTATAGGTGGTCACAGGTAAGCTTTGCTCAACGGAGGCTGCAAGGATTCGTCGCCCCCCAAATGATGTCCGCCTTGCAGCAGACCGAATTCAGGTCAGTACATCCCCAAGGTGCTGTGCTTGAGGGAGCTCGTTAGACCGGAAGTGTAGGCGGGGTCGCGTGGCTGCAGCAGGGGCAATGCTGACCGCGATTTTCAGCCACGCCGGCATCTGCCGTTATGCCGATAGTCCGCAGCTTTTCGAAGCCATTTGGCGGGAATCCCAGTGTCTTTTTGACGAGCGGCGAGTCATCATTTCGCAACCTTTACATTGAAGGTGACCGTGTTGGCCCCGCGGGCGTTCTTGATCACGAACTTGTACAGCCCGTCTTTCTCCGGCGTGACCTTAACCGAACACTTCGGTCCCGGCGATTCGTCCTTCGCGACTTCCGCGCCGGAGGAGTCGTAGACGAAAAGGTGCACGTCGGTATTCTTCGGGCCGTCCGTGGTGGCCTCGAACTCTCTTCCCGCCATGAAAGACAGGAGGTAAGCGACTTCTCCTTTGTCCTTCATCTCGATCTTCTTGCCATTGAACGCCGCCCCCTTGCCCAGGTCGGTCGGCTTGACGTCCTGCGCCGCACACAGGGTGGCGACCACGAACATAACTGCCACCACTGCTGTGACTAATCGAGTAATCGATTTCATCGGTGTTTCCTCCAGAGTCGGATCAGATCCGCAGCAAATGATACAAATTGATTTCGGTTGAGTACGGGCGTATTTCGCGGCTTTGGCACACTTGTTTTTGTTTGTGCGATGGCGGCTTCGAGTACCTTCCCGATGAAGAAGACTCTATCGCTCTTCCGCTGAGGAAGGCATGAGGAGTTCATAAAATGTTCGTAAGGACCTTAACGGGTTTTGCGGCAACAGTTTAGGAATGAGTTGGGGGCCTGACAGTAGATTCCGAGGAACGGTCTTGCGGGGAACGATTCCTTTTCTAAGAGAAGTCTTGGGACAGCTAGGCGACCAATCGAATCTTGCCCGGACTGCGCGCCAGGGTTTTCAGAGCGGTGCCTTTTTTTCTGGACGGCATGCAGCAGCGTTAGCGAGCCACCTTATTCATCACTATTCCGCCAATGCACCAGTTATAGCGAAACTCCGTTGAGGGATAGCGCCCTCGGCTCTCCGTCGGTGCATCGGATTGATGGAGGCGCGTTCTGGAGGGATGCCTACTCACTCGTGCACACTCCAATAGTCCTTCGCGGATGAATCGTGCTCGGTTCGCCCGCGTACCTGAGTGACTGACTTGCGGACGGCTACTGAAAACATCACACGCGTAAGGCCGCTGGTGACCAGACTCACACCGACTAACACGCCTATCGCCCACGCAGCAGTCGACGGCCACTGAACGTATATCATCAGTCCCAATATAAGGGTGACGACCCCGTCGAGCAGAACCCAACTTGAGCCTTCGATTGCGCTCAACCAAACAAATAGCGCTATGTCGAAGATGCCCTCGAACAACAACAGCAATGCGAGCACCAAAGCGAGTGAGGCCGCACTCAGCCCCGGAGATGCGATCAGGTATACACCAAAGAGAACATCGCCGAACCCAATCATCAGTCTCCAAGTCAAGATGTCTGCCCGATGAGCATGGTGCGCAATGATCAAGTGCACCATGCCTGCCAAAACGATTAGCCAGGCAATCACTAGGTTGACCGAAACGGCTGCAAGAAGCAGCGATGCCCCCAGCATGCCCGACACGATGAGCGCAACGCCCCACAAGATCGACCGTGTCGAAGCCTGCCACACGACTTCTTCGCTGCAATGTGATATGCGAACCCCCACGACTGCGACACCCTCCTAGGCCCTCGTGATCTGCCGCACGCGCATTGCCGAAGCGGCTTCGATTGTGGCGACGCTCAATTAGCAGCCCGAAGATAGCGATGATGCGCGACAAATCCCAGCTACTTCCGACAAAGAGTGTTACTTTCCCACATCTTGCGGGCGAGCGTGTTTGACCATCCGGTCTGACCGGAGTTCCTGAGCATCCAGTTCTCCTTTCTTGTCTTTGTCCAACCTGTCGAACTCCTCTCCCATAAACCTCATCCATGCTTGCCTGGAGATCTTGCCGTTCTTGTCTGGCTCGATCAGAAGTAAGAGATCTTTGGCGGCATTCTCTCCGAGTGCGAGCGTATCCAGCGGCCTTGGCACACTCGCTTTCCCCTGCGCGACGACGACTTCGGGTACTGGCCAGGGAAAAGCCAAGATCGCGATGACGAATGCTGCGGACAAGATTGTCTTGTGCTTCCACATCTTCAACCTCCGATACGCCTCGGGTTTATCAACGGAGGAATTGGGATCATCTCTTGCTAGGACGAGATCCCAATTCGACGCCGCAATCCGAATCAGAATTCAAAACGCAAGGCCACTTGCCCAGTACGATTGCCTGCGTTCTCCGCGGTCTGTTGTGCATTCAACACTCCGAATGTGCTCTGGCTGCTTATATTCGTCGCCGGAGGGGCATAGTTCGTGTGGTTCAGCACATTTGTGAAAGTAGCCTCGAAGCGCAGCCGCACGTTCTCGCGGATGGTCGTCGTTTTCGCTAGGCCAGCGCTGACTGCCACCGTGCCGGGAGCCTCCAGAATGCCGACCCCAGCGTTTCCTATGCGTCCTGCGCCAACCGGCGTGGGTGCGAATGCGTTGATGTTGAAATAACTGCTCGTTGTCCGATGAGCGGGAATCGGATTGCCCACAATGTCCGGACGAACAATCGACCCGGCCAATTGAGGATCGGTGTTGCTTTGGTCAAATTGGGGGTTGATCGTAGGAGTCAGATACGGACCTGTTTCGATCAGAGTGATTGTGTTCATGCTCCAACCACCGAATGCCCGGTTCAGCACGCCGGACGAGCTCGACCAGTGCCGACCTTGACCGAATGGCAGATCATATGTTCCAGTCAGAAGAAAGCGCTGCCGCCGCGTTCCGTCAACATTGCCTCGATCCGCACTGATGTCGAAGCGGTTTATATATGAGAGTCCATAAGCAGTCTCTCCCGCGAAGCCCGCAGGCGCATCGCCTTGGGCATCGCTAATGTTGTGCGCCCATGCATAATTCGCCGAGAAATACAGGCCCTTGGACGTCCTGTGAGTGGCTTCGACTTCCATAGCCTGATAATTCGCGCCTCCCAAGTTGTAAGTGGAATAGATGACTCCCCAATTTTGGAAAGGTGCTCTTGGATCGACAACCGGACTTGGAACATAGGGCTGCGCGCTAGGCGCAATCTGGTTCAAGTTCACGCTTACGTTCAATCGGTAGGAGTTCATGCCGACGTAGCTCACGCGCAACGACGTCGAGGGTGTAATTTCCCTCTCGACCGTCACATTCCACTGCGACGATTGCGGATCGCGGTATCGGGGATCAGTGGCCTGTTGGATGGTGCCGCCGCCGACCTGTACAAGTTGGCTGGCTGCGATGGTATTGGGAAACTGGAAAAGGGGCACACCGTTCGGGCCAACGGAATTCTGGTAAGTGTGGACTGAGGATTGAGGATTGCTCTCGTTGTTGTTTTGCAGTTGACCCAGATTGATCACGGTAAAGATCCCGAAGCCTGCGCGCAAAACTGTCCTATTGTCTTTGAAGGGACGAAACGCAATGCTGACGCGCGGATCAAAATTGCGACGGTAGGTTTGCCGAAGTCCCGGCGGTAGGCCTTCCTGGCCGTTGGACACAACGGCCGTGCATGGCATTGTGGTTGAAGCAACGTACCCAGCATCCGCAGGGGCCGAGAATCCCGGCGGCGCTGCATTACAGGCATTAAAGGATTGCAAAAAAGCTGGCACCGGACCGCCTAAAGTGCGGTACAGAACATTATTGACAATGACCGTATTTCGGATCGGATCGAAGTTGGCCTGAATTCCGTGCTGATCCACAAAGGGCGGCAGCCACTCCCAGCGGAGGCCCGCATTCACAGTAAGGCGGCTATTCACTTGCCACTCATCCTGGCCATAGAGTCCCATTTCCGGACCTCCGGCGTTGTTTCTGGGACCGGTCACAGCAAAGTATGCGGTAGCTGGAAGACCCTGCAAAAAGTCGCCAAAGGTGTTGCCGGTCAGCGCGCCGTTGAAAGTGAACAGACCGTAATCATCGGATGGCGTTTCGATCTCGGGAACCGCGAATCGCACCCAGCGGTAGTCAATTCCTGTACGAAACGTGTGCTTGCCTCTGATGTACGTGAGGTTGTCGGTAATCTGCTTTGTAGTGGAAAGCGTGTTTCCAACGTGATCTCTGCCGATCGGCATAAAGCCTGTACCGTTCGAGAAGTTGATCGAGGGAAAGCCACCGTCGGTTGGATGATGCGACACATCCACATCCTGGAGGCCCAATTGGGAAATTGCGGCAGCGCCTTCAATCGAGAAATTGGGCGCCAAGAGAGTGTCCGTAAATCCAAAGCGGAATTCATTGAGCAGGTTGGCCCGTATCTCGTTATTGTGCGAGACTAAGAAACTCCTGTCATGTTCGTGGTCCAGATCGTTGGGCAGAAGCGGATTCACGACACTGGTCACCAGGTTTTTCCAGTTGAATCGCGCATAGACTTGTTGCTTGGAGTTGATGATCTGATCGATCCGCCCGTCGATGCCATTCGTGCTGGAAGGTATTGTCTGCAGCTTTTCATAGTTGAAACCGCAGCTCGGAGTCAGCTGAGTTACACAATTGACATTCGGCAGAGGATAATAATTGTTCAGCAAGGCCAGCGAGGAGGCATTCAAATTCGCAACCGTGCCGCCGCCCCCAAGATCGCTAAGGTTGCCGTTTCGTTCTGATTGAGTGGGAACCAGGTATTGCTCGGGCTGCGAGGTCCTCTTCCGGTTGCCCTCGTAGTCGAAGAAGAAAAATGTCTTGTTCTTCCCGTTGTACAGTTTCGGAAGCACGAGCGGTCCGCCCACGCTTCCTCCAAAAGTGTTGAACCGCTTCGGTGCTTTCGTTGTGAAGTTCAAGACTCTTGCATCGAGCGCGTCATTCTGAAGGTATTCGAACAAGCTCCCGTGAAGGTCGTTCGTTCCACCTTTTGTGGTAAAGGTCACGTCGCCAACTTGCGAAAACTCGGCGCTGTTGTTGAAGGCTGTAACCTTGAGCTCAGATATGCCCTCCGCAGAGGGATAAGGGTTACTTCCAGCGCCACTCTGGAAGATATTGGCGGTCGAAATCCCATCCACTGAGTAGCCGACCATGTTTGCCGTAGCTCCAGCCAACGCAATGTTGCCCTGGCTGTCCTGCTGTACATTGGCGGAAGTTGCCAGAGCCGCTAGTGGACTCGTGGTGACGGCACGGAAGTTTAGCGGCAGTTGGCCAATGTCCTTATTGCCTTTTGAATCAGCGATCACGCCGTTTTCCGTATTTACCGTCGCTACCGTGTCGGAAACCTCTACCGTCTCGGATTGACTCTTGATGTTCATTGTGACGTCTACTCTTAGAGACTGCCGGGCGGTCAACTCTGCCAAGGGAATCTGAGAGTCGGCAAATCCCGGCGCCTGAACCGAAACGGCGTACTTGCCTGCTTTCAGGTTTACAAACTGAAATGATCCGTCCTGGTCGGATGTGGTTGAGCGAGTGCTGTTGTCTTCCAAGCTTCGTATTTGAACTGACGCCCCTGGCACAACAGCCTGCGTCTTGTCATGCACGACACCTACAATACTTCCGAACGTAGATTGACCTACAGCCGAGCAAACCATCAATGCAACTGCGAATGCTGTACCTGCAAACTTCCCACGCATCTTTCTCCTCCGCTAGAGGTCCGCCTTGTTATTGGCTTTCGCTAGGACGAATCTCTTCGCAGTAACGACTCTATTTGGAGCTGGATGAGACAGGCATGAGGGGTCCATAAAATCTTCGTAAAGCCGAATCGATTGTTGTCACCATTCAAAATGGAGAGGTGTGCGACCCGCGAGTTCGGTCGCGTGAGGGATATCTATATTTCGGAGGCGCGGACGGAACCTGGCAGTCTCGGTATTCGTTATGCTGACGACGCAGTTGGATCGAACCGATAGACGACCCAAGGCTCAGTCTGAAGGTAGTGCTTCCCGTGGCCTGCAGCGTCCAGCTTCTTGCGGAGGGAAATTAATGTCGTTAAGAACTTGGTATGTCCAAGCTGGTTTGCGGTCGAACTTTTGGCCAACATGGTTTGTGGCGTAACTAGGCTTCGTGGGTGGCTAGCCAAGAATACGAGGACGTCGAATTCTTCTGAAGTCAACCCCAACTCGTGATCGCGCACAGTCACGATTCGCTTGTCGAGGTCGATCTTGAAGTCGCCGAATCGGATCCCCCGCGTCACGGAGGCATTTTCTTTCGCTGTGTCTTGCTCCGATGCTTTATCACAAGTCTTGGCAAATAGTTGCCGCAGACTCCAGTTCCTATTCATTTGAACTTCTCATTTCGTAGTTCGGTGCCGCACATCCGATCTCAGCAGCCCCATTCAGCCTCACCCGGCTTCGCAAAATAAGGCCTCGCGTTTTCTCGCTCTTCCACCATCGAAGTCAAATCCAGCAATGTCAGACGGGCGGCAGCTACCAGACGACTTCTTTCCTGGTGCGGAATTTCTTCCCATGCTTCAGTTTCACGCTCACTCGCAAGGTTGTGATCTGCCCGAAGGGCATGGTCATAGTGGTGGAAGCGCTCTGCTAATTGTTCTGCGGATACTTCTTGGATCGACATCGAATCCCCCTTCTCGGTTATTCAATCGCGCACTGCCTTTCACGCAGCGCGATTCACTGGTCGCTCGCGTTGCCGCAGTTCAGGTATCGACTCCTCGCCGGAGCCAAGTCGCAGACGCACCCAATACCCCATCCGACGAGGCTTGCACTCCCTGCACATCGCAACCAGGAATCGCACGTAAAATGAGATACCCGCGATGCACAGTAGCGTGATTGCCGTCGTCGCGAACATTGCAGCCTCCGAGCTCGAACCTCGATTTCCCAGAAATCACCAGCCACTTCATTGGATACCAGAATCCATGAAGTTCGAATAACCGGTTCATAAATTGTTCATAAAGGCAGGGCGAGTACTTCGCAATTAAGCACATCAGGGCAGATGTAGGGGGTCCTGTGGGGAGCCTTTCTTTATTGCCTGGCAAAATGCGCCGGGAATGCAACCGGCTCCGACTAGGCGTTACTCACAGGGGTGTGTTGCCCCTTAATCCTCAATGCCCTCTGTTTCCTTGAATCGATATCCGATGTGTGAGTCGGTGAGGATGTATTTAGGGCTTGAGGGATCGTCCTCTAGTTTTAGGCGCAGCTGGCGCACGAATGTGCGGAGGTACTCGACTTCGCTTCCATATTCGGTTCCCCAAACGCTCGTGAGCAGGCGCGCGTGAGTCAGTGGTCTGCCCGCATGCGACATAAGGCAATAGAGAAGATCAAACTCCTTGGGCGTGAGATGGACGATGGCGCCCGACTTCCTCACCACACGGCGCTCGCGGTCCAGTTCGATCTTACCAATGGCAATCACCGTTTCGCTCTCGCCCTGAGCTAGCCGGGATCGGCGAACCGCGGACCGGACTCGCGCGGTCAACTCGCCGACGTGAAAGGGCTTGGTGATATAGTCGTCCGCACCGGCATCCAGGGCATCGATTTTGTCATCAGTACTATCCCGAACAGTCAACATCAGAATGGGAAGGCCAGGGGCCAGTCGGCGCAGCATGCGGCAGGTTTCGATACCTCCCACGCCCGGCATGTTGATGTCGAGCAACACCGCATCGTAGCGCTCGGTGCGAACGAACGATACCGCCTGTTCTCCGGAGGAGGCTTCGTCGATCTCAAAGCCCAGAGCACTCAGGGTCGTGTGGAGGGCTCGGCGGATCGAAGCATCATCATCAATGAGCAGAACTTTACCTTGCAAAAGATGCACAGTCCCCCCCGATCACGGGAAGAGACAGAAAGAATGTGGTGCCCGTCACCTTGTCGCTGTTCACCCAGAGACTCCCGTGGTGCGCTTCCGCAGTCCTCCTTGCAACCGAGAGGCCAATTCCGCTTCCTGGGGGGGCGCCGTGTTTAGTCGCAGGACTACGATAAAAGCGCTCGAAAATGTGCCGCTGCTCGGAGGCATCGATCACGGAACCCTCGTTGTGCACCGAGACGACAACCTTGCTACCTTGCTCCAGGACAGAAATCGTGATGGGGGAATCGACGCTGCCATACTTTGCGGCATTAACAATGAGTTCGGTAATCGTTATGGCAAGTAAAGGCCGGTCTCCGGACACGGTTAGGCCTCCCGCTTCCAGTTGCACCCGAATGGAATGCTTCCCTAATTGATCGCGGCAGTCAGCCGCAATTTCCTCGACGAGGGCAGAGACCTCCACCTCATCCGGTCGTAGCTTTATTGCTGCAGATTCCAGCTTAGCCATCTGGAGACAATGGTTGGTTAGCCCACTGAGCTTAGTCGCATGCTGATCGATCAATCCTATAAGCTCGGCCTGTGATTCGGTGAGTTGCCCAGTCTCGATGAGTCCCGACGTCGACGCCAGAATTACGGTGAGCGGGGTCTTAAAAGCGTGAGCAAGACCGTCGAGGACCGTGGTGCGCAATTGCTCGCTTTGACGTTCGGCTTCCGCTTGCATTTCCTTCTCGAACGAGCGCGCTCTTTCAAAGGCAACCGCGACGAGCGATGCGATCGCGTCGATCATGAGAGAAGTCAAATGGTCCCCGGACAGTACCAGCGCACCAGACGGCTGCGATCCGTTGTTGAGCACGCGTTGCCATCTGGAGGAGTTTTGGCAGTCGCTATTTGTGTTTTGGAAATAGGTGCTTCGAGCCAACTCCTCGTCTTCGCGGGTCCAGCTTCCGGCGGTATACAGCCGAGGGATAGTTGGATCAAAAATCACCACCCCGTCGGCCCCGAAGTTTTTCTGGATCAGGGATGCGATCTGAGCTCCAGGCGGTTCTCTTCGATTCAGCATTAGGATGCTGCGACTGAAGTCGTAGAGCCGCGTGGCATTTTCGTGAAGCAGAACGGCTCTCCTTTTTTGGTTTTGTGCCTGAGTGGAAAGTTGACTGACAATCAACGCGGTCAATTCAAAGACCGCGAGGGCCACCCAATTGTGGGGATCGGCGACGTAAAAGCTGAGAATTGGTGGAGCAAAGAAATAGGCCAGGCACGCAACCGCTGCGAAAGAAGCGGTAGCTTGCCAGAAGCCGAACCAGACGGTGATAAAGAGGACGATCAGTATATCGAGGGAGGCGGCTGCGGAAAGATTGAAATGCAGGTGATATGCAGAAAAGCTCACAAGCAGGACTACGGCCGATCCAACGACCGATCCGCGGAAGGGTCGAAGCATTGCGCTTAATTTCGCGCTGGTCATCTAGCGGCCTACCGTTCTGTCGCTGCCGTGGATTGTCGCCGTTCGCTCGGGCGACGTTAACCTGCACAATCATTCGGGGCGACACACGTATTCCACGATGTTGATTAGAGTTGAAATGAGATGATTCCCGCATAAGGGCTTCATAAATGGTTTGTAAAACCGCCCTGTTGATCTCAAGTGAGCTATTGCGCCTAATCCGAAACGCCACACGGCAGTTCCATGCACAGGTTGCGGTTGGGCTCTCGTTTTATGAACACTTTACGGACTCGTCATTCCTTACTCATCGGTGTTCGTGTCCAATGTAGGAAGCGGGGAAGAAAGGGGACGTCGATGTCAATCGAAGAAATAAGGGCTGAGCGATTCGCACAACTCTTCCATCACTACTATCAAGCACTTGCGGCCGATGGTAATGCTTCGAGTGATCCTCCAACTGAGAGTTGGGATCGGGTACCCCAACAAGAACAGAGGCGCCTGGTATCGGCGGCGCGCCTGACGCTGTTGGAATTGTCCACGAACGATTCCAAGCAAAGAAGTGAGGACCCTTTCGCCAAAACGGCTGAAGCTGATCGAGCGACGAAACGTTGATAAGTTGGAAGTCGGTGAGTTCGGGACGATCCCAAATGCCAACAATGGCCACAAAGGCAAGGTCTTCATTCAGTTCGCATTCAGTTGTTTCCGGCATGTGTTCGATATCAGTTGCTCTAAACATCGGCAAGATGTCTCGCGCGAATGAGACCGGCATGTTTTCTTCCCTCTTAGCTACGTTTCCTTCGTGTACGTGTAGATTAAGTGCCGCACCACCGGCTCGGTAGCAAGATAACTGAATAGTCGCCGTTCGAGTTCCTGGTCGGCCTGTGTGTGCCGCTCGTGTTGGCGCAGATGTTCTGCCCAGGAATTCACTAGGAATATTTCCAAATAGCGATTGGCAACTTCAATATCCCGAAAGATCCCCCAGCGATAGGCGCCATCACGACGTCGCATGCGACCGTATCGATGCATCGCTTCTACAAATTCTGCTGTCCACTGCGGAATGACAGCGCATTCGATGGTAACGAGTACTGGTCCTTGCGCGAGATCGGTTCCAACTTCCTCGACGACGACGGGCATGCGCCAGTGGTTCGAAGGACTGAGATCAGCCGTCGAATCCGGGATCTTCGCGAAAAGCGCGAGCGCTATATTCGCGATCGTTCCGATTCCAGCGTAGACCAGCGCCGTTCGAACAGATGCTCGTTGTGCGAACGCACCCCAAACCACGGTCCCGAAAGCGTAACTTCCCTGATAGACCAAGATGAAGATGGCGAGGACTCGTGATCTTGCCCAATCCGGCGCCAAGTTTTGGACGAGAGCGCTAACGAGAGAAGTGAAAATGACCCACGCGGCACCGCCGATCAACATGACCGCAGCGAGTGTGCTCAACCTGTGTAAGGCACCGACCGCCACCATCACCACTCCCAATATCACTACACCAGCCGACACGACGGTCTCCGTCGACCACCGTTCACGGGCTGACTGCATTGCAAAAGCGCCCGCGATCGCACCGAACCCAAAGCATCCGAGCAACAGCCCATAACCGATTGCGGTCTTATTCACGCTTCGCGCCAACGTCGGCAGCAACGCAAAGAGCGCACTGCAGAAGAACATGAGGACGCCTGTTCGGAGCAATACAGTCAGGATCGCGGGCGAGTGGCGGACGTAGCGAATGGCGGCAACAGTCGCTCCCGTCAATGTTTCCGGCGGCGCGGTCCGCTTGCGAATCGGCGTCTTCCACCTTGCAACCAATAGAATGACGCCGAAAAACGACACAAAGTTCACAACAAACGCGGCTGCGACTCCCGCGACGGTTATGACGATGCCCGCGAGTGCAGGCCCAACCGCCCGGGCGAGATTGAATTCGATCCCGTTAAGCGCCGATGCTGCTGCCAGGTCGTCCTTGGGCACCAATTCAGGCAGAATTGCGCGCCACGTCGGTGTTTCGAACGCATCTCCGGCGGAGAGCACGAACGTCAACACCAGCAGCAGCCACGGCGACATGTAACCACCGATGGTCAAGACGGCGAGAAGCAGGGCAATGCCCATCATCCACGTCTCGGTGGCTAGAACCAATTTGCGGCGGTCAAAGATATCGCCGGCAGAGCCTGCAGGAAGCGCCAGCAGAAAGTATGGTAGCGAAGCCGCGGTCTGGGTGAGCGCGACGTAAATCGGTCCGGCACCGAGTGACACCATCAACCATGCAGCCCCAACATTCTGCATGAAAGCGCCGACATCGCCAATTACATCTGCGACCAAAAGATTGCGGAAGGCCGACACACGCAGGGGTCGCGACAAACTCGATGAGCCCCCCGTCCTCAGGTTCTTTTCGGCGGTATCTGTCAACCGGCCAATGCCCCCTTGGCGCCAGTGCATCGCAGACAGCATTTGCTCACAGGAATCTCCTTCCTCGCTTGCCAAGTTCTGGTTCGCCACTGCCAGACAACAAAGCGCCAAGCCGAGCACTTGCGCCCACCGTAGCCCGACGCCAATCTGGAATTGATTCCCCACACGGCCAATCCATACGTTCCAGTTCCTCGATCCAGTGCAGCGCCGCTTGGCGGGCCTGCTCAGCACCGAACAACTTATCTACCGTGCAGATGAACGCCGACAGCTCTTTCTCAGCCAGGATGAGAAAACCGTCAGCGAGTTGAATGGAACGGTCCGTTTCCCGCACGTTCACCTCCCATGACAGAAGGAAGCCTCGGTTTTGGAAATTACACTCCGTTCGCTAAAAGGAGATCGCTATACTCGATCGGCGGACACTCCATGCGGCACTGGAGCTTCGCTCGCCGACGCGGCGTTTGGTTCCGAAACTTCGACCATGCTTAACCTTTGAGCTGGATTACCTTAGACATTGAGATGAATATCCTTCATTTATAAAATTCTCCTCGCTCCAAGAAATCTCGCCCTGCGAGAGGACCACCAGCTTGCTGGATCAGCCCTCCGCTACGAAGGTTTCCAAGATCAACGACTGCATAGCCAAAAGCTTCGAGCAAGCTTTCGACTCGGTTCTTCGCGCCATCGTCGTCTGCGGAAATAAATGCAACCCGTCTCGCCCCGTTGACGACCGGATCAGCCTCCAGGTTAGGAACGCTCATGTTGTTCAGTGCCTTAACCACTCGTGCTCCAGGGGCTAGCGCCGCAACAAGCTGGCTAGTAGATAGGTTTCCAACATTTGCTGGCGTGAAATTTCTGGCCTTACCGTGATAAGGATTGGTCCCATCGAGCAGAATCTGATTTTTCCATTTGGGAAGACTTGCAAGTGTCTCGGGCACGTTGTCCCAGGGCACAGCAAGAAGTACCATTTCGCAAGCTGCAGCCTCTTCCTTGGTGGCAGCCATTGCTCCAGGACCAAGTCGATTGACAATTTCTCGTAGGCTCTCTGGGCCGCGGTTATTGCTAAGCTTTACCTTGTGGCCGGCCCTCAGTGCCCGTTTTGCAAACGCTTGTGCGAAATCTCCCGCTCCAATGGCTCCAATTTCCATAAGCTCTCCTTCTTTACTTGAACTTTTCAGTGAGACGATCCCGGTTTCCCCGGACGAGACGCGTGCTGAATTGCTTTTTGAAAATCGGCAAATTCGTACTCATGCGCGACCTCGAAACGCTCTTGATGATTCTTTGCGAGGTTCAGAAGGGAGGTACTCTGAAAGTGGGCAAGCTTGACCGACTGCCCTTGCTGCACATACACCGCAATCAATCGAAAGTGCGAACGACTCTCCACTCCATTCCGTGAGCTAACTGCTTGGCTCTCGGCAGTCAATATAGCGGTTGACCCGTACATCCGCACTTCAGTGTGACCAAGTTCGATCGAATGAAACCGCAATCCACCACTCTGCAGGTCTTGCAACGCCTCCTGCTTGTTCAGCACCGAACCATCGGGTCGGACCAGCATGTAATCGCTCGCGTACAGCCCTTCAAGAGCAGCGTAGTCCTGCTCCTTCAGTGCCCGATTGAAAATGTCCGTGTGGATGCTCAATATCTCCTCTGCCGTCATGCGATTTCCTCACCTCTCGTTCCGGGCTGACGTGTTGGATTGTGCCGTCATCCGCTCCTGTTAAACGGTTTGCGGCGGCCGCGTTGACGGCCGCCGCCTTGGGTTCAAACTGCGACGAAGAAGCGTGCGGCCTATGGGAGAGTGTTTTTGGCCGACCCTCGTTCCCGGAGCATCCATTCCCTGATATAAGGTGAGCTGCGCAGCACTGAGATACCCTGGGCCTCGCACGCGTTGAGAAAGCGAACACCTTCAACATCCACGAGATCCACCTCCTCCAAATCCAAAATTATTCGTGGTCCGCCGCGCTCGATCTCGGCTGCCACCTGATCAAGGTGCTCGGATCGCAGCTCACCGCTCAACCGAACCCGCGTTCTGCGCTTACCACAAATCCGTTCAATCTTGAGAGTCATGCGTCGCTGGTCCGAGGCACACTTTTACGAATGCAATACCCTCTGAGGCTTGCAGGACGCGGTACAGGTTCGTGGTCCGCTGGCCTAGCGCGTTGGCAATGCCGAGAACCGTCTCGCCAGCTTTATATCGGCGCCAGAGTTCTTCGCGTTCTCAACCTCGACGCCCTTCATCCGCTTCAGCTCCGAGACGCTCACCACGCCGTACTTCCCTTGCCCGTTGAAGTAGGCCGCACGGCTGATCCCATCCTTCCTGGTCAACTCGCTGAGTGCGACCCCGGCTTCGCCTTCCTTCAAGATCGCAACGATCTGTGACTCGGTAAACCTCGACCTCCTCATGACATCCCCTGTACCGGGAGAGTCCACTATTTACCCGTATCCGAGCCGGGGGAGCCTACGACCACGATACGGCAACACCACTACCGAGAGACCAATCTTCCCAAGCGGCGGTCATGGAGAGACGGACGAAGACATCGTCAGGCGCAATTCCCGGCGAGGCAGCAAGTTTGTCCGAAAGACGCGCCAGTAAGGCCTCCTTTTCGGCCCGACGCCGCGCGTCTGACTCGATGTTAATGATCACGAAATCTCCCGAGCGAGACCCTTTGATCCCGAAGTGACGATCGTAGATCAGATCGCCCGGCTCAACTTGCTCTATGATGTGGAACAGATCGTTCTTCTGCATATACGAAGCCTCGACGAGCGCCTCGTATATGCTGTCTGACATCTTCTTGATGTAGTCGGGCGACTTCCCCTTAATCATCGTCACACGAACCAGTGGCATGAGAATCCTCCTTATTGTTGCCCCTTGCGGTTAGCCCTTTGCGCCGGCGGTTCAGCCCACGCTGTATCCAGAGTCTGCCGAAGCATGTTCTTTAAGAATGCAACAACCGTGCCACATGAAATTCCTTGAGAAGAGACGACTTAGGAGTACCGACGATGCTCGGTTTTGAGCAAATGCTGTTTAGTGAGCAAACGCGGTGGGATTGCCGGGTAGACCGGGATCAGTTTGACCGTTGAACTTTGAACCGATATTTATTGATTCCCAATCGCCTGATTTTCGCGTCAAGCGTTGGTCTTGGAAGTCCCAGTTTGGTTGCCGCACCACCTGGTCCCGAGACACGGCCCCCACTTTCTGTCAGGGCCGCCTCAATCATTTCTTTTTCCTGCCGTTGCAGCGCGCCATTGAGTCCCGCTGTCCGACCAGCGAATTGTGGAGTTTGCCCTTTGAGCCAGGTCTCGTCGACAGAAAAAGTATCGCCGTCGCTGAGGATGACGGCCCGCTCAATTACATTTTGTAGCTCACGAATGTTTCCCGGCCAGCTGTACGCTTGAAACAGTTTCAGAGTTCTCTTATCGATTCTTCTGAACTTCTTTCCAGCCTTTTTTCCAAAGCGATCAATGAAGTAGTCGACAAGCAAGGGAATGTCAGCCGCGCGCTCGCGCAACGAGGGCATCTCGATAGGCACCACATTCAGTCTGTACAGGAGATCCTCGCGAAACTTGCCTTCAGCCACGAGCGTGTTCAAATCACGATGGGTGGCGCTCAACACTCGCACATTAATGGGAATTGGCCTGCCACTGCCGACGCGTTCGATTTCACGTTCTTGCAGCACTCGTAGCAGTGCGATTTGGACCTCCGTGGGCAAGTCGCCGACTTCGTCCAGAAAAATAGTCCCCCCATTCGCCGATTCAAAACGCCCCAGGCGCCGCTGTGTCGCACCGGTGAAGGCGCCCTTCTCGTGACCGAAGAGCTCGGAAGCAATCAACGATGGCGGGATTGCGGCGCAATTCACCCCAATAAATGCCCGTTCGGCGCGGTTCGATCGCCTGTGAATGGCGCGCGCAATCAACTCCTTTCCCGTACCGGTTTCGCCCAGAATCAAAACTGTGGAATCTGAAGATGCCACCTTGGAGACTTGGCGGAGCACCTTACGCAGCGCTTCCGAGGAGCCGACTATATCCTCAAACATCGAGTCACGATCGATTTGCTCCCGCAACGCCAGGTTTTCGTAGCGTGTCCTCTCTTCAGCTTGGACGCGATCATCGATGTCAGTTCCGGTGGCATACCAGCGAATCACCTGTCCCTGGTCGTTAAGCAGCGGGTTGTAATGGAAGAGAAACCACCGGTACTCTCCATCTTTGCGCAAGATTCGTTTTTCGTTTTGAAATGGCACACGCCGTGAAAGCGATTCCAGGCGCTCACCTCGTATTCGTGCGACATCCTCCTGATTAAAGGTTCGATGGCGACAATCCGTCGCCATGGCCTCTTCAATTGTGAGGCCCGAGTAATCGAGCATGGTCTGATTCATATAAAGAACGGCGCCATCCGGATTCATCACGACGATCATCTGAGGTATGGCATCAACAATATGTCGAAGTTGAGCTTCTGACTTCTCGATCTGTTCGAATGCTCTTGTCAGGGCCGTCTGCGATCGATCACGCTCAATGGCGATTCCGGCAATGCGGCCGGCGTTATCGATCAACTGAATCTCGCTCGGCCCCGGTTGCCGAACTTCACTGTAGTACATGCCGAACGTCCCCAGCACCGTGCCGTCGTGCGACATGATGGGAGTTGACCAAGCGGCGCGCAGTCCACTCTGTAGAGCAAAATCTCTAAACTTCACCCATCTCGGGTCAGAAGCGATGTCAGAGACGAAGACAGGTTGACGAAGGTAAGCGGCTGTGCCGCACGATCCGACATTCGGACCAATGCGCACTCCCTCAGTTGCTGCCCGGTACGCTTCCGGCAGGTTCGGGGCGGCGCCATAATGCAAGTGCAACCCGTCTTCGTCAAGCAGGGAAATCGAACACCGCATTCCCGTACTGTGAGCTTCGATCAGGCGGATGATAGTCGTCAGAACTTCGTTCAGGGGTGCGCCGAGAAGGATCATCTTCAACGCATCGAACACCGCACCGCTGGGCAGGGTTTGCGCGGGGGATGGGGATGTTGGAAGCGCTTGCAGGTTGGGTGATCCCTTGGCGTTCGCCATATACCAGCGGCCGGTCAGTCGCGATGCCAGCAGTATCGCACAAACAGATGTCCAGCACTTTGTCGACGAGGAAGTGATGCGCAATTCCCGTGCATCGCTGGCCGAGGTTTGCGAGATCGACCGGCTTGTCGACCAGCATCACCTGGCCCGCGTCTTCCGGCGCACTATAGGAGTTCAAATCCGCCCCCCGCAACCATGAACGCCACTGCAGAAATGCAGTGGCGTTCGCCTCTATAGAGAAGCGTTAATTCTTTAGAAACCGTCCTCTAACATCCTATAAGCGCATCGGCGCTGATCGGTTGTGGGAACGCGTTGCGTGTCGGTCTTCAAAAGCGGCGGAGCTTCTCGAAAGCCTCTGGTAAATCTCTGCTAATTTCATTCTGCATGAAAGTCCGCATGTTCCACGCGAGAATGTCCGCTGACGAAGTCCGAAGCTGAACTTCGAACAATCATGGATGCAATACCTCAGCTCATTATCGCTGTTGAGGCCGACGGAACATTTCTGTACGCGAATCAGACAGTACGGGACTTCACCGGCCTGACGAAAGAAGAAGTGAGGTCGGGAGGCTTTCGTGAGGTTTTTCACCCGGAGGAGTCCGAGAGATTCCGCGGCGAACGCGATGCGGCGCTCTCGCGAGGAGTCCCATTCGACTACGAACGACGAGTGCGCCGCAGGGATGGTCAGTATCGTTGGCTGCTGGTTCATTACAACCCGCTGCGAGACGAAACGGGAAAGCTCATTCGATGGTACGCGACGGGGACGGACATTGAGGATCGCAAGCAGGCCGAAGAGAGAATGCGCAATGAAAACATCGCTCTGCGCGAGGAGATCGACCGTTTTGCGATGTACGAAGCCATCGTTGGATCGTCCGAGGCGCTCCGCGGGGTGCTTTCACAAATTAGCAAAGTGGCCCCCACCGATTCCACGGTGCTGATTTCGGGTGAGACCGGAACGGGAAAAGAACTGATTGCCAGTGCCATCCACAAGCGGTCGAAGCGCTCAGCCAAGGCGTTCATCCGAGTTAATTGTGCGGCGATTCCACCTTCGTTGATTGCTTCCGAACTGTTTGGTTACGAGAAAGGTGCCTTTACCGGGGCGGTTCAGCGACGCGCTGGTCGGTTCGAATCCGCCGATGGTGGAACGATTTTCCTGGACGAGATCGGCGACCTCTCTTCCGAGGTGCAGATTGCTCTACTGCGGGTGCTCCAGCAACGAGAATTCGAGCGGGTCGGGAGCAGCCAACCAATTTCAGTTGACGTGCGAGTGCTTGCCGCAACGAACCGCGACTTGGAAGCTGCCGTTGCTGCCGGTACGTTCCGCCAGGACCTTTTTTATCGGCTTAACGTTTTCCCCATACGTGTACCATCGCTTCGCGAGAGGAAGGATGACATTCCTCTGAAAATCGAACCAACTGTCCGGACGACAGGTTTTCAGTACCGGCGTCCTCGCCGACGACAAGAAAGAGTTCGCCGAGCGCGAACGAAAAGCTATCGCGGACGCATTGGCGGAATGCCACGGTCGAGTTTCAGGCCCGCACGGCGCAGCCGCCAAGCTCGGAATCCCCCACCAAACCCTTGCCTCAAAGATCGAGAGCCTCGGCATAGACAAGCGTCAGTTCAAAGTGCACCCTTCGAAGCAAGCATCCGCATAGGGCCTCGTATCGGCTAACCCGCATTCAACGCAAAGCTTCCGACCTTCCGAGTATTGACTTGCTTCTGCGGAAGAAGTGATTAAGGCCCCATCATTTTTCTGAGCGGTCAGGATTTCTGAAACCTCGGCAATTTCCTGCACTCTAAAGCTGCGTAGATTCAATGAATTGCGTTGGCACAGCAGTTGCATTGACTCAAGATGACACTCCAATCGAGGCGGGTGGACCTTGAAGATTGAAAAGGATTCGCAAGGTGGAACGACAACGATTCGTCTGATTGGTCACTTTCAATCGGAGCACCTCGGGGAATTGAAAAAGCAACTGCAGCATGACGGACCCCTGTTTATTTTGGACTTGAAGGAAGTAACGGTCGTGGATGTGGACGTGGTTCGGTTCTTGGTAGAGTCTAAGGCCGACGGAGCTAAGATCGTGCATTGCTCGCAATACATACGAAAGTGGATGACTCGGGAACGAAGACCCTAAGACTGAGCGAGGGTTCCGCGGAAGGTACGGGAAGAACGTCCGCCGGGGCCAGGAGGTCCTTTATGGGAGCTTATATCGGAGCGAACGAAAGATTCGGGTCCGGTGATCAGGGCCCTAATCAGCACAGACTCGAGCAGGTCATAAGCTACAGTCCTGCCCTGGAATCAGCCTATCGCGAGATCGCCGAACTAAAAGACAAGCTCGCACAGGAAAAACTCTATTTGGAAGATGAAATTCGAGTCGAGCTGGACTTTGAAGGAATTGTGGGGCAGAGTTCCGCTCTCCGTCATGTGTTGAATCTGGTGGAAACCGTGGCTCCCAGCGACTCTACGGTGTTGCTTCTCGGGGAAACCGGCACAGGCAAGGAATTGATTGCACGGGCGATCCATGAACGCAGCCGCCGCAGGGAGCGGGCCCTCGTAAAGGTCAACTGCGCCGCGATTCCGACCGGGCTGCTGGAGAGCGAGCTGTTTGGACATGAACGGGGCGCCTTCACTGGCGCGATCGCACAGAAAGTTGGGAGACTTGAACTTGCCGACCAAGGCACGCTGTTTCTCGACGAGGTGGGAGATATTCCGATTGAGATTCAGCCGAAACTCTTGCGCGCTTTGCAGGAACGTGAGTTTGAACGGCTGGGCAGCAACCGAACCAAGCAGGTGGATGTGCGGCTTGTGGCGGCGACCAATCGCGATCTCGAACAAATGATGGAGAATCGCGAGTTCCGCAGCGACTTGTACTATCGCCTGAATGTATTCCCGATCCGCATCCCAGCTTTGCGCGAACGTCCCGGAGGCATTCCTCTCTTGGTCCGCTACTTCACGCAGAAGTATGGCCGCCGTATGCAGAGGCAGATCGAATCTATTCCCATTGCGGCCATGAGGAAGCTCTCCAGCTGGCATTGGCCGGGAAATATTCGTGAGCTGGAAAATTTCATCGAGCGTTCGGTGATCCTTACCCGCGGTACGGCGCTCCAAGCTCCGATCGGTGAACTGGGCCACAATGGCAGGCACGCCCCGGTGGTGGCGGGCACGCGCGAAGGCGATGAACGCGATGAGATTGTCCGCCTGCTGAGAGTCACAAGTGGGCGAGTAGGAGGCCGCGACGGGGCGGCGGCACGCATGGGGATCAATCGAACGACGCTGATCTCACGCATGAAGCGGTTGGGCATCGACCGGCGCATTAAAATATCGTGACCCTCTACCAAGCAGGCCTTATCGAATAACCATTGAGTCAAAGATCGCGAAGACTCGGCATGACAAGCGCCGATTCTAGTGCACGAACCCGGCGTCCTAGGGCCTCGTATTGCCTGTCCTGCATTCAATACAACCTTCCTCCCTCTTGAGTCACTTCTGCAAAAGAACTGACTAGCGGCGAACAGCATTCTTGTCGTGTCTTTTGCGAAAGAGCGTCTTCTGCACCACGGAGATCCGATCGAAGCGGCCATCGAGGCAGGCGTCACCCGCTTTCGACCGGTGCTCATGACCGCCCTAGCCATGATCATCGGCATGATTCCCATGGCGCTCGGGCTGGGCGAGGGGGGCGAGCAGAATGCGCCGCTGGGCCGCGCCGTCATTGGCGGCCTGTTGTGCGCCACTGTGGCCACGCTGATTTTCGTCCCTGCGGTTTTCAGCTTGTTACACAAACGACCCAATTCTCCGAATGCGCAAGAGCACTCCGAGGGCGACTCTGAACCAGTGCAAGCGTGAGTTAAAGGAAAACGAATGACACCGAGCGAGGAAAATGTGACGACCAGCCCCGAACCAGAAACGAGCGAAGCGCAGACCGTGCAACCAAGTCCGGGCAGTGCCCATTCCCGGCGGGCAGCCCGTCGCCGAACCGCAATCCTTATCGCGGCAGCCGCGCTCGCCGTTGTCGCTCTCGTGATTTACTCCGGCATCCATTCGCGCGCGGTAGCCGAATCGCGGCTGACGCAACGAACGCAAGAAGCCGCGATTCCCACGGTCGCCGTAGTCTTTCCGCGAGAAGGCGCCCCCTTACAGGAAATTGTCCTGCCGGGTAATACGCAGGCGTTCAGCGACGCACCGATCTATGCACGAACCAATGGCTATCTCAAACATTGGTATTTCGACATCGGCGCGCACGTTCAGAAAGGCCAGTTGCTTGCGGAGATCGACACCCCAGAAGTCGACCAACAGCTGCTTCAGGCTCGAGCGGACCTGGATACCGCGCAAGCCAACCTGAAAATCGCCAAGATTACCGCGACTCGTTGGCAGGACTTGGTAAGCAACGGCTCCGTCTCCCAGCAGGAAACCGACCAGGCGGTCAGTAATCTCAGCGCGGTGAAAGCGGCGTCCGAATCCAGTGCCGCTAACGTGCGGCGCCTTGAACAACTGCAATCGTTCGAAAAAATCTATGCTCCCTTTAACGGGATCATCACTGCCCGCAATACGGACATCGGAGCACTCATCGATGCAGGGGCAAATACACAACCGAGAGAGCTCTTTCACATCGCCGCCATTCACACCCTTAGGCTCTACGTCTCGGTCCCCGAGGTGTACTCCCGTGCGGCGCGCTCGGGTGCGCCAGCCACATTGACCCTCGATGAATTCCCGGGCCAGACCTTCCATGGCACTCTCGTTCGCAACGCCAACTCCATTGACATCGCCTCGCGTACGCTGCTTGTCGAAGTCGATGTCGACAATCCGACCGGCCAACTCCTCCCCGGCTCGTACGTCTTTGTGCACCTCAAGCTACCTGACCAAACCCGTTCGGTCACCATTCCGTCGAATACCTTGATCTTCCGAAAAGAGGGCTTGCAGGTCGGGCTGGTTAGCAATGGAAGAGCCGAGTTGGTTCCAATCAAGATCAGCCGCGACTACGGCAATAACGTAGAAATTGCTTCAGGCCTGCAACCAACGGACGCCGTCATCGTCGACCCATCGGACTCTCTGGTCGCCGGCATGCCCGTCCGCCTGAACAACAAACCAGCGGGAGGATCCGGAAAATGAAGTATGGGTTGCGGGTGGTTCGCTTCACTTTCATTATCGCGCTGTTCCAAGTGCTGCTGATCGAGGGCTGCATGGTCGGCCCCAGATACGCCAGGCCCAACGTGCCCACAACACCGACCTATAAGGAAGAAACACCAGGCTCATTCAAGGGGTCAGACCTGTGGCAGCCCGCGCGGCCGGGCGACCAGATAAGCCGCGGAAACTGGTGGGAGATCTTTGGCGATCCGGAACTCAATAAGCTGGAAGACCAGATTGCAGGTTCCAACCAGACCCTGAAAGTAGCGGAAGCGCGCTTCCGCGAAGCTCGTGCGGCGATTCGCTTCAACCGTGCTGCGCAATTTCCGACGATCTCCACCGCGCCGAGCGCCAGCTACGTGAAGGTGCCGGACTATTCACCGAACTCTCCGTCGAAGATCCAAGAGCACAGCACGGGCGATTTCGTGCTGCCCTTTGACCTTTCCTATGAGTTGGATCTCTGGGGTCGCGTGCGACGCGGCGTCGCGGCGTCGCGGGAAGAGGCGCAGGCGACCGCTGCCGACTATGGGACCGCAAAGCTCAGCCTGGAGGCGGAACTCGCCGTGGACTATTTCGAATTGCGCAGTGCCGACGCTCAGAAGCAACTTCTTGACAATACGGCAAAAGCCTATGCCGACAACCTCCAGCTCACGCTAGGGCGCTTCAAAGGGGGCGTGGCCCCGAGATCCGACGTTGCGCAAGCACAAACCCAATTGGACACCACCAACGTTCAGGATACGGATGTCACCGTGCAACGAGCGCAATTCGAACACGCCATTGCGATTCTGATCGGCAAGCCACCCGCAAACTTCAGCCTGGCGGCAGCACCTGTCAACAACCAACCTCCCAGCATTCCGATCGGACTCCCTTCCGATCTCTTGCAGCGGCGCCCGGACATAGCCGCTGCGGAGCGCAGAGTGGCTGAGGCCAATCAGCAGATCGGCATCGCCCGCGCGGCGTATTTTCCCACCGTAACCCTCGGAGGAACCGCGGGATTCGCCGGCACGCAGGGTTCAAACTGGTTCACCTGGCCGAGCGGCTTCTGGGCTGTCGGCCCGGCCCTCGCAGAGACTCTCTTCGATGCCGGTCGCCGTCGCTCCACTTCCGAATCGGCGCGCGCGAACTACGATGCCACGGTCGCAACCTATCGCCAGACCTCACTGATAGCGTTCCAAGAAGTGGAAGACAATGTTGCCGCCTTGCGCATTCTCGAGAACGAAGCGCAACAGCAACGCCATGCCGTCGAGTCATCGCGGGATTCCCTTCAACTTTTTACGAATCGTTACAAAGGCGGCGTTGACACTTACCTTCAGGTCATCACCGCGCAAACGATCGAACTCGCCAACGAACGAAACGACATCGATATTCTGCGGCGGCGGTTGGACGCGAGTGTGCTTCTGATCAAGGCACTAGGAGGCGGCTGGAATGTTTCAAACCTCCCCACATTCGGCGCTTCTACCGTTCGGGACTATTGAAGATCGGGTTTCGGTATAGGACTGGTCCCTTGCATGGGTGGCAGTCTGAAATCGAAGGGTCTTGCTCCATACAATTCGCAGCGCGGAGTTGACAAGTCATGAGTGCTCACGAACTTTTCTCGCAAGCCAACTTCAGGGAACGCGCAAAGACGAACGACGTTCCCATCGCGCGGTTGATTGGATTTGAGACGAAAGACATCGCTGACGGGCGGGCGACGGTCGTCTTGGCGGCCGGACCACAGCATGCAAATCCCATGGGAACGCTGCATGGCGGAATTCTTTGCGATATTGCTGATGCCGCGATGGGCATCGCATTTGCAAGTACTCTCGCCCCAGATGAATCCTTTACTACTGTGGAATTGAAAATCAATTTCTTTCGCCCGGTGTGGCAGGCGCAACTCAAAGCGGAAGGAGCGGTCGTGCGGCGGGGCCATACGATCGGCTATGTCGAGTGCACCATTACCGACGAGGAAAACCGATTGATCGCGAAAGCGGCTTCCACGTGTATGGCGCTTCGCGGCCAGAAGGCATCAGGACGGTAATCCCACTCAGCTTTAGCAGCACGTCTTCGGCAGCCAGCTTGCCAGCTAACGGGCTTCCGGCTGCTCCTCGAGAATCTTGTGCTGCCCGATATTGCTTATCACAAATACTTTGCGACGTAATGCGACCGAACTAATCTCTGCTGTCATCCGACTAGGTGAATGGGGGACTCACACGAGGCAAAGGCAAGTGTATGGCACTAGAACAGTACAAATCGCGAACCACGACGTGCCATTGGTGTGCGAGGTTCCAGCTGCGCGCCTTCCCTTCGTGATATAAATGCTCTGTTTGTGTGATGTTGCGGACATCGCCTGGTAGGCGGCCAGTTTATGGCAAACGTCAATACGTTACGCAACCTACAAGCGCTCTCAAGCTCCCCATCCTCCGCCCAAACCCTGCCCAGCGAGGCGGTCCTGGATGCTCTGAAGATGATGCTCATCGGCGCATCTCTGACCGAAGTTCTGACGAGTATCACCCGTCTAATCGAAGCCCACAGTGAGGGAATGTTGTGCTCGATTTTCCTATTAGATCAAGACGGGTTGCACCTGCGATATGGCGTCGCCCCACAGCTGCCGCAAGCGTACCAGGCAGCGACCGATGGAACGTGCATCGGTCCTAACGTCGGATCGTGCGGCGCAGCCGCTTACCTTCGCCAGCCAGTCTTCGTCTCCGACATCCTTTCTCATCCGAATTGGACCAACTTCAGAAGCGTTGTTCTGCAGAGTGGGCTGCGGGCCGCTTGGTCAACCCCCATCATGTCGCACGATGGCAAAGTGCTCGGTACCTTTTGCATGTACTATCGCGAAGTCAGGCATCCGGAGACGCACGACATTCAGTTAATCGATTACGCTAGTCGGATTGCCGGAATCGCCATCGAGCGCGAACGATCGCGGTCGGCCCTAACGCTGGCATTCGAAAACGTCCAGAAATCCGAAGCTCAACTCAGACAAATTGTGGATGCTATACGTCAGGGGATTGTCATCTTAGACCCGGAAGGAACCATTCTTTACGCCAATCAATGGTTGCTTGATTACACGGGTCTGCGCATCGAAGAGGCGATCGCGCCAAACCTTCGCACCAGAATCTTTCATCCTGAGGATGTGGCACGCGTGCAGGACGAGCGCCATGACGCGTTATCGCGCGGTTTGCCATTTGAGAATGAACAGCGGGCGTTGGGTAAAGATGGCAAGTATCGCTGGTTTCTCATCCTCTACAACCCCCTGCGCGACGAACATGGAAGCGTTATTCGCTGGTATGTGACGGGGACGGACATTGAGGATCGCAAGCAGGCCGAACAGAGGGTGCGCAATGAAAACCTGGCATTGCGCGAAGAGATTGATCGTTCTTCGATGTACGAAGCAATCGTGGGATCGTCAGGAGCGCTACGTAGGGTGATTTTGCAAATCGACAAGGTGGCGCCAACGGATTCCACGGTGCTGATTTCGGGTGAGACCGGAACGGGAAAAGAACTGATTGCCAGTGCCATCCACAAGCGGTCGAAGCGCTCAGCCAAGGCGTTCATCCGCGTCAACTGTGCGGCAATTCCACCTTCGCTGATTGCTTCCGAACTCTTTGGCCACGAGAAAGGCGCCTTTACGGGGGCGACTCAAAGACGAGTTGGTCGCTTTGAGGCGGCCGATGGTGGGACGATTTTCCTGGACGAGATCGGCGACCTCTCTTCCGAGGTGCAGATTGCTCTACTGCGGGTACTGCAAGAACGAGAATTCGAACGGGTCGGGAGCAGCCAACCAATTTCAGTTGACGTGCGAGTGCTCGCCGCCACAAACCGGAACCTTGACGCCGCTGTGAGCGCGGGCACATTCCGCGAGGATCTTTTCTATCGGCTCAACGTTTTCCCCATCCGTGTACCATCACTGCGCGAGAGGAAGGATGACATTCCTCTGCTCGTAGAGTATTTGGTCGAACGATATGCGAAGAGAGCCGGGAAACGGATCAGCCATATAAAAAAGAAGACGCTGGACCTTTTCCAAGCCTACGACTGGCCCGGCAACATCCGCGAACTACAAAACGTAGTTGAGCGCGCCGTGATCCTTTGCGACGGGGAAACGTTTTCAGTCGACGAGGTATGGCTGCAGCGAAAATCGACCGAACTCTCTGGGCCACTACAGGTTTCTCGCGCCGGGATCCTCGCAGCGGACAAGATAGAGTTTGCCGACCGTGAACGAAAAGCAATCGAGGCCGCATTGGCGGAGTGCCAGGGGCGAGTTTCAGGTCCTCACGGTGCGGCTGCAAAGCTCGGAATTCCGCACCAAACCCTTGAATCAAAGATCGCGAGCTTCGGCATCGACAAGCGCCGGTTTAAAGCCCTGAATTCAAAGCGACGGTCAGCCTAGCGGTTCGCCCGCATTCGCATATATCCCGTTCCATTCGCACGCCATCTTCCGCGTCTCATGAGTTCTCTCCCGTCGCTTCTGCACTCCCGGACAGCTACGATGCTCGCTCTGTTTTCTGAAGACTCAGGATTTCCTGAAGCCTCAACAATTTCTTGGGCGGTGTGAGCCGCCGATTCAATGAGTTGCGTTGGCACACTGCTTGCATTGACCGGATGGACGTCAGAAGCGAGTGGACTTTGATAATTGAAAAGAATCTTCAAGTCGGAAGGACAACCACTCGTCTGATTGGTCACTTTCAACCGAAGCATGTCGGGGAATTGAAAACGTATTTCCAGGATAGATCGAAAACCTGAAGACACTCTCGCCGCTTGCACTGAGCCGAAATGCAAGACGAGAGCCAAATTGAAACTCAGAGGGGAAGTACATACCAATGAAAAGCATAAACAAAGCCGTGACAATCTCCGCACAGACGTCGCGAAACGTTCTCAGGAGAAATTCGGTGCGCTTCGCCGCCGCTCTTCTGGTAGCGCTGGCCAGCTTTGTCGCCGTTCCGAACGCGACTATGGCTGCCGGACCGCAGCATCATGATCAGGTACCGGGCTTTTACCGAATAAGAGTCGGCGATCTCGAAGTGACTGCCCTATTCGATGGGCCAGGCGTATTCAATGCGAACTGGATAAACGGACAGAAGACGAAGGATGGAGTCTTAAAGGCACTGCAAGACGACCCGCATCTGCTCGATGTCGCCGATGCAGGCTACCTCGTCAACACTGGCAAGCAGCTGATCCTGGTCGATGCGGGATCCGGTACCTGGTTTGGTGGGGGAAGATTCGGGCACTTGGTAGCCAACCTCCGCAGCGCTGGGTACACGCCCGAAGAGGTCGACATTGTCTTGGTCACGCACCTCCACTCCGACCACATTGGCGGCCTTACGACTCAGGATGGAAAGATCGTCTTTCCAAATGCCGACATCTATGTGGCAAAGGCAGATAACGACTTTTGGCTATCGCAGGAAATTGCCGCTAAGGCGCCGAAGGAAGCACAAGAGTTCTTCCAGAGTGCACAAGGCATCGCACCGCCCTACATCAAGGCCGGAAAGTGGCACACGTTTACCGACTCCGATCAAATCATTGACGGCATGCAAATCGTGCCTCTCCGTGGTCATACCCCGGGACATACTGGTTATGAGTTTTCGTCCCAAGGAAAGAAGATTTTATTTTGGGGCGACGTCATGCACGTACAGCGCCTTCAGCTGCCAGACCCCAAGGTCACAGTGGTATTTGACGTTGACCCGACTGCGGCCGCGCTCACGCGGGATCAACTGCTGCGTAAGCTCGCTAGCGGGGACGTTCTGATCGCAGGGCCACACATGATCTTTCCTGGGCTCGGTCGCCTGCACAGGGAGGGGAGTGCCTATCATTGGGCGCCAGTGGCATTTACCGATCAATGGGACGAGAAATAGTAATGCTGCGAGGCAAGCCGACAGGTCAATTTTTACCCATTCTGCGCGATGGCAAAATCCCTATCGGCTCCCCCGCTTTCAACACTTCCCCTGGCACCCAATGGACCAGGTATTTGTGAGCTCCAGACTCTGTATTCGTAAATAACTGAGCTCGGGAAAGGAGAACTTATGGGGCCCTCCAAAATAGAGAGAGGGACATTGAGGCCTAGGTTTGGAAGATATCTAGCCGTTTGTGCAATGGCTGCCAGCCTCTTGTTTCTAATTTCGTACCCATCTGCTTTTGCTTTTGCAGCTGGTCGGCGGGCTTTTTCAATCAAAGTGGTCACCTCTATCGACGATCAGTTCTGGGTTAACTCCGTCATTATCGAGGGAACACACGAGCTGATGCTAGTCGATGCACAGTTGACAAAGACCAACGCTGAAAGAGTGTTGCTGGAAATCAAAGAGACTAAAAAACCACTGTCGATTATCTACATTACCCATGAGCACGCTGATCATTTTCTTGGCCTCGAGGTTTTTAAGGAAGCATATCCGGGCGTGAGGATCATTGCCAATTCTACGGTAGTAGACCGAGCCGACAAGGTCTATCAACAGAAAGTAGATAAATGGCAAAAGATCTTAGGCTCGGGAGCAACCTCTCGCGTCGTTGCCATCGAAAGATTCGATGGCAACTTCATTGCATTTGATGGCTCAA
>Ga0207111_10067_pt1 | contig 30343 bp, 27 predicted proteins | sample Alteio_BWMinHeat_71_FD_153577 | JGI IMG/M metagenome (GOLD analysis project Ga0207111, IMG submission 153577) | Enriched cells from forest soil in Barre Woods Harvard Forest LTER site, Petersham, Massachusetts, United States -... | ecosystem: Environmental > Terrestrial > Soil > Temperate forest >... | reverse complement strand
TCAGGATGACAATCCTTAAGAACGGTTACACGTGAAAGGCAAAAACAGTTTCAGGTTTCGAGTTTCAAAAGCAACGGCAAAAGCAACCGCAAGATCCTTCGGGCCAAAAGCCGGCCCTCAGGATGACAAAAAAGCAGTTTCGGGTTTCTAGTTTCGAGTTTCAAAAGCAAAGGCAAACCTTCGCCGCGGATAGACGCGGATTAATGCGGATTTTCCAAATCCTTCAGAGAATGCCTTGCGGCGGCATGGGCGAATGAGACATCCTCGGGGTCCTTCGACTACGCCGCGAAGCGCGGCTCCGCTCAGGATGACACTTTTAAAAAATATAAACCATAAAGGGCACGCGCGATCAGGCGCCAAAGGACACAAAGGGCTCAAAGGGCATACGCGATCAGGCGCCCGCGGATGCTTTGCCTTGCTTGGCGGCTCCACGGAAGGCGGCGAGCGGGTCTGGGACCGGGACCTGCTTGAGCATCTCGGCAATGGCGACGCGCCTGTCGGAATCAAACTCATTGCCGTAGAGCTTATAAAGAACGGACATGACAGCAGCGTTCAGCGCGCCGCAAACAATCATGAGCGGAATCAGGGCAATAACAGTGGCGATCAAGGCCAGAATCAAACGCAGGGCAAGAAGCAGCAGGAGGAAGGTTGGTATGGCCAGCAGCACCACCAGGCCGGCGAGCATGTTCATCAGTATCCGTTCAGTCTTCGAGCTGGCTTCCACGCGGATTTCGGCCTGCGACGGCTGAGCGCCCAGCGACGACTTCATCTCGACCACGGCCTCCATGCCGGAGAGCGCTCCCCGCAGCACAACCACCTTGTATTTGTCATTCCGGACTTTTTCGACGCGGATATCGTATCCGCTCGGGCCCAGAAGCGATACCAGCTTCTTGCGCAACTCATCGGCATACAAAGGAATGAAAATCGCCGGCGGCGCTCCCACCGGAACTGCAACTTCGTAGCGCGAACGTGAGAAGAAGGACCTCATTGTGTTGTAAGGGGTTCGGCTACTTTAGCAGAAACCGTCAGCAGTCAGCAATCAGCACTCAGCAAAGCAAAGGCCAAAACTTTCGCCGCGTATTAACGCGGATCAACGCTGATTTTCTAAATCCTTCAGAGAATGCCTTTCGGCGGCATGGGCGAATGAGATATCCTCGGGGTCCTTACGACTTCGCCGCGAAGCGCGGCTACGCTCAGGATGACACTTTAAACAAATATAACCACAAAGGACACAAAGGCACACGAAGGTCTTTCTGAGAACTGAGAACTGCTTTCTGAGAACTGTATTTAACTGGCGGCTGGCGGCTGGCAACTTGTAACTTGTAACTTGCAACTTGTAACTTGCAACTGTCTTCAAGCTATTTCTTTCAGGCGCTCCTTCGTGCTTCCCTCCACCTCGGGGCGGACTTCGCACAGGTCGCCTATGAGGTTGCCGGCCCAGCGGTAGATATTCTGTTCCTTAACTACGCGGCGCAGGCGTTGCATGCGGGCGCGGCGCTCTTCGGGTTCCATCTCGACGGCAAACAGGATGGCATCGGCCATCTCTTCGGTATCGTAGGGGTTCACCACCAGGGCATCGCGCAGCTCGCGACAGGCGCCGGTGAAGCGGCTCAGGATCAGCGCGCCGTCTTCATCCTGGCGCGCCATCAGGAATTCTTTGGCCACCAGGTTCATGCCGTCATGCAGCGAGGTCACCAGGCACAGGTTGGCGGCGCGGTAGAAGCGCTCGATTTCGCGGTGGCTGTGGTGGCGCTTGCGCAGGATGATGGGCTTCCAGTTGTTGGTCTGGAAGCGCCAGTTGATGCGGTCGGCGACGGCCTCGACCTCTCCCAGAAAATCATGATAGCGCTTGATGTGGGTGCGGCTGGGCGCGCCGATCTGCACGAAAGTGAACTGCTTCTGATAGCGCGGATACTTTTCGAGGAAGCGCTCGATGGCCCAGAAGCGTTCGAGGATTCCCTTGGTGTAATCCACGCGGTCCACGCCCACGCCCAGGAAGAGCGCTTCGACGCCCAGCTCTTTCAGCAGCGCGGCGCGCTCCTGGTCGGCGGAGTCGCCGGATTCTGGCGGCGGTTGCGGGGTTTCCGTGAATCCAACGCTGATGGGAAACGGGCGCACGATGGTCAGGTGGCCTTCGCGGTTGACGGCGAAGCGCTCCCACTCGATGCGCGATTCCAGGGCGCGGTCCACGGTCTCGAGAAAATTGTTGCAGTGCGATTGGATATGGAAGCCCACCAGATCGGCGCCGAGCAATCCGTCGAGCAGTTCGCTCTGCCAGGGGCAGATGCCAAAGGCCTCGGGATTCGGCCAGGGAATGTGCCAGAAGATGGCAATGCGCGCGTCGGGACGCTTCTTCTTCACCAGTTGCGGCAGCAGGGCGAAGTGGTAGTCCTGGACGAGGAGCACGGGCTGCTCGGTGCCGGCCATCTCTTCGAGAACGGAGGCGGCAAAGCGCTGGTTGACCTCGCGATAACGCTGCCAGTCCTGAGCGCGGAAGAGCGGACGCGTATGCGCGATGTGGCAGAGCGGCCAGAGACCTTCATTGGCGAATCCGTAGTAGTAGCCTTCTTCCTCTTCTTTGCTGAGCCAGACGCGGCGCAGCGTGTAGCGCGGATCTTCGGGAGGAACGAGCAGGCGGTCGTGGCTGTCAACCGTATCGCGGTCGGCGTCGCCCGATCCGTGCGCGACCCAGGTGCCGTCGCAGGCGCACAGGATCGGCTCAATCGCAGTGACCAGGCCGCTGGCGGGAATGATGGCCTTTACCGACTTGCCATCTTTTATATGACTGTAAGGCTCGCGGTTGGAAACCACGAACAGGCGGCTGCCGTTCAATCTGCTGCGCACATGCACGGCGAGGCGCTCGGGGGTCCAGATGGATTCGGCGGTTTCACGCAGCCGGGCTTCCTGCTCGGCGACTGCGCGCGCTGATGCCAGAGTTTCAGCAAACGTAATGGCTTCGCGCGCCAGGGGCATGAGCAGATCGCGGTCGGGCATGACGTGGCGAGTAGAACCTTTGCCGGTGCGCAGGGCCTGCATCCATTGGGCGGTGCGGGCGATGGGGCCGGAGATGCTCCACTGCACGATCAGCAGCACGGTGACGGCGATCAGAAACAGCTCGACCAGCAGACGCAGAAAAGTATCACGCCACAGGCGGACGTTTTCCGAGTGAATGTAGCCGGCATCATGAACAATTACGAGCGAACCTGCGGCGCTGTTATCGCGCGCATGGATCGGCAGCACGTAAACATAAACCGGGGTTTCGGTGGCCGGAGTTTCGCCGGCAGAGTTTTCGCCTACGGCGGGTTCGGCAAGTTTGACGAAGACGCCGTGTCCGCGGTCGTCTTGGGGGACGGTGACCGACGGCGGGAAGCTCGACAGCCGTTTGGCCAGGCTGCTGGTGACGGCGATGGCTTCATCGTGACGTCCGTAAATGCCGATGCCGAAGAGATGCTCGCGGTTTCCGAAGCGCTCCACGATGCGCTGCAGCTCGGCATGCGAACTTCTGCCAAGTTGTGGCTCAATGCTTTCCTGCAGGCTCTCGGCGAGGACCTCGGCGCGCTTCTCGAGGTCGAGGCGCTGGTCCTGGCGCTGCGTCCTGACCTGGTAATAGGAAGACAGAAGAGAAACCAGCGTCAGGACCAGAATCAACGAAAAGATCAGTCGAAAATTCAGGCGCATGCTTACCTACAGTTTCAAGTTTCGAGTTTCGAGTTGCTTCGCTTCGTTCCGAGACCATCAGAGACGTAGCAAGCTACGTCTCTACCAATCAGCGTTACGCTGCTCGTTCCGCAGTGCCGACGCGGCCTGATGTCCCGGATTCCGCTTGCACGATCCGTGCGATTTCTTCCAATAAATGCACGGGAGAATCCTCTCTTGTGACGATCGCATGGATCAGCTTGGCCACGCTCTCAGGAACGGTCGCGGGCTCATCCACTAACATCAAAATGGGAGTTAACGGCTGAATTATTTTTGCGTTAATTGCGATGAGCTCTCCGTTAGTGCCGGGCGCACGGTAGTCCAGAATGGCAAGATCCACCGGTTGATTGCCCAGTGTGTTGATGCCATCAATGCCGTCGGTGGTTAAGACCTCGTATCCAAAAGCTTCGAGAACCAGTTTCCTGATCGCTAATGTCTCTTCGCAATTACAGATGCACAAAAGAACTTGTTGGTGGCCTCGCAGATGAGAGAGGCCATTGTCATTTGGAAATACCACAGCTACCTCCACAGAACCAGTTTTGGAGCCGCTTGCTGCGGGTGAGGGACTGCCCCGCAAATATATAAAGACTCTACGCAATTACGAGGCCATACTGAGGCACTGTAAGTCATTGACTACAGGTGACTAAATTAGGCCGTGCAGAACGATGGCATGGCTTGCGGGTAAGAATTGCCCGTTCTCTCACCGCGGAGACGCGGAACAAAATTAAACCGCAGAGGACGCGGAGGAGCGCGGAGAAAGGAATTTCACCACGGAGGCACTGAGACACGGAGAGTTGAAGGTCAACTGGCGGCAGGAGAGGCTTGTTTGTCTGCAGAAGCACCTGCGGCTGATGGTGTCTTCTTATTTTCTGTGGTCGTCTTCTTCTTGTCGGGCGCGTTCTTGTCGGGCGCGGCTTTTTTCTTTTCCAAGCCAGTGTTGTTCTCGGGTGCACGCTTGAGCGCAATCAATTCGGCTTCGAGCTCGCTGACAATCCGCTTGCAAACCCTGACCGCATCAGCAAATTTAGCCTGGGTAACGTTCTGCAGATGGGCCAGAAGCTCCGATTCCACGGGTCCTGTAATTTTGGCGGCGTTCTGGGTCAACGTGAGCCAGTCGTGCCAGTCGCCAATCGAATCCTGCATGGTCCGGAGTTGCTGCAACAGCTCGGAGGTTCCGGGAAGCATCTCCGCCAGATAACGCGTTTTCTTGCACTGAATGCGGAACTGGTGCAGCCGGCGCGGCGTGAAGGGCTGCGCTTCCCGGGCAGTGAGAACCAGATCCTGCACCGCGCGCCATAACCGGTTGGGAGATAGCATGCTTCGCTTGCCGGCCGCTTGCGGGGATTCACCGGCGAAGGCGATTACCGATTCCACTTTTCGCATACGCTCGCGCATGCGGGGAGAAAACTTATCTTCGATGCCAGCCTGCAGCTTTTTCTCCTGCTTGCTGCGCTGCTCGCGTAACTCGGCCAGGAGGCGGATTTTGGTCTCCTCTTGCCGGCCAATATGCACGGTGCGCAAAGCAAGAGTCTGCACATCAACGTCACGCACACGCCCCGCACGCCGGCGCAGCTTGGCAAGCTGCTGCAGCAACTTTTTGACATCCTGCTTTTCGGAAAGGTCATGAGAGTTAAGGAACGTCTCGGTGCGCCGAATGGTAGTGCGGAGCTGATGCACCCGCTCAGGAAGCGGCTGCTCGGAGACTTCGCGCAGAAGCCTGCGCAACTTCCTCAAATAGTTAGGGTGCCTGGATGGCTCAACTGGGGTCATGAATAACTTGCCTGGGATAAAGGGCCTGAATGGGGCAAGATACTGGAATCGCGGGGGGAAAGCAAGTAGTACTCAGTCCTCAGTACTCGGTACTCAGCAAAAGACAAGAAGCTTGACCGCAGAGGACGCAGAGAAACGCAGAGGATAAAACAGCCTGAAATACAAAGAGCTTTTGCTTCCACTGAGTACTGAGTACTGCTTTTAGCGCAACTGGAATTCGGGTGATCCCAGGGCCAAGCCGATAATTGTGCTGAGAGCCTTCCCCGGATCGTCGGAGAGATGAGCCGAAATTTGCGGGTCGTTGATCTCCTTGTGGATGGCTTCATTCGTGGTCTTTGAGGTTTCGCCGCCGATGAGAGCATCCTCAATAAGAGCCACGGCGGCGTCACTGCCGCCAGCGGTGTTGACGGGAACAATTTCTTCCTTGGGAGCCCGGGTCAGCAGGCCGAGAGTCAGCACGCGCAGAGGATCGAATTTCAATCCATTCTGCCCGCCGCTGGTCAGGGCGAGGGAGAAGTTCAGGCGATCAAGCAGCGCATCGGAGTTCATCCAGACATCGGCCGCAGTGGAGTAGCCGGTGGGCGGCGCCATCTGATAGAGAGGCATGCCCATCTTGGCCAGGGCCTGCACCGCTGCGCCGGGATTCTGTACGTCGGTCCCGGTAGCGCGCAGCGCCGAGGCGACGAATTCCAGCGGGGTCTTCACCTTCTTGCGATAGATGGCCGGCGACCAGAACTCTTTGGAGTGGAACATGGTGCGCAGGACCGCACGGATGTCACCATCGCTCGATAAAAATGTGGCCGACATTTCTTTTACGAGAGCAGGCGGCGGATCGTCACTGACGAAACGTTTGGCCAGCTTGGTGCAAACAAATTTCGCGGTCGCCGGACTCTTGGAGAGCATGTCGAGCACCTGCATACCTTCGTCTATGCCGCCCTCTTTGATGGTATGACCGAGCACAGTCTTTGGTCCGGGCTCATGCCTTTTGGGATCGAACAAGAAGCCGGGGGCTTGCCCTGGCGCCATATTCTGCTGGGGCTGCTGGAAGGTCCAGCCGGTGAAGACACGCGCTACCTGGGTGACATCGGCCTGAGTGTAACCGCCGTTCACGCCCAGCGTGTGCAGCTCCATCAACTCGCGCGCGTAATTTTCATTCAATCCTTTATTGGCGGTGTTGGGCTTGGGAGGCTGGCCGGGTTTCACGCCGGCGGCGATTGAATCTGGACCCATGCTCACCCAATTATCGAGGTAATACAGCATGGCCGGGCTCTGCGCCGTCGCCAGCAAAAGATCGTGAAACTTACCCAGAGCATGCGCGCGGATGGCATCGCGCTCGTAGCTGGTCACCAGATAATTATCAATATCCTTGTTCAAATAGACGTTGAAGTGGTTGAACCAGAAATCGGTCATCACCTCTTCAAGCTGGCGTTCGCTATAGACGGCGCGCAGAATTTTTGCCTGCTGCAGCTCAGAGATCACGACGCCGGTGGGATTGCTCAAGGCATAGTAAATTTCGCGGTCGGCAGGAGAGAAATCAGCTATGAGCCGGTCGCGGTCATCGTTGGGCAAACTGCTGGAGAAAGCCAGGCGGTCGCCGACCGGCAACAGCATCAGCGTGGACATGCGCTTCTCGCGTGGCAAACTCAACAGCACCTGCGCAATGTGGTGGGCAACGTCTTTTGCCTGCTGGGCGGCTGCGTCTTGCGCGGCCTTATCGGCGGCAGCTTTTTTGGCGGCATCCTCGGGTGACATGGGAGCGGCCGTAGCTGCAACGCTCTGTTGTTGCTGTTGCTGCTGTTGTTTGTAACGAGTCACCTGGACCTCCCACAATCCATACTGAATAGGATCGGAGGGCAGAGGCCGTTTGCCTTGTGCTGCTTCGGTAATCATGTTGCCGTTGGGGAAGCTCTGCAGCATGTCTCGAGGCTGCATTTGCAGGGTGCGATAGGGAGCAAGCTTGGAATCAAGCACAGCATTCGGGATCTTCTCGGGCTGTAGCTGCTGCTCGATCCAGTTATCCACTCCGACAGCCAATACCTTCTCAATATCTCCGGGGCGTGGCCCAAAGGTGATCCGGTTCAAGACGTGCAGTGCCCGCTCGTGCTCGGAAAGATTGGAACCAGAAGAAGTACGTGATTTCTGGGATTTACCGTCGGCTGCCTGTGCCGCCAGCGAAAAGAAACCCGTCAGGGCAAGCACTAGGAGAATACATAGCTTACGCGAGGGGGTGCGAGAGGGGGACAATTCGGCGCACATAATGAGAATTTTAACCCCATTCCGTTGAAAAAGTTGTCCCTTCCCAGGCCTCAAATATGGCAGGAAGAGACGCCGCGTTTTTCCAGATAGCGTTGGTGATACTCCTCGGCGCGATAGAAAACGACGGCAGGAACGATTTGGGTCACAATAGGCCGGTTGAAGCGGCCAGATTTCTCAAGCTTTTCTTTCGAAGCCCGGGCGGCGGCTTCCTGCTCGGGCGAGTGGAAGAAAATGACAGAACGATATTGCGTGCCCCAGTCGGGCCCCTGGCGGTTGAGAGTAGTGGGGTTGTGCGCGTTCCAGAAGACATCGAGGAGTTGGTCGTAGGAGACCTCGGAGGGATCGTAGGTCACCTGCACGACCTCGGCATGTCCGCTTTCATTGGTGCACACGTCTTTGTACGTCGGATCTTGCAGAGTGCCGCCAGTGTAGCCCACGGCCGTATCTTTTACTCCGTTGATTTTGCGAAAGGTTTCTTCTACACCCCAGAAGCATCCAGCGCCAAATGTAGCTTTTTCCATAACCCAACTCCTTCTCTAAATTATACGAGCCTTGCTGAGATGTTGGATCGTTGGGTTCATAAGAAAGTGTTTGCTTTTGGAGTCGCTGATATTCCACATACGCAAAAACAAGGAATGGGGGCTTATGAGCCGCTGTTCCAGGAACGACCCATGAATCGGCCGGCGTTGCCTGATAGCGCGTGGAGGGCTCTGGCAAGGTTCCGGGCGCGAGCATCCGGCGAACGGAGATGTGAGAAATAGCGGAGTATCTCTTTTTTGCGGCTTGGGATCAACGCGGCCCAGTTTTTCTTCGCTCGCGGATTGGCGGCGAGTGCCTGCTTGAACCATCCGGGCATGGGATGTTGAGGTCGATAGCTGGCGTCGAAGTCGATCTCCACACGCACGCGATCTCCCACCGCTGTACCCGATGCCTTTCGAACATCACCGTGCAGGTATAGATAGAAGCTTCCATTGCCCACCGGCATCATGTTGATGCGCCACCCATTTGCAGGTTTGCCATTGAGGCGCACCCGGACCGGGAGCGGCTTGCGCCAGCCAGGTTTGACGGCATTGGCTCGCGAAGTACTGACCAAGATGAAAGGATTGATACCTCGAATCTTTATGACTGCGTTGAAGCTTGCTGCCATGCAAATCACCACGAGAATAAACGCCAAAGAGCAGACCAAGTAGTTTATATCGGCCTGGGAGTGGTGCTTCAGACTGCAAGAACAAAGGAATAGCGTGAAACAATCCCGTAGATGTGGGGGCAGTGCCATGGTTACCAACGTAACGGTAAAGTTATGTAAAAAACCGACACGGATCGTCTTGAGCTGTGTTATTTCATGCTAGGGACATACGTCTATATGTAGGGGGATAACCATGAACAAGCGCGCACTGATTCTATTGACGGTTACAGCTTTGGCGCTTACGGCTGGAGTGCAGGCACAGCAGACATCGAATTCCAAGGGAGACATGGCGGGCATGGATATGTCGAATTCGTCTTCCAATAAGCCCGCGGGCGACGATGAGATGGCACATACCATGAACTCAATGTCGAGCAAGCACATGGACATGGGCCCGCATATGAAGATGACAAGCCTACGGCCGGCCAATCCTGATGACCAGAAAAAGGCAGACGCAGTTGTTGAGCAGCTTCGCGGCGCCATCGAAAAATATAAAGACTTCAAGGTTGCGCTGGCCGATGGCTTCCAGATTTTTCAGCCGCAGATACCGACTCCCATGAAGCATTTCACGAACTACAGCTACGCCTTTGAGGCGACATTTAAATTCAATCCTCTGCACCCTACGTCTTTGCTCTATGAAAAGCATGGCGATGACTACACGCTGGTAGGTGCGATGTATACCGCACCCAAGCGCTTCAGCGAAGACGACTTGAACCAGCGCATTCCGCTCAGTGTGGCGCAGTGGCACGAACACGTGAATCTCTGCGCGCCTCCGAAGGGCCAGGAACGAGCGATGCTTACCAAGAATCCGCGCTTTGGATTGGCTGGTTCCATCGCAACCCAGGAAGAGTGCGATGCGGCGGGAGGGAAGTTCTATCCAATCATCTTCAACTGGATGGTGCACGTTTATCCGTATGAGCAGAAACCGGCAGATATTTGGGCGGTCGAGCACGGGCAAGAACATCATGGGATGGATTGAGGAGCAGCTTTTAGCTTTTAGCTTTTAGCTTTTAGCTCTTGGCTCTTGGCTGTAACGAATCATTTTGTGCCGCCCCGCCGGGGCTCAAGCCATTAATAACCGCCTGCCCAGCACTTGCGTGCTGGGCTAAATTCTCCGACGGCCCGTTCCGGGCCTTTATCCAAGAATATTTCAACAACTGCTACTCGCAAAACACGGCGACCTTGACCTGGCCGTCAACATCTATGGTCAGGTCATGGAGTTGCTCGATGAGTTCCTCGAGGTTCTCGGGCTTGATTTGGGAGACATCAAACGGGATACCCTTCTGGCGCAGCGCATCGTTCACGTGCTCCCGCGCTTGCGGCGGAATCAGACCGGCCAGCTTCACGCCCGCACGCAGCAGTTGCATGGGCACACGAATATTCGCCTTGGTGGGAGCGGTTTCGCCCTCTGCATCCACCACCACGCGCAGGTACTTGGGCTTGGGCCTGGCTTCCGGTTCAGGGCCAATGCCCGAGGAAGCACGCGGCCCGTTCTCCAGGGCGGCAATCAGTTGTTCAGCCTCTTCAGCCGTGATCCGGCCGGCGGCAAGCATTTCCAAAACTTCTTTGCGACGTTCGTTCATTGGTTCCTCCTAAAAAATGTTGAGAAAAACTAAACTGTTCCGATGATTGACTTCAAACTTGGCGCCTCGCAGAGCGCACAGCATCTGCCACAAAGCTCTCAGCGCACGAAAGGGATCCACCTGTTGCGCCAGACAAACCACGCAGATCAATGGCGCGAGCAGAAGCATGAGCGGCAAAAGCACCATCCACAGGAGAAAAAGCGGCAGCCAGAGACGAAAGCAAGAATGCGGCTTGTGCGCCACGCGGATTACGGCCAGAAGAGGGATCATTTCAACGCCTCCAGTTCGCGGATGGCATCTTGCGCGCTGATCTCGCCGTGCTTGAGCCGTCCCAGAATGTCAGCCTGGGTGGGTGCAGGATTGGTTTCGACGAATTCCAGACTGTTGGCGATCCGCGTGAGCCGGGATTTAATGGTCGGATAGCTGACACCGAAAATCTGCTCCATCTCCTTGATGGATCCGTGGCTACGCACAAATGCGGTGATAAAGACCTGGTCTTCCAAGTCCAACCTCGCCAACTGGGGAAGCTCGAAAGAGCCTTCAACGACGATGTCCATATCCGTCAACCTGACTCGCTCAACCACAACAGGCCGCCCTCGGGTGAGCTGTGCTAGCTCTTGCCATTCTTTGGTTTTTTGCTCTGATGACATTTCAGATATCTCTTATTAAATCAAGTAAAATAGATTTATAAATTAACTTTTTAAATATTTCAACATAAAAATATAAATATTTTTAAGTATTTTAAAAATATTAACTAACATTGCTTGGGGATATTCATAAACTATTGATAATTAAAGACGAACGCTAGAGGACAGGAGATTTCTCAAGGAAGGGCCGACTAAGAATGTTACGTGGAGAAAACGGGGCACAGCCGTAGTGGCTATGCCCCACAATCTATTCTGGTTTCTTATTGTTTAGGCGAAGCTTCTGGTTGCTTCGGTTGAGTGGCTGGTTGCTTGGGCAAGGTCTGAATGGGCACGAGTATCGGCACGTTCAGTGGAGCAGATAAGCTGCCAACATTTCCGCTGATGTCATCGCGCATGACAAAGCGAACGGTATATTCTCCCTGGGGCAACTCCAGCGCTCCGGAATATAGAAAGCCGGTTTCCTGGAATTTCTTCAGATTTTCGGGCGAAAGATCACCGGCAATGACCGGGGCGATGCCCGCGCCTTGTATCGGAGTTCCGTCGGAACCTCTCGGCTGGGCAACAATTTCAACACTAAAATGGTTTTTGCTCGACGCATCCACGGAGATAGTTTTGGATGGCGCAACGATGACAAACTTTATTTTGTACTGATCCCCACCCGGCACAGGGTCACTGCCCATCCAGCGCATGCCGATGGGTAAAGCGGTGGAATCAAGAGGTGAATTGAGGGCAGCAACGATGTCGTAACGCTTGTCCACGGAGGGATCCACGGTAGCCTGGGTCACAAAAAAACCGCTGCGGGCCAGCACGTGCGCGCCGGGATGGTTCACCTTCACCTTCAACTTGCGCCAGCCAGCCTTGTCAACCTTGCGACCAAGGTAGTAGCCCAGCACGTAGTAAGCGGCAGCATCATTGGAGGCTTGCTGCATCCCACTGGCCAGATCATTACTGTTGTAGAAGGCGCGCCCACCGGTCATTTCGGCGAAATCATTGAGGTTCTGGTGGTTGCCGGCTTCGATGGCGGAGGTGGTCATGATGTTCACCTGCCCGCCGGTGCGGAAAGATTGCTGACTCTGACCGAGCGGCGAGGAGGTAGAAGCGGTTCCGTAACCCCAGTTCAAGAGTCCGCGCACATCCACCGGATAGACGGCGATATTGGCGTTGTTCATCATTTGCAGAGTGCGCTCATACAATCCAGACAGGTCCCTGCCTGTGGGCGTTGTCGATTGATCGTACAAGTTAAAAGGAAGTCCGCCGGTCAGCCACACGATAGACTTGCGGCCTGGGACACCGGAAAACGCCTGCGCAATGTTCAAGAAGCTTTTGAATGTGTCCTCGACCGCGTCAGCCTGCCGGTATTGGGAAACGAGATTGTCGGATGTGTCCATGAATGACTGCAGGGACGCGGCTTCATTGTCGAGACTGGTGGCATCAATCGTGGTTGCGCCACTTAAAGTGCTGGTGTCGGCGCCGTTGGCCAGGGCCGAACTGTCGCTCGCGTTCATGTTCGGCAGCGAGCCGGTGACTTTTCTGAGCGCGGCAATCAGCACCTCAGGACTGGAGCTGAAGTCGTGAATCATGTGCACGCCTTTGCGATCCATGGCCATGAGTGCAACCAAGTCGCTGCTTTTGAAGTTCTTGGATAGATACTTGATAAGCTCTCTGCGGGCGGTGGTCTGATCGAGATAGGGCGTATTGATGGAATCCAGAACCATAATGGTCACACGCCGAGGTTCTGGCGAGCCGACATAGACGTTGCTGAATTGACTGGAGCTTAGCGCAGGGTGCTTGATCGGAGCAGCGCTGGTGTTGATTTCTTCAAAGGTCGAAATTGTCTGCTCTTTGCCGTTTTCCAGCACAGCAAAATCTTCTTTTTTCAAGCCTTTGATGGGAGCGCCGGAGCCATCTCTGACAACTACCGGCACCTGCACCAATTCGGTGTGGGTGGTCAGATCAATTTTCGGTTGTTCATGCGAGTTGGAATTTTCGCCGCCGGTGTTGGGAACAATAGACCCCATCCCGGGCGGCACCGACTGGGGAACGGCGAATGCGCACAGAAGCAAAAGCGCAGCCCCAACGGCCGCGCACCTGAAGCCGCGTAAAGCAGACATTTTGCCCCCCGGAGATTAGCCGCAAAGTACTGTATCACGGCTTAGTAGCCGTGAACAGAAACTGGATTCAGGGTGCGGTTTGAAAATTTTAATCTATGAAATGCTGCCCTTACGGTCCCGTTTTCAAACCGCACTGCACTGATCTCCGGGTCTTCTCGTATCTAGGGATGCGAGCGGCGGTGAGTCTCGCGGATGCCGGTGGCGTAACTTCTACCACCGAAGGTAAGCGTGGGAATAACCGTGCCGGTTACGCCGACGCGGGTACCATCACTAGGGACACCGTATCCCTCGCTCAAGACCCAAATACTGCCTGTGCCGTCGCTTAATTGATAGACCCCGTTGCCCAGCAACCCATAGGAGTTATTGACTGTGCCTACTACAGCCACCTCTTTATTCATGTAGGCCCCGGGATCGCGCGTGATATCTGCGATACTGGTCTGTTGCGGACATCCAGCCAACAACAGAACTACGCCTGCAACCGCTGCCAGCAACACCAACTTTGCCTGTTTTTTCATGTTCTTCATCCTTAATTTGGCTCTTAATTTAGACGCAGCGGCGCTTTTGACCCACACCCAGGCTGTGAATTGTACCCGATCTGTAACCCCATGGCCCCAGAATGGAATTTGGGTGTAAATGTTTCTGATGTAATATATGATGACATTTGCTGGAACGAGGTTTCCCAGCGTTGTAGCTGCCTTCCCCTTTTCTCGTTGACAGGACCCGTACGTGTAACGTAGCTTGGCACGATCACTCTATCTGTTTGGAAAACTGAATACATGAATGGCACTCTCACTTCGCTTGAGACAGCTCCGTCTATTGAAACCGCGTCCGTTTCAGGAAATAAGCAACGCACCTATGCTCCGCGAAATACTCGCAAAATCCTGTGCGTGTTCCCAAAATACAGCCGCTCATTCGGGACCTTCCATCATGCTTATAAACTGATGCGCGGAGTACGGGCCTTCATGCCCCCGCAAGGCATTCTGCTGATCGCCTCCTATCTGCCCAAGCAATGGGAGGTGCGGTTCGTTGATGAAAATAATCATCCCGCCACAGATGCCGACTACGAATGGGCGGATGCGGTGCTGGTAAGCGGCATGCACATCCAGCGGCCCCACATTAATCGCATCAATGAGCGGGCCCATGCCCATGGCAAGATCACGGCGCTGGGCGGGCCATCGGTTTCCGGATGTGCGGAATACTATCCGGATTTTGATCTTCTTCATCTGGGCGAACTGGGTGACGCAACCGACCAACTGATTGAGTATCTGGATCGACACACGAGCCGGCCGGAACAGCAAATCCAGTTCAAGACGGTGGACCGGTTGCCTTTGCAGCAGTTCCCTATTCCCGCTTACCACCTTATCCGCCTGGATCAATACTTCATCGCCAGCATTCAGTTTTCCAGCGGATGCCCTTATACCTGCGAGTTCTGCGATATCCCAGAGCTGTATGGACGCAACCCGCGACTCAAGTCTCCGGAGCAAGTACTGGCCGAACTCGATGCCATGCTGAAATCCGGGAACCCAGGCGCAGTGTATTTTGTGGACGACAATTTTGTCGGCAACCGCAAGGCGGCGCTGGATCTGGTGCCGCATCTTGTCGAGTGGCAGAAAAAGAACGGATTCCCAGTACAGTTCGCCTGCGAAGCTACCTTGAACATCGCCAAAAGTCCGCAACTGCTGGAAATGATGCGCGAAGCTTACTTTTGCACCGTGTTTTGCGGCATTGAGACGCCGGAAACGGCAGCGCTCAAAGCCATGTCGAAGATGCAAAACCTCAGCGTGCCCATGCTGGATTCGATCAAGCTCCTGAACCATTATGGAATGGAAGTCGTCTCGGGAATCATCCTGGGACTCGACACCGATACGGCAGAGACCGTAGACCATGTGCTGGAATTTATCCGCATGTCACAGATTCCGATGCTGACCATCAACATTCTGCACGCCCTGCCCAAGACACCTCTATGGCGCAGGCTGGAACAAGAAGGGCGGTTGGTTTCAGACGAAAACCGCGAATCCAATGTAAAGTTCATGCTGCCCTACGAGCAGGTGGTGGAAATGTGGCGGCGCTGCCTGACCACAGCTTATCAACCTGAATTTCTATACGAACGCTTCATCTACAACGTGCACAATACCTACGCCCGCCGCGTACCGTTGCCCAACAGCCCCGCGCGTGTGAATTATGCCAGCATCCGACGCGGCATGAGCATGCTCTTCCACCTCCTGGTCCGAGTGGGAATGTTCAGCAGCTACCGCCGGACATTCTGGAAGATGGCGTGGCCGGCGTTGAAGAAAGGCGACATTGAAAGCCTTATCCATGTGGGCCTGGTTGGTCATCACCTGATCTACTTTGCCAAAGAGTGCGAGCGCGGCGAGGAATCAGCTTCTTTCTATTCGCAGAAGCTGCAGGAGCAAGACAGCTCCAAGCTCCAAACAGCAAGCTCCACGAGCTAAACTGGCCGAAGTTTCGCTAGCGGGTCACAATCTCAAAATCCAGCTTGAGCTCATCTTTGACCTTCACCGTGCCACCGGCAACGCTGACGGGTTTGATGCCGAAATCCGTCTGTTTCAAGGTAGCGGTGCCGCGGTAGTGATGGCCTTTCGTCCGGGAATTTGCAAGGGCGGCCTCATCGGCGGGTTGGCTCACCTGTACGACCACAGGATGCGTCTGCCCATGCAATTTTAGATTGCCGGTGACCGACCATTGCCCGATCCTACCGGACGCCACCGATGTGGAGGTGAACTGGATCAGAGGATATTGGGCGGTATTTAAGACTTCGGGGCCGAGCATCTTCTCCTGCACCTGGGCACGCTTGGCGGGCTCCATTTTAGGATCGAGGACCTGCATCTTGGCAGTCTCGATTTCAAACTCGATGGTTTTCGCGGCCTCGTCGAGTTTTCCTCTGGCAATGGGCGCCTGGACTTCGTGATTGTCTCCGGTAAATCCAAAAACACCAGCGCGCAGCACGTGCACCGTGATGGTGGAATGCTCCACATCAATTTCGGACGACTTGGCTGGGGAGGGCTTGGTTGTAGAAGGCTTCGTCTTCGAAGGCTTCTGAGAAAAACACAGGCAGGCAACAAACAGAAAAGCGACAAACAATAAAAATCTGATGCTTTTAAGCATAGTGGCTCCTCGATGAGTCATTTTCACGCAAAAAATCGAAGAACGAAGGGACGCTAACAAAGCTTTGTAGATTCTATTCCGCTTGGGGACCTATAGAAAAAAATTTATACAATAATAAAAAGAATTTTCACAAAAATTTTCGTTCCTGGTGATATTTTTCACAGACAGCGGCGTTATGATTTTAAGAATGCGAAGCAACACTGGGCCCATGCCTTGCTTCCCTTATTAAGGTCACAATTCAGGAGGTTATTCTATGCCAAGAACGAAAGCATCCGCCAAAAAATCCCAACCCATGGCAAATTCTGATTCCCAACCAACCACCTCAATCCTGGCATTCGAGTCGTCTCGGACTCTGCACTTAGATTTGGAAGCAAGGGTCCGCCAGCGCGCCTACGAGCTTTTTGAAGAACGCGGCGGCCTGCACGGCTACGCGGAAGAAGACTGGCTGCGCGCTGAAGCCGAGATTCTGGGCCACAGAGAGAAGCTCACAGCTTAAGAAGCCACCCCGGAAGTACATGGACTTAAATGCTTGGAAGTCCAGGTATACATTCCTGTAATTCCGGCGCACAGGACTGATACAATATCGCGTCGCCCAGACCGTGGTTCCGGTTGTCCGCATTGCGCCCGCGGGCAATGTTTGAAAGAATAAAATTTCGCCTCGGATTCATAATTCCATGCCTATTTTTGGTAGTTTCGCACTCCTCTGCGCTCTTATCCTGAGTCTGTATTCCCTGGTGGTGGGGGCGGTCTGTTTGCTGCGAGAGAACTCAGCCAGCCGCCTGCTGGGGGAAACTGCGCGCCGCGCCGGGATCGCATCCTTCATCGCCGTGGCTGGTGCTGGCTTTGCGCTGCTGTGGTCGGCGTTTCATGACGATTTTTCCGTCGCTTATATCCTGCACCACAGCAACCGCGCTCTCTCCGCGCCCTACAAATTTGCTGTGTTGTGGTCGGGACAGGAGGGTTCCCTGCTCCTGTGGTCGCTGCTGCTGGGGGCCTACGGATTTGTGCTGCGTTTGCGGCACAAGGTTGATATTCGCCTGACGGCCCATGCCTCGGTGGTTCTGGCTGGAATACAGGTCTTCTTTCTTCTTTTATTGAATATTGCGGCCACGCCTTTTTCCCTGGTGCAAGGAGAGATTCCCACGGACGGAAACGGACTCAATCCTCTGCTGCAGTACCCCGAAATGGTCATCCATCCGCCCATGCTCTACCTGGGCTATGTGGGAATGTCAGTGCCGTTTGCTTTTGGCCTGGCGGCGCTCATTATGCGCTATCCCGGCGAAAAATGGATCCATATCACACGCCGCTGGACGATGGTCACGTGGATGTTCCTCACCTGTGGCATCTTCCTGGGTTCGCACTGGGCCTATTACGTGCTGGGCTGGGGCGGTTACTGGGGATGGGATCCGGTAGAGAATGCCTCGCTCTTGCCCTGGCTGACCTGTACGGCCTTCCTGCACTCAGTCATGATGCAGGAAAAGCGCGGCATGATGAAAATCTGGAATGTTTGGCTCATTTTTGCCACCTTCATGCTCTCGATTCTCGGAACTTTTCTCACGCGCAGCGGCGTGATCAGCTCGGTGCACGCCTTCGCGCAATCTTCCATTGGAGACTGGTTCCTTATTTTCCTGGCGATTATTCTTGCCGTCTGCATCTTCTTCTTTATCAAGAACCGCTCTCACCTGGAGAGCGAACACCGGCTGGAGTCGCTGGTCTCGCGTGAATCCAGCTTCCTGTTTAACAACCTGCTTCTTCTGGTGTCGTGCTTTGCTGTGCTGTGGGGAACTTTCTTTCCTGTTCTCTCAGAATGGGTGACGGGAAATAAGATCACAGTGGGTCCACCTTTTTATAACCACGTCAATGTTCCCATCGCTCTGCTCCTGCTGCTGCTGACCGCGGTGGGTCCGCTACTGGCGTGGAGAAGGACCTCTTTCGCGAGCCTGAAGCGCAACTTCGCCATTCCTACCGCAGTGGCAGTGGGCACAGCGATTGCACTCATGGTTGGTAAGATGAGGCCCTGGGAAGACGTCTCATATTTCTACGCCCTCATGGCGATATCACTCTCGGTGATGGTAATGGCGACGATTCTCTCGGAGTTCTTACGCGGCGCGCGCGTCATCAGCAGTCACACCGGACGCAATCTTTTTTCTTCGGTTGCGCAACTCTGGCACCGTAACACCCGGCGCTACGGCGGCTATGTCGTGCATTTTGGCGTGGTCGTGGCAGTCATAGGACTCGCGGGCTCGGCATTCAACGAGACCAAAGAGCAGGAAATGGGCAACGGCGACTCCATGCAGATCGGCAGCTATACGTTGACCTGCCGCTCCTATACGCAGGATGACAATCCAAATTTCGAGTCTGCATACGCCATTATTGACGTTTCTAAGAATGGCCACCCGCTGGCAACGATGTATCCTGAGCGGCGTGTGTTCAAGGCGAGCCAGCAGCCGAACACGCTTCCCGCGGTCCACTCCTCGATTATCGAAGACCTCTATCTCGTCTATGCCGGACACAATAATGATACCGACCATCCCATCATTACCGCGCACCGGAATCCGCTGGTGGCATGGCTCTGGACAGGCTGGCTGCTCATAGTATTCGGGACCTTGCTCGCGCTGGTTCCTAACGAAGCTGCGGTCAAAGTCGCTCAATCGGTCCCTGTACGCGCAACCGCGCCAGATGTGGGCCTGGCGCAGACCACAGGAGCGGGAGATTGAGATGCAGACCGTAAAAGTACACGCACAGGGAGCGACCGGTAGGCGATTGCTGACAGCAACCCGCTGTATGCAAGTGGTTGCGGTGGTATTGTTCTCCGTATTTTTCTTGGGAGCGGGGGACGATGCCGAAGCGCGCTTCAATAGTCTCGGCCACAAGAAGCTGATTTGCGTCTGTGGCTGCAACCAGATCCTGCTGGAGTGCAATCACGTGGGTTGCACTTACTCTGACAGGATGCGGAATGAATTGATCGCTGCGGTTAGCCGTGGTGACAGCAACGATCTGGTGCTGCAGGCATTTGTTCAGAAATACGGCCCCACGGTGCTGGCTGCACCCACAACAACCGGGTTCAACCGGATTGCCTGGATCATGCCTTTTGCCGTGCTGCTGGCTGGGTTCGCTTTTGCAGGTATGATCGTGATGAGTTGGAAGAACAAACCTTTGCTGCCAGCGGAAGCGGCCGCATCAACCGGGCAGTTGGAGGAATTTCGCGAACAAGCGCGACGGGAGACTGAATTATGAATATCGCTGCTTATGCCCCGCTTGCTGCGTGTATCTTGTTTGCCCTTGGGTTGCTCGGCTATGTTTTCGCGGTGCCCAGCGAGGTAACTGCGGCTCCTACCAAGGACCGCCTGGCTTACTTGAAAGAGCGTAAAGAGGTCATCTACGAAAATCTGCGTGACCTGAATTTTGAAAACAAGGCTGGCAAGTTTTCGGTGGAAGACTATCAAAGCCTGCGAACCTCGCTGGAAGAAGAAGCGGCGCAGGTGCTGGCCCAAATCGCTGATCTGGAAGGAAAATAAATTTTCGCCGCGGATTTACGCGGATGAACGCGGACCAATTCATGTCTTTATTACTTAATCCTAAAAATACCTTTCTGATTTTATTTCTTGCCCTGGCCACATGGGCAAGCAACGCTTCCACTATCACCGGCACCGTAAAAAATGGCACCACCCTCAAACCTTCTGCGGGCGATGTTGTGATCCTGCTGAAGCTTGCCGGGGGCATGGAAGAAGAGACGCGCACCAGGAGCGACAGCAAGGGGCGCTTCACGTTGAATGTGCAAGACAGCAGCACGCCTCACGTGGTCAGGGTGAACCATGAGAACGTAAACTACCACGCGGTGGCGCCGCCGGGAACCGAGTCGGTGGGAGAGGTCGAGGTCTATGAGGCCGCGGCCAAACTGCCGGGCATTGCAGGTACCGCCGACGTCATGCGCATCCAGAGCGACGGCAGCACCTTGCGGGTCGCTGAGATCTTCGCGTTGCGCAACACCTCCACCCCGCCGCGCACGCTGATGAGCGAGAAGACCTTCGAAATCTATCTGCCGGAAGGCGCACAAATGGATTCTTCCATGGCCGCGGGGCCAGGCGGAATGGCGGTCAACTCCGCTCCGGTCCCTCTTGCCGACAGCGGTCACTACGCTTTTGTTTTCCCGCTGCGCCCGGGCGAGACCCAGTTTCGCGTCGAGTATCACATGCCTTATTCAGGCTCGGCCAACTTCACCCCGCACCTTACGGTGCCAATGGATATGATGGCGATTGAGCTGCCTAAATCCATTCAGTTCTCAGCGGCACAGCCGGGGTACTACAACACTGCGATGGATGATAAGGGTGTAGTTGTACAGGCGGCCAAAAATGTCATGCCGGGAAGCGCAACCGCCTTCCGTATCGCGGGAAGCGGCGCCATTCCCCAGGATGCGCTCAAGAGCCTCGATGGCGGCAGCGACGAGGCTTCTGGAAATGAAAGCGCAAGCGCCGCTGCAGCACCGGCCAGCCGTCCGGGCGGAGGCATGGCGGTGCCTGAAGGAACACCTGATCCAATGCAAAATTACCGCTTATGGATCATCCTGGGAGCATGTGCCCTATTCCTTGCACTAGGAACTTTTTGGATCACGGGACGGCAGGGTGAGACCATATCCGCATCGATGCCGGCGGCGGTTGCTACAGTTCCGGCTTCTGGGAACCGCTCCTCGGCGTTGCTGGAAGCTCTGAAAGAAGAACTCTTTCAACTGGAAAGCGACAGGCTGCAGCAAAAAATCTCTCCAGAAGAATACGCCAAGGCCAAATCTGCACTTGATACCACTCTGGCACGGGCTATGCAGCGCGGAAAGAGTTGAAGACTGCTCATTCACCACAGCGACACAGGGACACAGAGACACAGAGAAAAACAAAGAATTCCGCCGTAGATTAAACGCTGATTAAAAACTTATTTTGAGGGAGGCTGGGATGCCGGTGCATTCCCCTGCAACTCGCGCAAGCTATCTTGCACCTCAGTGAGGCTGGGATCCAGCTCTAACGCTTTTTTATAAGCGACAATCGCTTTTGCCGGCTCATTGTTCAATGCATAAGCAACGCCCAGCAGGGCCAGAGCTTCTGCATCGCCGGGTACAGCAGCCGTATCTTTTTCCAGAACTCTTATTGCGGCGGGATAATCTTTATCTTCCAGCGACCATTCAGCACGGACTATCCTGCTTTGATGCCCTTTGGAATTCACAAGCTCGGCGCCGGCGGCCGCGAATAGCAGGGTTGTTATTGCCAAGGTGGAAACTTGAATCACCCTGTTCACGCCTGCTGATCGAGTTAGTGATGTCGCCAAAGGGACGCCGATTAGAAGCCCGGAGGCAAACCCTCCAAGATGGGCCATATTGTCAATACCGCCCCCAAATCCCAGATATCCAAATCCAATCAAGAAGTTGAAGCCCGCAAAAAGGATCACGCTGCTAAGCACCGCCCGGCGTTCACCTTCCGCGATTGAAAGATTGCCAAATTTAAGTCCGGCAATAAGGGCCCCGGCGATCCCGAAGATTGCTCCTGAAGCTCCAGCTGACAGCCGTCCAGGCTGGTGGTTGATGCTATATGTGATGCTCAACAGGCTTGCACCCACGCCCGTGAGAACATAAATCGCCGCGGTGGACCAGCGCCCAAAATAGCGTTCCGAAAGCCTGCCTAAACGCCACATGCACCACATATTGAAAGCTATGTGAACTATCCCAATGTGTAAAAAATTGGCCGTCAGCAGCCGCCAGTAGTCACCACCCAGAGTTAAAAACCTGTTGTTTACTCCCCAACGGATGAGGTCGGCATTGCTGGGCTCAATAAAAGCTTGGGTGGGAGAATCGCTGGTCAGCACCATCCCCACAAATACCAGCAAGTTGATCGCAATCAGTGTGGTTGTAACCGGGAAATCGCGCAGGCTGCCGGTGTTCATGCCTTTGCGCGCGCGCGACACGGCTTGCCCGGCGCAGCGATCACAATAGACTGGAGCGACGCCCTCTTCGTTGACAGCAAGAGGCTCGCCGCATCTGACGCACGTGGGCACATGTTGGGAAGTAGCCTGATTCAAGGGGTTTTTCCGCGAATTAAAGCCTACCACTTCTCAGCTCCAAGCTCCAAGTTGCAAGCTCTCAGAAAAAAAGCCTCGATCCAAAGAGTAAATAGAGAATGAAAAATCGCAAATCGTAATTCGTAAATCGTAAATCGTAAATCACAAGAGCAAGGGGGTGTTAGAATTTTGGCGAGGATTTTATGTCTGAAGCCGTTGTTCAAAACCACGCCGCGCCTGCCCCTCTGATCGCGCTTACCGAAGACGAAACCCTGTTTCGCGAAAATATACGGCAGTTTGCCGAAGAAAAAATCAGGCCGCACGTCAGAGAGATGGATGAAAAAGGGGTCTTCGATCCCACCATCATTTCGCAATTCTTTCAATTGGGACTGATGAGCATCGAAATCCCAACCGAGTACGGCGGAGGTGGTGGAACATTTTTTGAAGCTTGTCTTGCCGTGGAAGAGATTTCTCGCGTGGACGCCTCGGCGGGTGTGATTGTTGACGTGCAAAATACCCTTACCGCCAATGCGTTTCTCAAATGGGGAAACAGCGAACAGAAGAAAAAATACCTTACGCGCATGGCCGCCGACACCGTGGGCGCTTATGCGCTCAGCGAAGCCGGATCGGGCTCTGACGCTTTCGCCCTGCAGACGCGCGCTGAATTGAAGGGCAACGAATACATCCTGAACGGACGCAAGCTGTGGATCACCAACGGCAAAGAAGCCGGCATCTTTATTCTCTTTGCCACGGTGGATGCTTCCGCCGGCTACAAAGGCATCACCGCTTTCATCGTTGAAAAAGAGTTTCCCGGATTCAGCGTGGGCAAGAAGGAAGACAAGCTGGGCATTCGGGCATCGAGCACCTGCGAGTTGCTGCTGGAAGATTGCCGCGTGCCCAAATCCAATGTATTGGGCGAGGTGGGTAAGGGTTATAAAATCGCGATCGAGACCCTGAACGAGGGCCGCATCGGAATTGGAGCGCAGATGCTGGGCGTCGCCCGCGGCGCGTGGGAGTACGCCACCAGGTACACCCAGGAGCGCAAGCAATTCGGCAAGACGCTGGCCGAGTTCCAGGGGATCCAGTTCCAGATCGCGCAGATGGCCACCGAGATCGAAGCCGCGCGCCTGCTGGTCTATAACGCCGCGCGCATGAAAGATGCCGGCATGAACTTCGTGAAAGAAGCCGCCATGGCCAAGCTGTTCGCTTCCCAGGTGGCCGAGCGCGTAAGCTCGCTGTGCGTGGAAATTTACGGTGGTTACGGATTCACAAAAGATTATCCGGTGGAAAAATATTTCCGTGACGCCAAGATCGGAAAGATCTACGAAGGAACGTCGAACATGCAATTGCAGACCATCGCGAAGTTGGTGATGAAATTGTAAAATTGGGTAATTGCGTAATTGGGTAATTGAAAACGAATCAATTACAAAATTACCCGATTACACAATTACTCCATCAACTAGTGCGAATCATTTCTAATCCGGCATGGCATCCCTTGTAAGCTATTGAATTCACAAGGGTAATCTACGCCGCCACTTGTTCTCGCCCGAATTTTGCACTAAACTGAGCGCAATTATCTCCCCGCCTCGTCCCCCAGGCAAGATCATAAGATCTGCGCGGCGAGGAGCCCGGAGCATTTGCGTGGCGCAGGACGTTACCAATGAGCTGCTGGATATTGTAGCGGTTCATAAATTTTATTTGCAGCTTCTGCAAAAATTCATGGGGCAGTCTTTCCCTGTCCCACAAGAAGTGCGCCAACCTGACATCGCTCCCGAACGGCACAGTCAGACATTACAGCAGATGAAAGCCTGGTTGCGGCTGCTGGATATGGCCATTACCGCACCCATGATGCGCGATGCCCTCAAGCAGCAAGCGTTGCCCGGCGAGACCGCCGAGCCGCTTTACCGTTACTACGTGTTCAAGTCTTCGCCGCTCGATGCCGACCGCGACAAAACCGATTTTCTCAGCACCTATCTTCTGCGCCATCCTGGGCCTACGGCCGCGAGGCGGCCTGGGACCACCGGTGGACACTTGGGTGACACCTATTCTTATATTTACAGCCAGGAACAGGCGCAGGAATTCGAAAAAGAGATCCAGCAAATTCTGGGAGCACCGGTCTCGCCGTTGCCCACAGAGCACGAGCAACTGCTGCGCGAGTTCCAGTTCCTGCACCAGGAAGCTGATGAGTTTCGCCACTTCGACCAGTTGATGGATTCCGGCATCCTGCAGCGGGTGCGCGAGCTGAAGAGCCACTTTGGAGCGTCGTTTTATCATCCCCAGGTGCTGGCCTGCAGCGCGGTGTATAACGTTTTTTTCGGGAAGCGCTTCGATGACCTGTTCCACGACGCCACCAACCAGATCAAAGCCTTCGCCGCAAAAGTGCAGCAGGATGGCGGCAGCATCATGAGCCGCGTGGATGGCGACGTCACCGTCAAGAACCTGGCCGAGGTGGAAGAACACAAGATCCTCACCCAGGAGTACGGCGGGGCCAAGGAAAATTTTCAGAAAATTTCAAGATTCAAGAAGGCGGTGGACAGCCGGCGTTCTCACAGGACTGCTTCGGTCCCCACTCCGCCTCCCAAATCTGCATCGGCCATTGCCGCCGCAGCAGCGCCTCCTTCTCGCAGCTCGCTGCCTCCCACGCCACCCGGAGTGCAGTCCCTGGCCGAGGCCCCGGGACGGGGATCGGGCGCCAGCAACATGATGGAAGAAACCAAGGTCAAAGGCGCGGTGGAATCCATTCGCAATTTCGTGCGGGCTGCCGACGCGGCTGTGGCCAATATTGTTCCCATGCGCAATGGCAACATCCTGCTCACGCCGGCTGAAACCGAGGCCTTTCGCGCCGATTACAACACGGAAAAGAGCTTTCGCGCCGATTACATCAACGCAGTTTGCTATATGGTCGCTCTCTATGCCCGCATGCAACAGGAGATGGAAGATTATAAAAGCAAGCGTGACTCCTCCTACCTTTGGAAGCCCCACGCCGATTCCCTTGCCTATCTGCTCACCGCTTCCAACCGCGCGCTGCAAGAATCTGCCCAGGTGGGAGTGGTGGCGGAACAGCGCGGCCTGACCGAGAAAACCAAAACCATGGGCGCTACCCAGGACAAATTGCGCGGCCAGATTAGTGCTGCGGCGCAACTGCTGCAAAGCTGAAAAGCGGTTCCCAGTTCTCAATTCCCAGTTGCCAGTAGTTTCACGTTGCAACCTTGATCTCTGTCATGTTGAGCAATCTCTGTCATGTTGAGCGGAGCGCCACGATTTCACTTACGGCCAACAGAATCTGGAGCGCGTAGTCGAAACACCCCGAGAATGTTTCGATATGAGATGCAGCATCAGGGAATTCTCTCGATGCAGTTGCGGGTGTACCGCCCGTTACAACGCTCAGCCGGGCCTGCAAAGAACCCCAATTGTGGGATTGCTCCAACAAGGTCCATTCAAATAAAGTGATACAAAGACATAGATATGCATCAAGACAAACCGGGTCGAGTATCGTAACTGAGGTCAGGGATCAATCTTGTCGACCAAGAACCTACCCTACTTCGGTTGCAACTTCAAAGAAGCCGAATTCATGCAATAGCGCTGGCCGGTGGGCTTGGGGCCATCAGGAAAAACGTGCCCCAAGTGGGCGTCGCAGCGACTGCATAAAGCTTCCGTGCGCATCATGCCATAGCTGATATCGGTATGCGTGACCACGCGCCCTTCGGCGACGGGCTGCCAGAAGCTGGGCCATCCGGTGCCGGATTCATACTTGGTATCGGAGCTGAAGAGTTCCTGGCCGCAGCAGACACAGATATAAACTCCGGGAGTTTTGGCGTTATGGTACTCACCGGTGAAGGCCCGCTCGGTCCCCTTTTCCCGGGTCACATGATACTGCTCAGGAGTGAGCTGCGCCTTCCAGTCGGCCTCGCTCTTGTGAACTTTGTTCTCGTCAGTTTTTTCTGCCATGGGAAACTCCAAATTGGGAAAACCTGAAAAATGGTAGGCGCGGCTGGGATCGAACCAGCAACCCTCAGCTTAGAAGGCTGATGCTCTATCCAATTGAGCTACGCGCCCGTGCATTCATTTTAGAACAACAACCGAATGTACCGAAACATTATGGCAAGTCCGTCAAGAATGGGCCGGAGCTTTAGGCCTCTGCGGGACTCCTGCTGGTCCAAACCAAATCTAGACAGGTATACCCGAAACAAGCCAAGAGCTAAAGGCTAAGAGCCAACAGTGTGTCTGCAAATGTCGTAGGGCGTCCTCATTCTGACTACTGAGTACCGGGCATCAATATACTTGATTCAGCCATGGCGAATCCCGTTATCGTTTTGGACTACGATTCTAACTGGCCCGCGCTCTTTCAGTCCCTTCGCAAGCGAATCGCCGATGCACTCGGTGACATGGCGGCGGCTATTGAGCACGTCGGCAGCACTGCCGTTCCTGATCTGGCGGCAAAGCCGATCATCGACATCGATGTGCTTTTGACATCGGAACCGATGCTTCCCACGGCCATCGAGCGCATTGCGACCTTAGGCTATGTCCATCGGGGAAACCTGGGCATCCTCGGGCGCGAGGCTTTCTTTGCACCGGTCAACGATCCTCCGCATCACCTTTACCTTTGCCCACCATGCAGTGTCGAGTTTCGAAGGCACATTGCGTTCCGAGATTACCTCCGCGCGCACCCCAAGGACGCCAAAATCTACGGCGACCTGAAGATCGCACTCGCCGAACGGTTCCGAGAGGATCGGTCCGCGTACAACACTGCCAAGACTGAGTTTGTGGCGGAACTGACCAGTCGGGCAATCGCTGCTCAGAAAAAGTGACCTGCTGAGCCAACTCTATTATTGCCGAGTACTGAGTACTAATTATTTGCGCTGTGTGGCTGAGATTTGCAGCAAGGCATTCTCCACCAGCCGCAGGCCGATGTTCCAGTGACTGCGGGCTGCATCTTCATCTTCACCGTAGCCGGAAAGATAAAAGGTGATGCCGAAGCCCTCCTGTCTTGTCTCGGGCTCAGTGCTGAAATAACAACGGCGAATAATGAGTTCCACGGCTGATGAAATTTCGGGGACACGTTGCAACAGATTGCAGGCACTGCGCACCAGCTCTTCATGCTGCTCAAAAGAGTACCGTGGTTCAGGCTGGGTAAAGATCAGGTCTATATAGGAGGCGCATTTGCACTCCACTCCGTAAATCAATTCTTCTTCGGTCAACTCGCGGGTGGTCCATACGTCGCACTTGGAACTTTCAAAAATGCTGGCTTGCGAATTAATGGATGCGAGAAAGTGCCCCAGCTCTTCGTTCTCGAAGGCCTCCTGAATATTCAGCAGAAGTTCGGGCTGGCGCCGGACGTCGTAATAACGCAGAGCACCATCGGGCGAAGCCCAGGGCAGCTCCAGGCTGTCATCTTCTGCGCCCAACTCAACCGAGAAATCAGCGTGCATAAATGTATGAAAACACAAATGGATAAAAATGTGGTGTTTTGTTGTGCCGGGATGCTCAAATGCCCGCTTCAGTCCAAAAGCTGGTCAGACGGTTCCGCATGGTCCCATTGTGGTATCAAAGTCTTAACTTCTGAGAAAGTGCTGGTTATCATTTGTCCCTGGAAGTCTGCCCCGGCGAGCCGTGGGTGTACCCAGCATTCCAGAATGCGGAGGCGTTAGCCTCTATGGATCTTTGAAAATTGATTGTGCTGAGTTCTTGAAATTGGAAACTCGAAACTTCTCTAAAGTTTACCGCGAAGTAAACATAATCCTTGTTCCAAACCCATTTTGTTGGGCTAATGTCCATTCCTGGTGCCATTGATGATGAAGGACTTAAGCACCTACACCCAAGCATGCAAGGGGTTGGGTCCACACACAATTGGCAAGGCCCGAACGGTTTATCTTCATTGTGCCCAATTGGGGTCGAAGATAACCTACAGATTACCCCCAAGCGTGCAAGGGGAGCCCCCGATCCGCGAAATCCGCGCCGATCCGCTGTGGGCTTTTCTGAGTACTGACTACTGAGTACCGAGTACTGCCTTTACGAACTCAATAATTTTGCGCTCGGCCCAGTAGCCATCGTATCCGTTGGGCTCAGCCAGGAAGGCGCAATGACCGCCATGCTCAGTTTCAATGAACTGAATGTGCGGATTGGCGGTTATTTTGGCGCGGCTCTCCGGAAGAATGCGGATAAAAGGATCGTCTTGGGCGTATACGATAAGAGTAGGCACCTGGATGCGGTCAATCACGCGCGCCGCGGCTGCGCGATGATAATAATCATCCGCACCGGTAAAGCCGGAATGCGGCGCGGTAATGAACTCATCGAACTCGCGGACGCTGCGCATGCGTTTTAATCCCGTGGTCGTATAGCGCTCGGGAAACAATTCTGCTTTACGGCGGAAGCGGCGCATCAAGCCCAAAAGAAATTTCTGCTCGTAGATCCAGTTGGCGGGCTTGTGCAGCGCGTCGGCAGAGGGGGCCAGGTCAATCGCGGGCGAAATGGCGCACACGGCACGGAGTTGCTGCGGGGCCTTCGCGCCCCAATCTCCTGCACACTTCAACACAAGATTGCCGCCCATGGAGTAACCCGCGAGCACGATGCCAGTCAATTTATCTTCTTCGATAAGCGTATTGGCCACGGCAGCAACGTCGGCAGAGAGCCCGGAGTGGTACAGCGTAGGCGTCAGTTTTTCCGTGCCGCCGCAGTTGCGCATGTTCATGCGCACCACATTCATGCCCGCGGCAAACGCCTTGTTCGCCGTGCCGATCACATATTGCGAGTTGCTGGAGCCTTCGAGTCCGTGAAGAACGATGAGCGTTGCTGGCTGGCCCCGGTCCTGTTGCCAGTGGCAGTGGCAGAGGACTTGCACCCCGGGTTCGACGGCAAACAACCGCTCTTCCGGAGCGGCCAGCAGATTCTTACGGGGAAGAAAATTGCCAGCCAGGGTCATGCGATGTCCGCCGGCAAGCCAGCGGCGCGGGCGGAAATCGCCGCCGTCGCGGAGTGGCTCCTGGGCATTCTCGACAACGACTTCAGTTGGGAGATTCTCGAAAGACATCTATAATGAATGTTAACGGTGAAGCTGCAATCAGGGCAATATTTTCTCTGTCGTGGCTCGTTTGAAAGTTTTAAATCTAAGGATAAAAAGCCGTGCCTATCTACGAATATATTTGCCAGCAATGTTCAAAAGAGTTTGAAGCCCTGGTGCAGGGTTCACGAAAGCCTTCATGCCCTGCCTGCAAGAGCACACGTCTCAAGCAACAGCTTTCGGTGTTTGCCGTTGCTACTAGCGCGTCCAAAAGTCCCGGCCGCGCTGCGGCTGGCCCTTGCGGCTCGTGCGGCGACCCGCGTGGACCGGGCGCATGCTCGCTGGATTCGTAAAAGCAACGCTTGTGCGGCAAACAACGCGTGTCGCACTGAGTCCGCGCACGGTGTCTGTGCACCTTGTATCGTGTACAATAAAATTCTGCCTACGGTGGGTATAGTTCAGCGGTAGAACACCGGACTGTGGCTCCGGCTGTCGTGGGTTCAAATCCCACTACCCACCCCAATTCTTCAAAACACAACGAGTTTCACAGGGATCCTTCTCCTGCTTTCGCGGATCAGGCTTTGGGCTGGCGGCTCACTTCACAGGGGAGGCCGTGCAGTGCCGGCAGGAACAAATGAATGCTGGATCGTTGTCTCTAACCTCATGCTTGCATTTGGGACAAACATACGTCCCCGGTTCAGTTTCCCGCATTTCTCCTGCGCGGGTAAGAGCAGTACATTCTGGGCAGTGCATAGTCTTAGACAAATTTATTTTACCAACATGTTCTTTCTACACAGAAGTTACCTTCGTAATCAACCGGGTAATCTTCGGCTTCCACTCCCACAAATAAATCTAGCACGGTTACCCCATCACGGGGCAAGCGCTTTCAGCTTTGCCGCAACGCCGGCAGCTTCCCTGGAGTTAGGTGCCAGCTC
>Ga0207111_10066_pt1 | contig 30435 bp, 22 predicted proteins | sample Alteio_BWMinHeat_71_FD_153577 | JGI IMG/M metagenome (GOLD analysis project Ga0207111, IMG submission 153577) | Enriched cells from forest soil in Barre Woods Harvard Forest LTER site, Petersham, Massachusetts, United States -... | ecosystem: Environmental > Terrestrial > Soil > Temperate forest >... | reverse complement strand
TTCTATCTGAATTATTTTTTTTCATAAAAATCTTAACTACTTCTTAATTATGACGACTGGGTCGTACAAAAACGTTAGTTTATATTTTTTATTATTATATTATTTTGAGCAAGTTTAGCGCGTTCTGTTTCTCATTGCTATAAAATAGTTGAAAGAGGTAGAAGATTGACATGTTTTATAAATATGGTTTAATGACCAAATAACAAATCAAAAGACCTTGCATATAGATTTTGCAGGTCCTGCTCATAGTTACATGAGTTTTCTGACGAGATTAAGCTCTCGAGCGATTAGAACATAGGTTTTTCTAATTATCGCATTAATGAAAGTTTACTTAAGATTATAGAAAGAAAAACAGGCCCTATGAACGTTTTTTTGTCAAAAAAATATAAGTTTTTAAAAATTATCGTACTAGTAACAGTTTGTTTTTGGGGAGCGTCTCTTCAGGCCAATAATCAGGCCAATACTATCGAAGATGTCCAAGATGATGCTTTTGGAGATTTTATTATAAATCTTGATGATGTTCCAGATATACGTTGTGATCTTGCGAATACTACTCCTCCAGATCTTGGACAGGTCTTACTTGCATTGACGTTGATTAAATGTCCATTATGGCAGCATACAAAAGCTCCTGTTGGACGCGATATCTTGTATCTTCTTCCGTATAAAATTACGGCGCTTGAGTATGGCGGCTTTGCCTGTAATCTCTTTTTCAATATGACCAATAAAATGCAGGTTGATGCAGGCAATCTTTTACAAATAGAGTCTGCGATTGATCAACAACAATTATTAAATTTTTTAGAGGTCTATTTTGAAAATGCTTCTCCAAGCGATATTTCAGGATTAATACCGTTATTTAAAAAAATGACTATTCAAGAACGAAAAGGTGGCTTGTTCTTTCAAGGCGGCTTGACGCGCGGGCCATGTACTATTCAAATTAATACGTCATTGCAGGCTGCAGAACGAAATTTTTGGGTCAATAAACGTGATCAGCAAGATATAAGAACGCTCATTCAAAATATTACCGGCCAACAAGATGCAGCCTTTGATGACAGCGAAGGCCTTCGTGTTCGATACGGCATGGGTGATACACGTCTTAAATTGGGTATTAACACGATTAATGTAACCAGTCTTCAATTGGATTTTGGTATTGAGTCAATTTTGCCGACCAGCCGTTTTTCTCATACTCCTAAGTTGAAAAGTAATGTTGGGCCTGTTAACACTGTTGCCGATTTGCAAAACTCTGCGGTGAGTATATTGCGCAGTGTTCGAGATTATTTGTTGAGTCCTAACCTTGGTATTGGACATTATGCGGTTGGCTGTTATATGGAATCTAAAATGGGGATTTTTCATGATACCGCACAATGGTGGATGAGGCTTTCATATGACAAATTTTTCCCCGGAAAAGAGAGTCGTTTGATCATGGTTAAGCCAACGGTGTGTCCACTTACTCCTGAAGAAGCAGGCAAAATTCCAGATGATAAACAGAGCGAATTTATAGAAAAGTTTTTGATGCAATATGTATTTCCACCGTCATTTAAAGTCGAGGTTGACCCTGGTGGAATTTTTAATTTTGTAACTTCTTTGAGTGTTGATTTTAGTCGCTGTTGGTGTTATGCCATAGGATATGACTTTTATGCCCAACAAGAAGAACAGATTACAAAAATTTGTAGCTCGATGTTTAGTCCTGCTGATTTACGAGTTAACCTAGCAGAGTCGGTGAGTGCTCGTCAGCATAAAATTTTTACGGAATTAATGTATTATCTTAAAAAACAGGATTATGCAGATATGAGTATCGGTGCCGGCGGTGATTTAACCGTGGCAAGTGCCGGAATTGGGCGAGATTGGACGGTATACTTGAAGTTTGCTGCGTCTTTTTAACAAAAACGTGGTGATGTTTTAGCAAAGGAATTATATGAATTACACAAAACAATATGGTGTTAGTTTTTGTTTAGTACTTGCTTTTTCAGGGTTACTTCATCATGCACGTGCTGAAAGAGTTGCATCACCTAAAATGGCAGATTTGAATGCCCTTCTTGACGTTAATCACAGTATTAAGCTTGAGATGGTTAAAGCATATGATCGTGCTCAGCAACTTACGATCGTGTTTGAAAAATTCTCCAAGACCAGTAAAGAGATATCTATTCGAGATGAAGAACAAATTAAACAATATGTAAAAAGTATTCTTGGAACCGTAAAAGCTTTTTTTGCGCTTGGAAACGATAAAAATATAGCGATTAATTCGGTATTAGAAGATGTTTTCAAGACCAAAACGTCGCTCTTGGCAAAATTCTCTAATGCAAAAGACGAAGAACTGTTTTTTGAGACTGAAGTAACAAACAAAGAACTTTTACTGGAAGTTTGTAAAGAGTATATAACAGTTTTTAATGCGCTTGGTGCGAATCCTGCTCCAGAACAAGAAAAAACAAAAAAAACTGAAAAAATAGAAAAAGTAGAAAAACTTACATCACCTAAGATGGCAGTCTTGAACACTGTTATGGAGTTTAAGCCGATCGTTATGCTTGAAATGTTTAAAACATTTGAGCGTGCGCAGCAACTTAATGCAGCGATTGAAAAATCAGGAAAAACAACCAGAGAACCGTCTGCACGCGATAAAGAACAGATCAAACAATATTTAAAAGCAGTTCTGACACCCGTAAGAGATTTTTTTACGATCGTAAAAGATAAAGGCAATTTGATTAAGCCATTATTAGAAGAAAGTCTTAAGACAAAAACTTCGATATTAGCGAAATTTTTTGATGCAAAAAACGATGAAGTGTTCTTTGATACTGAAGTGACAACACGAGAGCTTTTACAGCAAGCATGTCAAGAATATATAACGTTTTTTAAAGCTCTAGAAGCAAGTCTTAGTAATGTTGCTATGACAAAATTTCAACAAGAAAAAGCCCGCCTTTTTGCAGCACGCGAAAAAGCAGAGCTCGATAAAAAATCAAAAAAATAATAATTTTTAAATAAGCTATCTCGGGCAGACTGGAAAGTATTATGCATGATCTTGAAGAACTGTGTGGCACGATTGATAAAGTAATTTTCAAAAGTCCTGAGAACGGTTTTTCAGTATTTGCACTCAAAGTTCGTAATACCGATATTGTTACAGCTAAAGGTTTTTTACCCGAGGTTCATCAAGGTGAGCAGGTTACGCTTAAGGGGAAATGGATTTTTCATGCAAAGTTTGGGCGACAATTTGATGCACACGAATGTGTTGCATCTTTGCCGTCCAGTATTATTGGTATCCAACGCTATTTATCGTCAGGCTTAATTAAGGGCATTGGACCAAAATTTGCTGAAAAATTGGTTAATCATTTTGGTGAAAAGACGCTTGATATTATAGACCAGACCCCGAATCGACTTTTCGAAGTTTCAGGGGTTGGCGAAAAGCGAATTTTTGCCATTACAGAAGCGTGGCAAGATCAAAAAGAGATTTCCCGCGTTATGGTTTTTTTGCGATCAAAAGATGTTTCGCCTTCGTTTGCTGTTAAAATCTATAAAGCGTATGGTAATCAGGCTATTGAGAAAATACAGGCCAACCCGTATCGTCTTGTTGACGATATTTGGGGGATTGGCTTTAAATCAGCTGATACCATTGCGTTAAAACTTGGTCTTGAAAAAAATGCTCCCGATCGTATCAAAGCAGGATTTCTGTATGTTCTTGGAGAAGCAACTAATAACGGTCATTTATATGTCGAAGTTGAGCAAGCAAAAGAAACGGTTCTTAAAATTCTTGAGCTCGATCCAGATATAAATCTAGATACCCATCTAGATACCCATAAAGAAACAGCACAAACATTACTCAAACATGCACTTGTTAGTTTATATCAGCAAGACAAAATCAAATTAATTACCGACCAAGATAAGCACTTTCTCTCGTTACCCAAGTTTTATTTTTCTGAAAAAGGGATCGCAACAAAAATAAAAGAGTTGCTTGCGCGTAAACCCGATCCTGAAAAGTTTGATATCAATGCTATTTATCAATCGCTGCGAATGCCTGATGAGCGTGGCGTAGAGCTTCATGAGCACCAACAGCGTGGAATCTTGACCTGCCTACAAAATAAAATCTCGATCGTTACTGGTGGACCTGGTACTGGTAAGACAACAACAGTAAAGCGTCTGATTAAAATTCTTGAAGAACATAAAGTACGTTTCAGACTTGCAGCGCCAACAGGACGTGCTGCCAAGCGCATGTTTGAAAGCACGGGACGCAATACTGAGACGTTGCATCGATTACTTGAATTTGCCCCCGTATCGATGGGTTTTGCGCGTAACGAACAGAATGCGCTTGAACTAGATTTTCTTATTGTCGACGAAGCATCAATGATCGATGTTTTTCTCATGTATTCGATACTTAAAGCATTACCTCAAGCAGCTTGTCTGGTATTATTGGGCGATATTGACCAATTGCCGTCAGTTGGTGCAGGAAATATTTTGAACGATTTGATTGCATCAGAAAAAATCGAAGTCGTTCGTTTAACCGAAGTATTTCGTCAAGCGCAAGACAGTTTAATTATTGTTAATGCACACAGAGTAAATAACGGTGAATTCCCTCAGCCGGCACTTCCTGGCAGTAAAAAAGATTTTGTATACTTGAAAGAAGAAGAACCTGAAAATACATTTGGGTTATTGCGTACGATTTATACGAAAAAACTTGCGCAATTGGGCATTAATCCTGATGACGCCGTTGTTTTAGTTCCCATGAATAAGGGCACGGTTGGAGCGCAAAGATTGAATCAGGAATTACAAATGATTTTAAATCCTGCACAAGATGGGCAGCAATCGATAACTCAGTTTGGACAGGCGTATCGTATTGGTGACCGTGTTATGCAAATACGTAATAACTATGACAAATTTGTCTTTAATGGTGATATGGGAAAAATTATAGCGATCGATAAAGTTGAGCAAAAGCTGATAATAAGCTTTGGAGAGCGCGAACTCGAATACGATTTTGCAGAATTAAACGAGTTGACGCTTGCGTATGCTATATCTATTCATAAAAGCCAGGGTTCAGAATTTCAGGCTGTTATCATACCGATTTTTATGCAACACTTTATCTTATTACAAAGAAATTTAATTTACACGGCTATTACGCGTGCAAAAAAATTATGTATCTTGATTGGGCAGCCAAAAGCTATTTCGATGGGCATTCGAAATGCAAAAGGTATTGACCGAAAGACATTTTTGAAAGAATTTTTAACGACAGATCTTGAAGCTCGCTAAGTCTTAGAATAAAAAAGAGAGAGGTTTTTATGAAAAAATATTCAGCGATAATTTTTGATCTTGGGCGTGTGCTTATCGACTGGAACCCTGAGGCAATTATTAAAGATCTCTTTAAGCATGAACAAGAAATCCCTATGCATCTGTTATCATTAACCGAAGGACCATTTTTTAAAGCGCTTGATCGTGGTGAGTTACAATATGCAAACGCTCATATGTTCATACCAGAAGGATACGATCATGAGCATGTATTACGCTTTTTACGAGGACTTACCGATTATTTGGTGCCAATTCAGGCAGGTATAGAAATTTTTGAGTTAATAAAACAACATGGGTATAAAACCTATATTCTTTCAAATTTTGGTCACGAAGAATATGATATTGTCTCGGGACGAAATACCGGGCTTTTCGAACAGTTTGATGGTGGTATTGTGTCAGCAAAAGTTGGGTATATTAAGCCTGAGCCAGAAATTTATCATGCCCTTTTGAATATGTATAATCTAAAACCCGAAGAATGTTTATTTATTGACGACCGTCCTGAAAATATTCATGCTGCACAAGCACTTGGCATTGATGGTATTATTTGCTCAGATCATGACTATGTTCTTGCACGATTGCATGAAATGGGCGTTATAAATTCGATAGTTACACAAGAGCATGAAGTACAAAAATATACTTTTTGATATTGGCGATGTACTTGTTCGGTTTAACCAACAAGAGATTATTAACACAATTTTTGGACAGCCTTTATCTATTCATATGCTTACCAAAGAACAGATAAAAGTTTATCGAGAACAGGCGCCGCAGTTTATGCCCGCGTTACAAGCAGGGGTTACGATTTTGCATCAGGTGCGTGAAAGGGGTTTTAGGACCTATGTTCTTTCAAATATGCTTGAAGATTGGTATCAGATGCTTTATCGTAAGCATGCCTTTTTTGCGCAGTTTGATGGTGTTGTTCTATCATGTCGAGCAGGTAGTGCAAAACCTGATCTTGCTATCTATCAAGTATTATTAAAAACTTATGGGCTAAAACCAGAAGAATGTTTATTTCTCGATGATAAAGAAGATAATATTAATGCTGGCAAACGTTTAGGAATAGACGGGATTGTTTTTAAAGATTATGGGTACGTTCAAAAAACATTACAAGAATACTGTGTTTTGGGTGAATAAATCGTGAGAAAAATATTTATACGTTTTATTGTACTTATTTTTTGTTTGTTTATTACTGGATGCTCAAAAAAAAATTCACACCAAAAAAATAGTAAGACACAAATATCAACCGGTATTACCTATCAGCATGTTCAACACTCGACCGATCCTAAATTATCGATACATATTTTGCGCATAGACCCATCAAAAGTTGCAATCAGACCTGCAAAAGCTGGCTCATGTTGTTTTGGACGAGAGACGATTTCTGCTATTGCAAATCGCTATAACGCATTGGCAGCTATTAACGGTGGATTTTTTGAAGAATCAGGAACGCCTGCAGGGGCATTAAAAATCTGGGATTATTGGTTTTCAGATCCAAAACTTATGCGTGGAACAATGGGCTGGAACAATGTGATTGATGGTGTATCAGACGTATCTATCGACCGATTGGGTATGCAGTGGTTTGTGCATATAAACGATCGTGTTTTTTCCGTATCACGTATTAATCATGCACGTGCACAGAAAAAAACTATCGTGTATAATACAGCTTTTAATACGTCAACGAAAACAGATAAATATGGGACTGAGATTATTGTACAAGATAATCGCATTATCGATATACAAAATAATAAGGGCAATGCGAAAATTCCAAACAATGGTTTTGTCTATTCTGTTTCAAAAGATACGAATATTGACCTTTCGATGATTCGTGTAGGCATGGACGCGTCATTAGAGTACTCGTTTGTTATGCCAGAGCATAAGAATATCGATTGGGAAAAATTTGATTTTATTGTTGGCGGCACACCGGTTTTAGTTTCCCAGGGACGGGTGAACCCCGATTTTGATGCCGATAAAATTTTACACAGTTTTATTCATAATAGACATGCACGTACTGCTGTTGGTATTATGCCTGATGGCACATGGGTATTCGTTGTTGTCGATGGTAAAGCATCACCCATAAGTGACGGGATGACGATTCAAGAATTAGCAGACTTTATGCAGCGCTTTGGTTGTGTTAAAGCATTGAATTTTGATGGCGGCTCAAGTTCTACGATGTGGGTTCGTGGAAAAGTAGTTAATACGCCAGGAGCTCATTGGTGGATTTTTAGTATGCAAGGGGAACCTAAAGTATCAGATGCGTTGCTGGTGGTGCCACGTTAAGATATATAAATATATAGTTTAAGGGAGTCATGAAGGTAAAAAACCAACAATGTTTTGATGAGTGCACATTTATTATTCTTGGTGCGACGGGTGATTTAGCCAAACGCAAATTAATTCCAGCAATTTATAAGCTTGCTGCAGATAAAAAGCTGTGCAAATTTGCCATCGTTGGTGTTTCACTACTCAAAACAACAGTTCAAGAAATGCTTGAACCGGCAAAGAAATTTATTGGATCTTTTGATGCTCATGTTTGGTCGACCATTACAGCGTCTTCGTATTATCATGAGATGGATTTTCATGATGCGCAGGGTTACGCTTCTTTAAATAAACTTATTAATAATGTCGAAAAAAAACACAAACTTGTTGGTAATAGAATTTTTTATCTTGCAACAATGCCCGAGCACTTCGAAGTTATTACGAAAAATCTTGCAAAACAAGATATTGTTACCAAACATAGTAATCAAGCATGGTCAAAAGTTGTCTACGAAAAGCCTTTTGGGTACGATTTACGATCTGCAAAAAAAATTAATGCAATTATCGCAAAAGTGTTTCATGAAGATCAGGCCTATCGTATTGATCATTATCTGGGCAAAGAGCTTGTTGGTAATATTGCGCTCATGCGTTTTACGAATCGAGTTTTTGAACCATTATGGAATAATAAAAATATCGACTCAGTACAAATTATTTTAAGCGAAGATATTGGCATTGAAGGGCGTGGAGCTTTTTACGATTCATATGGAGCGCTGAAAGACGTTGTACAAAATCATATGTTACAGATTGTTTCTCTTGTTGCAATGGAATCCCCAAAAACCCTTGATGCAGAGCATATTCGTGATGCAAAGGCGCAGGTTCTTAAAAAAATTAAAATAGAATCGGTTATTCTTGGACAGTACGAAGGCTACCGTGACGAAAAAAATGTAAAAAAAGATTCCAAAACAGAAACGTTTGCAGCATTAAAACTTTCGATTGATAGAAAGCGTTGGAAGGGTGTGCCATTTTATCTTAAAACGGGTAAATATTTAAAGAAAAAAGAAGCGAGTATTCATATAAAATTTAAAATGGCAAAATGCTTACTCGATGTCTGTCCTGCTGATTCTAATTATTTGACGATCAAAATAGACCCCGATCCTGGGTTCTTTCTTGAGTTAAATATGAAAGTGCCAGGTATGACCAATCAAATAGCTCCGGTAAAGATGGAGCTTGGACATAGTGGGCTGTTGGGTCCAAACACTCCTGAAGCCTATGAAGTTCTTCTTGCCGATGTTATTAATGGTGACCAGAGTACCTTTGTTCGTTCTGATGAAATTGAGTTATCCTGGAAAGTCATTCAACAGATTGCAAAACTGAGACATAAAATTTATTTTTATAAAAAAAATAGTGCTGGTCCAAAAGAACTTGACCAACTTGATAACAAGAAAGAAATACGATGGCGCGCATGACAATTGGTATTGTAGGATTAGGTCGCATGGGTCTGTCCATTGCATGGCGATTACGTCAAGCTGGGCATACGGTGATAGGTTTCGATTTTTCTCCTGAAGCATGTGCACAGGCACAAGAAATCGGTGTAGATGTTGTCGATACCGTTGCTACGGTAGCACAAAAAGCCAGAATTTTATGGCTCATGGTGCCGCAGGGTCAACCAGTAGATGATGTATTATCATCCTGTAAGCAAAATTTTCAAGCAGGTGATATTGTTATCGATGGTGGTAACAGTTATTTTCGCGATTCAATCAGACGGCATACAGAACTTGCAAAATTACAAATATTTTTTATTGATTGTGGCACGTCAGGTGGTCTGCATGGTCGAGATCTTGGTTATTGTCTGATGGTTGGCGGAGACGAGCATGTGTACAAAAAATTAATTCCGTTATTTCAGGTAATTTCTGCACCTGATGGATATGCTTATATGGGACCATCGGGAACAGGACATTATGTAAAAATGGTGCATAACGGTATCGAGTATGCGTTATTAGAATCATATGCCGAAGGGTTTCACATGCTCAAAGAGGGTGAATTTAAAAATCTTGATCTGGAAAAAATATCGCATGTTTGGCAAAACGGATCAATTGTTCGATCCTGGCTTCTCAACCTTGCGCATGAAATATTTAAACAAGACCAAAATTTTGAAAAGATCTCAGGAAGTATTGGTGAAAATAAGACAGGGCAATGGACGGTTGATGAAGCACACCAAGAGCATATTCCCGTGCCTATGATTGAAAAAGCTTTAGCGATTCGTGCATGGTCCAGAGAGTCGGGTGGGAATTATGCAACCAAGCTTGTTGCGCTTTTACGACACCAGTTTGGCGGCCATCCTGTAAAGAAGCTTAATTGAAAGAACTAACGAAAGTTTTGCCTGGATCCCGGATCGGAGTCCGGGATGACGGACGTAGAAATTCGAAAATTACGAACAAATCGGTAAAATAATTGCGTACAACTCACGTCATCCCCGGCTTGACCGGGGATCCAGGCAAAGCTCACGTGTTAAACCCCAGAAAAAATTACGTAATTAAAAACTAGAGAAATTTATGTTTACTACCATTATTGATATTAGTTGGCCGATAAGCCCTGATATGACCGCATATAAAGATCGATCAGTTGTTACGTTTACCGCAACAAAAACATACGAAAAAGATCACGTGCGTGAAGCAACAATAGTATTGGGTACCCATTCTGGGACCCATATCGACGCGCCGGCACATTTTCTCGAATTCGGGCAGTCGCTTGATAAAATCGATTTGAGTAAGTTAGTTGGACATTGCAAAGTACTTGATCTTACCCATATTCATGAAAAAATTACTGCTCAAGATTTAGATATGTTTGATATTACCGATAATAATAGAATTTTATTAAAAACAAAAAATAGTTTATTAGATGCTCAAGCACGCTTTGATACAGGATTTGTGTATCTTGAAAAATCAGGTGCCGAATATCTTGCAGCAAAAAATATTATATCTGTTGGTATCGATTATCTTGGTATAGAGCGCAATCAGCCTGATCATGCAACCCATTCGATATTGCTCGAAAAAAATATCGCCATCATCGAGGGTTTAAGACTTGGACATGTCGAGCCCCGTGAATATATACTATGTTGCTTGCCGTTGGCTTTACAGGGGCTTGAAGCTGCACCTGCGCGCGCTATTTTGCTTGCATAATTTCTTTTGGTTTATATTGTGCAAGTAGTGTAATAAGATTATTCATGAGTGTTATATCATCAGGTGATGACGCAAGAAGCTGGTTAATTTTTTCATGTAACGGTGACTGAACAGGAGCAAGCTGTTTTGATGAAAATGGTTTACAACGTTCGGTAAGCATTTTTGTAAAATGGTTTTCAAATTGTGCGCATATATTTCTATCGTCAAGAATAACGACATTTTCCTGATTTTTTTTATTTGCCGAAATACTCCAATTAAAAGATCCCGTCCAAACAAGTCGATGGTCAATTATCATAAATTTATTGTGCATGAGTGCTCCATGATTAAAAAACTTTGGATCATCTTTTTTTCCAGATGCTTCAGGGACATGAAACACCGAGATGGGAATACCATGGTCATGGAGTAACGTTGCTTTTCCATACTCACTGGTACTGGCACGGTCTACGATCAACTGTATTTTCACCCTGCGTTTATGGGCAGCGATAAGCTCATCAGCAATAATTTTGTCAGTAAATGAGTAGATTGCTGCATTGATGCTGACTCGAGCGCTTTTAATAAGATTGATAAGTTTTAATGTTGGTTGATCATCAGGAGAAAAAAGTGCGACCGGCCCTGGATATATTTTTTGAAATATCAGTATCAAGCTGGTGACAAAAAGCAACGCGCGTATGGTCTTCATGCTTTGCATAAACACTCTCCTGTTATTTGTTTTATTTATATAACAAGACTATACGAGAAGCGTTCCTGCATAGTAAATAGAATTGCGATTTTTGTGCCCATACTTCAAAGACTTAATTGATGTGCCAATACGTCTCGATAAAGAAATAATACGCACTTTGCCGTTAGATCCTGTCGATTCGATCAGTTTATCATTACCAAGATACATCATGACATGATTAATTTTATGCGGCGTTTTTCGAGCAGCTGCAAAAATTAAATCTGCTGGTTTGAGATTTTTTAAAATATTTTTTTTTATTTTTTTACATGCCCTAAATTGTAATAGCGAAGAACGAGGAATCATCTGTCCGTTTGCTCTATACGATCTTTGAATTAATTCTGAGCAGTCGACTTTCTGTCGTTTCTTTTTCACAAAAGCATTATATTCATGCTTTTTTCGATACGGATCTTTAAGAAATTTTTTTGCGCTTGCCATAATTTTTTGGCGAACTGTTTTGGGTGTTTTTGATTCAGAAGTTTCTTGTTCGTCTTCTGAAGTTTTTATATCAAGAGTTTGATCAGAAGTTTGATCAGCAATTTCTTGAATTTTCATGTCTGAAGACGATTGAGTTTGGTCACAAAATTTTTGGATATCTTCTTCGGTAGGTTCTATTATTAAATTTGTTTGTTTAAATACAGAACCGAAATAGTAAATCTTGGGTCCAATAATGTCCCCATGTTTTATTTGTTGTAACGGTTTCCCGATTTTTTTCATAACAGATACGATTTTAACTTTTTTGGGCCCTTCACCTGCACCCATTGCTTCTATAAGCTTTCCATCACCAATATACATCATGACATGGGTCATACGGTTTGGAAGTTTTACGGGTGCATAAAAAATTAAATCGCCCGGTTGTAATGGCCCGACAACAGGATGTGTTTTAAGATATTGAGCGTGTGCACAGCGGGGAATAGGTATACCAATAGCGCGATAGGCAAGATGTATTAGTCCTGAACAGTCGACACTGGTGAGTTGTTTTTTCAACCCTGGATTATACGCTGAACGACCACCAAAGCAGTACGGGCCGCCCAAAAATTCTCGTGCTCGCTTGACGACTTCTACGCGAAGCTTTTCAACAGATTCAGTGTTATGTTTTTGGCGTTGCTGGAATGCATAAATATCGCTCTTTCTCATAAGACCGGTATGATCGTGTGCGAGATGAACGGTAAGATATCCATGATGCAAATTTGACTGTTCAGCTTGAAGCATGGTACCAATTGATACAGAAAATAAAACAGTCGAGGGATTTTGCGCAGGTTTGAAAACGGGCGCCCAGGCTTTTTTTACGACAATATTACATAGTGGAAAAGCGTCAACAAATACCGTCTGTGTTTTTTTAATCCAGCCCTCACATGACTTCCATGGTTTCTGGTCATGAAAGCCTGCTTGATCAAGAATCTGTACATAAAGCCAATTGTTTTTTTCTTTGAGCGCAATCAGACGCTCGCCATACAGAACTTGGGTTTTATGACAAATATCTTTTGAGAACCGGGGATAGGTTATTTTGCTGTTTGGTCGTGTTGTATTATATAAGATATCTGCCACGGGAACTGAAACAAGTGCGTTACAGGGGAACGTTACAGCCATCGTGTGAAACGTCCACCCAATGACAGACAAAAAAATAACAACCAATCTTTGATTGTTCATAACAAGCCCCATTAATTTTCAAGAATAGATTACAGCTTTTTGTCTTGAACGTCATAACCAAGTTCTTTCAGTTGGTTACGAAGTTGATCTGCTTGAGCCCAGTTTTTTTCTTTACGCGCCTGTTCTCGTTGTGTAATAAGATTTGCAATCTCTGGTGTCATGAGAACTGTTTTTTCGGCAAGTGGTTCAAGCGTTAGACCAAGCACATTATTCATCAGTGCCTGAATAAAACGTAATAAGATAGGATGTTGTTTGATAATTGTCAAATGCTCAAAGATAATCCCTAAGCATTTAGGTGTATTAAGATCGTCACAGAGTGCATCAAGAAGTTCACGAGAAATCTCGTGATCGGGGATTGTTTTGTATGAAACGTTTTGATTATTATCTATGTGATTATCGGGGTTCAGGTGTGCAATTAATCGTTTATAGGCGATTTGGGCTGCTGTAAGATCGTCGGTGTTAAAATCGATGGGGGTTCTATAATGATGTTGCAAGATAAAAAACCGTAAGACCATGGGGTCAGTAGACTCAAAAATATTTTTGAGTGTTATAAAATTCCCGAGCGATTTGGACATTTTTTCTTTATTAATATTTACAAACGCATTATGAAGCCATGTGTGAACAAATGGTTGATTATGAAGTGCTTCAGATTGCGCTTTTTCATTTTCATGGTGCGGGAATATCAGGTCTATACCGCCACCGTGAATATCCATCGTATTACCAAGATATTTTTGTGCCATTGCAGAACATTCAATATGCCAACCCGGCCGCCCATAGCCCCATGGAGATTGCCAGAAGAGATTTTCAGTATTGCCTTTCCAGAGGGCAAAGTCGCCATGATTTCTTTTACGTTCGTCAACATCAACACGGGCACCAGCTAAAAGATCTTCCTGTTTTCTTCCAGATAGAGCACCATAATTTTGAAAAGACGCAAGATCAAAATAGACATCATGATCGATAACATAGGCTTTTTCTTGAGCAATAAGCCCTTGGATAAAAAGAATAATCTCTGGAATGGTATGCGTAACTTTTGGCTCTTGTGTTGGAACAAGACAATTAAGTTGTCGCATGTCTTCATGATATGCAGCAATGAATTTTTCTGCGATAGCATGATAATCTTCAAGACCTTCAGTAAGAGCTTTGGTAATAATTTTGTCATCGATATCGGTAAAATTGCGTATATACGTAACGTTATATCCAATAAATTTTAACAATCTGAATAAAACATCAAAATTAACATACGTTCGGCCGTGACCGATATGTGAGTAATCATACGGCGTGATGCCGCATACATACATCGAAACGTTCGGTGTTGCCACCGGCTTGAAAATTTCTTTTTGCTTCGTGAGTGTATTGGTGAGTTTTAACGTTAACATCAGTAACCCGAGTTTGATAATTAAATTATTTTTGGTTTACGCTCAAAAGTGTCACCCTGAACTTGATTCAGGGTCCATACCAATAAATTCAGATCTTTATTTAAACGATTGTTCAATCGTATTTTTGAAATCTTCTTTACTTACAACACCGACCATACGATTATTTTTATTAACTTCGATACCATTTTTAAAGAGTAAAAACGCCGGGATGCCTTGAATCTCGTGATTGTTCGCAACGGCTTCTGCTTTGTCAACGTCTAAGCTCACAAACGTATATTTATTACCCAATTCTGTGGCAAGTTCTTCAAATACTGGCTTCATGACTTGGCATGCACCACACCATTTTGCCGTAAAATCGACAACGACTGGTTTATCAGATTTTAAGACAAGCTGTTCAAATTCATGTTCGCTCGTAATAATTTTTATTCCCGACTTTTCTTGTTTTTCATGAGCATGAGTATCTTTTGTATGGTCGCAACACTTGTCACAACTTGCAAGCAAAAAAGCCCCGGCAATGACCAAAAGACTTAAAAAATTAACCATAGCGTTTCCCTTCTGAAAGTACGAATTTTATATCATAAAAAATCTATTTTTATGATATCTGGAAAAAAAAACAGGTGTCCACGCTAGAATAAATTTTGAGTTATTACAAATAAATAAAAAAACACAAAAAATATAAAAAACAGAAGGTACTATGAAAAAGTTTCCCTTTATAAGAACGCTGGCTGTTTTTACCATATGTGCGATTTTTATTAAAATTTATCAGCACAATCAGATTATTAAATTAAATTATGAAAAGCAACGTATTGAAAATAAGTTATCCAAGCTTAATCGTGATTGCAACGAGCTTTTGGCTGTTTTGAGTGTTCAGCAGGAGCCGGGTAAAACCAAGAAAATTGCACAAGAAAAAATGGGGATGCAATGGTTGTCATTATCACAAGTTGTAACGGTAACTGAAGCAAGTTTGTTTGATTTTTATACCACGACAACACGATAGGATATTTTATGCTTGCCAAAGATTATAAAATTCGCGCTTTTATTGTTCTGGCCGTATTCTTTTTGATGTTTACCGTAATCATAATCCGTCTCTTTTTGGTCCAGATTTATCAAAAAGACTTTTTTAAAGTCTTGGCAAAGCATCAGCATGAAATTTCGATTACCATTAATCCACCGCGCGCCAATATTCTTGATCGGTTTGGCAAAGTTCTTGCGTTTAATCGAGAGATCCCATCGGCTTTTATTTTGCCCCACGAATTAAAACATGCCCAAAAAACTGAAAAGTTTTTAAAACGTTTTTTTCCTGAAGTATACGAACGTATGCAAGTGTATCCTGAGAAATATTTTTTATGGGTTGAACGTAAATTAACTCCTCAACGATATGCACAACTTAAAGCATATGGTATCCAAGATTTGCACTTTATAAATGAGCCGCAGCGTTTTTATCCGTACCAATCGCTTGCCCATGTGCTTGGATTTACCAATATCGATAATGGAGGCATTTCTGGTGTAGAACTTGAATTTACCAAGAAACTCAGTGGGCATGCGACAACATTACGTTTGGAAAAAGATGCGCGCTCGGGGTTATGTTACTTTAGTAAATCGATTGAGCGTGAGGGACAAGAGGGTGAGCAAATTAGTTTAACGATTGATAGTGGGTTACAGGCAATAGCCTATGAAGAGCTGCAACGAACGGTGCACGATTTTAAAGCAAAGGCTGGTGCAGCACTTGTTATGAATCCTGATAATGGTGAAATTTTAGCAATGGCCAACTATCCCGGCTTTGATCCTAATCAAACCAAAATTCAGGCGCTTGATATTACCAAGAATACTATTATTACAGAATGCTTTGAATTAGGGTCAGTACTGAAAATTATGTGTGCGCTTGCAGGGTTTGAAGAAGGTGTTGTGGGATATGACGAACTGATCGATTGTGAAGGGCAGACTACCCATATCGATGGTTTTAAAGTTGAAAACTTTACCTACGCATTATTAAATGCGCTTAAAGAACATAATAATATTTTACCCTTTCATGATGTGATTCGATATTCAAGTAACGTCGGGGTTGCCAAAGTTGCCAAACGCTTGGGACCAAAGCTGTATCGTCATTTACGACGTGTTGGCCTTGGTTTTAAAACGGGGGTGCAATTTCCCGGTGAGCGCGCCGGTTTTGTCAATCATCCAGATAATTGGAGTCGGTCTTCTATTATTGTCTTATCGTTTGGGTATGAATCGATGGCAAGTTTGTTGCAATTGGGACGTGCATTTTCGATTATCGCCAACGGTGGTTATACGCTACAGCCACGATTAATGATGGACGGCCAAGCTCCTGAGACGCCGCGCAGATTATATAAAGAAACAACAATTGCTCATATGAAGAATTTACTTGAATTAATAGGCAAGAAATATGCGGTTAATGGGTATCGAACCATGGGCAAAACGGGTACGGCGCGCTGTGTGAAAAATGGGCACTATTCAAAGACAGACCATAACTTTACTTTTGCAGGTATTCTTGAACGTGATGGCTATCGCCGGGTCATTGTAACATTTATCAAAGAGCCTGAAAAAGCCAATCTTTGGGCTTCTGAAGTTGCTGCGCCGTTATTTCAGAGCATTGCTGAAAAGATGGTGATTCACGATACATTTGTTTCATAAACCCAATATTTTCTATTTGTAACAATAAATAGTACTAAAAACGACAGTTTTTGTAGGACTTTTGCAAAAAATATAAAAAACATTTAAAATTAGAAAATAAATTAATAAGTTTTGATTATATTTTGATTATACGGAGGTTATTGTATGAAGTTTATCAGTATTTTTTCAATTATTTTATTGTTGAGCGCTGGGGTCAGTGATCTTTCTGCCATGCAGAAGTCTAAGCCTATGCAATGTGAAGAAAGAAAGACGCCTGCACAGAAAAAATCAGGCAAGCAGCAAAAACAGAAACAAATGGTTGGTTTTGGGTTAGAAAGATTTACATTCGACACTTTTGTCAAACCTCACAATTTTCGACAACCAACAAGAAAACATAGCGAACATTCACACAAATCACATTTTAGACCGCCAACACCGCCACGACCACGTCCCGCTGATCAGCCTTCGTTAAAACGTAAGGGACATCTCCGTGATGAAAAAGAGCTTAGCTATAATAACGATTCAGCGAATAAAAAAAGAAGAGTTGGAGAAAGAAAGAAAGTTGATGCGGCCGTTCAAACAGAGAGCGATCAAGAAGTAAAAAAAGTTCATGCTGCAATGCAAACAGAATCTGATGCAAAACAAGACATAAAAAAAGTTGATGCTGCTGTCCAAACAGAAGATACTCCTGGGGTTACCGTGGGTATGGATAATCACCAAAGCTTTGCTAACCTATGTGCACCTTCTGAGCAACAGATTAAAAGTCTATTGATCGTTGATAAAACAGCTGGTATTGCCCCTATCCATTATTTAGCTATCAAAAAGAACGAAGACATTTTGGCTGTGCTTGGTACAGCATTTCAACAATCGTTATATTCCATAACATCAGCAGAATTTTTTAATGCGCTAGATGCTTGTAAAAGAACGCCATTACATCATGCCGTTCAACATAAACATTATACACTTGTCGAATGGCTTCTGATACATGATGCTGATATTAATGCTCAAGATGCAAATGGTTTTACACCGCTTCATATTGCTGCTCAGGATCGTGATGAAAAAATGATCAGGATTTTAGTTGAGGCTAGAGCCCGTAAAGATTTGATATCACGTGAGGGGCAAGCTCCGCTCCATATTTTTACCAGTATACCCTGTGGTGATGTTATTAATGAAGAGCATGAACTTGCACTCATCAGGCATCTTATTCATGAGGGCAGATTGCACAAAGCAGAAGATTTATTGGATGCTAAAGATCTTAAAGAGCCTGACCATAAAAACGTTATTACTTTATGGAAACAGTATGCTGATTGTTGTCAGCTTCTTATGGATGATTCAATAAATGATGTTACTGATGCCACCGGACGCACCCCAATGATATATGCTCTTGAACATCGCACAATACCCTATTTGTATGTTTTGACACACCATAGCAACATTAACTGGTTTCGCACCACAGTTTTAGGAAGAAGGCCCTATATCGAATATTTAGAAACAATTGAGGCACCAATTCCAGATAACGTTATGAATGAATCGGATGCAGAAGAGGCATTTAACAATAATAAATATTGTGCGAAATTATTTGCGCTCTTTTGTACACTTCCTGCTTCTGTTGATTTTGAAACATATCTTCTTAATACTGCCGAGAATATCGTGCATAAATTATTACAAAAAAAATCATTAGTTTCTTTCATGATAACTATAATCTTGAATAAGACGGTTGACGCAAAAAGAGCTTTTGAAAAAGAGAATGGAGGCTATGATTTTGAGCCACTTGTACAAAAAGCGTTAGATTATGACGGTAATACAATGCTTCACCTTGCAGCGTACTATAATGTCCGCTATTTTGCAGGCTGTTTGATGAAACATGCACCAGACTTAGCAAAAGTTTTGCAAGCAAAAAACCGTGCAGGACAAACGGCTTTAGATATTGCGTTTGAAAACAAACATTTTCCATTTGCTTGTAGATTGTTGTTTAAAGCACGAGACATTCGTCTTCTTGATCTCTTTACATCACTCAAACCTGAGCATATTAAAGTCTTGATGGATTGTTCAGATGATCATGGAAATACATTTTTACACGCTGCTGCAGAAGATGGGTCTGAATCTCTTATACGGGTATTTGCATGTAATCCAAAAAATTTGAAAAAGAAAAATAACGCAGGCAAAACACCATTTGATCTTGCCTATGAAAATCAGCCTGTGGATCGTTATCGGGATCGTTATATTGACGATCGCTATATTGGTAATACTTTTAAAGTATGTATGCAGATGCTTGGTGCGAAAAAGCCTTTCTATGTTTTAAAAGCAATGAAACAACAAGGCGCTTTTCACCGATATCGAAAGTCAGAGATTCTTACACAACCGCTTGATCAGGATAACAATACCCTCATGCATTACATCATGAAAAAAGCGAAGAATGTAGAAGAATTGCTTGAAGCATTTAAGGAAATTGGTATTGATTTAGAAAATGATGAAAGTCATAGTGGAATATTTGATGACGGATTTTATCGCCTTTTTCAATACGCAAAAGATAGAAATAATAAATCTGCTTTAGAATGTGCCTTTGATGAAAAAAGGCCAGTATTTGGATTTGAGTTTTTAAAAGTATTGATGGCCGCAAAAAAACAAGGATTTGGACTATTTTGGGAGCTTTTTGCTGTTGGTGGGGAAGCAATAAAACCATTTGTCAAAATGGTTGATCATGATGGTAATACGCTTTTGCATTTGTTTATGTACCAAGTTGCCCAAAGACCAGATTTTTTTAAAGATAGGTTAGGGCCTCTAGGAAATGTTTATGGCTGTTTTGTTAAAGCAGGGGCAGATCTAACCACCGTACAAAATAAAGCGGGACAAACTGTTCTTGATATGATTAAAACGTTTAATCCATCTTTTCAGCACATAATTTTAGCTTCTCTTGGTGGTTGTTATGTAGAGAAGACGAGTCCGTCTGAAGCGATGAATAATTATCTTGTGCAACAGGTTAAGCATCTTGAAAGATTCATTAAAGATGGTAAATATGCTTCCAAGAAAGCGTAATTTTTCATATATGGAGGTTATTGTATGAAGTTGGGCAGTATTTTTTCAGTTATTTTGTTGTTGAGCACTGCGGTCAGTGATCTTTCGGCTATGCATAAGCCTATGCAGTTTGAAGAAAGAAAGACGCCTGCGCAGAAAAAATCAGGTAAGTATCAAAGATTAAGTTTTGGCCTAGAAAAATTTAATTTTGCCAAATCACTTACAGGAGAATTTTTTGTCAAAGCACATCTTCAGCATCGACCACCAACGCCACCACGAAAAAGACCAGCTGACCAACCATCGCTGGAAACATTACAACAGCAACAAGCAGACAATAATCGTTCAAGAAAACGGAAAAAAGAGCCTGATGATAAAGAGTCTGGCGATAATAATCCAGTGAATAAAAAAAGAAAAGTTGCCGCAACACCAACAGCAAAAAAAGCTCATACAGCAATGCAAACAGAAGGTGATGCAAAACAAGAAAGAAAACAAGTTAATGCTGCTGTTCAAACAGATACTCCCTCTCGAGTTACCGTGAGTATGGATGTTAAGACCAGTATTAACGCATTGTGTCAAGTTCCTGAGGAACGGATTGAAAGTTTGCTCAAAGTAGTAGATGAGTTTAGAGTCGCTCCTATTCATGCTCAAGCTGCTCAAGGAAACATTGAGTTTTTTACCATGCTTGCGAGTATCGTACAAAATTCATCGTATTCGATTACTATCATAGATGTTTTAAATGCACGTGATGCTGATAAAAGAACCCCATTACATCATGCAGTCCAAAAGGGACATCATGAGCTTGTTGAATGTATGCTCAAATATGGTTCTGATGTAAATGCGCAAGACGTAAACGGTTTAGCAGCGTTGCATATGGCTGCTCAAAATCAAGATAAAAAAATGATTGTTCTTTTAGTTAAGCATGATGCACGAAAAGATTTGCTTACGAATCTAGATGTATTACGCGATGGCTATGGTAAAAAAATTAAAGGAGTAAATCTTAAAGTTGGTGGCCAATCGCCGTTGCATCTTCTTCTGAGTGTTCCATGTACTGATATCAATGAAGAACACGAATATGCATTATTAAAAGAACTTATAAAATGCGATGTATTAAGAAAACCCGAAGACTTATTTGATAATAAATCTTTTGAATATCAACCTAACGATGTAAGCGTTTTGAACACCTGGAAATATTATGCGGATTGTTGTCAACTTCTTTTGGATAATGAAATAAATGATATTACTGATGCAAGCGGTAGAACACCAATGGTATACGCGCTTGAACATCGATCATTAGCGTATATGCATGTTTTAAATTGCAAAGATGCTATCAACTGGTTTCATACTTCTGTTTATGGAAGAAGACCTTATATCGAATATCTTGAAACAATTAAGATACCTGTTCAAGTTGACCTTTTGAATGAAGATGATCTTGAAAAACTGTATGAGAATAAAGATCTTACAAAATTTGCGGCATTATTTTGTACATTTCCTGTTGCTGCTTCTCTTGATTTTCAAGGCTATCTTGCCGATACGCAAAGTTCGGGTAAGAATATCTTACATGCATTATTACAACAAGATTCAGTGATGTTTTTATTGCTTGAAATATTGGATATTACAGCACAAGAACAACAAAGAGCGGATGGTTTGCCTATTGAATCGTTTATGCATAAAGCATTAGATGATCGAGGAAACACAATTCTTCATCTTACAGCGCGATACAATGCTCGTCAGTGTATGCATATACACTGCTATCAGAATCAGGTAGGAGCAGGAGTTTTACAAGCAAAAAACAATGCAGCTCAAACAGCCTTAGATATTGCGTTTGAAAATAAACATTTTAAATTTGCTTTCGCACTTTTGTTTGAGTCATTGAATGACAATATTTATGAACCCTTTATGTCGCTTACTCCTGAATATATTAATGCTTTGATGAGTATTCTTACTCCTGAGCATATTGATCTTCTGATGGGTATTACAGATGCTCAGGGAAATACGCCATTACATCACCTAGTATCGAAAAAATCTAAAGATCTAATACGGTTAGTTGCTCGCAACCCAGAACATTTTACGAAGACAAACAATGCGGGTAAAACGCCATTTGATTGCGCGTGTAAGTTTGGTGCAAATGCTCATATCTTTAAAGAATGTCTTAAAATTCTTGGTAAAAATAAGCCGTTCTTTGTTGTCAAGACGTTAAAAAAAATAGGTTATGTTGAAAAGTATGACATGCAAGAGCTTTTTGCAACACCGCTTGATGATGATGGCAATACACTGATGCATTACGTTATGAAACGAGCTGAAGATGTTAAAGAATTATTAGAACTCTTAAAATCAATTGGTATTGATATAGAAAATGGAAATAGCCAAGACCCAGATGATAGTTATTATGGACTTTTTGAATATGAGAAAAATAACGATAACGAACCTGCTTTGGTATGTGCTTTAGATGAAAAAAGACCAGAATTTGGTTTTGGATTTTTGAAGGTATTGATGAATGCAAAACGGCAAGGCATTGATTTGTTTTGGCCACAAGAACATTGTGACCGATTAAAACCATTTGTGAAAATGGTTGATGATGATGGCAATACACTTTTGCATATGTTTATTTACAATGTTGCCAAAAATCTTAGTTTATTTAAAAACAAAGTAGTAGGAAGAATAAGTCAGTGTCTTGTTGAAGCAGGCGCTGATCTAAATACCGTAAAAAATAAAGCAGGAGTAACACCATTAGATTTAATTAAAGCATTAGATCAATATTATAAGTTTCGATGGTTTGGTGTTCGTGCTTAATGTTTTGTAAACGCATTCTTGATATATGAAATGTGGCAACGATCGTTTTCATAACGTACCGTTGCCACATCAAATCGTAAGACTTTATCTTGAATATTATTTTTTAGAACAAACCATTGAGCGGCTTTGATAATTTTACGCTGTTTGCTGGGAGTAACGACCAGTGACGTAGGAAAATATTCAGTACTGCGTGTTTTAACTTCGATAAATGCGACTAGATCTTGGCGTATTGCAATCAGATCTATTTCTCCGGCGCGTACAGAATAGTTACGGGCTAGGATCGTAAAGCCGTAACCTTCGAGCCATTTTGCTACGTCGTCTTCGCCTTTGTTACCAAGTTCTCTTGTGATGGTCATAGGAATTTCTTATAAATTAATGGATCCTGAATCAAGTTCAGGATGACAATGCGGGAGATTCATACATGGCGCTCGTCCTGAGGTATCGAAGGACAGGAGCGCCGAAAACTACTTAGAAAAAAAACGGGCTTTTGGTCGTCAGAGCCTCAGCCATCTGGGTAAACTGTGACTCAGGATATTGGGAAACCAGCTTTTCTAATGATTCTTTAATCTTTTCTTGATTTTTCTGTTTCTGAGCAAGCTTGCACTCAAGGTATAATAAACGAGCTTCAAGCGCACTATTGTTCGGCAAGTAAGTTTTACGCAGATATTTTAGACGATTTTCAGCAGATTCGTATTTCTCTTGTTTCATATAAAAGTTAAAAACATACACTTCTTTGTCGATCAGTTTTTGTTCGCAGGTACGTTTAATATCAGCAACGTCGGTGCGATATTTACTGTAAGCAGTATTATCCAGATACTCTTGGCAAAGTTTTACCGTATCTTCAGTTTCTGTTTGGTCACAGTCTGTTCGTAAGGTTTGATAGAATTTTGAAAGAAGTGCTTTATATTTTGAATATTCTGCACGCTGATCAGATGGGTAGAACTGGTTATAATGTTCGAATAATTGAGTTGCTGAAGGGTAACGTCCTGCTTTAAAACAGCTTTCGGCAAGCAAGAGTTTATATTTTGCAATTTGAGGATGGTCAGGATTCTTGGTAATAAGTTGTTCTAAGTAGTTGACTGCAGCGTCATAATCTTTCTTTTGAATATAGGCAAGCGCTTTTGAGCGTAACTCTTCGGCGTTTAGATCTTGGCGGCTTTTTTGCTTAGCGCACCCTTGTAGGGTGACTAATACAAGACCACAGACGATTATAAAAAAAACGTGAGATATTTTTTTAAAAGAACAGTTTTGATTTGTTATTTTAGCTATCATAGTGTCATTCCCCTCTACCGATTAAATAAAACAATAATTTCATCCTATCATCAAAATAGGGTTTTGGTAAGCGAAATTTGTGAAGTTAGGCCTAGCTTGAAATTACTTTCTTTGTTAAGCTGCTTCTCGCTGTGGGCTCTTTTAGGCTCTTTTGGAGTTTTTTCAAGATTACAGACGATTTTTATTGCAGATTTATTACAAACTTATTATAAAAAGGACTTTCATGGATAAGAAGCTTCTATTTGCGGTTTTTATGTCACTGGCAACCGTCTGGGGATTCCAGTATTATTTTGGCAATCATGCAGCGGTTGAAGAACAGCCAGGCATGGTGACCGTTGGCGCACCTGCTGCAACAGCAGTCCCAGGTCAGCCTATCAAAGTGCCAAAAACGCAAGACCTGTATAAGCCGTTATTGCAAGATGTTGATTTTATTGAACAAAAGGCGCCGTCATCTGCGACGCTTACCGAGATTGAAACAGATTATTGCAAGCTTGTATTTTCGAATCATGGTGCTGTTTTAGTCAGTTTAGATTTTAAAGAACATATTGGTAAATACGGAACACCGCTCAGAACTGTATATAGTAAAGGTTCTTATGATGGAGAGCGAGCAAAAGGCTGTTTCTTATTGGCATTTGAACACAAAACACCATATTTTTATACGTTAACTGATAAGCGCGTATCTGATAACAAGATTGAGATTACGTTCCAAGCTGATCATGACCACTGGATAATTGATAAAATTTATACACTCTATAAAGATAGCTATAAAATTGATGTGACGATTGCATGTAAGCCTAAATCACATGAAGCAAAGCCATTACACCCAAGACTCTTTTTCCCAGCGCCGTATGTCGCTGAAATTACTGATGATACGATTACTGAATTTGTGTGGAATGAACAAAAACAGTCTATTGATAAGTTTGATCTTGCTAAAACTAAAGATCTTGCCTGGTACTGGAATACACCTCAAGCGATGATTGGAGCTGACGACAAGTATTTTGTGCATGCATTGGTTAACGACTCGAATAAGTTTGTACAGCGTGCATATACCAAAGAATTTGATACTAAAAACCTGTTTTCTATATTGGAAGGTCCATCAACAAATACAACGCAAAACTGGACGCTTTCTTTCTATTTTGGACCTAAGTTGTTTGATCATTTTGCTCCGGTTGATACCCGTCTTGAAGACTTATTGTCTTTTGGTTGGTTATCGGCACTCTGTAAGTTGCTCTTAAAATGGCTGAGCTTTTTATATGATTACCTGGGGAACTTTGGTTGGGCTATTATTGTATTAACGATATTACTCAAGCTTCCGTTTACGCCATTATCGATGTATGCACGTAAAAAACTTGAAGAGTATCAACGCTTTCAGCCGACGATCAATAAGATTCGTTTAAAATATAAACATGATGTAACGATGCAACATGAAGAACTCATGAAGTTTCATCGAGAGCATAATATTTCGCCTACGACGCAGATGGTTGGATGTTTGCCATTACTCATTCAGATGCCAATTTTATTCTCGTTATATCGCGTTTTAGGTAATTATCTTGATTTATATCAAGCGCCATTTGTTGGATGGTTAACTGATTTGTCATCGAAAGACCCGTATTACGTACTTCCTGTGTTAATGGGTATTTCGATGATTTGGCAACAATTATCAACGCCAACAACTGATGAAAAACAACGTGTCGTCATGATCTTTGTTACGATTGTTATGACGGTTGTTTTTGCAGGATTCCCTGCAGGGCTCGTGTTATACTGGCTGGTTAATAATCTTTTGACCATTGGCGAAGATTATTTTAGAAAATTAGTTTTTAAATAAAAAGAGAACTATGTTTGCTCAGCTACCGGTGCTGCAAAAGCTGATTAGGCAATTGCAGCGCGTGCCATATTTGGCTTCAAAGAATGTCTATAAAGTGGCAGCCTATTTTTTGACCAGTGATGATAAAGTGATCGAACAGCTTTGCCAAACGATTTTAGAAGCAAAACGTGCAATTCAGTGCTGTTCGGTTTGTCATAATTGGACCGAGAATACGGCGCTTTGTTCTATTTGTTCATCTGACAAGCGTGATAAGTCAGTAATTTGTGTTGTTGAGACCTGGCTTGATTTATTTGCGGTTGAAAAAGCGGGTGGCTATAACGGTGTTTACCATGTTTTGGGTGGTGTGCTATGCCCCCTTGATGGAATCGGCCCTGATAATTTGAATATCGAAACACTTTTACAACGTGTAAATAAGAGTAATGCTGTCGAAAATAATGTCGAAAGTAATAAAGAAGATATTAAAGAAGTTATTTTTGCCACCAATCCAACCCCTGAGGGTGAGGCGACAGCAAATTTAATTTCGTCAAAAATTAAAGTACCGTTACACGTTTCAAAGCTTGCAAGTGGGGTCCCAACTGGCTCAAGTCTTGAATATATGGATCGGGTTACTATCTATAAAGCGTTGTTAGGCAGAAGACCGTTTTGAAGATCCCAAAAAAATTTTGGTTTTTTCTTGCATGCATGTTATTTGTGTCTTCAAGTAACATGTATGCAACGTTTGGTAAAATGGTTGCGACAATCAAGACATTGCGCATTAATAGTCTTAAACAAACGATTTCAGATAAAAATCATGTGGTTTTTGAAGGCGAAGTTGAAGTTATTATCGACCGTAAAATGCGCTTATGGGCAGATCGCGTTCTTCTTGATAAAGAAAAACAAACACTTACGGCAGAGCGCAAAGAAAGCGCTGCTATCTCTATAGAAAATGATGATTTTGTTATGTTGGCTGATAAGTTATTCCTGAATTTTGAAAAAAAGACAGGATATGCCGACGATATCCGTATGCACATTAGCGAAGGATATGTGTCTGCTCGTAAAGCTGAAAAGCTGAATGACAATGATTGGCGTATGGACGAAATGACCTATACGCCCTGTGATGCAGAATTAATACACTGGCATTTTAGAGCACGAAAAGCAGTATTACATGGGAATTATTTTATTAAAGCGTCAGGATTGCTTTTTAAAGTAGGCCCTGTCCCTGTTTTTGGCATGCCAAGTATGTTTTTACCCATTCAGGGACGTACAAAATCAGGACATGGCAAAGCAAAAAGCGGCTTTTTAATGCCTCGATTATATTATGATTACGATTATGGGTTTGGGTTTCGACAATATTATTACCGGTATTTTGGGCCGCATTGCGATACGACCTTGGGGGTTGATTGGCAAGCATATAAAGGGATTGTTCTTTCAGATGAGTTTCGTTGGGCCCGTTCGCCCGAAGATTATACCAAAGCTATGATGCAATACGCTTTTGCACGCAACTTTTTTCAGCAAAGAAACAACAAGATTGTGAAAGCCTCTGAGCACCAATATTGGGTAGAAGGTGAAAACTATCAATCGATTGGTATTTTTGGACCCATGCATGTTGATAGCTTGACGCGGGTCGATTTTGGTACCGATAAACGTATTGGCTACATATTTTTAAATAGTACTAACGATGTTGATAACACGTTTTATAATTCTGTTCTCTTTCGTGGTCACCTATCGCAAGATATGATCGAAGCACGTTTTGATGCTGATCAAACAAAATTACAGCAATTTACTACGATGACATGCGAAGAAAAGACACAATTCTGGCCTTTGGCCCAAGAACTTATTGCTCAAACTCAAGCATTAACCAAGTCGCGACCGCAGCGTCCCGTAAAAAATGAGTTTCAAAAAAAAGAGATCGAGAATAAGACGACGGTCGTTCAAGTACCTCATTTTGAATGGAATACGTTATATAAAAATCTTAAAAATATTTTAAATTATCGACATGATTTTTTTCTTGATCAAATTTTATATCGGCAACAAGCGTTTGAAAATATTTACTTTAATTCTACGTTACTCAACCAGCGAGAGCTTATTCCATTGCGCAGTACTGATCTCTTACGATTTTATTATCGTGCCTGTTTATATAAATCGGTTTTTATGAGGGGCCATACGCTGATGCTCGAAATTGACCCTTCGTTGCAATTTCGTAGCCATACCAAGAAAGATGAGATCTTTCATAAAAATGTGATAGAAGATCGCATTATGGGGCGAGGAGCTTATCGCATAGCGTCAGAATATAGTGCTAAATGGACTTTTCCAGAACTACTTATACATTCTGACGATTTTAGGCAGGTCCATTATGTTCAGTCTGGTATTAGTTACGAATTTGTGCCCAAATTTTTCCAAAAAAATTGGTATTACATGGATAAATGGGATCGTTTGTATCCCAAGCATGAGATTGCTGTACAGGTGCGTAACAATAATATTATTAACGATTATCAGATTGATCTTGAGCTTAAACAGGGGTACGATTTTTATAATCGTCAGGATCTTTTTCCATTACGAAGAGGACTTACCAGCAGACATCTTTTACCATTTCGGTATGATATATCAATAGCATCAGATTCTTTAATTCTTGCATGTGCACAAGAATATGATATGAAAAATCTCAAAATGCTCCAATCAGAAATCAGTACCGGCATAACGAGTGATCGATTTAATGCTTCAATTGGGTATCTTTATCAAAACGAAGGGATACAACGACGTCGAGATTTACTTTCAAATATTCCCCACTTTGTGTTATGTAATCTTGCAGTCCCTATTTCAAAACGGGCAACGATACGCTATGATGGCCAATTTTATTCAGAACATAAACATTCTTTTTTTTCATTAGGAAGCATCAAGCCGCTCTTACACCGTATTCGTTTAGACTATAATGGCCATTGTTGGGGTTTTTGTATTGGATTTGAAGAGAAAAAATATCGTGAATATGGTACTGAACGGGCAGAACACTATTTTGTTTTTTCACTTAAATTAGAGTCTATTGGTTCTTTTGCTAATAAAATTAGACAGCCGTCAATCGATCGTAAAAAAGATTAAATAATCTAATAGCGCACAATTTTTTGAAAAGACGATTTGCTTGATGCAGAATATATGTCTTAGATTACACTTAAGATAGTAACTATTTTAATCATGAGAAAGGGTTGAGCATGTTTTTCAAATCTCCCAGCAACTATTCGTTATTTAAACAACGTCGACAGCTTTTATTGGAACAGATTCAAGAAAATTATCCGGATCAAGAAGACGGATTAGTGCTTTTGATGGCCGGATTTGAAACAGAGCGCTATGCTTTTCGTCAAGAGAGTTCTTTTTATTACCTGACTGGCATTACCGAACCCGGAGCTATTCTGTGTATGTATCTTGATGGAGAAGAGGTCTTGTATATACCAAGGTTTAATCAAGCGCGTGATCAATGGGTCAATGTTGCGTTTAAAATGGGTAAAGACGAGGCTCTTTTTGAAATTAACGAGTCGCGCTATTTGGGTGATCAAATTAATGGGTACAGTCTAACGCCGCCATTTACCAAAGAGAAATATTCCCAGCTTTTGCATGATTTGAGTAATTATCTTGATCATAAGAGTATAGTATTTACGTTGCTTGATAAAGCGAATCATGGCTACTTTATGCAAATTAATTTATTTGAAAAACTTGCTGGTTGGCTTCCAATGTTGGCGCCATTGGCTAAAGATATTTCGCCCATTGTTCATCAGTTACGCCGATTTAAAGATGACTATGAGATTAGTTTGATTCATCGAGCCGTTCAAGTTACCAAGATGGCGCATGAAACGGCTGCAGGATTGATCACCCAAGGTCGATTTGAATACGAAGTTCAAGCCGGTGTTGACTATGTTTTTACCCATCTGGCAGGAGCTATATCAGCATTTCCAAGCATTGTTGCAACAGGAAAAAATACGACTGTATTGCATTATACTGATCGAAATCATCAATTGAAAAATTCAGATCTGGTGGTTGTTGATATTGGCGCAGAATATGGTGGTTATGCAGCTGATTTAACAAGAACCTATCCTGTTGGCGGCAAATTTTCTAAGCGTCAGCGTGAAGTATACGAAGCGGTACTCAAAACTCAGGCGCATGTTGAAGCGTTAGTACAGCCAGGTATGTATTTAAAAAACCCTCAAAGACCTGAATTATCTTTACATCATCTGGCAGTAAAATATTTAGAGACGTTAGGCTATGCCCAATATTTTTGTCACGGGATTGGCCATTATCTTGGTCTTGATGTGCATGATGTTGGTGATTATAGTACGCCGCTTGAAGAAGGCGATGTTTTTACTATCGAACCTGGTATTTATATCGCCAAAGAAAACCTTGGTGTACGTATCGAAGACGATTACGTCGTTACCGAAGATGGGGCTGTTTGTCTCAGCTTTGATTTGCCAAAAAATCCTGATGAAATTGAAGCAATGATGGCAAAGACGCAGT
>Ga0207111_10064_pt1 | contig 30568 bp, 35 predicted proteins | sample Alteio_BWMinHeat_71_FD_153577 | JGI IMG/M metagenome (GOLD analysis project Ga0207111, IMG submission 153577) | Enriched cells from forest soil in Barre Woods Harvard Forest LTER site, Petersham, Massachusetts, United States -... | ecosystem: Environmental > Terrestrial > Soil > Temperate forest >... | reverse complement strand
CCCTTTTCGAATGGCCATCCTGAAGAAGGCCGCAAGCAGAACGATGGAAACTAGGAGAGCCGGAAGACCGATACGCTCGACTACATGATCCGACCCATACAGGAAGAGCACGAGTCCAGGAGAGAGCAGGGCGAAGCCAGGAAGATCGAGTTTTCTTGACCTGGTCTCTTCGCGATCATTGGGCAGAAAGAGAACCGCCAGGACGATTGCCAATACACCGACCGGCAGGTTGACCAGGAAGAGCCAGCGCCAGGAGGCGTGTTGCAGAATGGCACCGGCGATGACCGGGCCAAGGATCGGCCCCAGCAGGATTGGCACAGCCGCGTAGCCCATGACGCGCGCCACATGCTTTCCGGCAGCACGCACCATCATCATCTGCGTCAACGGAGCCATCAGGCCGCCGCTCATGCCCTGGAGGATGCGAAATCCGATCAACGAGTTCGCCGACCAGGCCAGACCGCATAAGGCGGAGGAGAGCGTGAAGGCCGAAAAACACCAGAGGTAGAGAGATTTGGCTCCAATGCGCTCCACCAGCCAGCCGTTGAGTGGGAGCATAAGAGCGATTGCCAGAAGATAGCCGCTGGTGACCCATTGAATCGCCGTGAGGCTGCTGTGCAGATCCACGGCGAGACTGGAGAGCGATACGTTGACGATGGTCGCATCGAGCTGCGCGAGAAAAGAGCCGAGAACCGCGACGGCCGTGATCTTCCAGACCAATGGGTCGAGGCCGCTGGATTCGTTGGAGGACTTAGGCAAGGGCGGCCAGAACCTCATCGGTGGTACGGACGCGTGTGAGACGCGGGAAGATATTTTCAAAGGCGAAGCGATGGTGTTCGGCGCTTTGGGCGGAGCAAGCGTCTTCGACGAGCACGAGGGCAAAGCCCAGGCCGGTACCCTGACGCGCGGTGGACTCGACGCCTGCATTGGTGGAGATGCCTGTGAGAACGACCGTGTCGATGCCGCGGGATTTAAGCTGCTGCTCGAGGTCGGTTCCAGCGAAGGCGCCCCAATGGCGCTTAGTGACGAGGATGTCGCCATGCTGGAAATCAGCGGAAGGAGTGATCTCCGATGCTGCGGCGGGCAGTGGCTTGTCGCCCAGATTGTGCGGCTGGTCGACAGGAAGGTTCATGAAGTCATTGAGATCGACGCGGACGTAGACGACGGGAGCGCCCTGACCGCGGAAGGCGTCGGCAAGTTTTTTGGAGTTTTCGACGACCTGTGCGGCCGTATGCGGCACGGGGTTCATGCCGACGATGGCATTCTGCAGGTCGATGAGGACGAGTGCGGTCTTTTGGGGGTCGAGTTGGAGTTCTACCACGGTTCCTCTTTGTTGAAAATGTTTTAAAATCGAGCACATCCTCGATTTTCATGAATTTATAATATGAGGATGCCCTCTATTTCGTCAAATCCCGTTCGCGTCGCACCGCAGCAGGAACGCTCGATGCGCCGGCTGGCCGGTTTTCTGGACGCAGCCGCGGAACTCTTTGTCGAAGTCGGCTACGAAGCAGCGACTATGACGGCGGTCGCGGAGCGAAGCGGGTCTTCGATCGGCGCGCTCTACAACTACTTTCCGGATAAACAGTCCATCGCATTCACGCTGGTAAATCAATATGCCCAAGAGATTGAGGCGCATTGGAAGCCGTTGATGGAGCAGGCGGAGATACTGACCCATGCGGAGTTCGCCGATCTGTTCATCGAGCGCATCACCCAATTCGCCCAGAAGCATCCCGCTTATCTGAGCCTGTTGGCCGCGCCAATCCGCTTTCGCCGCGACCCTGCAGCCCGGAAGGCTTCACGAATCGCAATAGCAAACGCCTTTCAGGTAAAGAATCCGTCGCTTTCAAAGGAACAGTCTCTACTTGCTGCAAACCTATCTCTCCAGATAGTTCGGGGCATGATGACGCTCTACGGCGAAGCAGATTCCAAAGGGAAAGTCCTGGTTGTGGCTGAGTTCAAAAAGGTGTTGACGTTGTATCTGGGAAGCGTCTTGTCCGAGGGCGCGGTGCTAGCGAAGTAAGAGTCGGCCAGCGTCTACTGAGGAGTTGGCCACCAAACATACTGGATGTCCGTTGGTGCCAACAAGCGAGTCGCAACTGAGAAGTTCAGGTTGATCTATTAACGTACCGGTAACGTACCGGCCAACTTCCGGTTAGCCCGTGAAGCGCCCAGAGCAGGGCGTTCGAATTTGACGCACTGATTCAGATAACCAGAAATCAATGGCTAAGCCTTTCTGCGTCTCGACTGGTAAAAGCCCAACCGACCATGCCAATGCAGAACAAAAGGTCAGGCGTTCTCTAGCTACTTATATTTCATGCGATTATCGTGCGAGGCGATGATTTGCCATGTACCGCCGCGCTTCAGCCACGTGTCAGTCCAAACCTGGCACACCTTTATGTTCGGCTGGGACTTGTCTTTGCCGACAGCATGTTCGCTGCCGTAGACAACGGCAAGACTGTCTCCGAAGAAACGCACTTTAGCATCATCAAGTCCGCAATCATGACCGGTATGTGCGCCTTTCTCGTCATCTTCTGTGGAGGGCGGCATTACCCCTTGCGGGCGTAGCTACCCCGGCAACTTACATGGTGAACGGGAAGCAATATGTTGTTATTGCCTGCGGAGGAGGGAGAGATCATACTTCGCCTTCCGGAGGCATCTATGTTGCTTTCGCGTTGCCATAAGTTGTAAAGAACCACATGTTTCGTGCAGACACCCATCATGAAGTAACGCCCGAATATTTCTGGTTAGCCGGTAATACGGAAACCATCCCCAGTTAGTTATTTCGGTATGCCTTTGGCTTTCGAACAGCTTCAAACAAGTCTCCGACCGTGAACTCACGAACGGTCGGTTCTACCGCGTTGAGCAGTGAAGTAAACCTGAATGGAAATGGGGCCCAGCCTTCAGAATGAAAAAGGTATTCGTTCGGGCCGAGGTTGAATGTTTCGCGCAGCCCTGTTTCCTCCGAGCAGAGGGTTACACCAAAACGCTTCTCTGTGGCTTCCAACAGTTCGCTTCCATCGTCACCTGTCAGCCCCAAATCGCGCTCGAACTGGGTCTCTGGCTAAACCTTTTTGCGATCAGAAACGTGCCAGTGCTCGCGAATGAAGTTGGCGAACTCGTCAAACGTTAGGTCGTCCATGCTCTCACTTCGAGTGTACCTCCCAGTTCTTCGTCAAGCCGGAAGTATCAATCCATCGAGCCAACTTTCGGTTGGCAGATGACACAGCGTCGATTAGGTGATGGATGTGTTCGACATGCCACTCGGAATCTGTATCCCAGGGATCGATACGAGCGTTGAGTCATAGAGAGAGGGGAGTCACACGCCTTTATTTGGCAGCGGCGGCGGCCGTCTTCTTTTTCTGAGCCTCCACGGTCCAGGGAGGCACGATGCCATTTTGCCGGGCGTAGGCGACTAGCTGGCCGAGGTGTTCATGCGCGTCGGCAACGAGGAGGTAAACAACGTCGCCCTCGTTAGCCTGCGGGCCGAGCTTTGGCAGCAGCTTTGCGAAATCCGCGTTGCTCATGCCATTGATCGCCTTGCTCGTGAAATCCCAGGATTGATTCAGCGCCTCGATGATGTGACCCTTTTCGGTGGTGGATTTGTCGAACTCGCCCGCTTTGAACCCTGCCGGAGGATTCGCACCCACCATGCCGAGGAATGCGTAGCGTTCTCCAGCTACATGCAGAAACACTTCGGCAAAGGACCGGGTGTCGGGCGAGGGGCGCCAGGTGAGTTTGTCGCTCGGAAGTGCCTCGGCAAGATCGACGCACTTCTTATTCACCTCCTGCAGGTCGAGAAGCGCCTGGGCTTTCATGTCATAGCTGGGTGCAGTGCGGTCGGTGGAGGCGTCGGGAGTTTGCGCGTGCATTGAGAGAGCACCGGCATTTAGGACGCATGCGATACAAATCAAAGAGAGAATCGGCGATTTCATTGCGGTCTCCGCTGGAATCGAAACTCTTGTAATCGCCCGAGGCTAGAGCAGAGGTGGGGAAAGATGCAAGCAGTTCGTGATCATCCGGAAGTTTTGAGGGACGAGTCGCTGCGTTCACGGGATTGATGATTCCGGAGATGGCGCGACAGATGCTCGGACGCTAAATTGTTGGGAACCTGCGTTACGAGAGCGATCACACGCGATTTCTTTACCCTTAGGTCGGTTGGCCGGCCACCCGGAAATAACTCAAAAGTAAACACTTGAGACCGAAGAGGGCCGCCCTCTTCCAAGATAGATACCGTAAACGCGCCCGGCTCCAGACATTCGCTGGCCTATTCTTGCTGCGGGAAAACGTGCGCGATGCCGACCGCTGCCGTTCGGTCCTGTACCCAGAAGCGTGTAACTGGCCTTGGCCAGACAGGATGCAAAGGAACGCGAGTCGAGCGATGATGGGCGGAGCCGGTTGGATGACAGCTACAGCCCGCGCCGACATTGGTGCCCGATTGGAAGCCCGACCGTGAAGCGTGGGTCTGGGGTTGCGTACAGACGTGTGATGACGTTTGTCGTTTCCGACGACGATCTCGATTGGGAGTTTGCTCTGTGCCCGCGCCCCGGGCATTCGGCCGGCATATCGGAGGAGCAAATGGCCAAGAAGAGCAACAGAAGATGTGACGCATTGCCCGTCCTGCATCCGGATGCTGCTGGCATTGACGTAGGCGCAAGTGAGTTATATGTCGCCGTGAGCGCTGATCGAGACTCACAACCCATCCGCAGCTTTCCCACATTCACTCGTGATCTGCATGCGCTCGCTGACTGGCTCGAGCAGTGCGGGATTCACTCAGCTCAGCACAACATTGGGTCCATTCAACGCCGAAGTGTTGAATGGACCGTTTACTCCACTACTTTCTTCCTACCTCGCTACCCAGACGGGCGTAGCCGGGTTCACTGTCTTCAGTTCCTGCTCGCGAGCTAACAGGGATACGGGTAGCCGGATCAACATGATCCTTTTCCACTCCGTGAGTGCTAACCGCCTTCTCGCCGGAAGATGCAATGTCTTCTGCCCCGGCAGCTTTGAGGATGTCTTTTGCTTTTGATACCTCATCGGAGCTATCGCAGTGCACGGATAGCAAAATTCCTCCGTCCTTGACGCGGCCCTCGTACCGCTTCGCTTCGTACTCGGGGATGCCCATACCGACGAGGGCACCAACCAAGCCACCCACCGCTCCGCCAACGCCCAACCCCGCAAGCGCAGCCATGATTGGTCCTGCCGCAATCAATGGGCCGACGCCCGGGATTGCCAATGCACCGACGCCCGCCAGTAGACCGAGGGTCCCACCAATTGCCCCTCCTACGCCAACCCCGGTCGTCGCCCCCTCCGGGGCTTTAGTATTCTTTTCCGCCGCAAAGTCCTTCGATCCTCCTTTGTCAGACATCAACACCGACACATCCTGATTTGAGAAGCCCGCGGCTGTTAACCGATCAACGGCCGTTTCTGCACTCGCTCGGCTAGCGAAGATTCCAAATGCTGCTGTATTTTTACCCGCCATGTGTGATTCTCCTTGTTCATTTGCTTGTTTCGTTTAGTGCTCTAACTGATGCAAGACTCAGACTCACTGCTTCACTGCGAGTCGATCGTTAACCTTGTCGGAACTGCCCACAACTTCCGCTGCCTTGGAAGCGATGTTCTGCTTTTCTTCTTCGGAGTTCACCGGACCTTTCAACGTGACGACGCCGTTCTGCGTGATGATCTTTACGTTGTGGGCATAAGTCGAAAGAGACTTATCGGCCATCACGGCCTGTCGTATTTTCTTCGTCGTCATGCGGTCGGATGAATTTTCTGATTGCTGGTCAGCCGTATTGCCCTGAGCTTTGTTTTTTGAGGAATTGTCGGGGTTAGTCGATGTTTGCGGATTACTCTGGTCCTGCGCTAAAGATGTCATCGGGTACAGAGACATCGTTAACAGAAACACCAGACCGGTAGATAGCGGCCATCTCAGGCCCTTGCGGTCGAGAGATATCATGGGATTATCTCCTTGGAAATCTATAGATGTTACGGAATCACGAAGCTACGCACTGTCGTGAACGGCCGGAAGGAGGGGGGAGCGGGATACCGGTCTGCTTATTGCTCAGCGTGTACTGATAGGTCCGATGCGCCTTGCGACACTGCTGTTGTAAGGGCCTAAATAGTCTGTAGTCCCCATCGGGAATCATGCCTGTTACCGCGATGTTCACTCTCCACTGGCAACTTGCCCGCGTAGGGGAAACGCTCACCCCGCTCCTTGTCTCGGCCATGGCGCTCGTTTCCTGCGGAACTCTGCAACTCCTTCTCCTAGGAGCACGCGAGAAGCGGTGCTACAAAGCACAGCGCGACAAATGGAGCCGAGGAGACGATTAGCGGCAAACCAATGCCCACTACGCCACAGTTCGGACTCGCGCTCGTAAAGTGGATTACTTTGGCAAGATGCCACGTGGGCAACTAACCGCAGAGCACCATGTGGGAGCGCGCGGCCGATGCGCCAGAACAGGATGACGATCTCTACCAATGCGATGCTTTTCCAAAGAAAGTGTGAGCACCAATCACTCAAACACATCCCAACTGTCGGTCATCCTCATCCTTCAACGGCTCAGACAATTCCACACTATTATTCTGCACGTTGCCTTCCGGCGCACCTTCCATGATGTCATTAGGTCTGCATCTTAGGGCCGTAGCGAGTCCCAAGTCAGATGATTGCTCGGAGCGGGACAGCCACCGTCATCCGGGCTCGATGACGCAACCGGATCACTCTCACTTTGCAGAGCAGGATTTCGGTCCGTTTGGTCGTCGGAGTCGGGATGCCCGCTGTTCTTATCAAACAGCCCTGATGCGCAGGTGCCAACCAGGAGTTGCTAATCGATCCTACCTTTGCTCCGGAGAGAGCATCTGAAAATTAAGGGCCTATGCAGCAGAATTTTACTCGCCGAGAACTACTTAGGCTCGGAGCTGCCACTGTCGTTGCGGAGCTGGCATCTCTGGGTTTGGACGGTTGCGGTGGCGGTTCTAACACCTCTCCTTCCCCTTCGCCCGCTTGTTCCACGTTAGCCGACATCGAACATGTGGTGATCCTCATTCAGGAAAACCGATCTTTCGATCACTACTTTGGAAGCTATAGGGGAGTTCGTGGATTTTCTGATCAAAGTATGGCATTCCAGCAACCTGATCCAGCGAACACAAGCGGCTCGCCCGTCGGGGTACTCTTGCCATTCCACCTGGACACTTCCAAAACGAATGCAGCCTGCACGCACGACATCACCCACGACTGGGTGCCACAGCATCAGAGTTGGAACAACGGTGCAATGGACGGTTTTGTGAGCTCACGTCTTCCGATCGATTCCAACGATGCCGTTATTAAGTATGGGTTACTACAATCGCGCAGACCTTCCCTACTACTACGGTCTAGCCGATGCCTTCACGATTTGCGACAACTACTTTTGCTCGGTGATGGGCCCGACCGACCCGAATCGCCTCTACACGATGGCGGCCTCCATCGACCCAGATGGAAAAAACGGCGGACCGATTTTGCAGACCATCGTCACAAACCGCACAGCTGTTTTACGGTCGTCTGACATATACGACAATGCCCGAGCAGCTCCAGGCCCGGGGAATTTCCTGGAAGGTTTACTCGTCGCCTGATGAGAATGTTCTCGGCGGAATTCTCTCGGACAATATTCTCTCCTATTTTAGGAATTTTCAGGATCCCTCATCGGTACTGCATCAGAATGCATTCGGACCACAGTTTCCGGTTGACTTCTTGGCCGATGTGGCACTTGGGAATTTGCCTCAGGTCTCCTGGCTGGTGGGGTCGGTCCTAACTTCGGATCACCCGCCTTCGCCTTCGATATTTGGCGAGAATATTCTTTCCCTCATCGTCAGTGCTCTAACAGCGAACCCAGCACTGTGGGCAAAGACCGTTTTGCTTGTTACCTACGATGAAAACGGCGGATTTTTTGATCACGTCGCGCCGATGACGGCGCCTCTCGGCACGCCGGGGGAATATGTGACCGCGCCCGCGATACCAGACCCGACCGTAACCGGCAGTCCAACGATAGCCGGCCCGATTGGATTGGGTTTTCGCGTCCCCATGCTGATAATCTCGCCGTTCAGTCGAGGCGGGTTCGTGTCATCGGACCTCTTCGATCACACTTCGGTGTTGCGATTCCTCGAGACGCTGTTCGGTGCTGAAGTGCCCAATTTGAGCGCCTGGCGCCGCGCAACGGTCGGAGACTTAACCAGCGCGCTAAATTTCAAAAAACTGACCAGTCGATTCCGAATCTCCCGTCTACACTTCCCGGCACGACGCAGGCGATCCAGCAATGTGCCGCAAACCTGGCCGGAACTACACCCTATACAGTGCCAAGCACGCAGACCGTTCCGACTCAGGAATCCGGTACCGCGACTCATCCCAGCGGTGTGCTAGTCACGATATGCAGAGACCTGGCATCCGGCTCCTGGCGCCGCTGAACTTCCAGCCTAACGGACGTTGTGCGATCAGGCTTGCTCGTGAGAATCAGTCGATGCTGTCTCAACCACCGCTAGTGCCCCAATTATTTTCCACTCTTACCAATGGATGGATATTTATTCTTCACCGCGGCCTTAACCTTTGCTTTCTCTGCGGGTGTGCCTGATTGCGCAACGCGGGACAGAGCATTCCTGGCGTGCGCTTCATTTTCAATCGGATATTTCCGTTTATCAGGTTCCGCAAAAGACTTCGGGGGGAGCGCTTTTCGCGCAGCGCCTGAAAGTTTCGCCATTTGTCACACCTCATCATCCAGGATAAGAATTTGTGGGCAGTTGCAACGGTCTCCTTGAAGCACGGGATGTTGCTAATCGTTATGATGCGCGAGATGGATAAAGATGCATTGCTGCTTTAACGAAAGCTTTATTCGACTACCTCAATGACATGCGAGGGACAAACCCATAGGTACGAGAGTCGGCGTTACGGACAACCATCCCGTTCAACTTTTGAGAAACGACGAGGCCCTTATGCGATCGGAAGATTCATACGGGAGAATCGCGGGCCCACCAGCTTGGGGTCAGACCGGCGTGGTGGAAACGTGTCAGCGAGACCTCGATATTAGGTGGGCGAAACGGCTCTTACGGAATAGCCAAAGATTCAAGGACACGGCGATCCAGTTGAAACCCGCCAACAGGATGACGAGCCAAGCAACGTGCCGTGGGAAGGGTGCGCCAGATAACCAATGCAAAGAGGCTAGCCCGAGGCGGCCGAGTGACGCACCTGCAGCGTCGATGCTGGCTGCGGCGCGCCCGCGATTGGTGCCGTCATAGCCGACGCGGCGTTTGTGTTGTCGCTCGTGCTTTTCGATAAGACTCCGCTTGCTGGGCACATGGCAGGAAACGCATTGCTAGTCCCACCTTCATGCGGTGTCCCTCGTCAAAAATAGTGATCTGCTGTTGAATCATGATGGTGAGCCCCGTATCCAATGCGGACAGTCTCCGCATACTGCTTCTCGCATGCTGTGCCTCGCGAAGCTGCCGCTTGTTCCGTGATCTTGTTGTTTCCTTGTCGCCGCGATCTCCTCTTGGAGAATTTGGCTCTCCGGCAACAGGCGCGGTCTTGAAAAAGAGGCCTTCTCCTCCTCGGCTTGCTGTTACTTACAGATTATTCTGGGTGATATTGCGGCGCTTCTGGTCCCGACGGCGGAGACATTGATTCTCGTCAGCCGGAGACCGTTGTGCGATGACATCGGGCCGGCTTCAAGCCGTGTCGGACCTGGCTTTCGGACATAACACCGCAAACTCGTCTTCCGCATGTTGCGGATAATCCGATGTGGGGCTCGCCACGGATTCATGGCGCACTGAAGATGCTTGGCTTCGATATTTCTGAACGGACCGTCTTACGCTGGATTGCGAAAAGTGCCACGAAATTTCGGATCCGGCAAAGCGATGAGCAGCGTTTCTGAGCAATTATCGGGAAGCCATCCTTGCACATGACACTCAGAATACGATGTGGCACGTCGACAGATGCAATACAGGCCGCTTTCTATGCAAAAGGCAAAGAAACTGAATTCGCCTCTTGAAGGTCAGACGCCGCAATGGGAGAGCCCAATCAGGACTGCGCAACGCAAGAGGAGCCGACTGCCTGAACAGCCACCATCGTTGCCCCCTTAAATTCTCCTGCGCCCTCTCCCAAATGAGAGAAACAGTATTGCGATCAGCAAAACGAGGCTGATGCTGCCGCCGTCGTAATAGCCCACTCCAGGACCCATACAATAGCCGCCGCCACCGAATATGAGTCTGCTCCCGCGACTTGATTGACCCTCGCTTCTTCACCGGTGAAGGCCATTCAGGTGCGAAAAGCATCCGTATAGTACCTTGCCACTCTCGGCGGCAATATGAGCGAACGGTTGGTGTCGAAGCAACCGTCAACCGTGCCGATTGTTCACACGGAATGTTGTTTCCGTATCCCTAAATATGCATCTTACTTAAGCGGAGTGTGTCTATGAAATCTATCCCTTGGGTTCTGATCGCGGCTGGCGCGGCTGGCGCCGCTTACGTCTTTTTTAAACAACCTGGTGTGCGATATGCGAGTGGTTCGGACGAGGTAGAAGACGCCGCAGACAAGACCGCCTTGTGGGGTTCGAAGCAGCGCGTGTCGGGAGTGGGCACCGGCCTTATCGGCAGGGTCAAAGAGGGCATCGGAAGAGTGACCGGTGATGACGACCTAACGGGAGATGGAGTTGTAGACCAGGTGGTCGGGAAAGTTAAAGCTGCCGCGGGTGGAATAGCGCAAGCGGCTGGGAGCACGATGCATGAACTGAACAAATAGTCTTTTTCGTCGGGTGAGGAGCTCGCGGAGTAGGGTCGCCTTTAAAACCCAAACTCCAGTCCTGAACCTACTCGCCAGTTAGATGTCCCGAGGAGATGTGATTGCAGCCCAAAACGCTGCTTCTAGAGTTTGCACCCACTATTTAGGCTCTTTCTGCGGCCTGCTTCGCGCTTCCTTTCTGTGTAGCAGCAGACACCTGCAACATAAGAGAGCGGTGTCTGTGAAACCTATCCCGTAAGACATGGAGATTCCCCGCTAACCATGAAATAACAGCAAAACTTCAGTCCAGATTGGAGGCTATGACGCTTCCTGGAGAAGATAGGCTGTTTGCTGCGTTTCGACCCTAGCCGCACGATCTCGGAGTGATTGCGCTTCGTCTAACTCGTCCTGTGCCATACTGTGGCATTCATTTCTCCATTCTGCGTAGGGAACGCGGCGTGCCAGATCATTGAGCTGATGCGCCCGTTCTTCCATCATCTGGGCATACATAAGCAGAGCCTGAACATTCAAAAGCAATTGAATCCTACCTCCATTGACCATTCATAGCGGAGGCCCATTTTGGGAATGATCTCGATACGGTGCTCTACGCAGATTTAATTTGATGCCGTTTGGCCGAGAAATGTTCGCTGCGGGCTACAAACAGTCTTGGAGGGACAGACATGACGCAGGAAAATCAGGGAATCGTGAAGGCTATCGAGTGGCTGCGAGCAACGGGACGGCCAATTATCGCGGCAAAAATGGACCGGGAACTGCCCGTACGCGGATCGTTGCAGAAACAACACTCATGCCCACAATTCTGTTTGCTCGTCTTCGTCCTGCTCGGTTAGTCCACGACGGGATTGTCTTGCGCTACGACAAGCCAGCACGGCATGCTCGCTGTGATTAGAACCGAAAAATACCATGATCTGAACACGAACCAATTCTCGGAATTCGAATTTTCCGGAGAGGATGTCAAAGACCGGTTCTATGTTGCCTCGAATATTCCTATGCCGTGCAAGTTCGACAGCGGCGATTATCTTTCACCTGCTCCGGTAGTGACCTTCGTGATTGGATCACGGTTCCTTAAATGCGGTTCTCACACGGTTAGGCTGATGAGTTTGTCGCCGCTTCTCTCGCTGGACCACAATGAGTAGTCTTGGATGCGGCCAGTACGTCTGCGGCCACGACCTCAGGCTATCTTGTGAGTCTTTCTTTTGCTTCAGTCCTCGGACTTGCCGGCAGTCTCATGGGCGTGTCAACCCGCGCCCGGACAACTCGCATCTATAAATACGATCCGTTTCAAAAATGATGCCGCAATTTGCATTCGGTATTTTGGAGAGGACCTGGAACAAATCTGAGCTGGTTCGTTATTTATCGTCAGAGGATAGTCGTTTGTGGCCCCCTCTCCAGTCAATGCCGGCGTTCGCTTCTTCTCTCCTCAAGTACGTAAGGTAGCTCCTTGGCTGATTTTGGCCTTCATGATCCTCACTGCGACTGGCATTTATTTCATCGACGCATCTTGGCCATATCGATACAGGAACGTAGTGCCGCTACTCAATAAGCTCTTCGCCAGCCAGATCAAGATGGACCATTATCATCGCACCTACTTCCCAAATCCCGGTTTCGTCGCGACGGGCCTTACCCTCCGTCGTAACTCAGCGCCGGACGTCCCCCCTATCGGTTCCGCAAGCAATCTGGTCGTGCAAGGCCGCTGGAGCGATCTTCTTCTGTTTCGCCATCGCGTGCGCCTGGTGGAAGTCGAGGGGCTTCACATCGTCCTGCCCGCAAATGGCAGCCGCGCTCAACGAGAAGATTTCCCGCCCGGTAGCAGCGCGGACTTCAGCGGCCCGCCCACCATCGTCGAGCAGCTCAATATTCATGGAGCCACCCTCGACATTATGCGGACCGATGGAAACCGATACACCTTTCCCATCCGCCAGCTCATCATTCGCAATCTTCGTCAGGGACACGCTGTCGGTTATACCCTCGACATGCAGAATGCGAAACCAGTCGGCCACATCCAGGCCGATGGCAACTTCGGTCCTCTGATTACGAACAATCTGGGAAACACCCCGGTGTCAGGCGCATTCACTTTCTCCGCCGTCAATCTCGCAGATATTCACGGCATCAGCGGAGCACTCACTGCTGGGGGCCGCTTCCATGGGACACTAGCGTCGATCGAAGCCGACTCTACATCCCGAGTTCCAAACTTCTCCGTCGGTAAAGGCAAGCCCACATACATCGAGGGGACGGTTCACAGCACGATCAATGGCCTCAACGCGAATATTGTGCTCCACCTTATAGAGCTTCGGATGGGCGCAACTACGGCCCGCGTACAAGGCAATATCATCGGCTCGCCGAAGGTCACCAACCTCGATATAGCCGTCACTGAGGGCCATGCGGAGGATCTTTTGCGTCCCTTTCTTCATGATGAGGTTCCTGTCACGGGCATTGTCTGGCTTCACAGCCACGCCTATCTCGCGCCCGCGGAAGACGGGCGAAAGTTCCTTCAGCGCCTCCGTATGGAAGGAAGCTTTGACATGCCTGCTGAACGATTCACGAACGGGCCCACAGAGCAGAAGCTATCGGCCTTCAGTCAACGCGCCCTGGATCTCAAGACGACTAAAGATAAGGCGAACGTAGTCTCGTCTCTCAAGGGCCCAGCCAAAATACTGAACGGCATTGTTTCGACCGAGAACCTGACCTTTCGGATTCCGGGAGCCTCGGTCGACCTAACCGGCACCTTCAATCTGCGCGGCGGTGATGTTCATATGCTCGGCGATCTGCATATGGAATCCGATATATCCCATGTCACGACGGGCTTCAAATCAATGCTGCTGAAACCACTCAGCCCCTTCTTCCGAAAGGACCATGCGGGAGCAGTTGTCCCAATCGCAATCACCGGATCGCCTCAGCATTACAAGGTTTCCCAAAATATCTTGCATCACCAATAACTCTACCTAGGCCAATTTCATTGTTCGCCATTCGGGAGACCTTCGTGAAAAGCAAGATCATCGCGGTGACGATGGTCTTGCTTTTCAGGGGGAATTCGCCTCATCCACCATTCTCCAGCCTGAATCACTCTGTCGCTCTGACGGTTCGAGCCAGGCTGTTATTCAAGCAGTAACTGACCGACTGCCGGTCTTTCGCCCGGCCCCGCGCCAAATGAGCAACTCAGGCCCGATCCATTGATACGATGAGGGCGATGACGAACGTACGTGCGAAGAAGAACATAAATTTGGCAGATGAATTGAGGACCGGTCATTATCACGGGGTGTTCATTGATGATACCGGGTCACCTGGTTTGAGTACTCCTGGTCTTCACCGGCAGAGGAAAACTTGGATTGCAGTAGTTGTCCCGCCGCACCTGGTTGCTGATCTCATGGATCAATTGCCAGATGCTCTGGCGCTTCTCAGCGAACTTGGGCTCACGGATCCTGAATTCCACTTTGCTGACATTTGGGCGGGCAAGGGTGAATATAAAAAGCTAGATCTACGGCAACGGCTGGCCATCTTTCGCTGCATGTCAGAGATTTTTGTGACGTGTCAATTCAAAGTGTTTGTGCAGACCTTTGATCCCGAGAATGCAGCTGTTGTCCGGGGTCAGGCCAATTGGCCTGAAGGCCTCGGCCCACTAAAGTGTAGCAACCACGAAGACCTTGCGTTGATCTTCCTTCTATCCAGAGTGCATGCGCATCTGAAAGAAGGTAACGCAACTGCTTGCGTAATAGTGGATGAGGGAAGACTCAAAAGCGGCAGTGCGATTATCGCGCCGCAGTTAGCACCCACTTTCCACGCAGGCGGCATACTGTTCGCCAACTCACGGCTTGTTCGGCTGATTCAACTTGCAGATTTTGCTGCTTACATACTCAACCGCTGGCAGCTACTCCGCGTAAAAGATAGACTTAACGAACTCGACAAGACACTGCTTCGGATCATTTCACCGACGACCGAGTGCTTCATCAACGTTAGTTCACTGGAAATTCAGAACCTTGCAATCATTACGAGTCTCCCCCAGGGGATGATCCAGTAGTCCGAGGGCTTTCCGCCGAACCTCATGGCTAATAGGAGCCGCCTTAGCGCCCGCAGGAGTATTCTGGAATGGCGGACCACCGGATCCGCACAACAATTGGATCTTTCTTCCGGCACAGGACACCCTTTCTGAGACACGCCGACACTATCGGTTCTTCTTTGCCGCCTCCCGAGCCAAGGCGGCACAGTGGTTTCTCGCTAGTTTGAGATCGGCATAAAAGGGACTACCCGAATTGTGAAGTATGTTCAGTGGGGGCGCAGCGGATTTTATTAGCCGTTCCTCGCGGGCTCTCAGCTCGGGGATAGTCAATTTGGGCAATTCACAAAACGCAAGACTCAAATGGTCGTTCATCCACTTTGTCAGCTGCTCTTCGCCTGCCGTGTCAAATTTGTAATTAGTAAATCGACGCTCGGAGGTTTCGCTGTTGCTTCGGGCTTAAGTCTTAACTGCTCAAGCAGAATCGCCCCTAAAGAGCGCCGAAGCGTCGATGATCCGGTTCCCTCGTCGGACAAGTGCTGGCCCGCGTCTCTTGCTTTCTGGCTCGATTCAGTCTTGCCAACGTAGAGCAGTGTGCCATTGTTAGCCGCAAATACCCGATGTCCGATCGTTAAGGAACCCTTCACTAGGAAGAATGCGTAAACACCCCGATCCATCGAATAGGATGAGATCTCGGCTACGGAGTTGGCCGCTCCCGCCAGCTGTCGCAACAGGTCGTCTCCATTGTTCTTATCGCACATGATGGAAAACCATTTAACTCTAAACGCTGTGGATCGGTGTCTCAGGTTTTACCCTTTTTGAAACAGCACAGCGGGGCGTTGGGACTATCGCCGTAGATGGCCTGACGCTGTGCTGCCGTCATAGAGGCGGCGCTGTTACATCCACCTTTGTGTGCTTGCAATAGTTGTATTCGTCGATACGCTTTAGGAGATTTGCTTCTCCCGGCATGGTTGGAGATAAGGTACGCGCCTGAAGCACGGCGGTGAGAAAGAATGCGCTGTAATTCACACCGTTTGTACCCACGTTGCCGAGTTCGCAGCGGTACGCCTTAGCAATCGCCCGGTCCCAAAGCGGAAAGAACTTGGGAGCCAGGCGGTTGACGATCTCCTTGGCGGCCGATGAATGGACAAGCTTACTAAAGTCAATCCCATAGCTACCCACGTTCACTGACCACCACTTTTGCGTATCGCGTTCGGAAGTGGCTATAAAGGTGACCGTCTCCAAATGTCCTTTGTCCTCGCCTTCGAGCTAGAGGAACGGGGTGGCAGTCAATTTATAGGGTTCCGCCATCCCAGAAGCGTATCAGGGGTACCCTTGAGTAGCGAAGTGTTCTCGTGCCCTGCCTCTGTGCAGTATGCTTACTTTTGCATTCTCCCCGGCCAACTGAATTCTTCTGAGAGGCATTCGATGACCACGTCACGACTTCTTTGCTTTTTGCTGCTTCTCACAGGCCTAGGGATGGAGTTCAGACAATTTGAAGCACGTGCAGAGGCGGTAAAGCCTCGTGTGGTTGTGTTTGTACACGGCATACATGGCGATCGGGATACCTGGCGAGCTCCGAATGGGGCATATTGGCCTGCGATGCTTTCGGCGGATCAGCACTTTCAGAAGTCTGACATTGTGGTCGTTGAATACCCAACACCGTCTAGCCATGGACAAATGTCAAGTGTGCAATTAGCTCAAATTCTGTGGCAAAGGCTCAGTGAAAAACATGTCTGGGATCACAAAGAAGTCGTCTTCATTGCTCACAGCCTAGGAGGCTTGCTCACTGAGGAGATGCTACTCAACCACCCCACTGAAGCACAACACGTCCGCTTCATCGTGTCTTACGGCACACCCCATCAAGAATCGTTCACTGCAAATCTTGCAAAGATCTATGACGATGATCCCCTGCTGACTGATATGCAGGAGAGCAATGACAATGTATTTCTGATGAAGTTGGAGCAGCAGTGGAGAGGCACTCCAACTGTGAATCGTATTCATCGATTTTGCGCCTTTGAATCCCTTGACACTAAGCCCCGAAGCGGCGTCGGCAGATATTTCGGCGCACATGTCAGAGTCGTCCGTTACTATAGCGCGACCTTCGGTTGCGATACCGATACACCCCCTCAAGAGATTCTGGCGGATCACATCGACATGGTGAAGCCTATTGACCAATCAGCCGATGCGTACACTTTTTTCGCTCGGGTGTACCGTGAACACCCGATCGTTGACATCGGCGAGGTTGTCAGAGACAACAAAATATCCGGACTAAACGTCGACTGTAATCGAACGAAGTCAGACGGTGACCTGCAAGTGCCGATCACCCTTGATGCCGCATTCCATGAACAGCTTTTATCCGCTACTGCGGAACTAGTCGAAACCGACAAGATAAAAGATCCCTCCCCTACAAAGGTTGTGAAGATCGATCCTAGCGGGATCGCCCATGTCTCGTATGGCTTCAATGGTCTCGATAAGGAGGGACTGTTCCAGAACTGTCCAGGAGGCGGCCACGCCTCTGTCCTCGTCCATTTCACGATTAGGAGAGAAGTGCCAGTCAAGGAATGATCGTGTTGTTTGGGGTACCCCTATCTGTTGTTTTCAGAATTATCTGGCGCAATCTTTCAGAATTATTTGGGGTAGTGGAGGGTTCACCTTGCACCCGGAACCTGGCAGGCGCATGCACGATGTGCATGTATCCCGCCGCCCCGTAGAATCAGGCACTTAATTTTTCCGCCACGCCACTCAGCGTTTTGCGTGAAGGGGCAACCGACTTCATATCTCGGTCAGACGGAACGAAGGCGCCAAATAATTCTGAAACAAGACGCCAAATAGCGATCAAAGCTACAGGTACAACCAAACGCGCATACACTCCACACTTGGCTATCCCAGCCCGGTCGAGTATGAAACACAATGGTCACAGCAGAGGGAAGCCATGGCAAGTTGACAGCCGCGGCAAACAAAATAGGCTATGGAAAAGCTGGAAATCGATAAAACCGATTTCCACTTTGCCATAGCCACGACGACTACGAACTACAACCAGTTATGGGATACGGATTCTGAGGGCAAGGTCAAACAGCGAGGTTTTGCTCCTCCCTTGACACTAGCTATTGCGTATGCGTCCGGCCAGAGCCGTGTTGACGTAGTGCGAGAGCGAGCTTCCGGGAGATCTCAAGTGTCCATCAGATTTCTCAAGTGGACACTTGAGATTTAAGTGAGATGTCTGGGGAGGGCGGCGAGGTTCCAGGGCAGAAGCTCGTGGATACGGTTGATGGGATGATCGGCGATGCGTTCGAGTACATGGCACAGGTAGAGTTCCGGATCGAGGCGGTTGAGTTTGGCTGTGCCCAGCAGAGTGTAGATCGCAGCCGCGCGTTCTCCGCCAGCATCAGAACCGGCAAAGAGATAGTTCTTGCGGCCCAGGGCCACAGTGCGCAGAGCGCGTTCAGCCGCCGAGTTATCCATCTCGATCGAGCCGTCCTCGAGATAACGCGTGAGGGCACGCCAGCGCGAGAGCGCATAGCGAATGGCCACGGCGGTATCAGACTTGCGTGACAAGCCTGCGAGTATTTTGTTGAACCAGCGATGAAGGTAGTCCATCAGCAGACGGCCCCGCGCCTGGCGGCATTCAAGTCGCACATCAACGGGCTTGCCGCGGATCTCGCGTTCGATGTCGTAGAGCAGACCGATGCGTTCGATCGCTTCGGCTGCGATGGCCGAGCCGTTGGCCGCATGAATGTCATAGAACTTGCGCCGCACGTGCGCCCAGCACGCGGCCTCCTGGATCCTGCCGCCTTCATAGAGATGATGGAAGCCCGCATAACCATCGGCTTGCAGCATGCCAGAGAAGTTCGATAGATGTTGCTTCGGATGTTCTCCCTTGCGGTCTTGCGAGTAAGTGAACCACACGGCAGGAGCGGTTGTGTCGCCTGCGGGACGATCATCGCGCACATAGGTCCACAGCCGCGCCGTTTTGGTCTTGCCCATGCCCGGCGCCAGCACGGGAATAGGCGTATCGTCGGCATGCAGCTTCGAGGCCGCCAGCACATGCTTGCGCACTGCATCCACGAGTGGAGTAAGTAAGTGACTTGTTGCCCCGACCCAGTCGGCCAGGGTAGAGCGATCGAGATCGACGCCTGCGCGAGCGTAAATCTCCGACTGGCGATACAGCGGAAGATGATCGGCGTACTTGGAGACCAGCACATGCGCCAGCAGTCCCGGCCCGGCAAGTCCGCGCTCGATCGGTCGCGATGGCGCAGGAGATTCCACGATCACTTCACACTTCGTGCAGCTCAGCTTCGGCCTTACGTGGCGGATCACCTTGAAGCTGGCCGGAGTGTACTCCAGTTTGCGCAACTCGCCGCCGCACTCGGAGCAGCTGTCTTGTTGAGGTAAATGCGTATGCACTTCGCGCGGCAGATGCTCGGGCAACGGTCGTCGCGTTGGCTTGTTCGTTGCATCTGCGACTGCGGCTGTGGCGGTTCGCTCGCTCTGGCGCGTCTCCAGCTCTTCGAGCCTAAGTTCCAGCTGCTCGATCTCGCGTGTGACCTTCTCGCTTTTAGTGCCGAACATCATGCGCCGCAGCTTGGCGATGACCAGCTTCAGATGTTCGATCTCGCTGTCGCGGCTGTGTAGCTTCTCTTGCTGCGCACTCAGCTCACTCTGCTGCGCTACGATCAGAGCTTCCAATGTTGCTCGATCTAATGCGGTCAGATCGGCAAGAGCAGCGCGAGCCCCATCCATGCCCCGGAGTATGTCACAGATACGTAGCCGTCATAGATCAAAATCCTGCGACTTATCCTGCCGACTGTGGTTCCCAGGTTCGTGGCTGGCGCCAGTCGATGCCTTCTAACAGCATGGATAACTGCGCACGTGTGAGCGACACCGTTCCACTTGTGGCTTGCGGCCATACGAAGCGGCCCCGCTCTAATCTCTTCTGGAAGAGGCATAGACCATCTCCGTCGAACCACAGGAGCTTGATCAAGTCACCGCGCTTTCCCCGGAACACAAACACATGCCCCGAGTACGGCGCCCGCTCCAGCACCGTCTCGACCAGCATCGAGAGTCCTTGAAAGCCACGCCACAAGTCGGTGAACCCAGCCGCGATCCATATCCTCGTGTCAGGCCGAAGTTCGATCACCGCAGCAGACTCTCCAGCACAGCTCGCACCAGTGTGGCATCAACTCCAGGCTCGACACTCACCAGTGCCCGGCCTGGTAGCTCAATGTGGATGGAGCCAGTGGATGGGGAAGGCACAGATGCAACTTCCGCCACAGCGATGCTGCTGGGCTCTGCGGTAACCGTCACCGGTAGAAGCTGAGATCGAGCTTGTCCGGCTGCCCATCCGGTGCCCTTGCGGTACTCGTGTCGCCACTGAAAAACCTGGTTGGCGTTCACACCGTTCTCTCGTGCCACCCGTGCGATCGATGCACCCGGCATCAGCGTGGCCTCAACAATACACCGCTTCTCCTCAGCCGTACGAAGAACACGCTTCGCCGAGCCGCTCGTGGCCACCCCAATCGTCGTCTCGCTCACAAGCCCATCGTCGATCCCATCAGGCCATCTGTCTATACGGTCAGAACCGGACGCTTACTTTGAGAACAAAGTGGCACTCGTGACAGGAGCCGCGTCCGGACTGGGGCTTGCCACAGTCAAGGCGTTTGCTGAATCCGGAGCGTCCGTGGTGTTGTGGTGTTGGCTGACTGGAATGAAGAGGAAGAGCGGGCCGCCCCAACCCCCAACCATCAGTCACTCATTCTGAAAAGTTTGCACCAGAACCGCTGATTGCATGGAGCGAACCGATACGAACGCGAAAAGAGTTTGTCTATCTACTGGGTTAATCGTGCCCATGATGGAGATGGGCGGAGAGATCGCAGGGCAGCTGATCCTCGATCCTAGGCTTTATCGAGAGAAACTGCACGGCAGCACAACGGACATGCAGGTGCCCGAACGAGACGGCCGGGTGCAGCTTCGCACCTGGAGCTTCCCTCCGTGTTCGTGAACAATGGTAGAACTTAGCCAAAGTCCGATACCCGATCCCTTCAAATCCTTCGTCGTAAAAAAGGCTTCGAAGATCCGCCCCTTAATTTCAGAAGAAATGCCAAGACCATGATCTGCAATTGTGATGCGAATGGCTGGTGTGGCTACGGCATCCCAGATGGTGCTTCGGGAGATCTTGATTCTTATCTCGCCACCATCCGTGGAGGCTTCTACAGCATTGCGCAAGAGATTAGAAAAGACCTGTCGCAACTGCGCAGGGAATCCTTGAAGGACAGTCGAGGCGTCCCAATCTTTGCTGATTCGGATTCTCTTGTCGAGCAGGAATCGATTATTGAGCGCCAAAACATCCTCGATGAGGTCACCGATCCGAAGCTCAACCGGCGATGAAGATTCACGATTAAAAGATAGTATCTGCCGGGAGATGCGAGAGACACGCGCAAGTTCCTTTGCCGCCTCATCTATATAGCCCTTTGCCGTTTCCGGCTGGTCGAGCGAGCGTTGCAGCAGGTACACCAGATTGGTAATCGCCTCCAACGGATTGTTAATTTCGTGTGCGATGGTATGCGCCATCCGTCCCGTTGCAGCGAGTCTTTCATTGATGAGAAGTGCCTCCTCCGCACGCTTTTGTTCGGTAGTCTCGGAGGCTATAAATATGCCTCCCATTCGCTCGCCCTGGGATATGATTTCATCGACGCTCAATCGAAAAAAGCGGCTCCCGACCTTAATCTCTTGCGGTGGAAGCTCGCCATCTTGCGTCAGCGTCAAACCAAAGCTGCTTCGTACCAAATCGCGGAAGTCAGAATTTTCGATCTCCCCATATGATCGACCCAGCAGTTGGGTCAGTGGGCGATTGCACCGCGAGACGACTCCAGAGCGGTCAATAATTGCGACGCCTTCAGTTAGCGCGTCAAACGTGGCCTGCCATTGAGTTGCCGCAAGCTGAGCCTGAGATTCCGCGCGATGGAGACGCACCAGTGATTTGACAGTTGCGACGAGCACCACTGGGTCCGCTGGCTGGATCAGGTACGCATCGGCTCCGCTTTCCAGCGCGTACAGCTTACTCTCATTGGTCAGGAAAGCAGCCGACAATTGAAGAATCGGAATGTGTTTTGTCCGCGAATTGGCCTTAATACGGCGGCACACTTCGTAGCCGAGAATGTCGGGAAGCTTTACATCGAGAACAATAACCGTTGGCAGGTTCCTGGCAAGTTCCAGCGCCTCCTTTCCCGTTGCCGCCTCAACGACCGAATACCCGGCACGAGTGAGAGCGTGGGCGGTAGTGTAGCGATTCGCAGCTCGATCATCGGCAACGAGTACGGTTATCTGCCCCGAAGTCACAGCCCTATACCCGCTATGGCAAGTATCTCCCGCAGTTTGCCAGAGCCCGGGTCGCTGACGAATTCCCGCTTTGAAAAAAATATGGCACCAAGGTTTGAAAGTTCATCCTCTTCCTTCGGGGAGAGGTCCTTGGATGTGTGAACGATTACGGGAATTGACTGGGTCGGGGCGCGGCGGCGCAGCTCTCGCAAAACCTCGAAACCGTTAAGATCGGGCATGATGATATCCAGGAAAACACCCCCTATGATGTGGGTCTCCATCATTTGGATGGCTTCGCGCCCGTTCTGCGCTTCTACGATGTTGTAGCCCAGCCTTGTCAAAGCCTCCCCGAGCAGATAGCGAGTCGCCTCATCGTCATCAGCAAGCAGTACGGTGCTGGACACGTGCCCCACCAACAATTCACGAATGGTGCTCGCCAGTTTGAAAGGCGCAACGGGTTTGGCCAGAAAACGGTCTGCCCCTGCGTTCAGGGCAGCGTCTTCCTCGTCGATCACACTAATCACGAGAACCGGGCCGACATAGCCGGCAGCCTTCATCTCCTGAATGTAGAAGAGAGAATCTTCTCCATCGATGAAGCGATCCAGAGCCACCAACGCGGGTTGTAGCGTTTTCATTACGGCGCGAGCGTCCGGAATATTCGCAGTGAAATGCAAATGGTAGTTGCTCATCTTCAGCGATGACTCATGTACGAAGCTGGTTTCCTGATTGTCCTCGATGAAGAGAATCGTAACTCCTGTGCCCTGACGCGTTATAGCCGGGGCGACATGGATACTCGGCGCGCCGGGTGTCCGATAATGAATGGGCAATGTGACTTGAAAAGTCGAGCCGATGCCCAGCGTGCTCACCACGCTGATCGTGCCGCCCAACAATTCTGTCAATCGCCTGGAAAGAGGAAGTCCCAGACCTGTCCCTTTGACTCCCGCCTGCAATTCGCCTTCGATCTGGACGAACTCTTCAAAAATTCTTTCCTGATCTTCGGGCGCGATACCTATGCCAGTATCTGCTACTCGAAAGGCAACGTGTCCTTCACCCTCCGATTGGGCCATAATGCGAACGTAGCCTCGCCGAGTGAACTTCAACGCGTTCGAGATCAGATTACGCAGAATCTGGGAAACTTTGCCTTCGTCCGTGTACATGGGAGGAAGGTCCGGTTCTGCGTCGAAGACCAATTCCAGGCTGTTACCGGTCAACAGAGGCTTCAGCATCCCGCGTAATGCACCGAACAATTCCGGGACCTCAAAGTGTCTTGGTCTGACATCGATCTTGCCAGCTTCGACCTTGGCCAGATCCAGAAGATCATTTACAAGTTCGGTGAGTTCGGCTGCTGATCTCTGAATAAAACTGACCTGCTTTTCCTGTTCCGGGGAGAGGTCTCCGTCCGACCTGTTCATCAGAAGCTGGCTTAGGGACATGATCGAATTCAGCGGAGTTCGGAATTCGTGTGAAAGATTGGAGAGAAAACTGGTCTTGAGATCGGAAATCCGGCGGAGGTCATCCGCATTCTGATCGAGTTCCGCATAGAGAGCAACCACGCCGCGGTTTGTGTCTTCAAGCTCACGGTTCAGTTCGGCCAGCTGATCCTGCTTCTCCCGAAGATCGGCAAGCGTCCTCAGCAACTCCTGGTTCTGGCGCTCGACTTCGTCGATGGGATCGGTCGCACCACTCTTCGCCAATTCGCTCGCGATTCTCCGAACGCCCTCCGCATCCACGAAGGGCGCAGCAGGTGGCAATGCCTTACCAGCTTCAACGCGAGTTCCTTCCGCGGAGGAGGAGATCTGAAAATGATCCATGAGACGCTTGGTGCCGGTGATGCCTTTGCCGAGGCCCGTCCGGGATACATATTTGCCGTCGAGGATCTCCGAAAGGTTGGCGATCCCGGGCCCCGCATCGGTAACCGAGATGAGGAAAAGCTGAGGTGTCGTATCTCGGACCAGAAATTCAACCGCGCCGCTCGATGCATATCGAAATGCGTTACGGGCCAACTCCGAAGCGGCTGTAGCCAATCGGATCTGTTCCTGATGCTCGAAGCCGAGCAGCGCGGCAATATCCCGAGCCCGTTGGCGTGCGTGCACAACGTGCCGTTCGTGCCGCAGTCGAAGAGTGAAGATGGACAGAGGCCGCGTGTCGATCATCCCTTAAGAATCATGCCTAGATTCGCGAAACTAATATCGTGGCATCATCCCGCCTACGGCAAAAGTCGCGGAACAGAACTCCTGCCAGGAGAGCGGGGTGTCGCGAAGTCAGCCCTGGATATTGTTCTACATTCCATCGTGTCGCAAGTCCATCGGAATGCATGATCAATGCGGATTCCTGCTCCCAAGAATACGAAAACTGCTGGATTTTTCCGACTGCGTGTCCAACTGTCCCATTCATCGAAACCAGGCTTCTGGTCTTGCCTCCGGTGCAAATCGCAGCCACGATATTTCCTGCGCCTGTGTAGTTCAACACCCGCTTCTCATGAAGGATCTCCGCAACGGAAACCGCCGCTCCTCGTGTCTTTCCCAGGGCTCCATGGATCTCGCCCATAATTCGTTCCGGGGAAAACTGGGAACACTCATGAAAGACACGAACTGCCTCGATGGCTGCCTCGGCGGCCAAGGGTCCATGCCCAAGACCGTCGGCAATGATGTAAAGACTCCGTTCCGGACTATACTCCCAACTCCAGGCATCGCCAGACACTGATTCGCCGCCGGTAGGAATGGCAATTGTGCTCATTCGGTACGGCTGCGAGTCGACCTCAACTTCCTCCGCTTTTCGCAACACCCGAGCGAAGACGGCAGTTCCGGATCCCGGGAGAGTATAGATCTGAAATGTGCCGGATAGCCTGGACATGGCCCCCAGACCATTTCCTGGAGTTCCGGCCGTTGAATAGCCGTCGGTCAAAGCAGCTGAGACGTCCTGAATACCATCACCCTTATCCAGGGCGAGCATGTCAATTCCGGCTATTCGATCATACGTCCACGCCGACAGGATGATTTCCCCGTGGCCCGCATGAGCGGCGATGTTGCGGGCGGCCTCGGTAACGATGATGCCAAGCTGTCCTTGCCGCAGCTCATCGAACTCGACTGCGGCGGCAAGCGACAATGCCTGGCGGCGTGCATTGCCGGTTTGGCTGGAATCCGTTGGGCTGATCGGGATGATTCGGCTCAGGTGCGACATTATTTCCATCGGATGGCAGTTATGGTCGTCCCGCCGCCCGGCTTGCTGTCGATTTCGAACTCGTTCATCAGGCGCTTGCTGCCGCCCAACCCCAGCCCCATTCCAGGACCCGTGGTATATCCATCTTTCAGGGCGAGACCGACATCCGGGATACCCGGGCCTTGATCCCGAAAGGAGAGTCGTATACCCTGCCTCCCCTGATTGACAATCAGCGACAGCTCAAGCGTTCCTCCGCCGCCATGTTCAAGCGTATTTCGCCCCAGTTCGCTGGCCGCTGTCACGATTTTTGTCTGCTCTACCAGACTGAATTTCATCTCAATCGCCCAAGCCCGCACGCGCCGTCGCACCACCACCACGTCGGAGGAATTCTTGATGGGGACGGTCTCAGTTCTCTGTATCGTCCCCGCTTGCGTCATCGCTCTCCTCGTGGCCCGCTACTGTTTCCCGCAAATACTCCATGCCAGACTCCACATTGAGCGCGGTTCGAATTCCCGGTAGGGACATTCCCAACTCAACCAAAGTGATTGCGACTGCGGGTTGCATTCCCACCACGACGGTCTCAGCATCCAGAACTTTGGCCATCGAAGCAATGTTCGCCAGGGTTCTTCCAATAAACGAATCGACAATCTCCAACGAGGAAATATCGATCAGGACACCCTTTGCATTTACCTCGCTGATCCGATTGGTGAGATCGTCCTGAAGCGTCAGCGCAAGCTTGTCGTGCATGTCCACCTGGATGGTGACCAGCAGGTAGTTTCCCATCCGTAAAATAGGGATCCGTTCCATCAGATCCCCCGCAGCTGAGCAGTGCTCGCAACGTTAGGCCTCTCGACGCGCACCACTTTACGGCCACTGCGTTCAAGCGCCAGACGAAAGGCATCCGAGAGTTTCGACTTAGTGATGACATCTTCCAGATTGATGCCGAGGTGAACGATGGTCTGCGCGATCTGCGGCCGGATGCCGCTCAGGATGCATTCCGCGCCCATCAATCTGGCAGCCGTGATCGTTTTCAGCAGGTGCTGAGCGACCAGTGTATCGACGGTAGGCACTCCCGTGATGTCGATAACCGCGAACCTGGAATTAGTTTGGACGATTGCTTGGAGCAGCGACTCCATGACAACCTGGGTACGAGCACTGTCCAGAGTGCCGATCAGCGGCAACGCGACGATGCCGTCCCATAGAGTAACAACGGGCGTCGATAGCTCAAGCATCTCTTCCTGCTGCCGTGCGATTACCCGATCGCGACCTTGAATGTAACTATCGGTGGTATGCAAGGCGAGTTTATCCAGAAACTCGCTGATAACCGAGATCTCGGTAAATAGTTCAGTTGTATCGCTTCCCCATAATTGGCGGGCGAGAATAAACAGCGATGGCTTGATGGATAGGACAAAAATCGCTGTTTCCGATGGAGTGAAGCCTTGAGTGGCTCGTGAGACCGAAAGATTTGCGAGCATATCCTTCAGGGGCTGCCACCCGGCGGCGCTGAAGTCTTCAGGAGTAGTTTCGGCGGGAGCATCGGCAATTGCGGCGAGGATGTCGGATGCCTGCGTCTCCAGTTCGCGATCGCTGATCAGATCCCGGCGGCGGACAGCCGACTTTAGATCTTTCAGCCAGTTCAGCAAAATCGACTCACGATTCTGCTGAATCGCGCCCATAAGCTTGCTCATTTGATCTCCTTTAGGCGGTGCACATCACCGTTGCCCTACGCATTAGCCATGTGATTGTAACAAAATATGTTAAGACCAATTCATCACTTTTCCTCTCGCGCAAGCTGCATCGGCCGCTACGGAGTTATTCCGGCGGCCCGGGTGCTGCGTGTAACTCAATCCGGTTCTACAAAAGGGACGGGAAAAGAATCCTTATGGTAAGGACACACGTTTAGCAGAAGCGCAGTGAGCCAAGTTTCACGCTCTTCAAGTAAACTCTCTCCCCCTTCGATAGCTGGTCCCCCACACAGCATATGCCTGCCGACATTTGGCACATGAAACCTCGACGTGACGAATAAGCGCCCCCGTGAACGTCGTTATTTCTCCATCGCTAGAGCGCACCACCATGAAGACTGCTTCCGTGGTCATTGCGATGTCTGTCTTCGTTTGTTTCGATGCTTGGAAACATAAAAAGGGGGCCAATACGCATCGGATGGATTAAAGATCAAAAGCGAGTGTGGCCGATACCCACGCCCACCCGACAAACAGTAGATTGTCGAAGTCTTCCACCTTGGAGACCGTGACGGCCTGCACCTTGAACTGTCTCCGACGACACCTTCACCGATGGAAGGACGGTGCGCATGCTCAACCTGATCGACGAATACACGCGGGGGAGTGTCTGGCAATCCATTTGTGGCGCAGGATCAACAGCGGCCCAACGTAGGTGACCTCTACCTTTCGCTTTCGAGAGATGCCCGGTTGTGTGTCAGAAACATAGCGAAGACCTTTTGCCTGACTGGCTGGGATCTGGAGCACTCGTTGAATTAGGCATGTCTATGGCGGGGAAGAGTCCGTTCCGAGGCAAATTGTCGCTGAAGACCTTCTAGTCGGCTATTCCAGGATCGGGCGAGTCCATACCGAGTGCTGTTGCCAGCGCAATGAGGTGATCTTGTTCCTGCAGCAGAATGTTGCGCAGGCTTTCAGTGGTGGCAAACTCATTGAGTTCGTCAGCCTGTTTTATGTGTCGGCGATACTGGCGAATGGTTTCTTTCTCGTTCTCGAGATCAAATCGAAGCATTTCCTCAGCCTTCTCTGACGTCTTTACCGGCTTGGGACTAACTGAAGGCATTCCACCAAGGTAGTCAATATGATTGGCGACCTGCAGCGCATGGGACAGCTCTTCGGTGGCGTGAACTGCCCAGCTCATCGGCAATATTCATGTACGCAGCTCCTTTTAGCCCTTGGGAATAATTCACGTACGAGATGATTGCCTGGTATTCCCGGGAAAGATCTTCATTGAGTGCGTCGATTAGCTTCTCACGGTTCATTTTGCCATTCTTAGTCGTCACTTTTTGTTCCTTTTAGTTAATCAAGATCTTTGTCCTGAACTCTGGTCGTCGAAGCTGGAGCCTTTCTAGTCCTAGCAGATGTTCGAGTCGAGCTGCGCTTAACGGTTGGCTCTTTTGCAGCTGCTTCCATCGCGTCATTGACAGTCTGCTCAAGCACATCTTCGGGAACACCTTTCTTCACCGCCTTTTTGACAGCTTTGTCGAGCTTTCTTACTGCTTTCTTTCTCGTTTTGACTGAGCTCTTCTTTGCCATATTCGGAGTTCCTCGGTCTGTATGATGCCCATGTTCGACTTTTCGGCTGGCAATTTATCTACTGAAATGCCCGAAATCAACAGTATGAATCGTTTCCGCATCTAAGGCTTCAGGGCCGCGATGATCACTCCTGTCGTTCAAGAAGCCGAATGGATGCCACTTTTGTCGGATTTGCCACGTTGGCAGCCACCCGAGAAACGCACTGTCGTTATCTCTCCTCATCCTGATGATGAGACGTTAAGTAGCGGCGGACTGATCGCTCGGCTTCGTTCCAAAGGAACAGACGTCACGGTGATCGCCGTGACCGACGGCGAAAATGCATATGAAGACGGTCCCAGACTTGGTGAAATCCGCGAAATAGAGCAAACGAACGCTCTAGCCAAGTTGGGCGTGGACCCTCAGCATGTCATCCGCTTTCGATTCCCGGACAGCGGTTTGAAAGGTTGTGAAAGAAGAGTGGCCGAGGTTCTGGAATCTGTTGTTCCGGCAAACGCCCACGTGATCGCGCCCTGGAGATTCGATTTTCATCCCGACCATGAGGTGTGTGGACGAGCGGCAGACGCAATCGCGAGAGACAAAGAGGTTCAGATCACATCTTATTTCTTTTGGACATGGCATAGAGGCGATAGAAAAACGATAGACGGCCACCAACTCGTATCGTTGCCGTTGACCCCAGACGAGATTCGCGCAAAACAGGATGCGCTCCGTTGCCATCAATCGCAATTGCAGCGGGCCGGTGGCTTCCCGATTCTTCCAGATTATCTATTGGGACCTGCCCGCCGCTCCTTCGAGGTGTTCTTGCCTGCATGACGATTCCCGATACATCCAGCGCTGCTTTTTTTGAGGCTAAATATCGAAGGAAATCGGATCCTTGGAATTTCCTCAGGTCTCCCTACGAATGCTCCCGCTATGACGCAATTCTGGCCGGGCTCGGAAGTCGTCACTATCATCGAGCCTTTGAGCCAGGGTGCTCTATAGGAGTCTTGACAGTTCGGTTAGCAAGTATTTGCGACGAAATCGAGGCTGCTGACTTTTCTCACACGGCGGTGAAGAAGGCCCGCGCACGCTGTGAAAATGTCTTCAACGTTCGCATTCGATGCTGTTCTCTTTCTGAACAGGAGGATTTCGGCCAATTCGACTTGGTAGTCCTGAGTGAAATCGGTTACTACTTTTGCGCGCCGGAATGGCGTAAGATTTCTGATCGCTGCGTCGCTACGATGAACCCCGGCTCGACACTGATCGCTGCACATTGGCTCGGAAACTCAGCAGATCATCAAATGTCCGGAGACGAGGTTCACGACATTTTGGCCTCGAATGCAAATCTGCTTCTCGAGCACTCGGAACGGCACGAGTTTTTCAGAATTGACAGGTGGATGAGGTCATGAGGCGGCGCGGCTGGCACATCTCAGTCTTAGTTCCTGCACGTAACGAAGAGGAGCTTTTGCCCCGCTGCTTGTATTCAATACAGCTGGCGCGCCAGAACCTGCCACGCACTGTTACAAGTGATGTAATCGTCGTTTCTGATTGCTCTCAGGATCAAACGAGCACAGTTGCAAAGACAATTCTCAAGGATTCCGGACTTGTGCTTGAGACGAATTCCGGGGTCGTGGGATCAGCCCGCGCTGTGGCTGCGACTGCGGCCATCGAACGTTATTGCGGTCCGCTTAATCGTTGTTGGCTGGCAAATACGGACGCTGATTGCGAGGTTCCGGCAGACTGGCTTGTCAGTCACATCGACTTCGCCGAACGGGGGTTTAGAGCTGTCGCAGGAGTTGTCGATGTCGATTCATTCGTCGAACATTGGGAGTGGGTAGAAGAACGGTTCCGTCTCACCTATCTCATTCATGCAGACGGCAGCCATCCGCATGTCCATGGTGCAAACCTGGGTGTGCGGGCGGATGCATATTTGGATGTTGGCGGCTGGTCACAAATGCCGTCTGCTGAAGACCATGACCTGTGGAATCGTCTCCACCATGAGGGTCATATGCGAGTGTCTGATGCGGCGCTAAAAGTAATCACAAGTGGAAGGCGCATTGGAAGGGCGCCTTCCGGTTTTGCTGAGGGGTTAGCTACGCACAACGA